>Ga0182488_12684_pt1 | contig 11969 bp, 9 predicted proteins | sample TergutNc150P3_FD_120830 | JGI IMG/M metagenome (GOLD analysis project Ga0182488, IMG submission 120830) | reverse complement strand
AGTTCTCGGTACGCTTTGAAGTCAAGATACGGCTTGACGTCGAAAAGCCGTTCCTCGCCGTTGTCGAAAGTCACGAGCAGGTGATAGTCTGGCTGAGGGACTACTTTTACGGCATCCGGACGTGTTATAGGTGGCACCGTCGTCGCCATAGGTTACCTCAAACCCTCGATTTTGACGGTTTCGTTGCTTTCGTTCCACGCCCTCCAAGCGGCGTTTAGCTCTTCTCTATGTAAGGAACACCAAACTTCAACCAATTTACTCTTATTTGTGGGTAATTCCCCGGTAACAATATTACCGTCCAAATCGAAGACGGCTTCAAATTCGGCATATTTGGCGTGAAAGTGCGGTACATTGTGCTGTCCGCCGATCTCCTTGTAGATGTAGATCAATATCCCGTAAAAATGTGATATTAACGGCACTTTAACCCCCTTTTTTCGGTTATAACCACAACATAGACGCCCTATAACTCAATCTAATACAATATATATAATAGATTTTACGCGAAAACGCAAAATTTTTTGTTAAAAAAACGCCTTTCTTGCCGATAATCATAGCAGAAGAAGGAGTCTTCCGGGCCGAATCCGGCTCTCACAATTAACACAGGGAAGGGATATGCTATGAAAATCGCGTCTTCAGGTATCGCCATGTCGTCTTCGTCGCTTTCGGCGAAGAGCTATTCCGCCGTCGAGAAAACCACCATAAACACGGGATCGGCCGCCGGCCAAACCCGGCTCCAGTTTAGCGGGATGGGTACTTTCGGCAAGATACAGGATAGGGCAGTCATCACCACAAACGGCGACGGAGCCAAGGGGCTGAGCTTCAACGCGCCGCCGCCCGCAATGCCGAAAAACAACGGCTCAAAGCCCTCCGCGGAGCTCTTGGACGCCTTAGGCCAGCGGGCCCAGGAGCAGCTGGCCCAAAAGGAAGACTTCCTCAGCAGATCGATAGGCGGGCCGGGGCCGGCGTACAAGGTGGAACTGCCGGATAAGCAGAAAATGATGCTCATGATGCTGGAGCGGCTCACGGAGGCGCTTACCGGCAAAAAAGGCAGCTTCAACTCGAACGTCATCAACCCGTTCGAAAACATCCAGCAGCAGCAGCAGGGATTCGTCTCCTTGCAGCAGACGTTCAGCCAGATTTTTGCGGCGAAAGGCGGCGTAACGGCCAACGCGCAAGCGCAGCCGCCGCAGGCCATGGCCACCGTCCAAAGAACCGAAACCTACCATGAACTCCAGAACATGTCCTTCAGCGCCACCGGCGTCGTCAATACGGCCGACGGGCGGCAGATCCAGTTCGACATGAACGTCAGTATGAGCTACGAGTTCTATTCGCAGAACTCGTCAACCATAGAGCAGGCCGTGTCGGTCGGCAACCTCTGCGACCCGCTCGTCATAAACATCAACAGCAACATGCCGGAGTTTACCGAAGACCGGTACGCCTTCGACATAGAGATCGGCGGCGACTTGGAGAACATCTTCATGCCGACCGGCGGCTCAGGATTTCTGGCCTACGACAAGAACGGCAACGGCAAGATAGACGACGGCTCGGAGCTCTTCGGCGCCACGAGCGGCAACGGGTTTGCGGAACTGGCGGCGTACGATAGCGACAAGAACGGCTGGATCGACGAGAACGACGCGATATTCGCGGCGCTCAAGATCATGTCGGTGGACAAGAAGACCGGGGAGTTCGTTATGGTCTCGCTCAAAGACGCCGGAGTGGGCGCGATATTCCTCGGGTCGGTGGCGGCTAACTTCGAGATAAACAACGCTAACAACGAGACGCAGGGGATTGTCAGGAAGAATGGGTTTTTCTTGTTTGAGAACGGGGGGGCGGGGTCGATACAGCATATTGATTTGACGTATTAAAGGCAAAGTCAAAGTCATATAAGGTGAGGGCGCGTCCCGGTGGGGCGCTTTTGCCCCGCAACGCCCCGCCAGATGCCTCCCCTCTATCAATATCTCCCCATCAACTAGGGGGAGATACTTTTTGGAACTAATTACTTGACTCCGCTCTTCTAGGAGACTCATACGCTTTCCTTTGTTAAATGTCGAATCCTGATTTTTCAAGTTCGTCTTGCTCGACAGCTTTGGGAGCCGGAGGCAGTCCGCGTTTCCGTACCAACGGATTCAGGAAGAGCTTTTCCCCCAAGGTGGCTATAAGACGGACTTTGGAGTCTATCTTGCTGTGGATGACGAGCCTGTCCACGGGGTTGGGAATGACGGGATCGGCGGCCACTTCGGGCGGCATCGCGATCCGGGACGTGCCCAGGATGATGGGGACGGTGCGATGCGAGCTGGTTCTCTAAACACGTCGTTTTGACGCCCATACTGCCTCCTTCGGGCTGATTTTAGGGTTGAAAAGGCTACCGAATATACCTAGATGGAGGCTGCGAAACAAGCGGTTTGAGGCTTAAAAGGGGGTCGGATAGGGGCAAATTGATGGAGATTGCGGGGACGGCCTCTAAAAAGTCGAAAAATATTTGACTTCAGTCGCGCAAGCGCAGTATATTGATATAGAAAAAGGGTCGGTCGGATACCTTTTAACAGCAATTCGGAGGATTTATGGTTTTCACGCAGAAACGGACGCTGATGCTGACGGCGGTTCTGGCCGTCGCTCTGTGCGCGGGGTTGGCGTATGCTAAGACGATATGCAACGCTTGCAAGGGCACGGGCAAGATTCTGGAAGTCACCAAGCAGTGCCCTCTGCATCAGACGGTGTTCGGTTCCTGCGTGAACTGCGACGGAAGCGGTCTCATCGGGCCGTCTTGCCCGTACTGCGAGGGTCGAGGCTATATCCTGACTCCCGCCGAAAAGGAAGCGGAGAAGAAGGCGAGGGCGGCGGCTGACGCTAAGGCGCAAGAGGAGTCTAGGGAGGCTCAGGCGAAGATGGCGGTCGAGAAGGCGAAAAGGGATTCGGTTGCAGCAACAAGAAAACCATGTGCTCGCAGTCCTGCAAGTATCCAACGAGTGATTATGCAAAACATCTCACAGTTCCGATACGCATACAGTCAGCGCCGACGTGTAAATCCTACATTGGGAGGTGTGCTCATGGTTGAAGTTACTGTAGATGAATTCGGCAAAGTAATTTCTGCCGAAGTAGTAGATGAGACTACAAGGACATCAAATATTATAGGGTCTTATTCCTCGACATTGAAAAAATTATCAGACCCAGAATTCGAGTTAGAGATAGTTTACAGAGTTAAAGCATTGGATTTCACGAAGATAGATAAACCCGGTGATGTATCAACGTTTACTTATCCATTTGGCTTTAGTAATTAATTTATAGGATTTTTAGTTTTTTAACTATCGTGGTCGAGTAGCGCTATAGTCATTGTCCATCGAACGAGTTAGATGATCAGAAGTGCCACCACCTGCGTTTCTGAGCATATCTATTTCACTATGTAATTGATTAATGTCAATCCCCTTATCAGATATAGGTGTAGCGTAATTTGTAGTATCAGTTACACCCATAGGGCCGTAAAAATCATGCGCAGATGCGTTAGAACCACTACGCATATCTGACCCGACACCGGTCAGTGCCGCGAACACAGACCCAGGTATCGGACAAGCTGTTTTGAACCCTATGGTCGCCTTAATCCATTTATATAGTGGAGCTGATGTGCGGGCTATATTAGGATCAAAAAAGAGTTGCTCGGACTTATCAATCTGTAAACTCGTAATCACTAAAAGCCGAAATAAATCTAATACGACATTTGACCTTCCATTTTCATTATCATAAAAACCAAAATTATCCTCCGCGCTATGCCATAATGTCAGCGAGTGCAGAGACGGATATTCGCCGTTCAGTATTCTCTGCATCGCGCTGATCCCGAATCCCGCGCTGTTGAATCCGCGAGGGCCGTAGAGGTAGTTGCCGAAAGCAATTTGGCTGAAGGAAGCGGCTGCGGTCTATGCCTGCCGAACATCCGAACTCGCCCTGATATTCGCCCGAATATGCCCCGAATCCTCGAAAAACCGCGTTTCTAGGCAATTCGAGAAGTTCGGAGCGGGGCTGTCGGGCGCATCCGAGGGCGACGGCTGTATCCGGGGTGACTCGCGTATATTTGACTTCGGAAGGCGGCAGCTAGTATTTTAACTTAAACTAAGGAGGCGGTTATGACAGATTCTTTGAGGGCAGTAGCGGATACGGCAGCGACGGGCGCGGCATGTCCAACACCCGTAGTTATTTTAGCTTATTGCTTTTACGCCGCGATTTTGTTCTTCGTAATCCGCGCCATCGTAAAAGCCGTCCGCAAACCGCGTTCCGGCGCTTCTATGCGCGAGCGGGTTAGCGGACTGCTGTGGGTAGCCGTCGTAATTTTATCAGGCGTCGGCGTCCGAATATACGACGAATTCAGCGCCTATTACGGAATCCGAAACATTTTGATTGTGATAAGCGTTCTATCTTTGTGCGTGATCGGGTATTTTATCGCTAAGTCCGTGATGAAACCTCGCAAACTTGCATGGTATGCTTTAAAAATAAACCTTGTGCAGACTATTAAAGAAATACTGTGGGTATGTGTTATCGTAATAGCTAGTTGCTGCATCACATCCGAATTTTTCGTAAGTCTTGCAGAAGACGTAAAAGCATGGACTACACACGCGCTCAATATGAATGACTATATTATTGCATTAGTATGGGACTTGACAGGGTTGTCTTTTATCACACTTAAAATCGTTAAGACTATTAAGAAATGAAAAAGAGGCGGCTAAACACGACCCCCAAACGACTATACGGGCGGGATGTTTCAGCCCGTCTGAGGGGAGTTCTGCTAAATTGTAATAAAAAGTGTGCGGAAAACATACGGCTTTTCGGTTAAGGTTCTTAATTGTATTACCGTTGTATTACCTCCTTACGCCAAAACCTTCAAAAATAAAGGCTTTTTTGTGATTTTGTGGTAAGAAGTTGAAAGCGAGGAGCGGTTGGAATAATAGAAGTAATGGCAGTAGCGGTAACGGCACTGATGATTTTGGCTTTTCGGCCTTGCCGGGCGGCTACCGTTTCTCCGATGGCGGTTTCAGCTATGCCGGTGGCAGCGGCGGCTGGTGGACGGCTACGGAGGGCGATGATTACTACGCCTACAACCGGTTCATGGGCTACTACTACGACAACGTGTACGAGGACTACAGCAACAAGAGCTACGGGTTTTCGGTGCGTTGTGTCGCCGACAATTAACGCCGTCTCTGCCAAAGATGTCTGAATTAAGATTTATAGGATTAAAAGTCAAAAAACGTCTGAACTAGGATTGCCTACGGCGAGATAAACAAGTTGGCTTCGCCGCGATAAACACGGTAGTATGATTATTAGGATTTTAGGATTAAAAATCAACACAATGTCAATGATGAAGAAAACATTATCACGCCTCCCCCTATCCGCGTCCGCGCCCGTCCGAGTGGAGCGTTGGTCGGCGTTGTACAGGACGATGAATTTGGGGCGGCTAAGTATGCGTTTTGCTTTATACAGGGCATTTGACAGCTCCAAGAGGACGGCTTTGTCGTCTATTTCTCCGTGAGGCTGAAGATCCCGTCCCAATCGGGTTTGGGCGGGTGTTCGCGGTAGTAGACGCAGCGGTTGGCGTAGAGGCGCGACGGGCTGTCGTGGGGGAAGATGTTTACGACGTTGTTGAACGCCGTCTCCGCGTCTTTCCAATTGCGGGCTTCGAAAAGGTCCAGAGCTTTGTGGAATAGGTACGTCAGCTCGAACATCGCGTCGGTCGCGTCGGTTTTTGTCTCCAGTATCTCTTGTATGTGCACCGCCTCGTTTATACCTACCAGCTTTACCCTGTCCAGCCGCCGCGTGAGGAAGCGGTTCTTCGTTTCATTTATGGTTGAGTCGGAGGCGAGTATCCACGTTCCGTACATCTTGTTCACGCCCTCCAAGCGCGAGGCTATGTTCACCGCGTTGCTGATGATCGTGTAGTTCATCTTCTTCTGCGTTCCCATGTTGCCCACCACCATGTCGCCGGTGTTGATGCCTATGCGGGTAAGGAGCGGCGAGGGGCTGATGCCTTTTTCAAGGACATACCTGTTTATATCGTTCTCCATCCTTTTCATGATTACGGCGGCGGTGCAGGCGCGTACGGCGTGGTCGGCAAGCTCCAGCGGCGCGCCGAAGAAAGATATGATAGCGTCACCCTGATACTTGTCTATCGTGCCCTTCTGCTCCAAAAGAACGTCGCTCATTGTGGACAGGTAGTAGTTGAGGAGGTCCACCAAGTGCTCCGGCGTGAGCACCTCCGCTATGCCGGTGAAGTTCCTGACGTCGGAGAACAGGGCGGTCATGTGCCGGTTGACCCCGCCGAGCTTCAGGCGGGCGGGATCGGATATGACCTCCTCCACCACGTCGTCCGACAGGTAGGTGGAGAAGGCTTGGCGCATATTGTTGTTGAAGTACTGGAGTTTGAGGTGCGCGTCTTCGGTCTCCCGCGCCTTTCTGCGGTACACGAGCATAGCCAAGACGCCGAAGATCACGGAAATCGAGAGGGCTATGACTTGGAGGCCCATCATTGTCAGCGAGTTTCTGCGGAGGTCGAAAAGAACCTTATCGCCTATATCCACGCCCGCGACGCAGTAGAAGACGCCGTTCGTGTCGTAGACCGGGGCGAAGCCGGCGAGAAGGTCTTCCCACGTCGAGTCGTGGGCGCCGAGGTCGGTCGCGGCCACGTTTCCGGTGAAGGCCAGCTTGGCGATGTCCCCCTTCTTCAAAATCTGATCAGGCCCCACCTCCGTTTTCGGGTCGAAGTCGTTGTCCACTATGTACTGGAAGCGCTCTTTATCGTACTCTCGGAAGTAGTAAACGTACTTAACCCTGTACTTCTCCGCGAACTGCACCAAGCGGTACTTCAAATCGCGGTACGCGGTGTTTTTCGTGTCGTCCAAGGTGCGGTAGCGGTCCAGCTCTTCCGACGGGATCTCGCGCGCCGCGACCTGTGCCACGGCTTTTAAGTGGTTATGGTTGGCGTCGGTGACCATCCTCTCGTAGCGTTTCATCTGGATCTGCACGGCCACGGAAACGAAGAACACCATAAGCGCCGCGCCGAAGAAGAGGCACATAGTCAGCGGCGTCCCAAGCCTGTCTGTCAATCTTTTCAAAAAGAAGTTAGGTTGTCTTGATTCCGGCTCGTCGTCCATATCCATATATATAACCCGCCAGCCTTTCTATTATATCGATAGTGCAGATAAATTTAAGAGTACGTCTGAGATATATAAATAATTTATAATTTCTAAAATATACATTATGGCTGAGGTATTGCGCAAAAGTTTTTTAAAATGGGAATAAAAATGACAACCTGCGGGATAACTTTGTTTTTAATCCTATAATCTTTCTTTTAATCTTACTAATCCTAGTTCAGACATTTTTTAAAAGGGGCGGGCTGACCCCGCCCCTTCAAGCGCGCATCCTAATCAGAACCCGCTAATCTCATCATCGTCCAGCGGAATGACTTGTTCAGCTTTCACGGATTTCGTGGACTTGGGCGGCTTATTCTTTGATTTGTCGGGTATCGCCGCGATGATGGGGCGTTGTCTTGGCGGCGGGGGCAGGCCGGGCCTGGCCGTTTTACCCGCCGGGCGGCGGACGCTGCCGGCGGTCAGTTTGAACTCGCTCACCATGTTTTCGAGTTCTCCGGCTTGGCTGCTCAGCTCCTCGGCGGCGCTTGCGGACTCTTCGGAGTTTGCGGCGTTTTGCTGTGTGACCTGGTTCATCTGGGCCATGGCGGTGTTCACCTGCTCTATGCCCTGCGCTTGTTCGTTGGAGGCCGACGCTATCTCGGCTATGAGGTCGCCCACGTGGCCTATGCGGTTAACGATTTGGCCCAGCGATTTCGCGACTTCTTCCGTTATCGTTACCCCGCTGTCGGCGCTTTTAACCGACTCTTCGATCATGTTCGCGGTGTTCTTGGCGGCTTCGGCGCTGCGCATAGCCAGGTTGCGCACCTCTTCGGCCACGACCGCGAAGCCCTTGCCGGCCTCTCCGGCGCGGGCGGCTTCCACCGCGGCGTTGAGGGCCAAGAGGTTGGTCTGGAAGGCTATGTCGTCGATAGTCTTGATGATCTTGGCGGTATTGTCGGCCGATGTCTTGATCTCGCGGATCGCCTCGGCCATTTTCTTCATGGAGGCGTCACCCTCGTTGGCGGCGCTGCGCGCCTCGTAGGCCAAGGTCTTCGCCTGATTGGAGTTGCTGGCGTTTTGCTTGGTCATGGACGACATCTCCTCAAGGCTCGACGACACCTCTTCAAGCGAGCTCGCCTGTTCGTTGGCGCCCTCGGCCAGACTCTGCGCGCCTTGCGAAATCTGGCCGCTCGCGCTTGTCACCTGGCCGACCGCTTCGGAGACTTGGCTTATCGAGTCGTCTAGGTTCTGCACCAGGGTGTTGATGCTTTCTTTCATCTTCGCGTACTCGCCTTTGTACGTCATCGTCAGGCGCTGCGACAAGTCTTTTGCGGCGGCGGCGTGAAGCACCTTGCCGCCGTCTTCTATGATGAGGCTGCGCAGCGTTTCAATCGTTTGGCTGAGCGCCGGGCCGATCTCGTCTTGCGGGTCGCGCGCGGGGATGTTCGCGCTCAGGTCGCCGTCCGCGATCTCCTTCATAGTCTTGACGACTATGAACTGCAGGTCGTCGCCGAAAGCGTCCATCACTTTCGCCATCTCGCCGATCTCGTCGTTGCGCTTCATGTTCAGCCGCATGCTGAGGTGGCCTTTCCTCTGTTCGCTGAGCATTTTGACGGTTTTGAGGAGCGGCACGCTTATGCTGCGCGAAAGGTAAAACCCGAAGACCGCGCTGAACACGAAGCCTATTATCAACAGGGTGACGAGCAGCCCGAAGGCGCTGTGGTACGTTTGGGTGCTGTTCTCCCACCCGGCTTTCGCGAATTCGTTTATCAATTTTTGCAGGTCGTCCGCCCCGTCGGCCACCTCCAAACTGGGGGCTCTGGCGGCGGCCAAAGCGGCGGAGATGGCCGAGTCCGCGGCTATTCTCTTACTTTCGGTTACATGCATAATTATATTGCAGGCGCTCATAAAACGAGCGTAATCATTCTTTATCTCGGCCAGCAGGGCTTTCCCTTTATCTGATTTCAGGAGTTTCCCCAATTCATCGATACTATGGTCGATACTTGTTCCGGACGCGTTAAACGAGTTGACCTCCGCCTTCCAAGCGTCGCTTGTGCCGGCCATCGTCATCGCGCGGAGCGCGACGCGCATCTTGGCCAATTCGGTGTTCACCTCGTCGATGGCGATCATGGAAGCGACCCGCACCGTGTACATCTCGTTGTTGAGAGCGTTCATTTGGTTCGCGCTGCGTATACCCATGATCCCGATAAACGCTGCTATCGCGGCGACGACGAGGAAGCCTCCGATGAGCTTGGTACCTACCTTTACATTGTCCAGCATAAAAACTGCCCTCCGTAGAAGATTGTGAGATTGTTATACTAAAAAATCTTTTAAAATCAAAGTCTTTAAAATCAAAATCTTAAAAATCATTTTTAGACGAAAGGCGCTACGCGCCTTTCATAGAATATGCGGGGCTAAACCCCGCATATAAAGTCAACGTCAACGGAAACGTCAAAATTCAGACGTTTTTTTGCACCCCGTTAGGGGTGCATAGCTCGGTAGAAATATGTTCCGCCGAGAATTATCCCGCACCCCGTTAGGGGTGCGTCCTGCTTTTCTTGACACAGTGCGCACCCCTACGGGGTGCGGAAAGAATCTTTTTGCGTACGTTTTCTACCGAGCTGCGCACCCCTAACGGGGTGCGGAAACATAACGTCAACGTCAAAAGATTTTGATTTTGACTTTGATTTTGACGTTATATGCGGGGTTTAGCCCCGCATATCCTATGAAGCCGAAGGCTTCGTCTAAAAAAGAACTTGTTTATCTCGGCGAAGCCAATTTGACTTTAAAGAATTTGATTTATTATTAATATTATACATTATGCTAACAAGGATTCTACAAAAAACGAATTTTTTTTGTGGGAATAGTTCAATTCCGTATGATCTTGTATGATATTTTTAAGCGGCGCGGGAGGGGAAAAGAAAGGGGCGGCGACATAGATAAGTAATTGTCGCCGCCCAAGTTAAAAGAAAGGGCGGCAGAGCGGCCGCCCATGAATTAAAACTCGCTCAGCTCGTCGTCGTCCAGCGGGATGACCTCCGACGCGTTCACCGCTTTCGCGGGTTTGGCGGATTTGCCCGATATCCCGGCCGCTTTCTTAGATTTGTCGGGAAGCGCCGCGACGACAGGCCGGTGCTGCGGTTTTGGGAGCGTGTGCTTCGGCATTGAATGCCCCCCGCCGCCGACGGAACTCAGTTTGAACTCGCTCACCATGTTCGCTAGCTCCGCCGCCTGGCTGGAGAGCTCCTCGGCTGCGCTCGCGGATTCTTCGGAGTTGGCGGCGTTTTGCTGGGTGACTTGGTTCATAGACGCCACGGCTGTGTTCACCTGCTCTATGCCCAGCGCCTGCTCGTTGGAGGCCGCCGCGATCTCGGCTATCAGGTCGCCCACCTTGCCCGCGCGGTCTACAATCCGGCTGAGCGACTTGGCGACCTCTTCCGTGATCTTGACGCCACCGTCGGCGTTCTTCACCGACTCCTCGATCATGTTCGCCGTGTTCTTCGCCGCTTCGGCGCTGCGCATCGCGAGGTTGCGCACCTCCTCGGCCACAACCGCGAAGCCTTTACCGGCCTCGCCGGCGCGGGCCGCCTCGACCGCCGCGTTGAGCGCCAAGAGGTTGGTTTGGAAGGCGATGTCGTCGATTGACTTGATAATTTTTGCGGTGTTGTCGGACGACTCCTTTATATCGCGGATAGCCTGGGCCATCTTCTTCATGGAGGAGTCGCCTTCGTTTGCGGCTTCCTTGGCCTCGGTCGCTAAAATCTTCGCCTGATTGGAGTTGTCCGCGTTCTGCTTGGTCATGGAGGACATCTCCTCAAGGCTCGACGACACCTCTTCGAGAGAACTCGCCTGCGTGTTCGAGCCTTCGGCCAAACTCTGCGCGCCGCCCGAAATCTCGCCGCTGGCGCTCTTTACCTGATCTACGGCCTCCGTTACCTGGCTCATAGCGAGGTCAAGGCTGTTCACGACGGTGTTTATGTTGTCCTTCATCTTGGCGTAATCGCCCTTGTAATTTTGAGTAAGCCTCTGCGACAAGTCTTTGCCGGCCGCCGCCAAAAGAACCTTGCCGCCGTCGTCTATGATGAGGGAGTGCAAAGCGTCAACCGTGTTCTTGAGCGCGGCGGATACCTCGTCTCTGCTGTCCTTAAGGTCGATCTCAATCTCCAAATCGCCTTCGGATATCTTTTTCATGTTACCCACCACGTTATTCTGAAGATCGTCGGCGAATGAGTCCATCGTCTTTGCCATAACGCCGATCTCGTCTTGGCGGTCAAGGCGCAGCCTCATGTCTAAATGCCCCTTGCTCATCTCGTTTATCATGTTCACGGTAACACCCAGCGGTTTGCTTATCAGCGCGCTGATATATATGCCGAAAAACACGGCGATTACCGTGCCGATTATGAGAAGGGCGATCATCATAGTCTCGACGCCCGCGGATTTTTTGGTACAGTCGTCCGAGGATTCTACCAACTGCCCGGCCTTGAGGTCGGTAGCGTCGGTCATGTTATCCGTTATCTTCTCCGCCGCTACCCTTAAATCGGCCAATTGATTCATCAACTCCTCCCGCGTAGCGCCCTTTTCCGCGTCGCCGGCCATTTTATACGCGCCCGGTTTAAAAGTCTCGTTGTATAGTTTCATAGCCTCGTCAAACAGCGACTTGACGTCGGGCCTCACTATGAATTTGCCGAACGCTTTGGCGCTGTCCTCAAACTCTTTGGAAAGTTTGTCGAGGTTTTTTCTCCCCGCCGCTATCTGCTCTTTGTTGCCGGCATAGAGGGCGAAACCCCGTACTTCGGAACGCATGGCTTGGATGTCTCCCACGACGTTAATCGCGGGGTTCAAAGGCAGGCCGTGGTTGAC
>Ga0182488_12676_pt1 | contig 12349 bp, 8 predicted proteins | sample TergutNc150P3_FD_120830 | JGI IMG/M metagenome (GOLD analysis project Ga0182488, IMG submission 120830) | reverse complement strand
GCGGCGGCGGAGCCGCTCACGAGCACCGCCGCCGACCGCCGCTCCGTGGAGGTCACCGTCTACAACGGCAACCTCGGCCTGGTCAAGGAACAGCGCCGCATAAAGACCGCCGCCGGCGAGGGGGAGCTGCGCTTCTCCGACGTCGCCGCCCAGATCAACCCCGTCACCGTCCACATCAAGCCCCTGACCGACGCCAAGGACTTCTCGGTGCTGGAGCAGAACTACGAGTACGACCTGATCAGCCACGCCAAACTCCTCGACAAGTACGTCGGCAAGGAGATAAAGATCATAGACGCCAACGAGTACCACGACCGCAAAGACGTGGTCACGGCCACCCTTTTGAGCGCGGCGAACGGCGAGGTATATAAAATAGGTAATGAGATATATCTGGGCCATCCCGGCATTAAAGTGCTCCCGGAACTGCCCGGCAACCTGATAAGCCGCCCGACGCTCTCGTGGATATACCGCAGCAAGGCGGCCCGCGAGTATAATATAGAAGTATCCTACCTGACCTACGGGATGGGCTGGAACGCCGACTACGTCCTCTCCGTCGCCGACGGCAAGACGGCCGGCGGGCTCTCCGGCTGGGTGACCGTCAACAACCAGAGCGGCGCGGCGTACTCCGACGCCAAACTCAAACTCGTGGCCGGTGAGGTCAACCGCGTCCGCCCGGAAGCGGCGTTCGCCGCCCCTCGGATGGCTAAGATGTCGATGCAGGCGATGGCCGACAACGCCGCCGGGTTCACGGAGAGCGGGATGTTCGAGTACCATGTGTACGATCTCGGCCGCCCGGTCACCATAAAGGAGAACCAGACGAAGCAGATAAGCCTCCTCGAGGCGCAGGGGGTCAACGTAACTAAGGAGTACGTCACCACGTCGTCGGGACCCAACTACTTCCTATATAATAGTGTAAACGAAGGCTCGGTGAAACAGCCGGTCGTCGCCTACCTGTCGTTCAAGAACACAAAGGAGAACAACTTAGCCACCCCGCTGCCCGCCGGAACCGTCCGCATATACACCGCCGACTCCAAGGGAAGCCAGCAGTTCATCGGCGAAGACCGCATAACCCACACGCCCAAGGACGAGGAGATCCGCCTCAAAGTGGGGGAGGCCTTCGACATCGTCGCCGAGCGCACGCAGGTAGACTTCGCCCAGAAGACCTCCAAGGTCACGGAGACGGAGTGGAAGATCAGCCTGCGCAACCGCAAGGAGGAGGACGTCACGGTGCGCGTGCAGGAGAACGCGATGGGCCAGTGGGAGATAGTGGACCCGTCGCACAAGTTCACCAAGGTCAGCGCCACGATGTTCCGTTTCGACGTGCCGGTGCCCAAGGGGCAGGAAGTCGCGGTCAAGTACAAGATACGGGTTAAGGGGTAGGGTTAGCCCATATCCGGAAAATATTACCGCGGGCGGCGCAAAAGTGCCGCCCGTCGACCTCCAAACCCGCCCCGTCCGACCGATCAGAAAAAAACGCTCAAGTTAACCAAATCTGTCATAACTCCCCAAAAATCACCATATTACAGCACCAATCCGCCCCGTTTTTCACCCGATAATCGTCTCCCGAAAAGGCTTTGGCACGAAATTTGCAGTAAATATTTGCGTATGCGGTCACAATCGGGCCGGCGGAGCAAAAGGCGATAAAGGACTGAATCATGCGCTTTAAAGAAATATTGCTGATAATCATAGTGGCGCTGATCGCCTTTCCGATACTGTATATCGCAATGCTCTTCGCCACCGGCTCGCTTCGGCTTGTGTACGGGTTTCAGGATGATAAGCCGAACGCCAAAACGGTGAAAGTTGAGGAGATCAGGCACACGGCGCGCAGGGATTCGCTCGCGGCCGCCAATTCCAAGATCTTTGAGGCGTTGCAGAAGGAGCGCGCTGATCTGAAGAAAGAGCAGGAGAGGCTTGCCGAGCAGTACGCCCGCCTTGAGATGCTCCAAGCCGAGATCGAGAAGGGGCGGGAGTCGCTTGTCAGCGAGCGCGGCCAGCTGGAGAAGAAGATGGCCGAGACCCCGGCGCTTGAGGACGCGCGTTTCATGAAGCTGGCCAAGATATACCAGGCCATGAAGCCGGGCGAAGCCGCCGCGATTTTGGAGACCATTCAGGACTCGCAGGTCGCCGCGATCTTGAGCCGTATGAGCGACAACCGCCAGAAGGGAAAGATACTCTCCCTTCTTACAAAGGAAAAAGCTGTCCGTATCAACAAACTGATAAAATGAGTTGAAATATATCGTAAACAGTAAACTATAAATGAGGGTGCGATTATGCAGAGCGATCCGGTAAAAAATGTCTCGCTTAGCGGCCTTGTAGGTTTCGGTCGGCCGGCTGATAACGTGAAAGCCGGCGGCGGAGCGTCCGACGGCGGAGTGTTCACCGCGGAGGTCAAGAAGCTCATAGCGGCGGCAGCCGCCGAAGAGCCCGGAACGCCCGCAAAGGCGGCCGATGCCGGATGGAACGCCGGCGCCGAGAAGACGGCCGCCGCCGTCGGCAGCTCGAAGACCGCGGAAGAGAGCGCCTACACCGGCACGGTAAATGTCGAAGAACTTTTCCGCCTCGCCAAACTGGCTGCGCCCGCCGAAGATGAGGGCGGCCTCTCCTCCGGCTTCGAGGATGAGTACGCCGAACTCTCTCAGGAAGATAAACGGCGCATCGGCAACGAACTGCTCTCCCACGCTCTCAAGCAGATAGCCGCTATACTCAGCCTCCCCGACGAGGACGGCGCGTCCGCTAAATTCGAGTTCGACCCCGCCAATATAGAGCAGCTCGCGGCCATTATGTCCTATTTAGACCTCACGATCAAGGTGGCAAACGACCGGATAGACGTGAGCGCCAACGCCGAAAGCGCCAATATCGCGATGGCGGCCTACGGCATGGAAAGCCCGATCGCCCACATAGAGCCAGAAGAGAACGCCGCCGAACTGTCGGAGTTCGCCGCCGCGCTGCGCACCGAGAAGTTCCGCATGGATATGGCCTTCAGGCTTATCGGCGTGAGCGGCATGATCGCCGAGAAGGTGGCCGAACAAAGCGGCTCCGGCACGGCGACAGGAATACCGCAAGCCGTTAACCCCGCAAACCTCGGTATGTCGGTAGCCGATACGGTGAGCGCCTTCAGCAATCTGATCAAAGAGGAGCTGGCGGCATCCTCCGACCGCGTGAGGCAGATCGTACGCGGGCAAGCCGAGATGACCGACATCGAAAGGGCGGCAGTGGAATTGGGCACCGTCAAGTCGGAGATACTCAAAGCCGCGCTGAGCAAGGCGAAGGCGGGCGACAGCACGTTCGTCAAGATCAATCCCGATGTTAAAGTTGTGATCGATAAGACGGAAGCAAAGGCCGATAACAAAACAGGCTTTAATTTTAATAAAGGCGTTAATACGGAAGCCAAGGCGAATGTCAATACGGCGAATGTCAAGGCGGATGTTAACGTCAATGCAACAGTTAATACTAGTGTCAATACGGAAGCCAAGGCGAATGTCAATCCGGCGAATATAAAGGCGGACGTTAACGTCAACGCAACCGTTAATACCGGTATCAATACGGAAACCAAGGCGAATATCAATCCGGCGGATGTCAAGGCCGATGTTAATCCCGGCGTTAACGCGGCTGTCAATACGGCGGCTGTTAAGGCCGACGTTAAGCCGGATGTTAATACGACCGTAAATACAACAGTTAATACGACCAATGTCAAGACCGATGTTAATACAGTTGTCAATACGGTAAATGTCAAGGCTGATGTCGATACCGGTGTCAATCCGTCCGTAAATACAACGGTTAATACGGCGAATGTAAAGAGCGACGTTAATCCCGCTTTTGTTAATACAACGGTTAATACGGCGGATGTAAAGACCGACGTTAACGCGACGGTTAATACGCCGCTTAATAAGACAGTTGATACGAATGTTAATACCGAAGCCGAGACGGATGTAAATGTCAAAACAGATGTTAATCCGGCGGTTAATAAGAGAGTTAATACAGAAGCTCGCGCCGAAGTCAAGACGGATGTCAAACCTGATGTCAAAGCGGATGCCAAGATAGATGTCAAGGCCGATGTCAATCCCGGCGTTGATAAAAATATTAATATCGCGAACCGCGCTAATCAACACGAACAAAAAATGGCTGATGTAAGCGTTAAAGCGCCGGTTGATAATAATGTCAAGGCCGATGCCAATCCCGGCGTTAATACGGCGAATATCAAATCTGACGTTAATTCAGGCGTTAATCCAACGATCAACACGGCGAATGCCAAGGCTGATGTTGATACCGGCGCTGATCCTGTCGTTAATGCAACGGTTAATACCGCGCCTGCCAAGCCCGATGTTAATCCAAGCGTTAATACAACGGTTAATACGGATGTCAAGGCCGACGTTAATCCTGATGTTAATACAACGGTTAATACCGCGAACGCGAACGTCAAGTCTGACGTTGATCGCAACGTTGATAAAAATATTAATAATACCGCGAACCACGCTAACAAACACGAACAAAAAAAGATTGATGCAGGCGTTAACGCGGCTGTTAGTACCAATGTCAAGGCGGATGTCAATAACGGTGTTGACGCAAAGGCTGACGCCGATGTTAATACCGATGCGAATACAAATGCGAATACCGAGGCCAAGACCGGCACCGATACGGCGGATGTCAAGAAAGATGCCAAGGCGGACGTTAAGGCCGCTGTTAATACAACCGCCGCCGCAAGTGTCAATCCCGAAGCGGACGCGGTCAATAAAGCCCAGAAACGCGCTGCCGACACAGATCTTCCTATAAGCGCCCGCGATTCAGCCGACCGCCGCAAACGTTCGAGCCTCGAATCGGCGAACCGTTTGGCGTCGAAGAGCGCCGAACGCGCCATGGGCGGGGCGAAACAGCCGTCCTCAGCAGGCGTCGGCGCCGAGATTCCGGTGAGCGTTATGGCGCTCTCGCACGGCAAGAAAGCGGCCAAATCAGCCGAAAGCGAAGCCAAGAAAACCGCCGCCGAGCCGCAGACGCAGGGACAGGCTAAGAAAGCCGTCGCCGACGGAGAAACGTCCGAGCTTCCGGTGAGCGTGATGGAGTCGGCGGAAAATAAACACGCTTCGAAGAAAGCCCGCGGCGATCACGCGAACGATGTCAAAGCCGCCGTTAAAGCAGCCGCGAACGCGGTCGGCGCCGCGATAGACGCCGCTGCCGCCAAAGCCGAAACAGCCGCCGCGAATAAAGCGGCCGACGACGCCTTCGTGGCTAAGCTGAAGCAAACCGTAGAGGTCGGCGGACTGATAAAGAACATATCCGCAAAGTCTTCCGGCAATTCAGCCGCCAAAGCCGCCCCGGAAAAGTCCGCCGCGAGTAGCGCCGCGTCGTCAAACAGCTCGCTGAACAGCATAGAATCCAACGCCGACGCCGACCTCTCGGTTGACAACGGCGACGAGTCCGAAGCCGGACGCGCCGGATCGGTTGACACATCAAGCCACAGGTCGGCAGCCGCCAAACACGCCGATAGGGCCGAGACCCCGGCGGTCTCTCAAGAAGAGCGTCTGGAGGTTATCCGCCAGCTCAGCGAGAAATTGAACAACGCCGTCCGCTCCGGCGCGAACGAAATTCGCATGGTGTTACGTCCCGAAGCGCTGGGCGAGGTGCGGATGAGCCTGAGAATCCAAGGCGACGTGGTCTTCGCCCGTATGCAAGTAGAAAACAAACAGGTCAAGGCGATAGTGGAGAGCAATCTCCAATCGTTAAAAGATTCTCTCAACAGGCAAAACTTAGAGTTCGGCGCGATAGACGTGGAAGTAGGCGCGCAATCAGACGGCGACAGGTCGCCCAGAGAAATATGGCAGGAGATGGCCGACCGCTCAGAGTCGCGGGGTTTCAGGCCGGATAACGGAGCGGCCTCCGACGGAACATCGGCAGACGACGGGGCCGACGGGTTCGTCAGCATCCCGATGGGCAGCGATACGGGCAGACGTTTCGGGGACAATACGTTCGAGTATTTTGCGTAGGAGATAAATATGCGTCAGGTCACTTCGACTTCGCTCAGTGACCTTTAGGCGGTGTGTGACGGAGTGACCGGTGGTTGAGCGGAGTCGAAACCACCATCGCGAACATTAACGAAAAGAAAGGAGGTGCGAAAATGGCGACGACTAACGGCGTTTCCCAAAGCGTAAGCAGTCTCTTGGCTCAAACCGCCCCGTACAGTGTCACTTCGTCTGTTTCAGGCGACAATGAAAACGGTTACGGAGTGGGCGGGGCCGTCTATACCGGCAGTACTACAGGCCCGTTATGGGAAGAGACCAATAAGATGGGCAAGGATCAGTTCCTGCATCTGCTGACGATCCAGCTGAAGTATCAGGACCCCCTGAGCCCTATGGACAACACCGCGTTCGTGTCGCAGCTCGCTCAGTTCAGAGCGCTTGAAACCAGCGAGAATACGGAGACCGCCATACGGCAGCTCGGCCGCGCGTTCGATGAGAACTTGGCGGCGCAGATCGTCTCCTCGCAGTCTATCGCCAACTCGTCGGCGATGTCTCTTATCGGACACGAAGCGCGTATGCGCCAAGTGTCGGTCTCTTACGACGGCAAGGCCGATACCAAAGTGCCCATCAAGGTGCATCTAGGCAACTCGGACAGGGTGACGGTGGAGATCAAGGACGACGACGGCAATGTCCTCAGGACGCTGACCGCGTCGGGGAAAGACGCCCAGAACTCCGTGAACATCGCTTGGAACGGTTTGGACGACAAAGGGCAAAAGGTCAAGGCCGGCAAGTATGCGCTGAACGTGGTGGGGTCGGATAAAGACGCTTCGCTCTATTGTTATGTGCAGGAAGTAGTCGAGGGCGTGCGCTTTACCGGCGAGGGCGCCATGATCAAGATCGGCGGGAAAGAGATTTCGATAGGCGAGGTGCTTGACGTATCGATGAGCGAGGGCGGCGACGGCAGCTACATCACCCCGTCGAACGCGTTGTCTATGCTGGGCAGGACGGTGAGGGCTAAGTTCGGCGAAATCAGGCATACGTCGTACGGTATCGCCGAGGGCGTCGATTATCCCATCAACGTAAACGCGACCCGCGGCAGCGCGGTCGAGGTGCAGATCAAGAACGGGCGGGGCGACGTGGTGGCGACCCTGAAGGGGATGGCGAATGATTTCGGCGACGTGCAGCTGCATTGGGACGGGCTGACGAAAGACGGCGACATGGCAAACCCGGGCGTGTACACGGTTAACGTGGTAGGCTCGGACAAGAACAAGTCGCTGTACGCGTATACAGAGGGCGTGGTAGACGGCATCACAAGCCTGACCGGGGACTTCAAGATGAAGATCAACGGGCAGGAGGTGGCGTTAAGCGATATTATCAGCGTCACGGCGACATCGTCCGCCAACGCGCTTAAAGCACCGGAAAACATCGGTATAACCGCGGTGTCGTCAGACAGCGTCACGCTCGGCTGGTCGGCGATCTCCGGCGTTACCGGATATTATGTGTACCGCAGCGCAAGCCCCGACGGTAACTACAACCTTGTGGGCAGCACAAAGTCCGCGTCGTTCACGAATACCGGTTTGACGGACGGCACGACGTATTATTACAAGATCGCCTCCTACAACAACGGCGGCGGCGAGAGTCCTAAATCGGCGTACATAACCGCCGCGACGGCAACGGTATAAGAGGAGGGGCTATGAATACGATAGATCAAAACGATATTCAAAACCGAATCCTCGCGAGCCGCGCCGGATTGACGGCAGGAATAGGACGCAGTACGGATGTGAAGGCCGTTCCGCAGAAACAGGCGGAGGGGGCGGGCACGGTAGGGGGGAAGTCGTTCGGCGACTTGCTCAAAACCAAAACGGAGGAACTCAAGTTTTCGGCGCACGCTTCGTCGAGGCTCAAAAGCCGCGGCATAGAGGTGACGCCGGACGTTATGGGAAAACTTGAGAAAGCGGTAGCCGGGGCGGAAGGCAAAGGCTCCAAGGACTCATTAGTGATAGTGAAAGACTTGGCGTTTATTGTCAACATCCCGAACAGGACGATCATTACCGCCATGGACGGCGACAGTATTAAGGACAATATTTTTACAAACATCGACAGCACGGTAATAGCAAGCTGATAACCCGCAGGACCTGCCCTCTCGCGAATGCGGAGGGAGGGTGCGCCGAACCGCCGACCGAATGAGGCGGTTCAAAGCTTGCCGATCCGATGCGTCAAAACCAAAGGAGAGGTATTATGGTACGGTCACTTTACTCAGGCATCAGCGGCCTCCGCACGCACCAGGTAGGTATGGACGTGACGGCCAACAACATTTCCAACGTCAACACCGTGGCTTTCAAAGCCGGGCGCGCGACGTTTAAGGAATCAATGGTTCAAATGCTGCAAGGCCCCTCGCGCCCCGCGGGTAACCAGGGCGGAAGAAACCCGCTGCAGATCGGATTGGGCGTGGCGGTAGGGTCTATCGACACGATGCTCAGGCAGGGAAACATGCAGACGACGGGGCAGATCACGGATATCGCGCTTGAGGGAAGGGCGTATCTGGCTTTCTCGAACGGCACCGGCACGTACTACAGCAGGAACGGCGGGCTGCAGCTGGACGACCAAGGGCGGCTTACATCGCCGACAAACGGGTTCAGACTGCAGGGGAAGATGGCGCAGGCGGACGGATCGTTCACCGGGAAAGAGATGATCGGCGATATCAGGATTCCTTGGGGGGAGAAGTCGCCGGCGAAAGCGACGGAGAATGTGGTGTTCGGGTGTAACTTGAATAGTGACTCAGCGGCGTTGGGGACGGTTACGCATACTAATAGGTTCTTGGCGAACGCGGGCGTACTCAACACTCTTAATATGTATGACGGGCCGAACGGGTTCAGCCGCGGCAAGCTTACCGACCTCGTTGACGAGTACGGGAATGACCTCGGTATTAAAGAGGGCGATACCATTACGTTCGCTACCGGCGATAACGGGATACCGGGGTTTAGTTTTAAAGTGGAGAAGTTTGATCTTTACGGCCCGACCGGTGCTGCTGCGCCTGCGCCGGCGTGGGGGCCGGTGCTTGATTCTGACGGCAAACAGGTGCAGCAGATTCCTACGTTGCAGGATTTTGTTAACCAGCTTGAAGGGTATTTAAACGCGATAAACCCTGGGACAGCGTCGTACACTTACTTGACCGGCAACCATAGCGCCGCGGAGAAGAGAGATTATCTGAATCAATACATAAAGAATTATAATAACGCGGCCTTGCCTGCGGGTGCCGGCGGCGTTAGTCAAGGTCAGGCCGGCAATCCCGCCGCCCCTATAAGAGTTAATCTTACCGATGCCGGCAAGATTTCCGTTTGGAATAACGGTGCCGGTCCAATCAACGGATTGCAGGTTTCATCCTCCCGTCCGGGTTCCAAGTCTTATGTCGCCAATACGTTCTTGTTCCCGTCTACGATAGATTACGAGACTCGTACTACCGGTCCTACAGGAAATCCGCCTAACAGCCCTATCTATGGTAGCGGCCCCGGTCAAATTCCATACACGGCCACCACTACTCCGACCATCCTCATTCCGGCATCCGCCGCCAAAGTTGTTGCCGCTGATCCCTCTCTTCCCACAGGGCCCGAGCTTGCGATACAAGCCGCTTATAACGATTATTTGGGCGGTCTTTATGACACAGTCGGCAGGCCGCTCGGTTTCACGAACGGCGACCAGATTACCATAAACGGCCAAGTCGGCGGCAGAAACAAGAACGATGTCTTCGGATATGTGGAAAAACGGTTGCCCGCCGGCACAGGGCCAATACAAACCGGTTCTACGACAATGCAGGATCTGCTAGACTACCTGCAGAACACGCTGGGGTTGCCCTCCAACGACGGCACCGTTCATAAGCGCCCGTCCGTTTCCACGAAGAACTCCAACGATCTCGTAAGCGACGGCATCCCACCCGGATCCATAGTGATGCGCGGCCAGCAGGAAGTCGCTTTCGCCCTGACCGGACTCTCCGTCCTCGGCAAACAAGGCGATCCCAACCAGCCGAACAGCCCGACCCGTTTCAACACCAACATGGTGTTCACCGAGGTACAGGCCGCCCGCAACACCGGCGAGAAATCCACCGCCACGATCATCTACGACGAATCCGGCGCGCAGCACAACGTCGTAATGACGTTCACTCACACCGGCACCCCCGGCGAATGGCTGTGGGAGCTTGAGCTTGTCGGCGGCGAGGAGATTATTCTGGGCGGCAACAGGGGGAAAATGACTTTCGCCTTAGACGGTTCGCCCGCCTCCTTCACCTTCGACGACGGCACCAGCCAGTTCCGTTTCGACCCCCGCAACGGCGCCAGCGAGGTGAACATTAAGATAGACTACGGCGCGCCCGGTTCTTTCCTGGGCATAACCCAGTTCGAGTCCGAGAGCACCACGGCCTTCAAGGGTCAGGACGGTTACGCGATGGGCAAGCTGACCGAGATAACCATAGGCGAGAGCGGCGAGATTTCCGGCCTCTACTCCAACGGCATCAGCAAGGCGATAGCCCAGATCTACGTGGCCGAGTTCAACAACCCGGCGGGTCTTTTGAAGATGGGCGACAGCATGTTCAACGTCTCGAACAACTCCGGCGAGGCCGCGATGTACCAGCCCGGCGTAGGTTCCACGACCAAGATCAAACCGGGCGCGATAGAGATGTCGAACGTGGAGCTGGAAACAGAGTTCACGAACATGATCACCCAGCAACGCGGCTACCAGGCCTGCGCGAGGGTGATCACCACGAGCGACCAGATGTTGCAGGAACTCGTGCAGTTGGTGAGGTAGTAGTCGGTTTTTGAAACAATAATGCCGCAGGCCGGAAAGGATTCCATAAGCCCTGCGGCATTTTTTTTAGGTAGGATAAAAAACAGTGCTTCCTCTGGCGTCAGGTCACTTCGACTTCGCTCAGTGACCTTTCGGGTGTCATCAGTTGGCTGAGCGGAGTCGAAGCCCCGCGACGCGAAGCGGCGCATGTTTACCAAAAGTGTCTCCCCCTAGTTGAGGGGGAGACATTGAAAGTGGGGGGGTATCCGGCGGGGCGTTGCGGGGCAACAGCGCCCCACCGGGGCGCGCCCTCCCCTTAAATGAATTTGACTTTAATCTTTTGATTTTATTTTTTTGACTTTATAATATATCATTATATATATTTATATTGATTCATTGGCCCGGAAAGGCCCATAATCGGGGAAAAGAGCGTAAAATGATAGCCATACAGAGGTTAAACGGCGAGCAGTTCGTCCTGAACGTCGACCATATCGAGACCATCGAGTCGACGCCGGACACGGTCATTACGCTCAATAGCGGTAAGAAGTACGTGGTAGGCAACACCATAGAGGACATTGTGCGTAAGGCTATAAAATACAAGCAGTTATGCGGTCAGGCGTTACAGGTGGCTGGTACGGACAAGCGCCCGAATGCGGCGGCGTCCGGGGACGGGGCGACACGTTAATAGGAGATTTCTGAATGGATCTGGCTACGATAGTAGGTCTTGTGGCGGCGTTCGGGCTGGTCTTGTACGGTATGGGGTTGGACCAGCTGAGCGCGTTCATCGACATGCCGTCCGTTTACATCACGTGCGGCGGTTCCGTAGCGTCGACGGTCGCGGCGTTTCCGGCCGCCCGCCTTATGAATACGGTGTCGGTCGCCAAGAACGTTCTCTTTGTAAAGAGCCAGGCGCCGGTGGCGGTGATCGCGCAAATCATAGAGTTCGCGGAGCAGGCGCGCCGCGAGGGTATTCTGGCGCTGGAGTCGCGGGCTTTGGAGATCACCGACGAGTTCATGAAGCAGGGGATCGGTCTGGCTGTGGACGGCACGGAGCCCGATCTTATCAGGGAGATTCTCGAAACGGAGATAGGGCGCATGGAGAGCCGACACGATGACGGGGCGCATATATTCGACTTTCTGGGGGCGGCGGCGCCCTCGTTCGGTATGATAGGAACGCTGGTCGGGCTCGTGCTGATGCTTGGAAACATGAGCGACGTGGCCTCTATCGGCCCGAATATGGCGGTGGCGCTCATCACCACGCTATACGGGTCTATTCTGGCGAACATCATTTGCATACCCTTCGCGGAGAAGCTGAAGGCGTATTCCGCCAAGGAGGTTATGATAAAGGAGCTTATGCTGGAGGGGATAATGGCGCTGCAGTCGGGCGACAACCCGCGTATCGTGGCGCAAAAGCTGAGCGTCTTCCTTGAACCGGTGAATCGGGCCACGGTTTTGAAAGATAAGAAGTAAGGGGCGGCTGTGGCGCGACAGAAGAAGCCGAAGGAGGGCCCCAAGGGGGCGCCTGCGTACATGAACACGTGGGGCGACATGTGTACGCTGCTGCTCTGCTTCTTCGTTATGCTCTTGGCCATGTCGACCATCGACCCGACCAAGTTCAAGGTCGC
>Ga0182488_12669_pt1 | contig 12517 bp, 10 predicted proteins | sample TergutNc150P3_FD_120830 | JGI IMG/M metagenome (GOLD analysis project Ga0182488, IMG submission 120830) | reverse complement strand
GCCTTCCCGCCGCGCCTCCGGGCAACCGGTTATCGGGCACCCGGCCCCGCCGCGACGGCGGGCCCCCACGCCCCCGCCACCGCCGTGTCGACGATCGCCGCAAGCCCGGAGACACCAGCGGCCCGCAGCGATCCGCCTACCGACGCCCCGTACCTGTATGATTTCGCGGGCGACCCGCCGATACGCCGGAACTTAGCCGTAAAAACCGTATCCCGCAACGCGGCGTCCGCTCTGCGAGAACTCTCAGACCCGTCGCTCCATCCCGCAAACCGGCACCCGTCCCACGCCTCCGCCGTAACCTCCGGACCGAGGGCGCCGGACGCCAGCTCCGCGCCGTAGCCGTATAACTCCGCAACACCCTCCGCGCCGCTGACTTTGATCCTGCCGCACTCGCGCCGGTCTACCGCGTAACCCAAGCTGCGCGTATTGTACGGCAGCCGCAAAAGCTGCGGGTAGCCGACGCCCTCCTCGACGGCCCACGTGCCTGCGAAGTCCCATCCGGTAAAGGTCTCGCGCGACTTCATCAAAGCGGTGCCGCGCCCCTCGCCGCCCGCCGACGCGCTCAGCCCCGAAGCCTCCGCGTCCCAAAAAGAGGCGACCACCTCAGCCGCCGCGACGTATTTCAAAACTCCGTCCGCCTCAAAAACGCCCCTGTCGCTCCACGACGCGGCGGACGCGGCGAAATCTTTCCCGATCAACCCGCCGAGCGCGCCCGCGCCGGACACACGCCCGGCGGAAAAACTCTCATCCACCCGCCCTCCGAACACCTGGCCGACAAGCCCGCCTACGTTGCTCTCCCCGCTCACGGCGCCCAAGGCGAAGCACTGCCGTATCTCACCCGCCGCCGAAACCCTGAGCAGGCCTGCAAGCCCGCCGACATTCTCTTTCCCGTAAACCTCAGCCGTGGAATAGCTCCCGTAAATCCCGCCGCCGTTCACACCGACAAGCCCGCCGGCGTTGCTCTCCCTTCTGCCGGCTACCACGACACCAGCCGTACGGCAGCCGTCTATACGCCCGTTGCTACTCCCCGCCAGCACGCCCACGGCGAAACTCCCGAACACGGTGTCCGCGACCACGCCGATGTTCGACACCTCAGCCCCGTAGCCGACTACGCCGAAAAGCCCCACGTGCCCTTTGGACGGAGAGCGTATGTAAAGATTTTTAATAACATAGAGCGCCCCGCCGCTGCCGAAGAACCGCCCGGTAAAGGGGCGGCCGTCCCCCCCTATGGGCTCGAACGGGCGAACGCGGCTCTCGGAGGCGTCTATGTCGCAGACAAGCTCGTAGTCGGCGTAAAGCGGGCGTTCTTCTATTTGACCTATGGAGCGGAGGTCTTCCAAGGAGGCGACGCGCAAAGCGCCCTGAGCCGCCGCAAAGAACGCGGTCAGGAGAATCAGGCGGGCGGCGCGCGATATCATATCTTCCCCAGCGCCCCGGTCGTCACCCAGCCGCTGGCGCCGTTTGACAGACTCACGAGACTCCACTCGCCCACTGTTTTTCTGATTTGCAGTTTAGTCCCCTCGTGCGCTGTGAAAAGCGTTTGGTCGCCGGACGGCTGGTTCTTGGCGTCTATAGACGCCGACAATATTATCGCGTACTGTTTGCTCTCCAAAGCGTAGATCTTGTAACCGACCGACGTTCCGACCGTTATTATCAGCAGAACGCACAGCGCCGCGCCGTAGGCAAGCCACAACCGCGCCAAGCCGCGCTTAAAGAGCATAGCGGAGGCGATAATCGACAGTATGAACAGCAGCGCGCACACCGCTATGAGTTGAACGTTAAGCGGCAACAGGGTGTGTATGCCGTACAGCACCGACGTCAGGAAGTCAGATTCACGCGTGTCGCCGCCGGCCTGCCTGTCGACTATTATCGACGTGATGAAGTTGATGTTCGCCTCTATGTCGGGATCGTTGGGCGAAAGCGCCGCCGCCTTCTCGTAGTACAGGCGCGCCATGCCGGGCTTCATCAGCCGGTAGTAGCAGTTTCCCGTGTTGTAATACACCGCGCCGTTCTTTATCCCGGCGTCGATTATCTTCGTGTAATAGGCGAGCGCGCTGTCGTGGGCGCCGGCCTCATAGAAGGCGTTCGCTTTTCGGAACCATTCGTCGACGTCCGAGACACCGTGGGCGGCGGACGCCGGCGCGGGCGTTATAAGCGCGATCACTCCAGCCGCCAGCGTTATCAATATCAACGGCGTCATAGCCGCGGTCTGCGACGTTGACGGCGCCTTGGACTTCTGCGCCGTCTTTTCCATGCTGCTCAAGAAGGCCGCGGTCTTTTTGACAATCTCGTCGCGGCTCTGCGCGTTGAACGCTTTGCCGCCGAAGCGGTACTCGTCTATGCCCTCTATCAGCGCGGTAAGGCCGGTAACGGTCTGTTCGTCTATTTTGCGCGAGAGCAGCTCGTCTTTCAGCTCCTCAAGCGTCCGTCCTGTCGCGGGGAAGGCGAACTTGCGCGATATGTACTTCTCTATGACTGCCGCCGCCCTGCCGAGGAACTCGCCGCCGGCGGCGGCTTTTCCCGCCGCGTTAAGCTCTTTGATAGCGCGGCCCAGCGCCTTTTGGCGGACGGCCTTGATCTGATTCTCGCCGCTCTTCCTGCTCTGCGCCCTATAGAGCAGCGCGAAGAGAAACAGAAGAAACGGCGCCGGGAAGAGCAGATACCAGAGCGGGGCGCGGTACGGGCGCTCCTCTTGGTTCACGATCTTTCGCGGCGTCTTGATGTAGCGGATGTCGCTGCCCACCTGACGTATCTCCTCCTGCGTGAGGTAGCGGGTCTGCTCTTTCGCCGCGCTCAAACCCTTGGTCACGGAGACGCGCAGCGTGTCCGAGCGGGCGGTTTTGTAAGTTCCGTTTTCCGGATCTAAATAGTGGTACGCTATAGGCGTTATCGTAAGCGTTCCCTCCTGCTTGGGGATGACGAGGTAGCGGTAGGTCTTACGAGTTGAGAGCCCGCCCGCGCCGGTGTCGACGGCCGTCTGGCGTTCGGGGGTGAAGACGTCGCAATTAGCTAACTCCGGCAGTATCGGGTCGCCCATATTCGAAGGACGGGTGTTGCCCTTGAGCGTTATCCTGAGCGTCAGCGCCTCTCCGGCGGCGACCGATTGCGGTTCCAAAGTTGCCGCTAGGCCGAACTTTCCCACCGAGCCGCCGAAGTTTTCCGGGGCGCCGCCCGGACGCGGTTTGACCGTCACGGTAAACGGCGCGGTGCGCGCGCTCTGCCGTACAGCCTGACGCCCGCCGCCGAAGAAATCCATATCGAAGAAGTCCTGAAAGAACGGATTGATCTGCCGGCTGCGCGACTGCACGATCTCGTCGTATTCGAAGTTCACCGCCCCTATCCGGTACTCTCCCGGCGTAAGCCCGAAGACCGCGAAGTTGAGCGTGAACGTGTTGTAGAGTTCGTTCCCGACGCGCTCCTGCCCCTGCGTGACCTGGGTGGTGAATAGGCGGTTGACCGAGAGCCCGGAGCTGAAAGCTTTTTCGATCTGCTCGACGGCGCCGGTGTACCCGCGCTGGGTCTGTATGGGCGTGCCGGCCCTTTGCGCGACTTTGAGGGTGAGCACGGCCTGTTCGCCAGCGTAGATAGCCGTTTTCGACATGTTCAGCGTGACCTTGATGTCCGGATTGCGGACAGGGGCGGGTTCGTGCGCGGACGCGCCGGCCGAGCCTGATCCGCCGCCTGCGCTGCCGCCGCCACCGCCGCCGTTGAAGTGCAGCGGCCTGGTGCTGTAATCGCTGCCGTCAACGGTCACGGTCAGCGCGGGAAATGTGAACGGATCGTCCGTCTTGGAGGCGATCGTGTAGATGAACCTATAGGTGATCTCGCGCCTTTGCTCGATCTTGCCGTTTATTATACTTATGTTTTGCGACTGCGACGAGCCGGTGTTGACGTTTTGAACCTCAAAGGCATCGCTTGCGCCGGGTGAGGGCACGCCTGCGACCGCCTTATGAGTGACGAGCACGGCGACGACGACGGCGCGTTCGCCAGAGCGGGCGGCGGCGCGGTCGGCCGTGGCGGTGAACGTGATCTGCTGCGCGTAAGCCGTGGCGGCCAACGCGGTAAAGAGTATCGACAATATCGCCGTATTAATCGTAATCCGTGTCATCTCCCCCCCTCACCAATCCTTTTCAGGCTGCCGAATTCTGGCCCTTTGAAATCTCGGTTTGTTCAGCGTATCCGAATCGTCCGCGTACTGCTCTATCAGACTCTCCGCCTCTTGCTTTTTCTGATCGCCCTTATCCCTCTGATCTTTATTATCCTGCCGATCCTGACCGTCTTGCTGATCCTTGTTATCCGATTGATCCTTATTATCTTTATTATCTTTACTATCCTTATCCCCCTTCTGCCCATCTTTTTGCTGATTCTGATCGCCCTCATTCTGATTCTGATCTTTATTCTCATCCTGATTCTTATCCTGCATCTCTTTCAGCAAATCAATCTTTTGGTGCGCCAATTGCAAATTCCATTTGGCGTCCATGTCGTTAGGGCGCAGTTTTAATGTATTGACATAGCTCTCCAGCGCGCCTGAATACTTTTTCCTTGCCGAGGCGGCGTTTCCTTCGGACTCCAGCTTTTCGGCTTGTTTGTATCGGACATTGCCCAGGTTGTAGTGCGCGTCGGCAATTGTCTTTTTGTTAAGCTGCGACGACAAAGCGTCTTGATAAGACTTTTCCGCCTCGTCCAATTCCCCTAACCTATACAGCGTCGAACCCTTGTTCATCTTCAGTTTGCCGTTTAACGGCTCAAGCAACAAGGCGTCGTCATACAGCTTAAGCGCCTCCTCGTATTGGCCTTTGGAATAGAGCTTATTAGCCTTCCGATTCTTGGCGCCCACCTCGTCGGCGCTGGCAGATGAGAATATCGATACGATGATTATCATCAGTACGGTATAGATGATTGTCGATACCTTCATTCGAACCTCCCCTTCCAGGCGGCATTTTTTCTCGCCCGCTCGGAGATGAAGAACTCTATCAGTATAAAGATGATCGCTATAAACAAGAATATCTGGTACTGCTCCTCGTGTATTACCGCTTTCGTCATCCCGAAGTCGCTCTTTTCCATCTTCGATACCTCGTTGTAGATTCTCGTCAGGTCAAGGTCTGTTCCGGCGTGGAAGTACTTGCCGCCCGACTCTATGGCGATTTTTTCCAGCGTTAACGAGTTCAGCCGCGTCATCACCAAGTTTCCGTCCTTGTCCTTTTTGTACAAGACGCTGCCGCCGCCCTTGTTCATAGGGACGGGCGCGCCGGCCTCGGAGCCTATGCCTATGGTGTAGATCACCACGCCCTCCTGAGCCGCGGCTTTGGCGGCTTCAACAACGCCGCCCTCGTGGTCTTCGCCGTCCGAGAGTATGAGCAGCACTTTGTTCCTCTTGCTTGTCCCGCTCATTGCGCGAACGGCCTGCTTGATGACCTCGGAGAGCGCCGTGCCCTGTATCTGCACCCAGTCCGTGTTAACAGACTGCAGCATAATGACAGCGGCGGCATGGTCGAGGGTCAGCGGGCACTGAACGAAACTCTCCCCCGCGAATATTATCAGCCCCACCCTGTCGCCCTTGAGCAGATTGATGAACTTGCGTATCTCAAACTTAGCGCGTTCAAGCCTATTCGGGGCCAAATCCTGAGCCAGCATACTGTGGGAAATATCGAGCGCGATCATTATATCAACACCTTTACGCTCCACCATCTCCATCTTCACCCCGAACTTCGGGCGTACCAGCGCGAAGATCACAAAGGTCAGAAAGAGGCAGAAGAAAGTGGATTTGAGGATATAGCGAGCCGGACCGGCTGAAGAGCTGAGTTTGCGGACAAGTGCGACGGTAGCGAAACGCGAGAGCAACACTTTCTTCCTCCTATACATAAGAAAAAAGAATAGCGCCACCAGCGGCACCGCAGGCAGCAATAGAAAGTATTCAGGATTACCGAAACGCATAAACACCATCCTCCCAATATCCCCTAATAAGCGCCCTGTCGGATCAAGGCAGTAAATTTCAATGGCGATACAACGCCCGAAGCGCAAACGACTTCCGCAAATCGGAATCACCTTACAACACGGCAAGGATCTTCCACTTGGTGTGTTAATTTCCCCATAGTATTTTTATTTTAAAACCTCAACCACACTTCTCATCAAGGAATCCTCCTAAACACCGTATTCTGCAACAGCATCTCCAACGCTAAAATTATGAACCCTATCCAAAGCCATTTATAGAAATATTCCGAATAAGAAACATGGCTGACAGACTTGATCTCAGTCTTTTCCATCTTGTCAATCTCCTCGTATATCCTCTTTAATGACTCAGGGTTTTGGGCTCTAAAAAACGCTCCGCCTGTCAAATCGGCTATATCCGACAATTCCTTCTCATTTAAGTCAGACTGCATCATATCTATCCGCTGCGTGCGTTTGCCTGTTTGCGGGTTTACTATTTCTACCGGGAACGGAACCTGACCCTCTTTGCCGACGCCGATTGTGTATATCTTTATATTTAATTCTCCTGCGGCTTTAGCGGCTGTTTGCGGCGGTATGTCGCCCGCGTTGTTGGCTCCGTCGGTCAGCAAAATCATGACTTTGCTCTTGGCCTGCGAGTCTTTCAACCGGTTGGCGGCAGTGGCTATGGCGGTTCCTATCGCGGTTTGTTGCGAGAAGTCGGTATAGCCGGCGTCGTCGATCATTTGTATCAGAACGCCGTAATCGGTAGTCAACGGGCAGCGCGTAAACGCTCTCGCGGCGAAGAGCACCAGGCCCATACGGTCGCTTTCGCGTTTGGTCACGAAATTTTTTATCTCGCGTTTGGCCACTGCTAAGCGGTCGTCGGGCTTGAAGTCCAGCGCTTTCATACTCTCGGATACGTCTAGTATCAGCATAATATCGACCCCCTCCGTCGTAACCTCCACCTCCGTATGCTGCTTCTGAGGCCGCGCCAGCGCCACCACTAAGAAACAAAAACCGGCTACGCGCATCGCGATCAATATGTGGCGCAACCAGCTGTACGGCGACTCCGGCAGCTTCTTTATGATTGACAGATCGGAAAAGGCGAGAGTAGCCTTGTGCCTGCGCTCACGACGTATGTAGAGCCAGACCATAGGGGCGGCCAATATGAGCAGGTAGAAGAAGTACGGGTTCTTGAACGTCATTGCGTCACCCCTATCCTCTCGGTCTTGCGCTCGTAAGGCAGAGCCGTATCGGGCTTGGTCGCCTCTATAAACGTCCTAACGTCCTTAATGTACCCGTCTATGCACGGTCTGTCCGGCACCCGCTTAGCGAATTTGACCTGGTCGCTCGACCTAAAGAAGCGCTCGGCGCAGAGCCGCATCTCGCGGCTGATGTCTGAGAACTCTAGCCAAGCCGCGATCTCCTCCGTGGTCAGCTCCGGCGCTATGGTGTCGTAACGGCGGCCTATGTAACGCTTGAATATCTCGGAGAGCTCGAAGACGTATTCGCGCACCATGCCGCGCTCCAGATACTTTTTCCCGTCGAGCGCGTCTAGCGCCCCGACGGCCTCCTCGTAAGGCGGTAAGAGGGGAACGGCCGGTTCGGAAGTTTCATTGACTTTTTTCTTCAGATATTTACGTAACAATATGAACAAGACGGCGGCTGAGGCGGCCCCCAAGATAACCCACAGATACCAAAGATCGGCCTTACCCGTTTTCTGCTGCGCCTTCAAATCCTTCAACGCGAAACCGCCGCTGTCGGGCGGGTCGGACGGGAGGGCGGAGAGTATCCTTATCGGGATCGGAAGGGTTGATAAGGTGTCATAACCGGAAACGCTAACGCCGCCGTCAACGCTGAATCCGGCGGGAATATCGGTATCGATACCATTATCGGCATTGATACCGCTAGTCTTGATACCGCCGTCACTAACCAAAAAATGTACGGACGGTATAGTGCAATTCTCCGGTTTGTACGTTGCTACGCTGTATCTGTACTGATATCTGGAACTATCGCGTTCGCCGTTCTTATCCTTATTCTTACGATTTTTAACCCCGTCAATCTGCTGTGTTGACACATCCTCCCATTCCAATACGGAAAATTCACCGAACCCTTTATCGGTATCCGGCGGAACGACTTTAGCGCCTTTAGGAACGCCGGTAATAATGACGTCCAACAGCAGAGCGTCGCCAACCATAGCGCTATCGGCGGAGACGGAGGCGGTTATCGACATTGACGTTGCCGCCGCCGGCACAGACGCCGGCATTGCCAATATCAATATCAACAAAATAAACGCACCGGTAAATGCGTGACGATAATTTTTAAGGTTAGTCATAATAATCGGTCATTTTTAATAATTGCGGCTTTCTGGATTGCTTCGCTACGCTCGCAATGACGTCATTACGAGGAGCAAAGCGACGAAGCAACTTGTTTACTTCGGCGAAACCTATCCAGAAAACTATTATCCCAAAAATCCCCACCTATTATTGATTAAAGTTAATACCGCGATCACTATTATAGACGGCAGCAGATTCACCACATTGATCTTCTTAATGTTCAATACCCCGAGCCCTATAGCCGCGACCAATATTCCGCCTGCCGCGCTGACCTCCGTCACAACCAAGTCCAACTCCGCCGCGCTTAGAAACGAGGTTATGTACTTCGCCGAGAGCGCTATCGACCCTTGGTATATCAGTACCGCCGCCGCCGAAAATATCACCCCTATGCCCAGCGCGGCGGCCAGCAGCATAGACGATATGCCGTCTAAAAGCGACTTCGTATATAAAACGGTATGGTCGCCGCGCAACGCGCCCTCTATAGACCCTATCACCGCCATGGCGCCCACGCAGAAGAGCAGCGTGGCGCTCACGAAACCTTCGGCCACCGCGCCGGCGCCTCTGCCGGCGCTTACCTTTTTGACCGCCGACTCTAAACGGCGGCCCGCCCAATCGAGCAGTTCGTCTAGCCGTAATAGCGAACCGGCGATACCGCCTATCGCCAGGCTTATTATCACCAAAATAAAATTCTGCGTCTTCAGCCCCATGGACAATCCGATGAACAAAATAGCCAAGCCAAGGCCGTGCATGACGACCTCCCGCATGCGGTCGGGCATACGCGGCAGGACGAGCCCGGCCAAGGAGCCTGCGACTACGGCGGCGGCGTTGACTATTGTTCCAAGCAGGGCGGACATCCGGGCTGTCCTTTCCTTATCATTATCTTTATATTTCTTATATAGTATAAAATAATAAAAAATCAAAATCTTTTGGGATAATTAACCCACCAAGCGGAAGACCCTTGCCACGTGGTAAGGCGATTCCGCCCCTTTAGACGCTTGGCAGAGACGCGGGTAAAACGCACGTCAACTTAAAAATCCGGTAAGCGGCGAAGAGGCGTTCGCTTTTTTAGACGTTCCGGCCATGCCGGCCAGGAACGCTTGCCGGCCGGCCTTTACCGCGTACTTGAAAGCTTCGGCCATACGCACCGGGTCGTCGCTCGCGGCTATCGCGGTGTTCAGCAATATCGCGGCGGCGCCCATCTCCATCGCTTCGGCGGCGTGGGAGGGGCGGCCTATTCCGGCGTCCACTATCACGGGGACGGTTGACTCGGCTATCATTATCTCTATCAGCTCGGCGGTCCTCAAACCCCTGTTGGTGCCTATCGGCGCCCCGAGCGGCATCACGGCGGCGGCGCCGGCTTCGATCAGTCGGCGGGCGGCGTAGAGGTCGGGGCACATGTACGGGAGGACTACGAAACCCTCCTTGGCCAGCGTCTCCGTGGCCTTGACCGTCTCGAAGTTATCCGGCAGCAGGTAGGCGCTGTCGCTTATTACCTCTATCTTTATCCAGTCGCCGCAACCGACAGCCCGCGCCAGACGGGCGATCCTCACCGCCTCCTCGGCGTTGCGGGCGCCGGAGGTGTTGGGCAGCAATATCTTCCCCTCCGGAATGTGGGAGAGTACGCTCTCCTTGGGGCGCTCCATGTCCACGCGGCGCAGCGCCACGGTAACGACGTCGCACTCGGCGGCCTCCAGCACGTCCTTTATTATCCGGTCGTCGCGGTACTTGCCGGAACCGGTGATCAAGCGCGAGCGGACGGTCACGCCCGCTATCTTCAGGTCGTCGTTATCGCCGTTCATGGATAATGCTCGCCGCCTTTCGACCCGTTATATACGTGGGCTCCGGGTTCCACGGACTTAGTTATCCACGTATTCCCGCCTATGACGGCGCCTTTCCCTATAATTGTGTCACCTCCCAGAATCGTCGCGTTGGCGTAGATTATCACGTCGTCCTCAATATCCGGGTGGCGCTTCTGCCCTATTCTCGGGCGGCCGTCCTTGTCAAAAGGGGAAGTCGCGCCGAGCGTAACACCTTGGTATATCTTTACGTTGCTGCCTATCCGGCACGTTTCGCCTATGACTACGCCGGTGCCGTGGTCTATGAAAAATCTCGGGCCTATCCTGGCGCCGGGGTGGATGTCTATGCCGGTGCGGGAGTGGGCGCGTTCTGAGAGCATCCGCGGGATTATCGGGACGCCCATAGAGTACAGGCGGTGGGCGACGCGGTGCGCGGCTATCGCCTCCACGCAGGGGTAGCTGAGCACGACCTCGTCGAAAAACTTCGCGGCGGGGTCGCCGGCCAAGGCGGCGGCCACGTCTTCCAGCAGCATCGCCCTGATCTCCGGCAGCGACTCGACCGTCTCTATGAGGGCGTGGGCGGCCCTCTCCTCGCAATCGCAGCCTCCGCAGCCGCTGTCAACATGGCAGTGGTAGCTGAAAGCCTTGTGCAGATACTTGCCTAATTGGATCGACACGGTGTATAACCTTGAGGCGAGCGCGTTTACCGCCCTCTCTTCGTCGTCAATCTTGTAACTGTAGTACCCGGAGAAGAGAACGGCCATAATATCGTCAAACATCTTGTAGATATCTTTGCGCTCGCGAATATCAAGCCCGTAGCCTACCGGGACGCCGCGGTTGAGAAGCGCGGCGATCGACGGGACGCGGGAAGTCACCCAATCTTTCGTAGTTGTATTTTCGTATATGTCCATAAAAAATTGCTTTTGACTTTGACGTTTAACTTGTTTATCTCGCCGAAGGCAACTTGTTTATCTCGGCGAAGCCAACTTGTTTATCTCGGCGAAGCCAATCCTATAATCCTTTAAATCCTGCTAATCCTAGTCAATAAGACGTAGAATCATGCAAATACTTGATCCACTGCGTAAAGAATTCCGTCCTATGCGATCTCCACAAATTTTCGGGATTATTCAAGTCTACGTTTTTAGGCGGCTCCACATCTGTTCTTCCCTTGGCCGCGTCGCGGTCGTACTCTTCCACCAATCTGGCCGGCTCGTACTCCGGGTGGCCCAGGTGGATCAGGAATCTGGTGTCGGAGCTTTCGAAAATGACGTAGCCGGCGCCTTCGGCGTGGGCCAGCAAGTTTATGTTGCCATTGTCACGCTCTCTTTCAAGCACCGCGTCGTCTATGCCGGAGTGGCGGCTCTGGGGGCACCAGAACCAGTCGTCCATTTCGCCGGTTATGCGGTGGTCGCGGTTCAGGTTTACCGTTTTGTAGATACCGAAGATCTTTTTGGCGCAGGCTGTTTTGTCTATCCCCAGATATTTGGCTAGCGCCAATCCGCCCCAGCAGATGCCCAAGGTTGACGCTACGTTTTTTCTGGCGTATTTTAGAATGCGCCGGACCTCTTCCCAGTAGCTGACCTCCTCGAAGGGGATCTCTTCCACCGGCGCCCCGGTGACGATGAGGCCGTCTAAGCGGGAGCGCGCCACCGCCTCCTCGAACGAGACGTAGAGTTTGTCCAAATGCGTTTGGTCGCTCGACGTGTAGGTGTGGGTGCGCAGGCGTATCCAGACGGGTTCGATCTGCATGACCGAGCGGCCGAGCGGTTGCAGGAGGCTGAACTCGTAGGTCTGCGCCTTGGGCATGATGTTGAGAATCCCTATGCGCAGAGCGCGAATATCCTCCCGCAGAGCGTCGTCGCTGGTGACGCACTGCACCTGCCTGCTCTCCAAGGCGCTTATGCCGTGGTAGTCCCGCGGAACGACAATCGTCATTTTATCCCTTCGCCGTCATTAAATTGTCGATATAAATCTCATAAATATAATATATGGCGCGGGTCTGCAGTCACAAAATCGACATCAAAAAAAAAGGCGGCCTTGACGGCCGCCCTTGCAACGCATAAATCTATACTTATCTTACCTTCTCTTGAAGTCGTCCTTCAGGTCTTGATAGGTAATGTACCTGTCCTGACTGCCGTCCGTGATGGCGGAGTCGTAGGTGGGGCCGGGTTCGTCCTTCCAGACCGGTTTGCCGTCAATCATGTGCAACCTCGTGAACATCTGCTTCTTGGCGGCGAAGCGCTTGATTTCAAGCACGACCGTGTCGCCCTTGTAGCCGTAGGTCCCCCACGACTCGAAGAGCCAGTCTTCCTTGAAGGACGGGCTGCTCTGACCTGATTTCTTTTCGGTGAGGTGGATCTTGCCGTCGTTTCCGAAGCTGAATATCTTGGTCGTCACCGCGTTCACCTTGGGGTCCTCCACGCTCTTGTCCTTCTCGGTAAAGACCCACTCGCCCGG
>Ga0182488_11567_pt1 | contig 12588 bp, 16 predicted proteins | sample TergutNc150P3_FD_120830 | JGI IMG/M metagenome (GOLD analysis project Ga0182488, IMG submission 120830) | reverse complement strand
AAAGAATTTTTAAAAAAGGCATCACGGCCAAATTTTACGACGGTTAAAGTTATAAACCCTATACTTTTTTGAAAGGCGGTTATTATGGCGACAGTAAAAGCAATACCCGAAATCATAACGGGCGACGCTGAACTTGATGAAGAAATTGCAAATTTTGAGAAGCGCGGCAATTGGGTGGAAGACCGTAAGGAAATATTAAAAAACCTTACCGGCGCCGAAATTGACGCTATGGCCGAGCAGATAGAAGCCGAACACCCGGAGGAGTATTCCACGCCGGAAGAAATAATGGCGATGGCCAAAGAGGGATTTGAAGAGCCGCGGACGGTCGGGCGCCGCATCGAACTGGTGAGTGCGTGATATGTAATTAGGATGCTATAGCGGCGGGTCGAAAAAATTTAAGAATTTGGCATTTCCGCCGCCGATATATTATATTTAATTCATACCCAAAGGAGCATCGGTATGAACGAAAATGTCAAAACCGAATTAGACGGAATCGTGAGTGCGCTGGTCGGAACCGGCATTATATCGAAGATAATTCTTTTCGGCTCCTACGCTCGAGGCGAGGAGACCCCGGAAAGCGATTTTGACTTATGCGTTCTGACACCCGTAAAGGACAGGCGCGAGATTGATATGATGACGGATTTTCGGATAATGTTGTGCGATATTCAAAAAAGGCCCATGGATTTGTTTGCGTACAACAAGGATGTCTTTCTTTTTCACGCCGAGCGTCCTACGTCTTTTGAGCATTTGATTGCCGATGAAGGGGTAACGTTATATGAGCATACGTAACATAGATACGGTATAGGTTTTTATAAGAAAAGCTGCGAGGTGAGGATGGGATGAGCGGACGACAGCGCCGCTTTCTCCATAGCGTAAAGCGAAAACCGCGTCTCCTTGGCTTGCCGGCTTACCTTTTCCGTTTCCGCCGACAGTTTTGCGTACTCCTCTATGACGCGGCACGCTTCTTGGGCGCGTTTGAAGTTGGCGCGGAGGAGATTTTCGGCGTCCGCCCTCTCCATCTCTTCCGGGCGGGATGCGGACGCGAAGCAGTCGGACTCCGTGTCGCGGCCGTCCAATAGAGAAGTTTGGCCTACGGTCTTCTCCATATCGGCGAGCGAGTGTCTCATAGCTTTCAGTTTGACGCAGATCTCCTCATCTTCGCGTATGAAGCGGTAGTACTCCTCAACGACCCTTAGCGCCTCGCGGAGGCGGTTGAAGTTGGCGTCGAGTATGCGGAATGTTCGGTATTTATTTTTATCGTTTGACATTGATAGCCTTTAATTTTTAAAAGCCAAATCTTTAAAATCAAATTCTTTTTTAGACGGAAGGCTTCGCCTTCCATAGATAGTTCGGGGGCTAAACCCCCGAACTTCAGTCAAAGTCAAAAGAAAAAAAGCCTTACTACTGTTTTTTTTCGTTCCCGTTGACCGTCTTAATCGCTTTGAGAAACATTTCGCGCGAGCTGTGCGCTTTTTGTCTCATCAGGCGCGCGGTGGCCAATTCGCCGTCCGTGTTCTCCGCGTAGTAGTAGGCCTTGAAGAGGTGGCATGTTCCCTTGAGGTCTTCCATGGCGTCGTTCACTAACTTTGGGGCTCCGGGGTATTTTTCTATGGTCGGTTTGGAGTCGTTTACCTCGTTTAGGAGCGTTTCGAATTTCTCTTCCACGGCGTCCGCGCGCGCGACCAGCTGTTCGCGGGTGTAGGAGGGGTTGTAGAGCTGTGTGCGTTCCAGTTCGGCGGCGAAATTGTCGGCGCCCTCAAGCAGCGCGGCGAGCTGCCGCGCCTTGTCCTGCTTGGACGGGAGCATGTCTTTCAGGTTCAGCCGGCGGTTTTCGCCGCGCGCGTCGTCCTTGTCGACGGCGGAGTATTGGAGCGTGAAGAGCCACACCGTTCCGCCGAAGAGGCACGCGGACAGCATGGCGGAGATAGTGAAGCGCCACTTGCCGCGGGTGTTGATTGTGGTCATCAGCGCCAAGACGGTCGTTGAGGCTATCACGGCCAGCATTAAAAAATCCGTACTCATTATGCCGCTTTCTGATTAAGATTATAGGATCGGCCGTACCACCAGCACAGACTCTATCCTGGTAAGGCCCGAATACATAATATAAAAATTGCTGCCGCCAATGTCAAAGCGTTCGCCGGTTTTCGGTATTCTGCCGAGGTGGCGCGTTAGTAAGCCGTTTATGGTTCGGGCGTCTTTGATCTGCGCCGTCAGGCACTCCGGCAGCCACTCCGTTATCGCGTCTATCTCCTGCAGGCCGGTGAAGACGCGGGCGTTGCCGGGGCTTCGGGATGGGCGTTTGGGCGTCGCGCTCACTACCTTGGAGAGGCCGTCCATAAGCGTCAGGGCGCCGCTTAGCCCGCCGAACTCGTCTACCACGCAGACGATTTCCTGCTTTTCGGCGAACATGAATTTGATCAGGTCGGCCGCCGCTATTGTTTCGGGCGCCCATTGGGGCGTTGCGGCCAACTGCCGGCAGCGGTCGTTCGGCGCGGCTTTGAGGAGGTCGGATATTGTGACTATGCCCGTTACCTCCGGGTTGCGCGGTCCGCGGGTGATGAGCGCGAAGGTCTGGTTGTGCGCGGACAGTTCCGAGAGCGCCTCCGCCGCCGTGGCGTAGTGCGGCAGGAACGGTATCCTGGAGCGGTGGGTCATTATGCGCTTCACCGGCTGCGCGCCCTTATCCAAGAGGTTCGTTATAACCCCCTGCTCGGATTTTGATATGACGCCCTTCTCAAACGAGCTTTGCACGGCGGATTTCAGTTCGCCTATGGTTATGAACGGGGCGCTGTCTTTGAACCGCGGCGTGAAGCGCGCGAGCAAGACGCGGTTTACTCTCAGCGCCACGTTTAACAGCGGCGAGAGCAGCTTCATAAGGTAGAATAGGATGGGGGAGGCGAAGGCGGCTATCCCCTCGTTTCTGCGGAGGGCGGCGTTTTTCGGCAGCACTTCGCCGAATATGATGATTGACGAGGTTGCGGCGATGAAGCCCCAAAACGTCGCCTCGCGGCCCAAAATGGCGCTCATGAGCGAGTTGACGATGCCGGCGAGGGTGATGTTCACGAACAGGTTCGCTAAAAGTATGAACAGGAGCGTCCGCTGGCCGTCCATGAGGAGCTCGTAGATCAGCCGCTTGGAGCGCGCCGCGTGTGTTCTGAAAGACTCTATGCGCTCGCGCGGAATGGAGAATATGGCCGTTTCCGACGCCGAGAAGAAGGCCGACAGCAATAGGAACAAGAGGCAGGGGGCCGAGAGGATTGCGATGTTGGCGTTCATAATTGATATGTGGCGCCCGCGTAAACGGGCGCCGTTATTGGCTTAGAACGGCAAGTCGTCGTCTCCGCCCGAACTTCCGCCGGAGCTTCCGCCTGCCGGAGCGCTTTCGGCCATGGTTTCGGGGAAAGAGTCGAAGTACTCGTCCGGCTGCGACGGGGGCGGCGGCGGCGCCTCTCCGCCGCGCGAGCCGAGGAGCTGCAAGGACAAGCCCACAATCTCCGTGGTGTAGCGCTTCATCTTGTCTTTGTCCTCCCAGGAGCGCGTGGTGATCCGTCCCTCAATGTAACAGGGGCTGCCTTTTTTGAGGTACTGGTTCGCCACCTCGGCCTGCCGATCCCAGAGCACGATCTTGTGCCACTCGGTACGCTCCTGCTTCTCCCCGCTCTTGCTTGTCCAGTGCTCCGTCGTGGCGAGCGAAAAATTGGCGACGGCCCTGCCCTGCGGCGTGTAGCGAAGCTCGGGGTCTTTTCCGAGGTTGCCGATCAGGATGACTTTGTTGATACTAGCCATTTTAGGGAATCCTCCTAATATGGTTAAGGTTTGTGGGTAGGGAGAAAGGCCATCGCGGCCCGAACGGTAGACGTTAATAAAATAATTGTTTGGGCGGGCAAAAGCAAGAGGGATGTTTTTTTTTTGCTTTTTTTTGACATAGACTCTCCCGTATGGTATATTATATTTATAACGTGGCGTTAGCGCCCGCCCCGACAGTATGCCGTCATATTGCGGGGAAAATTGTCTTTTGCCTGGAGTTTACAGAAATGCCGCATCCGTCTTCTTACGCGTTGTTTGCCCGCAAGTTGTCGTCCGCCGCCTTATTGGCGCTTGTTTTAGCCGTAGGCGCTTTTTCCGATGGGTTGCCGGGTGAGTATCTTGTCACACAGCGCTGGCGCGCGCTCAACAACCCGTATTCGCCGCTCAGCAACCCGGCCAACATAGCCGAGGAGAACTATATCGCCGTGAGGGCGGCGGTGGCGCCGGTGCTTCAAGGGGCGTACACGCTCGTTGAGTTTGGGGCGAACGTGCCCCTTTCGCTTTACCACACCGCCGGATTCACCGTGCTGATGGAGGGCGCCGGGGAGGTCTATGAGAACGTGGCCGACGAGTATGGAAGGCTCGGTTCCGACGAGGGGTCGGCGGTGAGCAACACCAACCTCATGTTTTCGTTCGGGTACGCTTGGCACGTTTGGCAGCGCCTCATTGTGGGGGCGAACCTAAACGTCGCCTACCAATCGAACTTCGGCGACCCTCTTATGGGGTTGGGCATAGACCTCGGCGCGGCCTACCGCCTGTACAAGCACCCTGTCCTTGGCGAGCACATCGTTGGGATCGCCACGCAGAACCTCATCGCGCCCTCCATGGGCGCCACGGACGAAGCGTCGTTTTCAGAGTACCCGCGCAACCTGCGCCTCACCGGCTACTCAAAGTTCTGGGAAAGCCGCATAGAAAACTATCTGGAGTTCGACTTGAAAGACTTCTTAACCAAGGCCGAGAACTTTAAACCGTCGTCTATTGACGACGCCACGGCTTTAGCTACGTCCATGGAGTGGGAACTCAACTGGCGCATAGGCTACTGGGCTATGCGCATGTTCAAGGCCTACCTCATCTTGGGCTTCGACGAAAACGTTTTGGGGCACTGGGGTTTAGCCCTCGGCGCGCAAATGCCCTCGTTCAACCGCGGGCGCGACCTCGCCGTATACTACCAATATAATGTAATGAACGAAGAGAGCAGCGACGCGACGAGCCACTCTTTCTACTTCAAAGCCGACTTCGGGCGGCACCGCGAGGAAGAGTTCGCGCGCAAGGTGGCGCGTATGGCCTCGCTCAACCCCAACGAGCTATACAACCGCGGCCGCAAACTCTACGCGGAGGGTAAGTACTGGGAGGCGTTCTTCGTATTCAGCCGCCTGATGGTCGAGTTCCCCGATTTTTTCAGGAACGACTGGGTGAGCCTCTTCCGCTCCGACTGCCAAGAGCAGCTTGATATGCGCGAACGGGCCATAGAGAACTACAATAAGGTAAAGGAGACCTACGCCAACGGCGAGGTCGTTCCGTACGCCGATCTCGGGCTAATGCGGGTATACTACAGGAACAACGAATTTCCGCAGGCTACGAGCCAGTTCGTAGAGCTGAACAAACCCGGCGTCCCCGACTCGCTGCGCTTCCACGGCACGTACATTATGGGTCAAATATACCTGCAGAACGGCGAGTTGCGTAAGGCGCTCCAAGCCTTCTCGGTCATACCCGACACCCACCCCGACTACATCTTCGCGCAGCACGCCGCGGCCGTCACCCACGCGGTATTGGGCAGCGACATCAAGGACGTTATAGCCGCCTTGGAAAACGCCACCAACACCGCGCCTAAAACTAAGCAGGCCCAGGAAATGGTCAATAGGAGCTACCTCTTTATGGGATTCATATTCTACGAGGAAAACGCGCTCTCCAAGGCCGTGACGGCTCTTAGGCTGGTCCCGTCGAACAGCTACTACTACGAGGACGCGCTGTTGGGCCTTGCGTGGACGGGGCTCAAAGCGCGCCAGTGGAACGACTGCATAAGCGTTGGAAAAACGCTGCAGAACACGACGCAGCACCAGGTTTTGCGCGCGGAAGGCTTGCTGCTCCAAGCTTACGGGCACATGCTGCAGAAGGAGTACCCCAAATCGCTTGAACTCCTTAAATCCGCCAACGTCATTTGCGAGAAGCTTGGAGCTCCGGTGGAAGACTCGCTCACCGTGCGCACCTTGCGGTACGACAACAACCGCATGGCGTACTCGCAGCTCGCCGACCGTGTGGAGGATTACTCCCAGATAGGTCAAACGTCGCATCTTACGGGCGTGCTCGACAGCCTCAAGAACAAGAGCGCCGACTTCGTAAAGGGCTTCCATGAGTACCAACGTTACAAACACGAGTACCAGCGCTCGTCTTTCTTCTCGCGCACCATAGAGCAGGTCAAGGAGGACGTTGAGTACGCTATGGCTAAGGTGCAGAAGATTATGGGCGTAGGCGGCGCGGGCGGTTCGAGCGGCAAGAAGGCCGCGGAGACAAAGGATCTCGACGCGGAGATAGAGAAGCTCAAGAAGGAGATAGGGGAGTAGCGGTTATGCGGTTGACGTTTGATAATGTATGGGCGGCCCCACGCGGCCGCCCTTTCTTTATAAAATACTGTATCGATGTCAAAAAACACGTAAAGGTTACCGGCTAATGTGCCGATAAATATAATAAGGCGATTTGTCGCTGCCGTCACAGTAACCGATTACAGTCACAGTCACACGTTTGAAAGGAGTTTATCATGAGTTCATCCACGGGGAATGTTAACGGTTCGGGGGCCACACAGGCCTATTATCAGAATTTAAACGCCAAGAGGGGCGTCAGCAAGCACGGCGCGTCCGGTTCCGCCGCCGCGGTCGTCGCCGACCAATACACGGCCGGGGCCAAGGCGGAGGGCAAGACGGGCGGCGTGGGCTACTCCAAAGAGGCCGCGCTCCAGAAGGCGCAGAGCATGGCCGACGCGCACTACGCCTCCATGCGAGGCATGGTCGAGAGCCTCATAGGCGGAACCTCCGGCCCCCAAGGCCAGGCCTTTTGGGCGACGGCCGCGAATAGCAACGGCGGCGGCGTCAATATCAATGACTTCCAGGTCAGCGACGAGACCCGCGCCAAAGCCCAAGAGCTTGTGGCCGACGACGGTTACTTCGGCGTGAGGAAGACGACCGACCGCATCATGGAGTTCGCCAGGGCCTTAGCCGGTTCCGGCGCCTCCGACGCCACAATCAATAACCTGCGCAAAGGCGTCCAAGCCGGCTTCGACGCGGTGTCCAAGATGTACGGCGGTTTCGACAAACTCCCGCAGGTATCAAAGGATACCTACGACTCCATTATGAAAGAGTTCGACAGCTGGACGTCGGGAACGAAGTTAGATAGCTGATGTATTAATTTGATGGAGATCGTTTAGTAGGGGCGGCCCCGCGCGGCCGCCCTTTTTGATTTAGTCATCCGCCGCCCATGAAGTAGACGATCTCCAAAACGTCGTCGTCGCGAAGCGGCTCCGAACCGAACCCCGGAGCCTTTTTGTCGACTATCTCCCCGTTCTTCTCTATGGCGACAAGCCCCGGATCGTAACCGGTTGCTTCTAAAAAGCCTTTTAGGGTGATAACTTCGCCGCCTTTTGGCAGCGCGGTCTGTTTTCCGTTTACCTGCATTTTAAGAAAATCCCCTTTAATTGCGCGACTTCGCGCTGTCCACCACCGTTATCATCCCCGGTATCATCCCCATCCAACAAGAGTACGGCACCTTTCCAACCCGGGTCGGGGTGAACTCTATCACGTTCTTGCCGGGCTTAAACGTGTACTCTATCCTGTATTCCGGTATGATTATCCTATTGTTGCAGCCGTTTATGCTGAACGGCGCCGCCTCAATCTCCCACCTGACCGGCCGGCCTAGTTCCACGGTTATGGAGGGGTAGGCGGAGCGCGGCTGGAGGGTGCTGTTCACCAGCAGCGGGCCGCGGTCTATGCCGAATTTGCCGGTGTCGATTGCCGGGGCGGCCGGGGTCTGCGGGGCGACGGCGACGGGCGGCGGCGCGCTCTTGCCGCCCTGATTTTGTTCGGGTGGCCGGCCTTCCACCACCGTTATCATCCCAGGTATCATACCCATCCAGCAGGTGTACGGTACCTTCCCTGGCTTGGTCGGGGTGAACTCTATCACGTTTTTGCCCGGCGCGAAACTGTGCACTATGCCGTATTCGCGTATGAATATCTTGTTGTTGCAGCCGTTTATGTTCTGCGGCGGCGCGTGTATCTCCCACCTGACCGGCCGGCCGGCCTCCACGGTTATGGAGGGGTAGGTGTATGGCAAGAGCGTGCTGGTCACCAGCAGGTGCCCCCCGCGTTCTATGCCGGGATTGACGGAAGAGTCTTGCGGGGCGGTGACGGCGGCAAGCGGCATGCCGCCGGAGGGCAGGCCGAAGAGGTTCCAGCTCTGCGACAGCATGCAGAGGCCGAGCACCGCCACCATCACGGCGCCGACGGTCATCACGCGCCGCGACGCCCGGCGCCCGGCAAACGATCCGAACGTCCCCAGCCCGAACATGAGCGGCACCGTGCCCAGCGAGAAGAGCCCCATGGCCATCCCGCCCTTTACGGGGCTGCCGGTGGAGAGGGCGAAGATCTGCATCGCCTGCAACGGCCCGCAGGGGAGGAACCCGTTGAGCAGCCCCACGATCAGCGGCCCGCGGTTCGACGGCGCGCCCGCGCCGACCCACCGAGAGACGAATTTGGGCATTTTTGGGACAAAACCGCGCATCCGCGGAAAAAGATCGAGCATACCCACCCCCATGATAACCATGAACACGCCGGCGATAAGCTTCAGGACGCCCTGCATGTTGATGGAAAAGGTGACAGCGGAGCCCACCGCGCCCGCGACGGCTCCAAGGAGCGTGTAGGAGATCACGCGCCCCGCGTTGTATTGCAGCGACGGCCACAGGAACGATACGCGGTTGCCGCCGCCCGCGTTGGATTTAACGCCGTCGCCGGCCGTCAGGCACTGCGAAAGGTTTATCCCGCCGCACATCGCTATGCAATGCACGGATGTGGCCAGGCCGATGAAGAATATGAGCCCGTAGCTCATATCGAGGTCTTTGAGTTGCGGCGGGACGAGCATGTTCAGCAACCCGAACCGCTGCAGCGCGATGTAGACGGCCGCGATAATGACGATCATCCCCGCCGCGCGCTTCCAATTTGTGCCGGGACGCGGCACGGCGGCGCACTCGCCCAACGCTTCGTAGCCCAAATCGTTGATCACGGCGTAAACGGCTTCGAGTTTTACCGCGCCCGGGGCGTAGGTGACGGCGGCCGTCCCCTTGTTGTAGTTGACCGCGGCGCCGGAGACGCCTTTTAACGCGAGAAGCTTTGCGCGGATCGTCTCCTCGCAGCCGTGGCAGAACATGCCGGCGACGCGGATGGTGGCGGTCTTTGCCTGGCCCTTAGCCTCAGCCGTCATTTTATAGGCCTCCGTGTTTATAGGATTTCGATTTATTGATATAATATAATAAAATGAAGCCTTTAAAATCAAGTTCGACGCCAATATCAACAATAGGTTTGTATATCCGGCGGCGTATGATGTATATTACCTAAACGCCGTAAGTTTGAATCGGAAAAGACAAAGAAAAATGCACCGATATTGGATAGCCCTAAACAACATTCCCGGCCTAGGCCCCACCCGTATAAAACGGCTGGCGGACGCTTTCGGCTCGCCTAAGGGCGCGTTGGAAGCGCCGGCGGCGCTGATGCTCGAGAAGAAGCTCATTCCGCCCTCAAGCGCCGCCGCCTTCCGCGATAAGGAAAGGCTGCTCGCCGAGGCCGACGCGCAGATTGAAAAATGCCGCGGGGCCGACGTATCTATACTGATACAGACAGACGGCGGCTACCCGATGTACCTGAAGGAGATATTCGCCCCGCCGCCCGTGCTCTACGTGAGGGGCGACCTCTCCGCCCTTAGCGGCCACGCGCTCGCCGTAGTGGGGACGCGCAGACCCACCTCTTACGGCGTCTCCTGTACGCGCTCCCTCACCGCCGAGCTGTGCAAGAGCGCCGTGATCGTCAGCGGGCTCGCCGTAGGCGTGGACACCGCCGCCCACGAGCGCTGCCTCGAACTCGGCGGCAAGACCGTAGCCGTCTTAGGCTGCGGGATAGACCGCGTCTACCCGCCGGAGAACAAGGGTCTCGCCAAGCGTATATGCGAACACGGCGCGCTCGTCTCGGAGTTCCCGCCCGGCACAATCCCGGAGGCGTACAATTTCCCGCGGCGCAACCGCGTGATAAGCGGCATCTCCTGCGGCGTGATAGTGGTGGAGGCCGGCGAAAGAAGCGGGGCGCTCATAACCGCCTCATACGCCCTCGAGCAGAACAGAATCGTCTTCGCCGTTCCCGGCCCGATAGACTCGCCTATGAGCATGGGCACGTTCAAATTGATAAAAGACGGCGCGGTGCCGATAAGATCCTCGTCGGACGTCTTCGAACACATCTCCGCCGCCTCCTTCGCCCCGCTCTTAACCGCCCCTCCCCAAAGCATAAGAAGCGAACCGCCGCCCATGCTGCCGGAAAACGAAATAGCCGTTTGGGACGTGCTGTCGAACGACCCGCAGCGAGTGGATACAATATCGGAAACAAGCGGAGTGGACATCCCGCAATTGTTGGCGATATTGCTGAACTTGGAATTAAAAGGCTTTGTTACGCAGATAGGGGGACAGCAGTTTAGGAGGGCGCTTTCTTGAAAAACAAAAAACGCCTTTTAACTATAGCCGCCGTATTTGCCGTCGTAGCCGTCGCGTTTATCGTGCTGACATTCATGAATCAAGGGTTCTTAGACATATACCGCGCCTACAAGCAAGACCGCGAGCTCACCCGCAAAATAGAAGCCGCCCAGGCCGAGGTCGACTCGCTTAAGGCCGAGAAAGAGAGCCTCAAAAGCGACACCGCCTACATAGAGGGTATTGCGCGTGAGAAACTCGGCATGGCGCGTAAAGGAGAAAAAATAATCAAATTCACCGCGGAGGGAAAAGATTAGCGCCGAAAAAACGGAATCGATCATCCTCTCCGCCGCCCCCTACAGAGAGACAAGCAGTATATTGCGCCTATTCACACGCTCTCGCGGATTAGTGCACGGAATAGCGAAAGGGGCGCGCCGAGGCGGCGGCAAGTCCACCCCCACGCCGCTCGACAGGGGCCTCCTGCTTGAGGCGCTCCTCTACCACAGACCCAACCGCGAACTGCACACGCTCGGAAGTTTGCACGTGACAAATTTCTTCCACGGCATCCGAGCCGACATAACAAAGTCGGCGCTACGCGACGTGGCGATAGAACTGTACCTAAAGTCTATAACCGAACCGTCGCCGCACCCGGAACTATTCGATTTACTGCACGATTTCCTCGCCGAATTAGACGCTGCCGATAACCCCGTTGATACAATGAGCGATAATGCAAACACAGCGTTCGTCAAACTGTGGCGTTTTATCGGCGGCTACTGCGAACATACCGGATTCGGCATTGATGCCGAGAACTGCAAAGATAGCGGCATTGATTCGCGTACGGTAAAAATCATAAGCGCCGAAGAGGCGGCGCGCCCGCAATATCGTTATTCCATGGGCGAATGTATAAACGTAACGGAGCGCTTGCTGCGATACTGCCGCCTTCATTTTGACATCCGCGCGACATTTAATTCAATGGAGTTTATTCGGGGGTTAAACCAATAAAGTCAAAGTCTTTAAAATCTTAAAAAGATTTAAAAAAAAATTTGACTTTGAACAATCACAACTATTATATTCAATATATAGGTTTGCCATATCCTCAAAAACCTAAAAAGGAGGTTTTATGCTTGCTGTGCACGGTTTATATGAAAACGGGATCGTTCGAATAATGGAACCCGTTCCCAGTTGCGAAAATTGTGAAGTTATTGTAACGTTCTTGCCAGCCGCGTATGATGTAAAACACGTGAAGCGAGGAAATGATTTGCTTTTGTCTAATCCGAAATTAAATACGAAAAAAGAAAAGTTAGACGCTATAAATAGTTTGATTGGCATTTGCAAGGGTAGTACGCTAACGTTAGACGATATTAAAACCGAACGGCTTAAAAGACAATGAATGTTCTATTAGACACGAATGTTGTGTTGTACATTATAGAGGAGCGTGAGCCATTCTATAATAACTCCATTGCTGCGCTTAGACTAATTTCAGATATAAATGCCGAATGTTATTTTAGTGCAAGTTCGGCAAAGGATGTTTTTTATTTGATAAAACGACATACGGGTGATTTAAATCGGGCAAAGAACGCAGTTGTCTCTATTTCACAATTCGCTATTTTTTGCGATACTACAAAACAAGATATTCAAGAAGCGATTCTATCAAATATGATTGATTTTGAAGATGCCGTCCTTGTTGCAACCGCGATAAGAGATAAACTAGATTTTATCATAACCAGAGATGTAAAAGATTTTACGGGCTCTGTAGTTCCTGCAATAACGCCCGCTGATTTTCTGAAACAAAATAGGAATGACACACTCCGCAACCGCCGGACATGACGGCGTACGAACAAGACGGGGCGGACGACTGCAACACCCTCTGACCCTCGGGACGGGCGCGGTCGGCGGATACGGCTTGCAGCCGAGGGACGGCGAGGGACGCGAGGAGGCAGAGGATCAGGGCGGCTATGGCGAGACCTAACGGGGTGACGCCGCGTTCGGGGTTGGGTTTGGAAATTGACATAAGCCGCCTCGCTGCCGTTTGAATTATGAATTTAATTTAAGATTAAAAAGTCAAAAGA
>Ga0182488_12666_pt1 | contig 12618 bp, 8 predicted proteins | sample TergutNc150P3_FD_120830 | JGI IMG/M metagenome (GOLD analysis project Ga0182488, IMG submission 120830) | reverse complement strand
GGGGATGTTCGGGCGCGGGAAGCGTCCGTCACGGGGTGCGGCGGGGATGTTCTGGCGCGGGAAGCGTCCGTCACGGCGGTCGGACGGCCTAAATCCAGCCGCGTGAGCGGTTTTCCGTCGGCGTGACGGGTCATAAAGGCTGCCGGCACTGTGTTTTCCCCCGGAATTAACGAAAATATGTACAATTTAAACCTACCTTTAAATTGTACAACTTTTAAATGGGGAAAACGCGGAAATCAGGGCGATAGAGATGGTTTTAATGATAATAAAAGTGGATAATTTAAAGGTACGTTTAATTTATACAACTCTGGGGTCTGTCCGATCGTCCACTAATATAATGTATAGGAATAGCGTAAATCAAGTAGGGATTTGGAATATTTTTGGGGCGGAAAACAAAATGGAGTAGAGGGGGTTCGAACCCCTGACCCTCAGACTGCCAGCCTGATGCTCTCCCAACTGAGCTACTACCCCGTAAAGCGGTTATATATAAAATAATAGATCGCGCGAGATATGTCAATATTTTTGTGATTTTTTTTAATCAGGCTTTATTCCACGGTGACGCTTTTGGCCAGATTTCTGGGCATATCCACGTCGTTCCCCCGCAGCACCGCTATGTGGTAGGCCAGCAGCTGCAGGGGGACGCTCGCCAGCACCGGCATGAGAGCGGGGTGGGTCGCCGGTATCCTTATTATATGGGCCGCGAGTTCGTCCAGCGGGGACGGGTCGCCCGTGGTCACGACTATCAGGCGGCCGCCCCGGGCCTTTATCTCCATGGCGTTGGAGACCACCTTGTCGAAGAGCGCGTCTTTGGGCGCCACTATCACCACCGGCATGTTCGCGTCTATGAGCGCTATCGGGCCGTGCTTCATCTCCGCCGCCGGGTAGCCTTCGGCGTGTATGTAACTGATCTCCTTCAGTTTCAGCGCGCCTTCCATGGCCACGGGGTAGTGGTAGTGCCTGCCTAAGTACAAAAAGTTCGCGCAGTTGTAGTACTCCTCGGCGATCTTCAAAATATCGCCGCTCAGTTTCAACGTCTCCTCGACCAATACGGGCAGCGCGCCGATCGCCTTCGTTATCTCTATGCCCTGTTCGAACGACAGCCGCCTCTGGCGGCCCAGCAGCAGCGCGATCATCGCCAAGACCACGACTTGGGCGTTGAAGGCCTTGGTGCTCGCCACGCCTATCTCCGCGCCGGCGTGCAGGTAGACCCCGCCGTCGGCCGCACGCGCTATCGTTGAGCCTACGACGTTGCAGATAGACAGCACGGTCGCGCCTTTGCGCTTGGCCTCTTTGAGCGCGGCCAGCGTGTCCGCCGTCTCGCCCGACTGGGAGACGGTGAAGATCAGCGTGTTCGCGCCTATTATCGGGTTGCGGTAGCGGAACTCGGAGGCGTACTCGACCTCCACGGGGATGCCCGCCCACTCCTCTATGAGGTACTCCCCCACCATGGCGGCGTAGTAACTTGTCCCGCAGGCGGTGATTATCACGCGGTCTATGGAGCGCAGTTCGCGCAGCGAGTTGTCGAGGCCGGCAAGTTTCGCGTTGCCCTCGTCGATCAGCAGCCGCCCGCGCGTGCAGTTGCGCAGCGCTTCGGGCTGTTCGAATATCTCCTTCAGCATGAAGTGCGGGAAGTCGCCCTTCTTGGCGATCTCCAAATCCGCCGCTATCTCCCGCGTCTCGCGGCTTACCTGCCGGTGCGACACGTTGCGGACGGAGAACCCGCCGCGGGTGATCTCCACAACGTCATCGTCCTCGAGGTAGACGATCTTCTGCGTGTGCTCGACGACGGCCGAGACGTCGCTGGCTAGAAAACTCTCGCCGTCGCCCACGCCGAGGATGAGCGGGCTGCCCCGCCGCGCCCCGATGAGCACGTCAGGTTCGGTCTCGCATATCACCGCGAGGCCGAAGGCGCCCTCAAGCGACTTGAGCGCCTCTTGGACAGCCTCCGCGAGGTTGCCGCTGTAGAAGCGCGATATCCAATGGGCTATGACCTCGGTGTCGGTGTCGGAGACGAACTTCACGCCCTCGGATTCGAGTATTTTTTTGACCGAGGCGTAGTTTTCGATGATTCCGTTGTGAACGACGGCGATCTTGCCGTCGGCGGAGAGCTGCGGGTGCGCGTTGGCCACGCTGGGTTCGCCGTGGGTCGCCCAGCGGGTGTGGGAGATTCCGATAGTGCCGTCCAGACCCGGTTTCGCGCCGTCGCCGTCGCCGCCGTTTATCTTGCTCTCGAGCGCGCGTATCTTGCCCACCGCCTTGACAGTCTCGATCTTTCCGGAGGCCGCACCGATCACGCTTACGCCGGCGCTGTCATAGCCTCGGTACTCTAATCTTTTAAGGCCGTTCAGCAGGATGGGCAGGGCGGGTTTTGCGCCGATGTAGGCTACTATTCCGCACATGGTGACTTGTATCCTATTTTTTAGAGGTATAGAACAATATACGTTATTACGCGGCATAAAATCAAATTCTTTAAATCAAAAAATAAAAATCAAATTCTTTTTAAGATTTTGATTTTTACACTCCGGCTTTAATTATTTTTAATCTTATTCGGGGCGCGCCGATAAGAACCTTTTTAACGCGGAGGGCGGGTTGTTATGTCGTCAAAATGTTTTTATGCGGGCGGGTGCTTGGCGGCCGTTTTGACTGCCGCCGTCTGCTTCTTCGACGGGTGCGCGATCGTGTGGGATCCGAACGACGGCCCCGATACCGACAGCACCGCCACCGTCCCTAAAGATTCCGTGCCGACCGATACATCCGGCACAAATCCGCCGCCTGGACCGCCGAATCCGGCTTTGGACGGCAGGCTTGTTGGAGACTGGCTGACAATTTACGAAGACGGCTACGATGATAGTATAGAGATTACGACTCTCACCGCCTCGGGTAAATTGATCAACGGAGGATTTTTAAAGGTCGGGGATTTTTGGATTGAGAGTTGGGAGACTGTCGGCACGTGGCGCACAAGCAATGATACTTTGTACGAAAAAGTTATTGATACAATCGCATGGCCGGAGGTGCCGCCATGGTCGCAATACGTAATCCGCGACAACAAGGTCTATCTCCGCTATTGCGCGGATAAAGACTCGTGCGACGAGATCGTCTCCGAAAAAGTCAGCCTAGCCGCCGTCAGAGGCCGGCTTGGTAAGATTCAACGACAAGACACCGCGCTATATACATCAACAGTCTTTCCAGATTTGATGTGGATTATGGAGGATGACTTCGAATTTCTTGATTTTGACATGATGTATTTCTATGACGGAGAACGCTACTTCGGTTATAAAGAGTATTATAGCCAAGTATGGTATACAACAGGTTCCCGCCTATTCTTAATAGGTATGAACAGTTTAGGCAGAGTGCGAGAAACAGTGGAAGTAGAGTACAAAGTCACAGGCAGCGGAATTGACGCGAGATTGTATATCCGTCCTTTCCTTGAAGACGGAAGCCTCGGTCCCGAAGACATCTGGACACCTACCCAATACGATGATTCGGATTGGTATTGGCAGCCGCATCTGTCGAAACTGAGTAAAAAAGCCGTGAAAAACCATAAAAAAGCGTTCACGCGGTCGCGGTGGCTGCATAGGGTTGCGGCTAAGTAGGTATGTTATTATGTAATTAGTTAATATAAACATACAGAAACAAAAGAGGAACACACACGTATGGGCGCAATCTACCACGCTCTCGGCCTGCATCTCCATCAGCCGCTCGGAAACCTTCTGGCGCTCTTCAACTCCAAAGACGAAGAGTGGGAGGCGAGGCAGATACTGTGGTGTTACGACCGCATAACCCGTATGCTTGAAGGTTACGAGGATATAGCGCGGCTGCACCTGAGCGTCTCCGGCACGTTGCTCAAGCAGCTCGAGGATCCGGGTATCCGCGAGACGTTTCAGAGCGTCGCGCCCATCGCCGACTTCATGGATCGTTTCCGGCGTTCGCCCATAGAGTTCGTGGGCAGCGGGCTTTACCACCCTGTCTACCCGTTGATACCGGAAGCGGATTGGGACGCTCAAACCGATTGGTGGAAGGGGCTCGGGCGGCATCTTCTGGGGCGCGACGCGTTTCACGGCTTCTGGCCGCCTGAGATGGGGTTCTGCATGGAGATGATCCCTATGCTCAAGCGTCACGGGTATTCATACGTTCTTGTAGACTGCTGGTACATAAAGCCGATGCGCGAGATGCGCTGGGAGGAGCGGCGGTACAGACCGTACATCGCCCGATACGGCGGCGAGGAGATCGTCGTGATCCCGCGCGACCGCGAACTATCCGACGCGCAGGAGTCGGGGCTTGACCCGGGGTGGTTTCAGCACGAGATTTACGAGCGTACGAAGTGGTGCGACTTCCCGGCGCTCGTCACCACGTGGACCGACGGCGAGAACGGCGGATGGTTCAGGAGCACCGACATCACCTCGAGTTTCTGGGGCTGTTTCTATCACGAAATACTGAATAGATACAGGGCGGGCACGCTGGGTTTTATCCCCACGCACATAAAGGAGTACATAGACAAGTTCCCTCCCGAAGAGGAGGTGGAAGTGCACCGAGGCGCGTGGAATACGGGCGATCATTGGGGCGGAGACTTCACGCAGTGGACGGGCGGTCTGCTTCAAAAGAAGGGCTTTGACGAACTGCGCAACGCAAGCGGGTATTACCACAAAACCAAGAAACGCTTCGACGAATGCGCGCAAGCGGACGCCGTTGCCGACCCTGACGGAACGCGGCAGTTGATATTCGACGCTTACGACGCGCTGCTCACGGCGGAGACCAGCTGCAACTTTTTTTGGGGCAGCGCGTGGGTGCACAAGTCGTTTGACATGATTGAGAAAACATATAGGCTTTTGGACGCGGCAAACGAAAAGTTCAAAGATATTTAAAAAAAATGTTAAAAAAATTTAATAAAAATGTTGTATTTGCGAGAGCAAATATTATATTCTGTATGTAGCGCGGCACTTAACGCCGTGATCCACTGTATCAAAAAAAGGAGCCAACATGGCAGGAAAAAGTCTGACTCAGACTCAGGTGATCCAGAAGCTCTCTGAGGTAGAGGAGCTTTCCAAGAAACAGGTGAAGTCGTTTCTTGACAATCTTTCACAGCTGGCTTATGCGGAAGCGAAGAACGGTTTCGTCTTTCCGGGCCTCGGAAAGCTGGTCCTCGTGCAGCGCAAGGCGAGGACGGGCAGAAATCCGGCGACGGGCGAGATGATAAAGATCCCCGCCAAAAAGGTCGTGAAGTTCAAGGTCTCAAAGACCGCCAAGGACGCGATCTTGGGCGACGCTCCGGTGAAAAAAGCGGCGAAAAAAGCGCCCGCCAAAAAGGCCGCGGCCCCGGCAAAGAAAAAGGTCGTCAAGAAGAAGTGATATTGACGTTACGAGCCGTTTTTTGCGGCGGGGCTTGGTTACCGGGCCCCGCCCTATTATTTTTGTTATGATATTCACATCTAAAATCCCCGATAATACCAAAACGCCTGTCACCGTAACTTATTATCTGGCCGGTAGGTTTACATATCATAGCAAAGAAACGTGGACGGAACTTATCCGCGAGGGGCGCGTATTTGTAAATAATGTCAGGTGCAACGAGGAGAGCCTCGTCAAAGCCGGCGACGCCATAGCCTACGAACCGCGCGAGTTTGAAGAACCGGAAGCAAACCTCTCATACTCCGTAATATACGAAGACGATTGGATACTGTGCGTCAACAAACCCGGAAACCTCTTGGTGCACCGCGCCGGAAAGTCTTTCCGTAACAATCTAGTATACCAATTGCGCCACGTATATAATCCGCCCTACCCTAGCTGCCATCCGGTACACCGTTTAGACAGGGACACATCCGGGATTGTGCTGTTCGCTAAGAACGCGGAACAGGGGGCGGTCTTCGGAAATCTGTTCCGCGACAACTTGGTGACAAAGAGATACGCGGCGGCGGTGCGCGGATGCCCGGATATTGAAACGCCCTTCAGTATCGACAAACCTATAGCGCCGGACGCAAGCGCGACGCCCGGCGGCGCTCCGTGCAGGTTCATAGCAGACGAAAGCGGCAAGCCGGCGTGCACGGTGATTGAGGGGATACAGCGTCTTAACAACGGATATTCACTGCTGAAGATAAGACCGCTGACCGGGCGCACGCACCAGATACGGGTGCACCTCGCGTCGATAGGGTTTCCGATAGCCGGTGACAGGGTTTACGGCGGGGATGTTAACAGATGCATTGATAATAAGCCCGTACAACGTCAAGCGTTACACTGCGAATCCCTATCATTCATCCACCCGTATACAAACACAGAATGCACGATAACTGCGCCGTTGCCGGATGATATTACAACTATAATCTAAATCTCATTGATATAAATCGGCTTAGACCCCGAATAATCTTGATTCAAATAATTTATAATGATAAGCTCGGTCTTCTGGTCTCTGTCTATATTGACGATCAGCCTGTCAATATACCTGCGGGCGATGAAAAGCCCGCGTCCGTGCGTGTCGAATAGGCCCAGCGGGTATCCGTTGTCGTTGCGGGCTATTTGACGGTGGAGCCAATACAAAACATCCTGTTTCTTCAGCCGCCCGCCCCTGTCTATCACGGAGACAGCGTATTTTTCGGAATCTACGGCCACGGCCGTCTCCACGGCGGCGTTTTCCGGCAGTTCGAAGTCGAAGTCCCAATGCTGCCTGTTTTCCGGGCTCTCTTGGCGGATACCGTAGAACATCGCGTTTGTCAGGAGTTCCACAACAACCAATTCAAGTTTCTTCCCGCGCTCCGCGTCGTCCACAATGGTCACTATTTTCTGAGCGACCTCGGCCAATTGATCGGGCTTGCGCAACTGGAAGCGCTGAATATCCGCGTCTTTCGCGAAGTGCCTCTCTATGCCGAAGATGTTGTCTTCCAGCAGGTTGTTGAGTATGATGTCGAGTTCGGAAAAATTGAAGGGCACCGACTTGACGAAGATATTGCCGATGTCGTAGTTAAGCGCCAAGTCTAGGTAGTCCTCCACATTATAGGCTGTAATGAGGACGCGCTTTATGTTGGGAAAGCGCTGTTTGACTATCTTGAGCAAGTCAAAACCGCGAATACCCGGCATGTGTATATCCGACAGAACGAGATCGACCGGATGCGACTCCAAGAGCTCGAGCGCCTGGCTGCCGTTCGCGGCGGTGATAACCTCATACCTGTCATCCATCGAAAGGAAACGGGATATCATATCCCGAATCAATTGATCGTCGTCGACGAGCAATATTTTATATGTTTTACGGCTCTCGGACAAGGCGGCTCTCTCCCTCCAAGGTGGCTTGATGCAACGTATTAGAAATATATATTATTTCCAATTTCAATTGTGTAAAAATATTATTTTTTTTTAAGCAATGGAATCGGCCTTCAATAAACCCTATAGTTACGGTATGTATGAGCTACGAAAAACTATTTCCAAACTTCAGGTACTGGACGCGCCTGCTGGGATTCACGGCATTTTGCGGTATATCCGTAGGGATATGCGCCGCGAAAATCGCTCTTGCCACCTGTCAAGAGTATGTGCCTAACACGTTAATTTACCTACAGTTACTACTTGCAATTACAATCCTTTTAATGATCTTGGGATGCTTGTCTAAACGGCCATGGGCGAGGTTTGCGCTCCTTGCCGCTGGCGGGGCGGCGCTCTTTTCTTGGAGCGAACTCGGCATCAGGGGCTTTTACGGCGAGATGGAATCCGTTTGCGAAAACCGGCGGCTGATGACGCTCGTTCTGCGTATATCAAGCCCGGTTGCGTCTACGCCGGCGGGAGATAAATTCAGCGCCAAAGTAATAGGGGCGGAGGACGAGGAGGTTGCGGCGGCGCTTGCCGGCAAGACGCTGCAGTGCGTGTCTAAACAGCCGGCTCCGCCGTTCGGGGAGATAACGGCGCAAGGACGCTATACGGCGCCGCGCGGCGCAGCCGGGCCGTTCGGGTTCGATTTGCGGGAGCACTTCGCCGTCAACAACATAAGCGGGAGTTTTTTGATCAGCAGGACGGCCGGGAAAGACAGCGCGGCGGCCAATATCCCTTACGTCATAAGAAATCAAGTCCACGGCGTCATAGACATGGCCAAAACACAAGAGGCCAGAGGCGTCTTCTACGCCGCGTTTTTAGGGGAAAGGGAGCACCTGCCCCAATCACTGAACACGCTCTTCCGTAAAGCCGGGATAGTCCACCTCTTGGCGATCTCCGGCTTCCACGCGGCGCTGCTCTACTCGGCCGTATTCGCGCTGCTAAGCCTGCTCCGCGTACCGGGACGCGCCAAAACGCTTGCAGCGCTCGCGGCGCTCTGGGGCTACTTGTTCCTGATAGGCCTTATACCCTCGCTCTTCCGCGCCACGGCAATGGCAACCCTGCTATGCGCGTCGGTTATGCTCCAACGCAAGAATCACATCGTCCACACGCTGGGCCTCGCCGGATTCTTCTGGCTCTGTTTCTCGCCGCACAGCCTCTTTTCGCCCGGCTTCCAGCTCTCGTTCGCCGCGACCGCGGGAATCGCTATGCTGCAACCGGTGCTAAACGGAATAACCCGCGCCGTCAATTCAAATATCCGCAATAAACCGGTAACGTTCCTTGTCGAAAAACTACTATCCCCGCTATGGATTTCGGTCGCCACGTTTGCGGCCACCGCGCCGCCGCTGCTGTATCACTTCGGATCATTGTCTCTTTACGGGATATTTTTTAACCTGATAGCCATACCGCTCATGTCCGCGTCTATGTGGCTCTTCTTCGCGGCGGTCGCCCTCTCCCCCGTCGCGGCGGCCGCCGGCGTGTTTGTGTTTTGTTCGGAGAAGGTTTTGAACTTTATGATATTTTTATGCGGATTCTGCGAGCGTGTGCCGATCAGCGAGATCGCTTTCCCGAACGTATCGCCTGCGCCGCTTGCGGCCATGACCGTATTCATGGCGGGTTTATGCGCCGTCAGGGCGAAATCCCGAGGCGTCTACGCGCTGAGGGCCGGGGCGGCGGCAATGCTGGTAACAGCAATCGCAACGCTGTACCCGTCGATACATGTAAAGACGGAAAATATCGCGCTGCGGAGCGGCGGCGCGACGGTCAACGTGATAATACACCGGGACAAGGCGGCGTGGATAGTCGCTCAAGGGCATAAAAACGAGGTCAGGAACTTGCGCGTAAGGGAGGTCGAGCCGCTTCTGGTTCGGAAAGGAATTAAGTCCGTACCGCTCGTCTTGGTCGACGAACAATTGGAGGAGGAGGCTCACGAACTCGCATTTAGCACGGGGTTTGACCCGCAAATAGCAGTGCTCCGGGACTGGTGGCGGCGTGACAAAGGTATGGATTTTATGGGCGTACGAGAGGGGTACGCGAAGATTGACGGCGCTGGGTTCGTTAGCTTTGACGGGTCTTGCCGCTTGACCGCTGGGTCGGACGGGCGGGCGGCTGTAACAATATTACCGCCCGGTTCTCTTCATTAAATTAAAACGCGCTCAATTCGCTGTCGTCAAGAGGAATTATCTCTCCGGCGCTTACCGCTTTTATGGATTTGGTTTCCGGGGATTTGGTTTCAGGCGATTTGATTTCCTGAGCCTTAGACACGACCATTCTGTTCTCCGCAATAAACGCGAACTGTCTGTTTTGCGATTGGGGTTTAGGCGCGGGCGCGGCGCGTTTGGGGCCAGGGCCGCTTTCGCTCAACTTGAATTCGCGCACCATGCTCGCGAGGTCATTGGCTTGGCTTGAGAGTTCCTCGGAGGCGCTGGCGGACTCTTCGGAGTTGGCGGCGTTTTGCTGGGTGAATTTGCTCATGTGGCCGACGGCGGCGTTCACCTGCTGGATGCCGTGGGCTTGTTCGTTGCAAACCGCCGCGATTTCGGCTACGAGGTCGCCCACTTTGCCGGTACGGTCAACTATTCTGCCGAGGAATACGGCAACTTCCTCCGTTATTTTAACGCCGCCGTCGGCGTTCTTGACCGATTCCTCAATCATATCCGCGGTATTTTTGGCCGCTTCGGCGCTAAGCATGGCCAGATTGCGCACCTCTTCGGCCACGACGGCGAATCCTTTGCCCGCCTCTCCGGCGCGGGCCGCTTCCACAGCCGCGTTGAGAGCCAGCAGATTGGTCTGAAACGCTATGTCGTCAATTGATTTGATGATTTGGGCGGTATTGTCGGCCGAGGTTTTGATCTGGCGTATCGCGTCGGCCATACGCTTCATGGAGAGGTCCCCGTCATTGGCGGCCACACGCGCCTCGGAGGCTAAAACCATCGCCTGATTGGTATTATCGGCATTCTTAGTAGTCATAGCGGACATAGACTCAAGGCTAGACGACACCTCTTCCAAAGAGCTCGCTTGTTTGTTTGAGCTCTCGGCGAGATCCTGAGCGCCGTGCGAAATCTCATCGCTCGCGCTGGATACCTGCGATACCGTAACCGTTACCTGGTTAAGAGCGTCATTAAGATTTTGCATGACGGTGTTTATGTTATCCTTCATTCTGGCGAACTCGCCTTGGTACTCGCACGTGAGCCTTTGCGACAAGTCCTTATTGGCCGCCGCGTTAAAAACCCTGCCGCCGTCGTCTACTATAAGCCCGTGCAGAGACTCTATCGTCTTCTTGAGGGCGTTGGAGATTTCGTCTTTGTCGTCTTTGGGCGCTATTTGAACGCTCAGATCGCCCACGGAAATCTTCTTCATGGTGCCTACGACCACGCGCAGAGATTCCACGGTTTTCTTAAGGGCGTATGAGATTTCGTCCTTATCGTCCTTAGGTTCTATTTTAGCGCTAAGGTCTCCCCTTGAGATTTTTTTCATAGTGCCGATAACTACATTCTGCATATCGTCGGCGAACATATCCACAGCCTTGGCCATAACGCCTATTTCATCTTTGCGATCCAGGTTCAGCCTTACGTCCAAATGGCCGCGCCCCAATTCGTTCATCATGTTCACGGTGGCGCCTAGCGGTTTAGCTATATCGTCTGCTATGTATAACCCGATAAGTACGGCGGCCGTACACAGCGCCAGCACGATTACTATAACCGTTATAACCGCGTTTCTCATCCGCTTTTTTTCCTGCGTTATATCCGTACCTACAAATGTCATCCCCAAAACACCGCCGGCGGCGTTGTAAATGGGGGCGTAGTACGTAAACAAGTTTCTGCCCACCACCTTCACTTCGCCTATATAGTCCTTTCCGGCAAGAACCTGCTTGCTAATCTTTTCATCGGCTTTGGTGCCTATGTGGCGCTCGCCTCTGACATTGAGGAGGGTGGTCGCCACGCGCGTGTCACCCAAAAACACCGTGACATCGGCTCCGGTAAAAGCCTTCATTTTATCGACAAAGGAGTTGACGCTCAAATTGTAGCCGACGCTGACCACGCCGATCTGTTTACCGTTTTGCGTAATGGGCGCGCCGCAACGCAAAGCCACGGGGTTATCCGCGCTGGTCTCGTACGCCACCGTTCTTTGGCCGTTCATCGCGGCTTTGACGTGCATCATCTCCGTGACGCTGTCGCCGAACTTGGAGGGCTGATGCGAGCGCATAGCCACAACGCCGTTCATATCCATCACCGTGAAAATATCCACGGCGTTGTGCTGGGCAATGCTCATCACGGCGTCGTTGAGTTTGTGACGGTTTTTGCTATTCAAATATTCGGAGAGACCGGCGACAATATCTTGGTCCATCGCGGCCGAGCGCGCAGCGCGTTCAATCTGATTTTCCAAATCCTTCAGGTAACTCCGGAAGGTAGACCGCGCGTCCATAACCTCTTTCTTTTCGGCGTTGAACGTAATGGTTTTGGCGTTGGATATGCTCACACCCCCGATAATCAGCGCGGTAACAACCGTTGCGACAACAATCGACAACAGAATCCTCAAGCGGATGTTCATAAAAACAACGGCTCCTTATCTAGCGATTTAATTTAAATAACGACGGGCGACATATCGGCCGCCCGCTGTTCGTACATTTACCTCGCAACTAGGTTAAAATTCACCCAGATCGTCGTCGTCCAAAGGTATTATCTCTTCCGGCTTTATCGCCCTCGCGGACTTAACCGCCGGAGGCGCCGAAGGCGGCGGCAAACTGCGCCGGCTGTTGTCCGCGCTTACGCTCGACAAACTCGGGATCCCGCCTCTCCTGTTGGGAATAGTCGGCGCCGTCAACGGCGGTTTCGCCGGTTTTGCGGGCGGGAGCGAGGGCATGCCGCCGCCGTACCCGTGACCGCCGTGCCCGTGCTGGCTTTGCTGACCGTGCCAATCACCCACTTGAGGCGCCGCCGAACGATGACCGCCGCCGGAGCTCAGCTTGAACGAATGCACCAAATTCGCAAGTTCCGCGGCTTGAGCGCTCAGTTCCTCGGAGGCGCTGGCCGACTCTTCGGAGCTGGCCGCGTTCCGCTGGGTGACCTGATTCATCTGCGCCACGGCGATATTAACCTGCTCTATACCCTGCGACTGCTCGCCTGAGGCCGCCGCTATTTCGCTTATAAGGTCGTTCACTTTGGCGGAGCGGTCGACGATCTGACCCAAGGATTTGGCCACTTCCTCGGTGATTTTGACGCCTCCGTCGGCGTTTTTGACCGATTCCTCGATCATTTTCGCCGTGTTGCTGGCCGCTTCGGCGCTGAGCATCGCCAGATTGCGCACCTCTTCGGCCACGACCGCGAACCCCTTGCC
>Ga0182488_12662_pt1 | contig 12717 bp, 10 predicted proteins | sample TergutNc150P3_FD_120830 | JGI IMG/M metagenome (GOLD analysis project Ga0182488, IMG submission 120830) | reverse complement strand
ATATTCAAACTCACCGCCCTGAGGGGGCTCTTCCTGAGGGGCAACTCGCTAAAGGAGATCCCCCAAGAGATAGGCTCCCTCACCGAATTGATCGAACTCAACATTGCCGACAACACCGATCTGGGCAAACTCCCGTCCGGTATCGGCGGTCTGAGAAGCCTCAGAAAACTAGACATCCGCTTCTGCGGATTGACCGATCTCCCGCCTGAAATCGGCAACCTGAGGAATCTCGAGTTCTTGCAGATGTGGGGCAACGGCTTCATTGAGCTGCCGTACAGCGTCACCGAGCTGACGAAACTCAGAGAGCTCTACCTGAATGACAACAAACTGACCAAGCTGCCGTACGACATAATAAAAATGGACAATCTGAAGTACATAGACGTTCAAAGGAATTTCCTGTGCGACGTTTTGCCTGAGGTCGACGCTTGGCTGATGAGCATTAACAGAATGTACAAGGCTTATCAGTTCTGCGAGAATGTTAAAAGATAGGCCGTTCAGCCGTGTTTTTCGGCGGCGATCTCTTTGAACTCGTCCCGCTTTAGCAAGAACACATCCGTGATGCGCGGGTCGAAGTGCTTGCCCGATTCCTGCTTGATGGTGTCTAGGGCCAGGTCGGGCGGGAAGGGTTTTTTGTAGGGCCGCTCGGAGACGAGGGCGTCGTAGACGTCTATGATCGCCATGATGCGTCCGGCAAGCGGTATGTTCAGCCCGGCGAGCCCGTATGGGTAGCCTTGGCCGTCCCAGCGTTCGTGGTGGTAGCTGACGAACAGGCGGGCGAATTGCAGGAACTCCTCGTCGCCGGTTTTGGTTACTATTTTGTCGATGATCCGCTCGCCCTCCTTAACGTGGCTCTTGACGATGTCGAACTCCTGCGCGGTGAGCTTGCCGGGCTTGTTCAGTATCGCGTCGGAGACGGCGATCTTCCCTATGTCGTGCAGCCGCGCCGAGGCGACGATTGTTTCTATGTCCCAGTCCGACATCTCGTCCGCGTAGACGTTGCTGACCCTCATTGCCTCTATGAGCGTCCTTATGCACCGCGATGTGCGGTCGATGTGCCCGCCGCCGGCGGCTTCGTCCCGGCATTCGACGATATCGGCGAGGACGGAGACGATACCGTTTTTCAGGCGCAAAAGCCTCGATGTGCGCCTCTTTATGAGTTCGTCTATACGCAGGTGGGATTCAACGCGCCTTAGCAGCACCGTCTGGGAGAAGGGCTTGTTGATGAAGTCTACGATGCCCGCCTCGAACCCGTGCGCCTCGGTCTCGGCGTCGCCGTAGGAGGTCATGAAGATAACCGGAACGTTCGCGGTGCGCGAGTCGGCGAACAGCTTCTCAAGGGCGGCGAAACCGTCCATTTCCGGCATACGTATGTCTAGAAGCACTAAATCGGGGACGACGGTATCAACAAGTTCGAACATGGCGGTCGCCGAAGTGAGTGCGAAAACCCGGTAGCTCGCATCGAGCGCTTGTTTGACCATATCGAGGTCTACGTCGCAGTCGTCAACGACAAAGATAGTTTCCATCGAAAGCGCCCTTTAGTCAAAATCGCGTCAAAAGCCGGCTGTCCGCCGTCGTAAGTCTCCGCGCCACAAGCGGCTACATCTATAAATATAATATATTGTTAGCATAGAATTTAAAATATTACAATAAATTTACAAATATTAATATTGTGATTAAAACAAAAACATATATTCCGCTCCCGCGCCCTTCTCGTACTTCTCAAAATAATACCCGCTATGCGGTCTGTTGAAGTATATCACGCTTATCCCGAAACCGCGCCCGGCTCTCCGCAGAACCGCCCCGGCAGACGCCGTGACCCCCGCGTTGTCCCCGCCCTGCCTCACGTTTTCCAAGCGTATCAACGCGTACGGGGAGAGTTCGCCGCCTATGACCCTGTACGGCGACGGCGTCTTCAGCAGTATCGACAGATCGGCGCGGTATAGCAGCTCTTTCTGGGCGCATACGTGGTAGTGGTAGCCGAAACCGGCGCCTAATTCCAACGGTTCTCCGAAAGGTTTGTAGTAAATTTCGCCGCGTACCATCTCCGTAGATACGGCGCGCACTTCTTCCTTAGCGATGCCGTTCGGGCTGCCGTCCGCCAGATGCGCCGATACGTGGTGGACGGGGTAGAAGCGCCAAAAGAGCTTTTCCGACACTGCGCCGGAGAGGTGGAGCGCCAGGAGGGCGTAGAAGTTGTCGACCGGAAAGCGCATCCCGCTAGTCGGCCGCATATTGATGTTAGCGGCGGCGTTTATGCCGAAGAGTATCGTTTTGCCGTCTGATCGCGCTGTATCTGTGCCCCCGAAGCGGTACCCGGCAAAGTGAAAGTCCACGCCGAAGCGTCCTCGGAGGTAGAAGGTGTCGTTCTCAACACCTGTGTGCAGCACTTGGGTATATGGCAGGGTTTCGGCGCTCAGCGTCTTGGAGGGTTCAGGAAAGAGTAAAAAATCACCCGCGAACGCCGGCAGGGAGGCGGCGGCTAAAATTATTGATATTAAAGCGGCAATGATCATTTCATATACGCTACTTTTGCCCGGCTGATTTTTTGAAAAGATTGAGTTTCCGCGTCCGCGAGCTGTGTTTGAGCTTTTTTATGGCTTTCTCCTTGATCTGCCTGACCCGCTCCCGCGTAAGTTCGAAGCGGATTCCGATCTCCTCCAGCGTGTAGGCGGTCTCCTCGCCGATCCCGAAGTACAGCCTGACGACTTCGCGCTCCCTCTCTGAGAGCGTCTCGAGGACGGTGTCGACCTCGGAGTGCAGGGATATGTTCATGACGCCGTGGTCGGGGCTTTCCGCGTGTTCGTCCGGCAGCAAGTCTAATAGTTTCGAATCGTCGCCGCTCTGCAACGGGGCGTCGAGCGAGAAGTGGCTGTTGCCGATCTTCACCGCCTCTTGAACGTCGTGAGGCTCTATGCGCAGCTCTTCGGCGATCTCGTATACGTTGGGGATGCGGCTGAGCTTCTGTTCGAGGCGGCTCTGCACCATCCCGATCTTGTGGATCGCGCTGACGCGGTTGAGCGGCAGCTTCACGATGCGCGATTGCTCAGCCAGCGCCTGCAGAATCGCCTGCCGTATCCACCATACGGCGTAAGAGATGAATCGGAAATTTTTTTTCTCGTCGAACCTCTTGGCCGCCCTTATCAACCCCAAGTTCCCTTCGTTTATAAGGTCTACCAATGGAAGCCCTTGGTTCTGGTAGTTGCGGCTCACGCTGACCACGAAGCGCAGGTTGGATTTGACCAATTTGTCGAGAGCCAAGCGGTCGCCGTCGCGTATGCGCTTGGCCAAGTCGGCCTCTTCCTCTATCGGCAGGGTCTTGTACTTGCTTATCTCTTTGAGGTAGAGGTTGAGTGACGACCCGTCGTCCGCGATCATGCGGTACGGCGACGCCGCCTGCGACTCTTTGGAATTTGCGGTCATATATACCCCTACGGGTGCGCCCGTAATGTATATTTACACTTCTAGAGTTATATCTTGGGAAGTCATAGTTACTATATCTAATTTTATAACTTCGCCGCCGAATTTTCAACATATTTGGTAAATTTTTTTGATAAAGCGTTATGCGGCGTGTTCGTGTGCGGTTTTGGGGGCGAGGGGCGGGCTTGGTTTATATTCTAGGGAAATAGTAGTTTTCAACAAGTTACAAACATTGCGGGTCAATCAACGTAACAGGAGTAATAACATGAGGTTAGTCGTTAGCAAGTTCGGCGGCAGCTCGGTGGCGTCGAGTGAGAAAATTAAGCATATCGTCGAGATCATGAGGCAGGATAGCGGTCGTCGCTGCATAGTATTGTCGGCCCCCGGCAAGGGGCCTGACGCCGGGGTCAAAGTGACCGACCTCCTGATAGAGGCTGTTAACCGCGCCGTCGGCAAGCAGAGCTACGCGGAGCCGCTGGCCGCGGTGAGGGAGCGCTTCTCCGCCATCTACAGGCCGCTCGGCCTTAGCGCCGCCGTGCTCGGCGATGTTTTGGACGACTTGTATGCCCGCCTGAGTTCCCCCGTCACTCACCCCGGCAAGTTCAGGGACTTGGCGGTGGCTGCCGGCGAGGACATCAACTGCCGCCTATTCGCCGCCTACCTGAACACGGTGGGCGTAAAGGCAAAGTACGTGAATCCGAAAGAGGCCGGGCTTACGGTGACACCCGTCTTCGGCGACGCCCAGCCGCTCCCCGAGGCGGCGGCGAATCTGGCGTCGCTCAAAGACGTGTGCGCCGACGCGGCGGTCGTCTTCCCCGGTTTCTTCGGCTGCACAGCCGACGGCGATGTGGCCACATTCAGCCGAGGCGGATCCGACCTCACAGGCGCGATCTTGGCCGAAGCTATCGACGCCGACGAGTACGAAAATTGGACGGACGTGGACGGCATCTTCAGCGCCCACCCGCTTATGGTCGATTCGCCCGAACCGATATCCGCGCTGACCTACAAGGAGATGCGGGAGCTCTCCTACATCGGCTTCAACGTCCTGCACGAGGAGGCCGTGCGCCCGGTGATGAGAAAGAAAATCCCGATCAGGCTGCGCAACACAAACAACATAGAAAACAAGGGGACGTTGATCGTCTCCGAGAGGCTGCCCGACGTGCGCGATATAGTCGGCATAGCCTCCGGCGGCGGGTATTGCAGTTTCACTATACAAAAATATTTGATGAATCGGGAAAAAGGTTTCGGCAGGCGCCTTTTGTCGATATTCGAGGAGTTGAACCTCTCCTACGAACACTGCCCGTCGGGGGTAGACACAATCTCGGTCATTCTCGATCAGGGCCAGCTGAAATCCGATCCCGAGAATGTCAACAGAATCATCCGCGCCATCGACGAAGAATTGACTCCGGACGAACCGGTGCGGGCCGAGTACAACATTGCGCTGGTGTCTGTGGTGGGCGAGGGCTTAACCCACAAAATAGGAGTGATGGCGACGGCGGCCGGCGCGCTCTCCAAAGCCGGGGTGAATATAAAAATGGTGAATCAGGGCAGCAGCGAAATCAGCATGATCTTCGGTATCGACGCGGCGGACGAGAAGAGGGCGGTCAACGCGCTGTATAAGGAGTTCTTTTGATTGTAAAACATTGTCTGAACTAGGATTAATAGGATTTGAAAACAGATTTATAAGATTAAAAGGCAACGTCAAGATATAAATTTCAATCCTTTAATCCTTATAATCCTGAAAATCCTAGTTCAGACATTTTTTAGATTTTAGGATTAAAAAGATTATGGAAAAATTTAACCGCTTGTTCCTAACGATCTTAACCGCGGCAATAATAACGGCCGGTTGCGGCGGCTCGGCCACCAAGGTCGTGATGGTTCCGGGATACAAGGAACACTTCGCCATAGATGCTACGCTGGCCGTGGCCGTGCTTGACAACGCCCCTCAGGTGATCTACTACGGCGATCTGAAAAAATCGCTAGGCTACCCGTCAACCGACACGACGGTCAAAGCGGATACGCTGGCGTGGCGTGTCTTCCGCGAGCGTTTGGCGAGGCACCTGCTAAATGAGATTGACATCAAAGAGGCGTTTTTTGCCGAGGCCGACCGCGATTATTTGGTAACTAAAGAAGAGGTGTCTACGGAAGACGAGAACATTAACGTGGAGATACCGGACCTAGGCACGAAGATCAAGTTTGATGGAGGCAAGGAGGCGTCGCTTGTGCTGTTCTTAGACAAGGTACGCATAGGCACCGAGACCGACCCCTACTACCAAGAGAGGGCCAAGCAGGGCATCTACACCGGCATCCCTAGGAAACTCGTTGTGCTAGCCGCTTTCGTCCTCTGGGACAACCGAGAGCTCAAGCCTATATGCTACGGGCGGGTGAAAACGATCACGCCCATATTTAAGGAGGAGGCCGCGAACGAAGACTGGGACGAGATAACGCGGGACTTCGTGAGGGCGGCCTTCGAGCGGACGGGCTTCAGGAAACGGGACGATACGGGGAAGATGTGACGGTATGCCGGATAACAATGTTTTCACCCCTTGTTCGTATTGTTTAATACAATGACCAAGCGCCATCAAACGACCGTCTGCATAGCCTTCTGGCTGATACTCTTCGGCGCCGGCAGCGTCTCGGCGCACGGCGACGCCGTTTCGCCCGCCGAGACCGATCCGGCCATCAGGAGCACGCTCCACGACCACTACGCGGTGGTCAACCCGTGGGCGGCGCGGCGCGGGGTGCTTTTCCTCTTCTTCCCGGGGACGAAATCGCACGCCATGAACTACAAGATGCTCTGCGAAACGGCAGCCGACCGCGGCTTCCACGCCATAAGTTTGCAGTACGTGAACGACGTTTCCGTCAACCAAAAGTGCTCCGGCAGCCGCAACCTCGAGTGCCACGAGAATATGCGCCGCGAGGTGCTCTTCGGCGCGGACTTCTCGCCGCACGTGAACGTCAGCCGCCCGAACAGCGCCGAGAACCGCCTCGTCAAGCTGCTGCGCTACCTCGCCGACCGATACCCGCTCGACGGGTGGGAGCAGTACCTGACCGCCGGAGACGTTCCGCGCTGGTCGAGGATCTTGGTAGCCGGTCACTCCCAAGGCGGAGGGCACGCGGCGTTGCTCGGCAAGTACTACAGCACCGCCGGCGTAATAATGTTCGCCTCTATGGACTACAACTTCACGCAGGGCATGGCAGGTTCATGGATAAATAAGCGCGGCAACACGCCGTTGGAAAAATTCTTCGCCGCGGCCCACACCATGGACGAGGTTATGCCCATAACGGCGATGCGCAAGTATTGGAACGCCTTCGGTTTCAAGAACATAGGCCCGGTGATAAACATAGACGACGTCGGCTTCCCTTACGCGAACTCGAATACCATGATAACCTCGATAAAGCCGACAAGGCCGGTAAAACCGGGCAGAAACAGCACAATATATCACAACCTGCTATGTATGGACGCCGACACGCCGTTGTTGAAGGACGGGAAACCGGCGCTGCACGATCTTTGGGTTTATCTGTTGAACGCGCCGTTTGAAAAATAATGGGATAGTTGATTTTTTATACATTTAAGTTCAATTATTGCATAAAGTTCTCAATGATCTTTCTCCCCAAAGGCGTGAGTATAGATTCAGGATGGAATTGCACGCCGTAGGTAGGGTAGTCCTTGTGGCAGACCGCCATGACATCCCCGTCGGCAGTTTGCGCTATTACGCGCAATGCGTCCGGCAGGGTTGATTTCACTCCGGCCAATGAATGATACCGCGCCGCCTGTATGACGGGCGGGAGTCCCTTGAATAGGGGATTGTCATTATCAACAGATACCTGCGACGATTTCCCGTGCATTAGTTTGCTCGCGTAGGAGACCGTGCCGCCGAACGCCTCGAAGATCGCTTGGTGCCCCAGGCAGATGCCGAGGATCGGTATGTCGGTATGCAGTTTCTTTATGACGTCGATACAGATACCCGCCTCCGACGGCTTGCCCGGTCCCGGTGATATAAAGATTCTCTTAGGAGCTAAATTTTTGATCTCCTCTGGGCTTGCCTCGTCATTCCGCACGACCTTTATGTCAGGGTCTATCGCGCCTATGAATTGGTACAGGTTGTACGAGAAGCTGTCGTAGTTATCAATTAAAAGTATCATTTGTCAATCCCTCCAGCCGATTGCGTGAGCGCGTTTTTCACCGCCATGGATTTATTTACGCATTCTTGGTATTCGGTTTCCGGATTGCTGTCGGCCACGATTCCGGCCCCGGAGCGGATGAAGACCTTGCCGCCCCTTCTGTAGATGATTCTTATGGCGATGCAGGTGTCCATGTTGCCGGCGAAGTCTAAGTAGCCGACCGCGCCGCCGTAGACGCCGCGTTTGCACTGCTCAAGTTCGTTGATGATTTGCATGGCGCGGATCTTAGGCGCGCCTGAGAGCGTGCCGGCGGGAAGGACGGCGTTTATCGCGTCTAAACCGTTCTTGCCGTCTACGATGTCGCCGCTCACCGTGGAGCCTATGTGCATTACGTGGGAGAAGCGCAGTATCGACATATACTTTTCAACGGATACGGAGCCGAACTTGCTGATCTTGCCGAGGTCGTTGCGGCCTAAGTCAACCAGCATATTGTGTTCCGCCAGTTCTTTCTCATCGGCGAGCAGACCCTTTTCGAGCGCCGCGTCCTCCTCCTCCGTCGCGCCGCGCGGGCGCGTTCCGGCAAGCGGGAAGGTGTAGAGCTTCCCGTCCTTCAGCTTCACCAGCGTCTCCGGCGACGCGCCGGCGATCTCCAGATCGCTCCCGCTGAAGTAGAACATATAAGGCGACGGATTTATCGTCCGCAGCACGCGGTAAGCGTCAAATAAACTGCCGTCGAAGTCGGCCTCAAAGCGGTTTGAGAGCACCACCTGAAATATGTCGCCCTCCTTTATATGCCACTTGGCCTTATCCACCATAGCGCAAAATTCCTCTTTTGTAAACAAGGCTCTTAATTCCGATTTCAAATCAACAGGCGCTATCGGTTCCGACGCGCCGTTCTCTATCAAATCTTTCAACAGTTCAAGCGCCCCGATCCCGCGCTCATATTCAGTATCGATATTCTCGACGCCGATATTTGCTATCAAAACGATCTTCTGCCTATAGTGGTCAAAGGCGATGACCTTGTCGAAGAGCATCATGTCGACATCCTGAAAATGCTCCTCGTCGCGGGAGTCCAGCTTGAGCGACGGTTCGGCGTACTTCGCGTAGTCGTAGGCGAAGTAGCCCACGAGCCCGCCGGTGAAGTGGGGGAGCCCTTCGATCTTTACGCTTCTGTGTTGATCCAATATCTCTTGAATGTGCTTGTTGGGATCGTCGGTCTTAAAGGATTTAACCGTCCCGTCCGGCGCCGTGATCTTCATAGCGCCGTCTATGCAAGTGATCTCGCTCGACGGGTCGAAGCCGAGGAACGTGTACCGCCCCCAGTTCTTCGTGTCCTCGGCGCTTTCGAGGATGAAGCAGTGCCGGCTGACGGCTTTCAGCTTTCGCAGCACGCATATCGGCGTGGCGGTGTCGGAGAAAAGCTCGGCGCTGATCGGGACGATGCCGTACTTGCCGCCGTTGGACTTCGCGATTTGCCTCGCTTCTTCGAGTGTCGGTTTTATTATCATTTCGGTTCCTTTTAAAGATCAGCTTATTATATCGACCAGCCGCTCCTCTAGTCTCGCCGCGTCGATCAATTCTTCGTTTCCCGTGGCCAAGTCTTTCAACCGCGCCTGTCCCGATTTCGCCTCGTCTCCGCCGATAAAGAGCGCGTATCTTGAACCGGCGGCGTCGGCTAATTTTAACTGCTTGCCTACGTTCAGCCCGCCCTTCAGCGGGAACTCGCAGGATATTTTCGCGAATCTCAAACGCCGCGCCGTCTTTATCGCTTCTGCCTCAGCGTTGTTGTCTATCGATATGATAAAGACATCGCTGCGTGACGGCTTGTTCGGGGTCAGCGATTTAGCCTTTATCAGTTCCCCCAGCACCACGTCTCCCGCCGCGAAGCCCACTGCCGGCGTCGCCGGGCCGCCGTATAGTCCAACCAGCTTATCATAACGACCTCCGCCCGCTATCGCCCTTAAATTGCCGCGAACATCAAACAGCTCGAAGACTATCCCCGTATAATAAGCCAGACCGCGGACTATCCCTATATCGAAGACGACGTAATCTTTAAGCCCGTAAGCGTCGATCAGCGAGAATAATCTTTTTAATTGGGCGATAGAACCTACCCGCGATTGTTGTTGCGTCGATATTGATGTATCGATACCGATGGACTCCGCGAATCTTTCAACATCATCAATCCCCGCGCAGTTAAAAAGCCTCTTGACCTTGCCGCAAATCTCCCCGCCGCCCGCCGTCTCCGAAAGCTCGCGTTCAAACTCCTCCGGCGCGATCTTCCCCTTCTTGTCCAGCAAAGCGTAAAGCGCCGGCAGCTTCTCTTGCCCCACCCCGCAAGCCAGAAACATCTCCTCCAAAAGCGTCCGGCTGGACACCCGCGCCTTGAAGTCGCTCTCGTCAAATCCGAACTGCCTCATCATATCGACAGCCGCCGCGATAAGCTCCGCGTCGGCGCTCACGTCCTCAATGCCGAGGATGTCCATATTCAGCTGTATGAACTCCCGCAACCGCCCCTTCTGCATCCTCTCGTAACGGAAGAGGCGCGATATGGAGTACCACCGCACAGGTCGTTTGAGATTGGTCCCTTGCGCCGCGACCATCCGGGCCAATGTGGGCGTGAGCTCCGGACGCAACGCGATCTGCCGCCCCCCCTTGTCCTCAAACGAGTAAAGCTGTTTCTCAATCTCGGTACCGGACTTCTGCGTGTACAGATCAAGGTGCTCGAACATCGGCCCCTCGTACTGCTCAAACCCGTAGAGCCGGCAGGAGCGGTGCCAAGAGTCAAAGATATGCTGCAGGAAAGACATATCTTCAGGGTAGAAGTCCCTCGTCCCTTTGGGCCCTTGTATTATCTGTGTCGACATGACCGCTCCGGTTATGGTTATGATGTATAGATAGTAAAAATAATAATTGCGTGGGTGCGGGCCGATAAAAAAAGGGCGGGCATTAATTAAGCCCGCCCTTGCAAAATCAATACAAATCAAATCAATTCAAAATCAACCCTTCCCGTGAATAGCCGCGATAATCGGCACGATAACCAGCGATACCACGCTGATCAGCTTCACGAGGATGTTGAGCGACGGGCCTGCGGTGTCTTTGAACGGGTCGCCGACGGTGTCGCCGATAACCGCCGCCTTGTGGGCTTCGCTTTTCTTGCCGCCGTGAGTTCCGCCCTCGATGTGCTTCTTGGCGTTGTCCCACGCGCCGCCGGCGTTGGACATGAAGAGCGCCATCATAACGCCGGAGACCGTTACGCCGGCGAGAACGCCGCCGAGCATCTGGGGACCGCCGGCCAGGCCTATGACGACCGGTGTGAGAACGGCTATGAGCCCGGGCACGATCATCTCGCGGATGGCGGCCTTGGTCGAGATGTCGACGCAACGTGCGTAGTCGGCCTTGGCCTTGCCCTCAAGGAGTCCGGGGATCTGCTTGAACTGGCGGCGGACCTCCTCGATCATGGAGAAGGCGGCGCGGCCTACGGCGCCCATCGCGAAAGATGAGAACAGGAACGGGAGCATCGCGCCGAAGAAAAGGCCGATGGTCACGTACGGGTTTGTAACGTCGATTTCGACGGCGTTGCCGGTTATGGCCTTGTAGCTTTCGCGGAAAGCCGCGAAGAGCGCCAGCGCCGTGAGAGCGGCGGAGCCGATGGCGAAGCCTTTGCCGATAGCGGCGGTGGTGTTACCGACCGCGTCGAGTTTGTCTGTGCGCTGGCGCACTTCTTTCTCCAATTCGGCCATCTCAGCCAGACCGCCGGCGTTGTCGGCGATGGGGCCGTAGGCGTCAACGGCGAGCTGGATGCCGGTTGTGACAAGCATACCGAGAGCTGCGATGGCTATGCAGTAGAGTCCGAGGCCGTTGCCGGCATAGTTTTCGCCGAAGAAGTAGGCGATAAAAATAGCCGCGCCGATAGCGATAGTCGGGAAAGCCGTAGACATCATACCCGTGCTGAGGCCGGCGATGATGTTGGTGGCGGGGCCGGTTTCAGAAGCGTCGGCGATTTTCGCGACGGGTTTCTTGCTCTCCGCTGTGTAGTACTCCGTCAGCATACCGATAGCGATACCGGCGGCCAAACCGCCGACCGTGGCGATGAAAATGCCGTTGGTGTTTTCGGGCGTGAGATACTTGACGATAGGATATGTGACGATGGCCATTACTATGCCGGCGCCGAAAGTACCGGTGTTAAGCGCGGCCTGAGGGTTGCCGCCCTCTTTGGTGCGCACTAAGAACGTTCCCAATATTGATATTATGATGCCCGCGCCGGCGAGGATTAACGGCAATAACACCAGATTAATGCTGAATTTGCCGCCGCTCTCGGCGACCGCGGCGGCTCCGAGAACCATCGAACCGATTATCGCGCCGACGTATGACTCGAAGAGGTCGGCGCCCATGCCGGCCACGTCGCCCACGTTGTCGCCCACGTTGTCCGCGATAGTCGCGGGGTTGCGGGGGTCGTCTTCGGGGATACCGGCCTCGACTTTACCGACGAGGTCGGCGCCGACGTCGGCGGCCTTAGTGTATATACCGCCGCCCACACGGGCGAACAGAGCGATTGAAGACGCGCCCATCGCGAAACCGTTGAGGATCGGGAGGACGGTGGTGGTGAGGAGCTTGGAGGGGTCTCCGTCGGTAGGTCCGCCGAACGCGAACCAATAGACCAAAAATAGGGCGGTAATGCCGAGCACGCCCAAACCCACAACGCACATCCCCATAACAGTACCGCCGGCGAACGCTACGGCGAGCGCTTGAGGAAGCCCCTTACGCGCCCCGTTGGTCGTGCGCATATTGGCCGCGGTGGCTACACGCATACCAAAGAACCCGGACAGAGCCGAACAGAACGCTCCAACCGCGAACGAAACCGCGACGAGCCGCTGGTTATCCTTGTTACCGATGGCAAGAAGAACCGCCACAGTGACGACGAAGATGGCAAGCACTTTATACTGGCGCTTCAAAAACGCCATGGCTCCCGTGCGGATAGCCGCCCCGATCTCCTTCATCTTGTCGGTGCCGGCGTCCTGCTTGTTGATCCAAGCCGTCTTCCAAACGGCAAACAATAGAGCTACCACTCCGGCGCCGATCGACCCATACAGCAAATTTAAATCCATACAGCCTCCTATAAAGGGTTTGTGTTTGGTGTGAGCAAAACAAAAAGATATATAATATAGTATATGGGCA
>Ga0182488_12658_pt1 | contig 12788 bp, 3 predicted proteins | sample TergutNc150P3_FD_120830 | JGI IMG/M metagenome (GOLD analysis project Ga0182488, IMG submission 120830) | reverse complement strand
ACGCTGGGCATAGACGGAGACGAGATGAGAGTGGACACACAGACAGACGCGTCGGAGGCCATCGACAAAATAATAGGGGCCGTGGACTACGTGAACAACGTCAGGGCAAACTTGGGAGGTATAGCAAACCGGCTGGAGCACGCTTGGAACAATCTGAACAGGATCGCCGAGGATAACCAGTCGTACGAGTCTATACTGATGGACACCGACGTGCCGGGGGAGATGATCACGCTCACGCGGGATCAGATAATAAACCAGTATTGCACGGCTATGCTGGCGCAGGCTAATCAGACGCCTAGTACGATTTTGCAGTTGCTTAGTAAGTGAAGATTTTTAAAGTCAAAGGCTTTAAAGTCAAATTCATTTTCAGACGAAAGGCGCTGCGCGCCTTTCATAGGATATGCGGGGCCAAGCCCCGCATATAAAGTCAAAATCAAAGTCAAAAGATAAAGTCAAAAGATTTTGATTTACCCCCCGCATTATGTATTTTCATAGATTCATCATATATCTATACCTCATTTAAACCGAAAGGAACAAACCATGACTATCGGTCCTGAGATTTTTGACGACGGGCTTCCTAACATCTCCTCTTTCAAAGAGGTCGAAGAGGCTATAAAATCGCGTCCTAAGAACGTCTTCAGTAAGGATGATCTGGGGAGGGTCAACTTTGGCGGGATACGAAGCGCCACTGCTGTCGCCCTGCACATGCACCAGCCGCTTATCCCGGCGGGGGGCGGCGATCTGGGGACGGCCGATATTATCAGCAATCTCAAGTATATGATGGACAACCAGGGGATCGGCGACAACCACAACGCGCCGGTGTTCCATTGGTGCTACAAGCGGATCGGCGAGTTCATCCCGCAGCTCTTGGGCGAGGGGAAGCAGCCCCGCGTTATGCTCGAGTACTCCGGCGAGCTTCTCTACGGGCTTCGCAAAATGGGGCTGGACGACGTGTTCGACGCCCTCAAGCGGGTGACCTGCGATCCGGGGATGGCGCATACTGTCGAGTGGCTGGGGTGCCCTTGGGGGCACGCTGTGGCGCCGTCGACGCCCGTTCAGGACTACCGGCTCCACGTTAAGGCTTGGCAGAGCAACTTCGCGGCCATATTCGGGATAGACGCGCTCAAGCGCGTCCGCGGGTTCTCGCCCTCCGAGATGGCGCTGCCGAACCACCCGGACACGGCCTACGAGTTCGTGAAGACGCTCACCGATTGCGGCTTCACATGGGTGCTCGTTCAGGAGCACACCGTTGAGCGGCCCGAAAACGGCTGGGGGCCCGAAAACAAGTACATCCCCCACCGCCTCGTCTGCAAAAACTCCAAGGGCGAGGAGGCGAGCATCATCGCGATCATCAAGACACAGGGCAGCGACACCAAGCTCGTCGCGCAGATGCAGCCCTACTACGAGGCCAAGGGCATGTCCCGCACAGCCATAGCGGGCAAGAGCGTCCCGCCGATCGTGGCCCAGATCGCCGACGGCGAGAACGGCGGCGTCATGATGAACGAGTTCCCCCCCAAGTTCATGGAAGTGGCCAGAGACTCGACCGGCTCCGACTCCCCCATGATGAACGTCACCGAGTACCTGGAGCACCTGGCCGCGCTCGGCATCACCGAAAAAGACCTCCCCACCCTGCAGCCGCTCTTCCAGAAGCGCATCTGGGACAAGGTGGCCTCAAGCGCCAAGAAACCGGACATCGCCCAGACGATAGAGGAGCTGAAGAAAGAGGACGGCCGCTTCAACATGGACGGCGGCAGCTGGACGAACAACATCTCTTGGGTTAAGGGCTACCAAAACGTCCTTGACCCCATCAACAAACTGAGCGCCCTCTTCGCCCAAAAGGTGCTGGGCTCTAAGGTGCCGGTAACCGAACACCGGTACAGAAACGCGCTCTACTACTTACTGCTCTCGCAGACAAGCTGCTTCCGCTACTGGGGGCAGGGGCTCTGGACGGACTACGCTAGGGAGATTTGCCGGAGGGGGATGGAGATTGTGGATAAGGACTTCTGATGTTTGCTTAGGTAGAGACGCGATTAATCGCGTCTCTACCTAATCCGAGTCCTTATTTGTCTTTAAATTCAAAATATTTAAGTCAAATTCTTTTTTAGACGAAAGGCTTCGCCTTTCGTCTGAAAATGATTTTAAAGCTTTTGAATTTGATTTTAAAGGCAAGAAAATAAAAGCGGCCGGCGACGAGAAGGAAGTGGTTGGTCTCGTCACCGACCTGGCGGCTGATACGGTAGGCCATGGTATCGCCGCTTTAAACGTCAAAATCAAAGTCTTTAAAATCATTTTTAGACGAAAGGCGCTTCGCGCCTTTCATAGGATATGCGGGGCTAAACCCCGCATATATAACGTCAAAATCAACTTCAAAATCAACGTCAAAGGTGGGGCGTTGCACGCAACGCCCCTACATCAACATCATACTGCTTTATTTTACTACGCTGAACACGAAGGAGACCTTGGTCTTCGTGCCGTCTTTACCGACTAACGCGCCTTTGATGACATACGAACCTTCAGCTAACTTGCTGACGTTCGCGCTGCCGATCTTGCCGGCGTTGCCGCTTACCTTCGCTTTCGCTACGGTTTTGCCGTTCGCGTCGAAGATGTAGACCGCGCCGCTCTTGACAGCCTTGGACGAGAAGAAACTGATCTCGCCGGCAGTCTTAGACACGGGGCTGGGGCCGGCGGTGAATACCGACGCCGTGACCTTGACGGGGGCTACCGCGGCTTCCGTCGTCACGCTGCCGGCAGGAACCTCGCGGTTGCCTTGGGCGACGCTGACTACGGCTTTGGCGGCTATCACTACATTTACGGAGGGGCCGGCGAAGGAATTGTCCGTCGCGGCGTCCCTTACGTTGTACGTGCCGGCAAGGAGGTTCCTTGTCGCAACGGCGCTGGCGCGAATCCACGTTGTCGCGCTCGACAGCTTATACTCCATCGCGGCGGTTGTGCCGGAGAGGATGCCGTCGGGCGTTAAATTCGTGGACGAGCTGTCGCCCTTGACCGCCAGAACCGCCGCGGAGGCGGCCGTCGGACGCGCCGCTATGTTCACGCGCGCCGTGTCGCTGGGCAGCATGAACGTGCCGGGGGTCGCAAGCTTCACTATCTTCAGCGTTGTGCCTTCCCACTCGGCGGTTATCGCCAGGGTATCCGTCGTGGGCGTGTGCGTCGCGCCGTTGATCGTGTACTGGGCGCCGGCCTTCAAGCCGGTGAGCTTCGCGTCCCTGTAGTTGACCGTGATCTCGGGAACGGCTTCCTTCATCTCCGACGCCGTCACGAACTTCACTGTTACAGTGATCAGCTGGTCGGTGTTGAAGTTCGCGCCGTAAGACGGGTCGATGGGGATCGTGAAGATCATCACCTGGTTGAACTCAGACGTGTTGTTCACGCTGAACACCAAAGTGTCCTCGGCTGAGAGGCGGGCGCTGTTCTCGACAAGCGCGCCGCTTCCCGAACCGGCGGGATCCAGGTTATCATCATTATACTTCGCGCCGTGCGGAAGCAGGTTGAGCAAGGGCACTTTGACATTGGCGTAAGCTTTTTTCGCTTCAAGCTTTACAGGTATGTCGTACTTGCTGTCCTTGAACCCGAACACGCTTTCGAGCGTGCCCTCTACGATCTCCACCTGGCCGATGTAGACGACCTTGCTCGGATCGGAGGGGACGGCCTCGAAGTTATCGCCCTGCGCGAAGGACGCGAAGACGTTGTAGAGACCCACCGCTATCGGCGTGTTGGAAGAGAGCTGGTAACGGGTGTCTTCGTCAGCGCCCTCGTACCAGAACGTCGCGTTGCCGAGGCCCTGATAGTAAACGGGCTTATCCGGGTTCGCAACGTCCCAATGCGCCTGCGGCAGAACTCCGCCGTATACGCGGTCAACGAGTCTGTGCGTCGCGTTGCCGGTGTAGAGCACCTGCACGTCGCCGTTGCGGATCGTCACGTTGACGGTGTCCTTGTCGGGAACGCGTTTCCCGTCCGTGTTCGTAACAAAGCCTTCGAAGAAGAACGGGCTCTTGCCTTCGGCCTGCCACTCGGAGATCTTCTTGTACGGCACGCGGAGAATGTTGTGCGTGTAGGTCTTCGTGCCCGTGCCGGCCTCGTTCGTCAGAGTCGCGGTGCGGGTGAAGGTCCCGGCAAGCGTGAAGACGCGCGTGCTGTCTTCGTCGATCGTGATCGCGTCCTTATCCCAGAGCTTGAAGCTGCCCTTCGCGGGATTGTCGGCGTCTTGCAGGTAGTTCGCGTACCTCTTGTCGAGCGGGTAGTCCACGTTGACCGCAGTGTAAACCGTGTCGGTTCTCGTAGAGTTCGCGTCCCACTTGTCTTTCGAGGTCTCTATCTCCTGATCGACGACTTTGCTCTGGTCGCCGTCGAGCGCCGCGTAGAGGGGCGGTACGACGACTTTGCCGATGCCGCGCGAGCGGGCGACGTTCTCGACGTTTCCGCTGAGCGTGTCGGCCCATTTCAGGAACGTGTACTTAGAGCGCGTGATGTTCGTGCCCGTGTCGTGCACCAGGACGTTGCTGTCCAGGAGCGCGCCGGTTTTAAGCACCACGGTGCCGCCCTTGTTGCTGAACGACTCTACGTCTATGCTGTTGAATATGATGTTTCCGCCGGCTTCGACTATCGTCTTGCCGCCGTCGTTAAGGAACTTCGCGCCCGCCTGCGTTCCGCGGGTCGTCAATTTTCCGAAGATCCTGACGGTGTCGCCGGAGAGAGACCTTAAAACTCCCTTGTTGTCCGTCACAGCCACGGTGACGCCCTTGGGAATCGTGAGCCTCTTGCCGTTCTCCCTCTTAGCGGTAACGTCCGAAGCGACGCTGAGCCTCCACAGCTCGCGCGAATCAAACCGCCCGTCGCCGCCGCGCGCGCCGTTGCCGATGCCGCCCGGGGTCAGCGACGCGGAGTCGCCGATAACGCTAGAACCGATGTTCAGGTCGGAAGCCACGGTACCGCTCATAAATATCGTGCCTGTAACCTGTATCTTAGACCCTTCGGCCTTGTCGCTCACCGCTACGCCCTTGGAGTGAATCTCGCTGCGCTCCTGCGCGTCGGTGTTGCCGCCGCTGATGCGGATCTTTCTGCCTTCGATGGCCGTGCCGGTCGTGTCAGCCTCTGTGCCCAAAACCTCGATGTAGCTGGCGATGACGTACGCGCCGCCTTCAGCGTGCACCGCCGTCGCGGCGTTGCGCACGAAAACGACCGAGTGTACCAGCGAGTCGATAACGCCGTTCAAGCTGTTGATCGCGACAGCCCCGTCGGAACCGGCCTCCACATACGCGCTGTCCAAACGCAGCGTAGGCGTCAGGCGTCCCAAGGTAACGGGAAGGTTGATCGCGCGGGCGCTAGGACCGTTGCCGGCCTTGACGCGGACGCTCACATCCAGACCGTCGTCGGTGCGGTTGTCCTCCCACGACGTGAAGGCGTCTTTACCCTCCACATACACAGGCCCAACGGACTGCAGACCTACGCCGTTGTGGCCGGCCAAGATCGCCACGCCGTTGACCGCCGAGCTCTTGCCGTACACCTTAAACACAGTAAGCGAGTCCTTATTGTCAACGCCCACGCTCGCGCCGTTAGCTATAACGCGGACGATGCCGCTGTTGGCGACGGAATCGCCGATCAAGAGGCTCGACCCGCCGGAAACCACCGCCGGCCCCGGAATCAGGATGCCGACAGCCGTCACGTTCGGGTAGCGCTCCTCATCCTCGCCGCGCAAAGCGGAGGTGTTGGCCTCGACCTCGCCGGTTCCGAGCAGCTCGACGTGCTTCGCCACGACCGCGTACGTCTTGGGCTTGTTCGTGCCGCTGCCCGTCGCGTTCCAGCCGCCCGCCCACGCTTTGCCGCCCTCTATCCTGACAACGCCGCCGAGCTTGTCCGAACCGGCGGTTATCGCGGTGTCCTGGTCGGTCTTCACAACGCCGCCAAGCACTTTCACGCTGTCGATGGATTTGATAACCGGGCCCTTGAACGAATAGACGTTCGCGTTGCCCTGGACGGTGACCGAGAACTTCTTCACGGTCGCGTCCCTCTTGGCCAAGCGGACAAGAACGCCGCTCTTGCCGGTTATGCTCGCATTCTCGCCGATGACGATGTTAACGTTGGTGTCCACAACAGCCGGCCCGCCGTTCATCTTGATATTCGCGCTCCCGCCGATGGTCACCGCCTTGCTGTCCGCCGAAAGGCCGAGGCTCGAGCGGATGCCGTACGAAGTCTGATTAGTCAAGTCCGCCGTGATGTCGCCGTAGAAGTTCACTTCCACGTCGCCGACCACGAGGATCGCGCCTGCCGACGCGCTGGTGTTCTTTATGTCGATCACCGCGCCGTTCTTATCGCCCGCCGCCGTCCTGCCGGCCACGGTCCCGTTCGCGCTCTTGTCAACCTCGACCACCGACTTGGCGTTCTGGGAATTCACGTAGATGCCGATGCTTCCCGCGCCGGAGGCTATCACGTAGCTCTTCTTATTCGACGGAAGACCGGCGGATGTCTGCGAAACGCGCACGTCGCCGTTCTTCACGTTGATCGCCGCGAAGACCGTAGTGCCGGTGCCCGCGCCGGATTCGACGCTGCCTTCCGTGACAAGCACGTTGCCGTTCTCAACCTTTATGCCGTCGCCCAAGTTAGACTTGATGTTCGCCCTCTCGTCGTTCACAACAACGACGTTGCCAGCCGGGCCGTTATTCACCCTGACGGCAGGCGTTCCAGCCGTCGTCGCCGTGGCGGTGACGGCAGCCCAGCCGATAAAGACGGTGTTCAACCTAGACTCTACACCGGCGTACGTCGAAGCGCCCTTTGAATCCACGTTTATCGCGCGAGCCGACAAAACCGGCGGTTTGGTTGTCGATACCGACGGTGAAACACCGCCCGCTTCATAATAACCGCTCGTAAAGTTAGGTATAACGTCGTCTTTAGTATTAAGCACGTCCGTCGCATCACCGAGATTAGTTTTATACAGCTGCCTTTGGCTGATTGTAATCGCGCCGTCCGCCAAAATCGCGGTGCCGCCCGCCGATTTGATCTTTCCGCCCACCACCACGACAGGAGCGGTTGTACCGGCAGGGTCGGAGGCGATAGCCAGCAACCCCGCCGCGCCCGCGCCGGACGCGCAGATCGAGTCCGCGTTCAAGATGGTGATGCTACCCGCCGCCGTCTTGACAGCCGCGCTCGAGACGCCGTCCTTGCCGTCGGTCAGCCAGATAACCGCGGCCCCGTTGTTCACGAGAACTTCGGACACCGCGCTAAGCGTCGCCCCTGTTTTCGCGGTGATGACCGTTACCAATTGGGTCTTGGCAGCCAAAGTCGCGGCAACGTCCGATACCGTAATTTTGTCAGCCACAATCGCGTTCTTGTCGCCGGTGATCTTGCCGCCGTCAACCCGGACTGTTCCCGAAGCGGTCGACCCGGCAGACTGTTTCCCCGCCGAGATAGCGATCGAACCGGTGCCTTTGCTCGCGTCCAGCACCGAGTTCACACCCTCGAACGTCACGCTTCCGCCGATCACGTAGACGAGTTCTTCCCGTCCTGTAATGGACGTTCCGGTGCGCTCGATTTTAACGTGTTTCAGCGTAACAGCGTTGTTAACAGACGAAGCGGCGTTGTTGTCGTTGCTTTCGATAGCCCTGCCGTCTTTGACGTTGATGTAGGCGAGCTTGTCTTTGTTCACGCCGTACACAGACACGACTTTCGCCACGATCCCGTTGCCTATTCCGTTATTCACCTTCACGCCGGCCAAACCTTGCCCGATAGGGCTGGAAGCCTCGCCAATCACAACTGTACCGGAGGCGGTGATCCCGTCGACCTTGAAATTCGTGCTCGTTCCGCCGTCAAACAACACTTCGGCGTCCTTTGTGGCGCTCGACCTCAAGGTAACCTGTCCGGCTCCGCCGGAAACAACGGCGACGTGAGAGGTCGGCGTGCCTTTCGACGACAGCTTCACTCCATATAGGTTTATCGCACCGGCGGTGCTCACCGCGACCAGATTGGCCGCCGAGTAAGCGCCTTGCGAAATCTCGATCTGCCCGCTCCCCTGCGCGACCTTGCCGGGCAGCGTCGTACCCACGGCAGCCGCGGCTGTGCCGCTGAACCCGTACACTTTCACGTCGTTCAGGGTAATGGTGCCGGTTGTCACGCCGCTGTTCACGGCGGACGCGTCTGTCTTATAGTCGCCGTGCTCCAGCCTCGCGTTGCTGACGTTTATGGCGGCGCTGGCGGTCGTAGTATTATTAAGGACGAACTGCCCTTTCGACCTGACGACCACCTTCTCAGTAACCGAATTCGTGTTGCCGTTATAGATAGTTATCGCTCCCGCCGAGACAATCGCGGCGGAACCGGTGCCCGGCGTTCCGACAGACCAGCCGGATATTTCTATCCCGCCGCCCGATGAACTAAATGTCGTTTGCTGGGACGTTCCCCAAGCTGTTCCGGTTCCTATCGTGACGCTCGTCGTACCTTCAATCGCCGCCGCGTTTTCGCCGACGATTTTATAGGTACCGGTAGAGGGCGTGTTGATCACCACCGCGCCCCCTTTGATCGTCGGACCGGAACCTTTTCCCGTCAGAGTCAAGGACTTTCCGCCAGCGACGGTCGATGTCGCCGAGCCGATAACGATATTTGTCCCGTCAACGGTCGGAAACAGCGTCTTCGCGGACGCGGTGATTTTTCCGTCTAAGACCGAAAGCTTCGTAACCGTGTTCAGCCAGATAAACTGCGCCTTGGCTTTAGCGGCGTCAGAGCTCGCGCCTTCAACATCGACACCGATCAACTTCACTTCCCCTGTGCTAACAGCTTTAATCATGATACTGTCAATCGGGGCTTTCGCCGTACCGGCAAGTTTGCCCGTTATAATAATTTCGGGCGTCACTCCATCGTCCACGAGAATAACCAAGCCGCCGCTCCACCTAAACGGATCATCAGCAGTACCGTCCCCCGCAGTCGCCATGTAGACAATCGCGTTGTCAGCAACTGCAGCTAAAGCTCCCGCGTTCGCGATTTTATTTGTCGGCCCAGCCCCTCCTCCCGTCCAATACAAAACCGAATCCTTTAACGCCACGCTCCCGACCGTCCCCGTTATAGCCGCAGAAGGATCAGCAGTCGGTATTTTAACGTCCGACAAATTCACGGTCAAAGTCGCCGCAGCCGCCCACGCCCCTCCCGCGAACATCATCAAGGCAAGCAACCCGATAACACCCGCTCTGCGGGCGCCGATAAGTAATTTGTAATTCATTAACCTGCTCCTTTTGTAAAAGATTTGTATTAATTTTCGCCGCCCGAACAGGCCCGGCTGTTTCTTTACTTCCCCCTGAATCGGGGCGGCCGTTCGGGACGCCCCTACAGTTCACGTCAAAACAATTCGCAAATCTTGCTTCAGCTCCCTTCGACTCCCCTTCGGCTTCGCTCAGGGCAAGCGCTCAGGGAGCTTTCGGGTCTGAGCCAACTCATTTAACGCGCATTCTCATGCGTCAAACGCACACTCCGCCAACACACACCCTAAAAGGTCGCTGAGCGTAGTCGAAGCGACCCAGGGTATGATTGACGCTTATTTATTTCGCCACCGACACCACGGTCGAAACATTGACCTTGCCGCCGTTCTTCTCCGTCAGCACGCCCTTCACCAGGTACGTCCCCTCGGCTGCGCCGTTCACGTTCCAAGCGCCGATCTCCCTGACGCCCTTCACGTTGATCGACGCGACCTTGCGGCCCACGTTGGTGAACACTATGAGCTTGCCGGTCACCTGCGAGCTGCCGTTCCAGAAGAACGTCACCTTGCCGCTAGACGCGACAGGGTTCGGCCCCACGGACACCGACGCGACAACCGCCTTCACCGGGGCTACCGCCGCTTCCACTACAGCGGCCTTGCCGGGGATTTCGCGGTTGCTCTCCGCAACGCTCACCCAGGTCGCGCCGTGAATTTCGTACGTGCCCAGAGGAATGTCCGCAACGTTGAAGTTATCGTTGCCCTTGATATACAGGCTGACCGCGTACACGCCGCTGTCGACCGCCGCTGTGACCGTCGTCCCGCCGGCCGTGTACCTTATCTCTTTCTCTCCGGCGTACTCCGCCGCCACGTTCTTCAGCGTGACCGCGCCGATGCCCTGAGCCGCGCCCGTCCACTTGTGGTCGGTGGGAATCTTGAACTCCACATCCTCAAGCGTGGTGATGTACTTCGTGATCGAGAACGTGCCCAAGTCGATCGGGTCCGTCACGTCGTTGAAGTTATCCCCGCCCTTGATCGTGCCGTTCACAGTCCACGAGCCGGCGTTCTTAGGCGTGCTCTCCGTAGTCGGCGCTACCGCCGTGTAAACCGGCGTGAGCGTGACCGTCGTCTTGTACTTGGACGCGAGCTTCAGCGTCATCCCCTGCTCCTTGCCGTTGTAACGGGCGGAGGTCGTGACGCTGTAATCGGTCTGCTCCAGATCCTTCTTCTTGATGGAGAACGTGCCCGTGGCGGTGCCCTTGTAGGCGTCCACGCCCGTCACCTTTATGATGCCGGAGTTGGTCCCGGCGTTTATAATGTTGCTGAACTTGACCGTGAAATCTTTCTCGGCCTCCAGCGTCGTCACCCTGTTAAGCACCACGCGAACCTGAGACGAAGTGATCTCCATCTCCGACCCCGTGTACGTGAACTCGTCGTCGACAAACACTTCCGCCGGGGAAATATCCTCCGGGGCCGCCAGCACCGACACCTTGACTTCGTTGCTGAGAGCGTACGTGGAAGCCTGCTCCGACGTGTTCGTGTACGTCACAAGCACGACGTAAGTAGTGTCGCCCACCGCCGAACCCTTCAAGCTGAGAGACGCGCTTCCGCCGTTCTTCGCGGGGATCGTGTCGCCCGCTTCGTTCTTATAGTACCACTTGTACTTGAGCCCGGAAGTCGCCGGTTTCTCCAGAGAACCGTTCGGGTTCGTGGCCACGACCTTCAGCGTGTACGACGACCCGATGCGGTAAGAAGCGTCCGCGATGTCCGCGATCAGCGGGTTGCGGGCCGGCTGGATGCGGATCACGCCGATCTTCAGCGGCTCTTCCTGCGCCAGGAAGCTCGTCCCCTCGTTGGTCGTCACGTACACGTCGTAGCTGTTCTCGCGGACGGGGGCGGTCTCGCCTTCGTCCAAACCGGAATAGCTAACCTTAACCGCGCCCTGAGTCCCGCTTCCGTTGCTGTACGCCGACGCGAACGCCGCCGTCATGCTGACCTTCGTCGTCGGGCCCTTGTAGTACACCTCGTACAGCTTCGTGCCGTCCTCGTCGGTCTTGTTCCAAGCCGGCGTCGTCGTGAAGAACTCCGGCTTCACAGTGCCCTTGGTGATGCTCTGACCGGACACCTTGAAATTGCCAGCCGACGTGGACGCCAGCTTGTAGTTCTTCGCCACTGTCCCGTTGGCGATCAAGGCCACGGTGCCGGTCACGATGCGGTTGTCGCCCACAGCCTTGGAGTCGTAGGTCGGCAAAGTCGTCCACCTGTAGTCGGTGCCGAGCGCGAGAGCCTCGCTGGAGAGCTGGAAGCCCTCGAACTTGACCGTCTGCCCGGCCTCGTCAGCCGGCACGACTTTCGTCGTCCCGTCGAACACCTTAGTGATGGTATAATCCGTCGCGCCGCTCACGATCGTCAAAGGCGCCTGCTCGATCGTAAACGATACGTCTCTGGTTCCGCTGTAGTTGCCTTGACCGGTGATCGTCACCTTCTGCGTCCCGGCGGCGATCCAGTCTGAGCCGGTAGTCGGGTCGTACTTGTAATCCGTTCCCGATCCTCTCGTCCCGTCAAGCGTGCTCTTGTCCTTTACCGTGACGATAGGATCTTTCGCCGCGCCGCTATAGGCCTTCTCCGCGTTCGCGAGCTTCACGTCGATGGTCAGGCTGTTCACGCTCTTAGCAGTGACGGTGAACACCTTGTTCGCCTCGGCTGTAAGATCCTTCTGAGGCCCGTCTTTGGTGTTCTTGAAATACGCCCTCACGTAATAAGTGTTGGCCCCGATAACTCCCAAATCTTTCCCCTTCGCCGACCCGGCCCCGTTGAACCCGATCGACGCGTTGTCATCCCCGTACCAGGCCACCACGGTCCCGGACGTGCTCGTTGTCCTATACTCGACTTTATAATACTTCCAATCGCTGGCAGACCCGCCCAGAGTCGAGTTGATAATTTCGATAGAGGGCGCTGTCACGCTCACGCCGGTCGAGGAGTACTCCTTCGACTCGGCGCCGAAAGTGATAATCCCTGCACGGGTTCCCGTGGCGAGATTGCCGGGGGTGCCGATGAATATGTCGTTAGTGGTCGCTGCCGTTGTGGGCTGCGAGTACATTCTCGGAATAGTAATCAACTTGTTCAAAGTCGCCGCGTTCGTCACCGCCGCGGCGGACGTCGCGCCGTAGGAAATCCAGACCGTCGTCGCCAACGCCGGGATAGTAACAGTCAGAGCCGACCCGGTCGCAGGCACTGCCGACGCTTTGACTTCGACCCAGTCGCTTGCGTTCGTTCCTGACGCCGTGGTCGCTTTGGTATTGTACCAGACGCTGCCCGCGGTTCCTGTGTACGTGATAACGCCGGTACCCGTCGTCGCGCTCACTCGGAGGGGAGTCGTCCAGTCGGAGACGGTCAGGGGGGCGGCAGGGACCACGGGAATAGTAGTGTTCGCGCTAGTCCCCCAAACGTCCGATCCTGAATTATCCTTCCACGTGAGGTAGTAAAGTTTATACGTCAGAGTCCCGTCCCCTGACGTAATCGTTACATTTTTCGTAGTCGAATTGCCAACGTCCCCTGCCGCAATTGTAATTGCGGTTCCCGTTTCCGCTTTTATGTCCGC
>Ga0182488_12655_pt1 | contig 12943 bp, 11 predicted proteins | sample TergutNc150P3_FD_120830 | JGI IMG/M metagenome (GOLD analysis project Ga0182488, IMG submission 120830) | reverse complement strand
TTTGATTTTAAGCCCCATTTAATTTTTGCGCCCAAGGCCACCCATAATATATATTCCTATAATATAGCGCGTATTTCGATAATTAAACCCCCAAAAGGATTCTTGATTATGGTTGGCGCGAACTTAGATAAAAAGCCGTTGCCGGTAAGCGAGTCGTTTTTCGATTCGGTGATAGAGGAGGGCTATTACTACGTCGATAAGACGCTGTTGATAAGGGATATGTTGGATAGAAAGGCCAGGGTCATCCTCTGCACCCGTCCGCGCCGGTTCGGCAAGACGCTGAACCAGACGATGCTCAAGTGTTTCTTTGAGGATACGGCGCGGGTGGGCGGCAAGGATACGCGGGCGTTGTTTCGCGGGTTGAAGATAGAGGAGGCCGGAGAGCGGTACATGGAGCGCCAGGGGAAGCATCCGGTGATATTTCTGAGTTTCAAGGATATAAAGCAGAAAGCGTTTGATCTGTCATACGATCAACTGAAAGACTGTGTCGCCGAAGAATTTGAGCGGCACGCGTACGCTGTGGAAAAGATATCAAGCGATTATGACCGGAATTTGTTTAAAAAGCTGTCCGACCGTACGGCTTCTATGGGAGATTACTCTAAGTCGCTCAAATTTTTGAGCAAATGCTTAGAGGATTATCACGGCAAGAAAGCCGTGATCTTGATAGACGAATACGACGTCCCGTTGGAGAACTCTTGGGTTTGCGGCTATTACGATGAAATGATCTCGTTCATCCGTCCGCTCTTAAGCAGCGCGTTCAAGGATAATCCGCACTTGCAATTAGCCGTGATGACAGGATGTCTGCGGATTTCCAAAGAGAGCATATTTACGGGATTGAACAATTTGGAAGTGATTTCTATACTCAGTAAATCTTATTCCGAATACTTCGGTTTTACGCAGGATGAGATAGACGCTATGCTGAAGCACTATGAGTTGGATGATAAGCGGCAAGTAGTCAGAGACTGGTACAACGGCTATCTGTTCGGGAATACTGAGGTGTATAATCCGTGGAGTTCCGTGCATATTGTGCAAGATTGGCTTGATGATATAGATGAGCAGCCTAAACCATATTGGGTGAACACCAGCAGTAATAGCATTGTTCGTGATCTAATAGACAAGGCAAATGCCGAAATGAAAGCCGATCTCGAAACCCTGATGGCCGGAGAGACGATCTCAAAGATTATTCATGAGGACATCACGTATAAAGAGATAGACGACGACCCCGAAAATCTTTGGAATTTTTTGTTTTTTACCGGCTATCTGAAAAGAATGGGGCCGGGGCGTCAGAGCGCCGACGGTGAGTTAACATTGGATTTGTCAATTCCCAACATTGAATTGAGATACGTTTACAGAACTAAAATCCAAGAGTGGTTCAAAAAGCGAATAGCCGGAAAGAATCTTGACGCGCTGCACCGCGCCGTTTTGAATGGGGATGCGGAGACGTTCCAAAGCGAGTTGTCGGCGATTCTTTCGGAGAGTATAAGTTACATGGATAGCGCCGAAAGTCTTTACCACGGGGTTATGATAGGGGCGCTTACGCGGTTGGACGGTTACAGATTGAAGTCCAACAGGGAGAGCGGGGACGGGCGCAGCGATTTGGTCTTATACAGCGCTTCCGAAAAAGACGGCAAAGCGGTCATATTTGAGTTTAAGGCGGTTAAAGAATATGACAAATTATCGACGGCTTGTGAAAGCGCCCTGAAACAGATAGAGGCGAAAAATTACGCCGCCGTTTGGGAGAAAGAGGGTTATAAAAACATTGTCAAATACGGCATAGGTTTTTACAAGAAAAGCTGCGAGGTGAGGATGGGATGAGCGAAACCGTTATTTATACGGATTTCATCGATTTCAGGCGGTACTTTGTCATCAACGCGATTAGGAGGTTGTATGGGTATTTTTACCAAACGAGGACGGGTGTTGGCGTTGTTTGCGGCGGTGTTGGCGGTCGGTTTGCTTTCAGCCGTTTCGTGCGCTAAGAAAAGCGGCGACGCCGCCGATACGGATAAATCGGGGCGGGAGGCTGTGTCTGAGACGGTGTCGGATGCCGCGCCGGAGGCCGAACCCGAAGTGTCCGTGGCCGCGAAAACGTTCGATACGTTAATCGACGGCAGGGACGGCAAGGTTTACAAGACAGTGAAGATAGGCGGTCGGACTTGGATGGCGGAAAACCTGAACATAAAAAAAGGCGGATCCCGGTGTTACGGGAATATCAAAGCTAATTGCGATAAATACGGCAGACTGTACGATTGGGAGACGGCCAAGACGGTTTGCCCGTCCGGATGGCGGCTGCCGTCCGACCGGCAATGGTACGATTTGACGGCGGTTGCCGGCGGTTCGAGGGCGGCGGGCAAGAAGCTGAAATCGGCGAGCGGGTGGAACGGCGGCGAAGGTACGGACGATTACGGGTTTTCGGCGCTGCCGGGCGGGATGTGGAAGCAGAATGAATATGATAAATTGGTAGCCGAAGGAGTAGGGGGGTACGGTTATTGGTGGGGGACGGTGGACGGGCGTGACACTCAAGGCAGCGGTATTGGCGATCTTGGCGGCAATTTGGTTTGGATTATGGGTTACGACAACGACGGCGTGCAAGCGGACCACCCGTCGTGGGGGAGTCTCTATTCGGTCCGTTGCGTTGAAAAGCTTGGCTGCGCCGCCGACGGAGCTTGCGCAAAATGCGGTAAAGAGGAGTATGATCCTGAAAAGGAGTTTTGCCATAAATACACGATGTGGTCTGTCGCCTGGTCTGTTGACTACAACCCTCCACCGTCGATAGATATAATAGATGTAAAAAAGGGTTTTATTGACAAATCAATAACTAGCTATAATGTAATTGAAAAGTGCGGAGGAATGGAATATCTCCCGGTGACGCAATCTTGTCATGACGGGGTTGTAAAAGATCCCTTCCGCAAGGAATGCATTTGCAGCGTCTACGATTATTACTATTATACCGGCGGCAAGCTGAACGTTGAAAAGCGCGTGTGGCTTGGCAGTTCAACATACGATCCGGAAACTCATTTTTGCGGTATTACCCACGAATATCAGAGCGACGAAGAATTTGACTCTGACGATCCTCATGGATACAGCGTATTAAGGAAATGCGGCGGCAAAAAATACGACTACTTCAAGGAGTTCTGCCATAACGACTCTATTGTAGGTTATTGTGATTACATCAAAACCAATATTGGCGAGAAGTACGATGTTGAGCCGTCTCCGTATCGTGTGGGCAAATACGACCCCGCAAAAGAATTCTGTTACAACGACAAAATGATATTAAAGAAGTGCGGCGGCGAAACGTACAACCCCAATAAGCAGAAATGCAAAAACGGGGAGCTTGTAAACAAGTAATACGTCAGTCGGGCGGCGCGGTTCATTCCGTCCGCCCGTAAATTATCATATAACAATTAACACGCGGGAGGAAAAAATGTCTGGGAAAGAAGTTAAAAAGATTAAGAGAAAGGATTATGGGCTGTCGACAGGGATATTATTCTTTTTATTCGGAGCGGTAACGGCGGCGGTTCTGGCATACATGGCTGCCCAAGATATGGAATTTGAAGCGAGCGCGACGGAGTGTATAGCGACAATCAGCCGGATTGAAGAGCGGGGGTGTCACGGCTCTATGAGAAAGGACTGCAGTTACACGGCGTATGTGAAATATGTCGTGGACGGCAAAGAGTATGAGCGTGATCTCAGACATTATAGCAGCGGAATGTATACCGGTAAAGTTGTGACGGTTTACTATAATCCGGACAATCCCGGAGAAATAAGTCACGGCGGGATTACCGCTCTTCTTCCATTTATATTATTTGCCTTATTATTTGTCGTGATAGGCGCTGTGATGATGCTTTTCGCGCTAAGAAGATATTTATTGAGGCGGGAGTTATTACGGTGCGGCAATATAGTCCGCGCCGAATTTGATAGCGTGATGGGCGGTTCGTGTAAGGTGAATGATATGCGTTCGTACATTATTCGATGCAAGTGGACGGACAAGCGGGGCGACGCGTATGTATTAGATAGCGAGAATTTGTGGTTTGATCCGGCGCCGATTATTGAGGAGAAGCGTATAAAAAAGTTCCCCGTATACATGGACCCGCAAAATCCCAAGCGGTATTACATATCGGTTGATGAATTGTAGAACGGGGGTTGGCAGGGGGACCGGGGGCCCTCGGCCGCTTTGGCCGACAACGCCCCCTTCTCCATAGCGTAAAGCGAAAACCGCGTCTCCTTGGCGCATCGGCTGACAGGTTCCGTTTCCGCCGACAGTTTTGCGTACTCCTCTATTACGCGGCAGGCTTCTTGGGCGCGTTTGAAGTTGGCGCGGAGGATGGTTTCGGCGTCTGCCCTCCCCATCTCTTCCGGGCGGGATGTAGACGCGAAGCAGTCGGACTCCGTATCGCGGCTGTCCAATAGAGAAGTCTGGCCTACGGTTTTTTCCATATCCGCGAGCGAGTGTCTCATAGCTTTCAGTTTGACGCAGATCTCCTCATCTTCGCGTATAAAGCGGTAATACTCCTCAACGACTCTTAGCGCCTCGCGGAGGCGGTTGAAGTTGGCGTCGAGTATGCGGAATGTTCGGTATTGATTTTTATCGTTTGACATTGATAGCCTTTAAATCTGTATGTTGTTTAAAATCTTTAAAATCAAAATCTTTAAAATCAAAATCTTTAAAATCAAATTCATATTTAGACGGAAGGCTTCGCCTTCCATAGATAAATCGGGGGGCTAAACCCCCCGATTTTCAGTCAACTACAACGTCAAAGTCAAAAAAAAGGCTTTTTTCTTTTGATTTTGATTGAAAATGCGGGGCATAGCCCCGCATTTATCTATGAAGCCGAAGGCTTCGTCTAAAAAAAAAGAATTTGACTTTATCCTGCCACTACTGCTTCTTTTCATTCCCATTGACCTTTTTAATCGCTTTTAGGAGCATTTCGCGCGCGCTGTGCGCTTTTTGTCTCATTAGGCGCGCGGTGGCCAATTCGCCGTCCGTGTTTTCCGCGTAGTAGTAGGCTTTGAAGAGGTGGCACGTTCCCTTGAGGTCTTCCATGGCGTCGTTCACTAACTTTGGGGCTCCCGGGTACTTTTCTATGATCGGTTTGGAGTCGTTTATCTCGTTTAGGAGCGTTTCGAATTTCTCCTCCACGGCGTCCGCGCGCGCGACCAGCTGCTCGCGGGTGTAGGAGGGGTTGTAGAGCTGGGTGCGTTCCAGTTCGGAGGCGAAATTGTCGGCGCCCTCAAGCAGCGCGGAGAGTTGGCGCGCCTTGTCTTGTTTGGAGGGGAGCATATCTTTCAGGTTCAGCCGTCGGTTTTCGCCGCGCGCGTCGTCCTTGTCGACGGCGGAGTATTGGAGCGTGAAGAGCCACACCGTACCCCCCAGGAGGCACGCGGACAGCATAGCGGAGATAGTGAACCGCCACTTGCCGCGGGTGTTGAGCGTGGTCATCAGCGCCAAGACGGTTGTCGCGGCTATGACGGCCAGCATTAAAGAATCCGTACTCATTCTGCCCCTTTCTGATTAGGATCATGGGATTGCCGCACCACCAGCACGGACTCTATCCTAGTAGGGCCCGAGTACATAATATAAAAATTGCTGCTTCCAATGTCAAAACGTTCTCCGGTTTTCGGTATTCTGCCGAGGTGGCGCGTCAATAGGCCGTTTAGGGTTCGGGCGTCTTTGACCTGCGCCGTAAGGCATTCGGGCAGCCACTCCGTTATCGCGTCTATCTCCTGCAGTCCGGTGAAGACGCGGGCGTTGCCGGGGCTTTTGAACGGGCGTTTGGGCGTCGCGCTCACTACTTTGGAGAGGCCGTCCATGAGCGTCAGGGCGCCGCTGAGGCCGCCGAACTCGTCTACGACGCATACGATTTCTTGCTTTTCGGCGAGCATGAAGTTGATAAGGTCGGCGGCCGCTATTGTTTCGGGGGCCCATTGGGGCGTTGCGGTCAGCTGCCGGCAGCGGTCGTTCGGCGCGGCTTTGAGCAGGTCGGAGAGGGTGACTATGCCGGTCACCTCCGGGTTGCGCGGTCCGCGGGTGACGAGCGCGAAGGTCTGGTTGTGCGCGGAGAGCTCCGAGAGCGCCTCCGCCGCCGTGGCGTAGTGCGGCAGAAACGGTATCCTGGATCGGTGGGTCATTATGCGCTTGACCGGCTGCGCGCCCTTGTCCAGTAGGTTAGTTATAACTCCCTGTTCGGACTTTGAGATGACGCCCTTCTCAAACGAGCTCTGCACGGCGGATTTCAGTTCGCCTATGGTTATGAACGGGGCGCTGTCCCGGAAGCGCGGCGTGAAGCGCGCGATTAAGGCGCGGTTTACCTTAAGCGCCGTGTTGAGCAGCGGGGAGAGCAGCTTCATAAGATAGAATAGGATGGGGGAGGCGAAGGCGGCTATCCCCTCGTTTCTGCGGAGGGCGGCGTTTTTAGGCAGCACCTCGCCGAAGATGATGATTGACGAGGTCGCGGCGACGAAGCCCCACAAGGTCGCCTCGCGGCCCAAAGCGGCGGTCATGAGCGAGTTGACGATGCCGGCGAGGGTTATGTTCACGAACAGGTTCCCTAAAAGTATGAACAGGAGCGTCCGCTGGCCGTCCATGAGAAGTTCGTAGATCAGCCGCTTGGAGCGCGCCGCGTGTGTTTTGAAAGATTCTATGCGTTCGCGCGGAATGGAGAAGATGGCCGTTTCCGACGCGGAGAAGAAGGCCGACAGCAATAGGAACAAGAGGCAAAGCGCGGAGAGGATGGCTATGTGGGTGTTCATAATTGATACGCGGCGCCCGTCTGAGCGGGCGCCGCCTTTGGCTTAGAACGGCAGGTCGTCGTCCCCGCCGGAGCCTCCGCCCGAACCTCCGCCTACCGGCGAGCTTTCGGCCATTGTCTCGGGGAAGGAGTCGAAGTATTCGTCCGGCTGCGACGGGGGCGTCGGCGCCGCCGCCTCTCCGCCGCGCGAGCCGAGGAGCTGCAGGGACAAGCCCTCGATCTCCGTGGTGTAGCGCTTCACCTTGTCCTTGTCTTCCCAAGAGCGCGTGGTGATCCGTCCCTCGATGTAGCAGGGGCTGCCTTTTTTGAGGTACTGGTTCGCCACCTCGGCCTGCCGCCCCCATAGCACGATCTTGTGCCACTCGGTGCGTTCCTGCTTCTCCCCGCTCTTGCTTGTCCAGCGTTCCGTCGTGGCGAGCGAAAAATTGGCGACGGCCCTGCCCTGCGGCGTGTAACGAAGCTCGGGGTCTTTTCCGAGGTTGCCGATCAGGATGACTTTGTTGATACTAGCCATTTTAGGGAATCCTCCTAATATGGTTAAGGTTTTTGGGTAGGGAGAAAGGCCATCGCGGCCCAAACGGTAGACGGTAATAAAATAATTGTTTTGGCGGTCGAAAGCAAGAGGGATGTTTTTTTTTTGCTTTTTTTTGACATGGGCTCTCCCGTATGGTATATTATATTTATAACGTGGCTTAGCGCCCGACCCGACAGTATGCCATACATATTGGCGGGGAAAACCGTCTTTTGCCTGGAGTTTACAGAAATGCCGCATCCGTCTTCTTACGTATTGTTTGCCCGTAAATTGTCGTCCGCCGCCCTATTGGCGCTTGTTTTAGCCTCCGCCGCGTTTTCTGACGGGTTGCCGGGCGAGTATCTTGTCACGCAGCGCTGGCGCGCGCTCAACAACCCGTATTCGCCGTTGAGCAACCCAGCCAACATAGCCGAGGAAAACTATATAGCCGTGCGGGCGGCGGTGGCGCCGGTGCTTCAGGGGGCGTACACGCTCTTTGAGGTCGGGGCGAACGTGCCTATATCGCTTTACCAGACGGCCGGTTTCACCATGCTTATTGAGGACGGCGGTGAAGTCTATGGTAGCAAGGAGGACGAGAACGGGAGCGGGAGGATCGTTGAAAATAAGGATTCGCCGCTTAGGAACAACAACCTCTTGTTCTCGTTCGGGTACGCTTGGCACGCTTGGCGGCGTCTCATTGTTGGGGCGAACCTCAACATCGCCTACCAATCGAACTTCGACGGCGACCCGCTGTACGGGGTGGGCATAGACCTCGGCGCGGCCTACCGCCTCTACAAGCACCCCGTCTTAGGCGAGCACATAGTGGGAATTGCCACGCAGAACCTCATCGCGCCATCCATGGGCGCCACTGACGGCGAGTCGTTCTCCGAGTATCCGCGCAACCTGCGCCTCACCGGCTACTCAAAATTCTGGGAAAGCCGCATAGAAAACTACCTGGAATTCGACCTGAAAGACTTCTTCGCCAAGGCGGATAACTTTGTTCAGAATACCAAGAATGACGCCGGTATGGTGACGAATAATATAGAGCAGCTGGCCACCTCCATGGAGTGGGAGCTCAACTGGCGCATAGGTTACTGGGCTATGCGTATGTTCAAGGCCTACCTCATCTTGGGCTTCGACGATAACGTTTTGGGTCACTGGGGTCTGGCCCTCGGCGCCCAAATGCCCTCTTTCAACCGCGGGCGCGACCTTTCCATCTATTATCAATATAATGTAATGACCGAGGACAACAGCGACGCGACCAGCCACTCGTTCTACGCCAAGGCGGATTTCGGGCGGCACCGCGAGGAGGAGTTCGCGCGCAGGGTGGCGCGTATGGCCTCGCTCAACCCCAACGAGCTGTACAACCGCGGACGCAAACTGTACGCGGAGGGCAAGTACTGGGAGGCCTTCTTCGTATTCAGCCGCCTCATGGTCGAGTTCCCCGACTTCTTCAAGAACGACTGGGTGAGCCTCTTCCGCTCCGACTGCCAAGAGCAGCTCGATATGCGCGAACGGGCCATAGACAACTATAATAAGGTAAAAGAGGCCTATCCGAGCGGCGAGGTCGTCCCGTACGCCGACCTGGGGCTGATGCGGATATACTACAGAAATAACGAATTCCCCCAGGCCACGAACCAGTTCGTGGAGCTGAACAAGCCCGGCGTCCCCGACTCGCTGCGCTTCCACGGCACCTACATTATGGGGCAGATATACCTGCAGAACGGCGAGCTGCGCAAGGCGCTGCAAGCCTTCTCCGTTATTCCCGACACCCACCCCGACTACATCTTCGCGCAGCACGCCGCGGCCGTCACCCACGCGGTATTGGGCAGCGACATCAAAGACGTGATCGCCGCGTTGGAGAATGCCATCAACACCGCGCCCAAGACTAAACAGGCCCAGGAGATGGTCAATAGGAGCTATCTCTTTATGGGCTTCATATTCTACGAGGAGAACGCGCTCTCCAAGGCCGTCACGGCGCTCAGGACGGTCCCGTCGAACAGCTCCTACTATGAGGACGCGCTTTTGGGTTTGGCGTGGACGGGGCTGAAAGCGCGCCAGTGGAACGACTGTATAAGCGTTGGAAAGACGCTGCAGAATACGACGCAGCAACCCGTTTTGCGCGCGGAAGGTCTGTTGCTCCAAGCTTACGGGCATATGCTTCAAAAGGAGTACCCCAAGTCTCTCGAACTCCTGAAGTCCGCCAGCGCTCTCTGCGAAAAGCTTGAAGCGCCGCTGGAAGACTCGCTCAACGTGCGCACCCTGCGGTACGACAACAACCGTATGGCGTATTCGCAGCTCGCCGACCGCGTGGAGGAGTACTCCCAGATAGGTCAAACGTCGCACCTTGCGGGCGTGCTCGACAGCCTCAAAAACAAGAGCTCCGAATTCGTAAAGGGTTTCCACGAGCACCAGCGCTACCGCTACGAGTACCAGCGCTCCTCTTTCTTCTCGCGCACCATAGACCAGGTCAAGGAGGACGTAGAGTACGCGATGGCTAAAGTGCAGAAGATCATGGGCGTGGGCGGCGCGAGCGGTTCGAGCGGCAGGAAGGCCGCGGAGCAGACCAAGGAGCTCGACGCGGAGATAGAGAAGCTCAAGAAGGAGATGGGAGAGTAGCCGGGGCTCCGTTGACGGTTTGATTTTGCAGGGGCGGCCCCACGCGGCCGCCCTTTCCTTTATAAAAAATTAATATCTAAATTTCAAAAAAACACGTAAAGGTTACCGGTTAATGTGCCGATAAAGATAATAAGGCGGATTGTCGCCTATCGTCACGGTCACCAATTACAGTCACAGTCACGTTTTTGAAAGGAGTTTGCCATGAGTTCATCCACAGGGAATGTTAACGGTTCGGGGGCCACTCAGGCCTATTATCAGAGTTTAAACGCCAAGAGGGGCGTCAGCAAGCACGGTACGTCCGGCTCCGCCGCCGCCGTCGTCGCCGACCAATACACGGCCGGGGCCAAGGCGGAGGGCAAGACGGGCAGCGTGGGCTACTCCAAAGAGGCCGCGCTCCAGAAGGCGCAGAGCATGGCCGACGCGCACTACGCCTCTATGCGCGGCATGGTCGAGAGCCTCATAGGCGGAACCTCCGGCCCCCAAGGCCAGGCCTTCTGGGCGACGGCCGCGAATAGCAACGGCGGCGGTATCAATATCAACGACTTCCAGGTCAGCGACGAGACCCGCGCCAAAGCCCAAGAACTTGTGGCCGACGACGGCTACTTCGGCGTAAAGAAGACGACCGACCGCATCATGGAGTTCGCCAGGGCCCTGGCCGGTTCCGGCGCCTCCGACGCCACAATCAATAACCTGCGCAAAGGCGTCCAAGCCGGTTTCGACGCGGTATCCAAAATGTACGGCGGCTTCGACAAGCTCCCGCAGGTATCAAAAGACACCTACGACTCTGTTATGAAGGAGTTCGACAGTTGGACTTCGGGAACGAAGTTAGATAGCTGACGTATTGATTTGACAAAGATTATTTTGCTGGGGCGGCCCCGCGCGGCCGCCCTTTTTAACTCATCCGCCGCCCATGAAGTAAACAATCTCCAAAACATCGTCGTCGCGAAGCGGTTCGGAATCAAACTCAGGAGCCTTTTTATCGACTATCTCCCCGTTCTTCTCTATGGCGACAAGTACAGGATCGTAACCGCCGGCTTCTAAAAATCTTTTAAGCGTGATAACTTCGCCGCTTTTCGGCAGTTGAGTCTGTTTTCCGTTTACCAGCATTCTAAAAAGCTCCCCTTTTAATTGCTCGATTTCACGCTGTCCACAACCGTTATCATCCCCGGTATCATCCCCATCCAGCAGGAGTACGGAACCTTCCCCTTTCGGGTCGGGGTGAACTCTATAACGTTCTTGCCCGGCTTGAACGTGTACTCTATCTTGTATTCCGGTATGATTATCCTATTGTTGCAGCCGTTTATGCTGAAAGGCGACGCCTCGATCTCCCACCTGACCGGCCGGCCGACCTCCACGGTTATGGACGGATACGCGGAGCGCGGTTGAAGCGTGCTGCTCACCAGCAGCGGGCCGCGGTTTATGCCGAATTTGCCGGTATCTATAGCTGGGGTCTGCGGGGTCTGCGGGGCGACGGCGACGGGCGGCGGCGCGCCCTTGCCCTCTTGGTTTTGTTCGGGGATCCGGCCCTCCACCACCGTTATCATCCCCGGTATCATCCCCATCCAGCAGGTGTACGGGACCTTCCCCGGTTTGGTCGGGGTGAACTCTATCACGTTCTTGCCCGGCGCGAAGCTATGCACTATGCCGTATTCGCGTATGAATATCTTGTTGTTGCAGCCGTTTATGTTTTGCGGCGGCGCGTGTATCTCCCACCTGACCGGCCGGCCGGCCTCCACGGTTATGGAGGGGTAGGTGTACGGCAGGAGCGTGCTGTTCACCAGCAGGTGCCCCCCCCGTTCTATGCCGGGGTTGACGGAAGAGTCTTGCGGCGCGGTGACGGCGGCCAGCGGCATACCGCCGGAGGGCAGGCCGAAGAGGTTCCAGCTCTGCGACAGCATACAGAGCCCCAGAACCGCAACCATCACGGCGCCCACGGTCATCACGCGCCGCGACGCCCGCCGTCCGGCAAGCGATCCGAACGTCCCCAGCCCGAACATGAGCGGCACCGTGCCGAGCGAGAAGAGCCCCATGGCCATCCCGCCCTTTAACGGGCTGCCGGTGGAGAGGGCGAATAGTTGCATAGCCTGCAGCGGCCCGCAGGGGAGGAAACCGTTGAGCAGCCCCACGATCAGCGGCCCGCGGTTCGACGGCGCGCCCGCGCCGATCCACCGTGAGACGAATTTGGGCATTTTTGGGACAAAACCGCGCAACCGCGGAAAGATATCTAGCATACCCACCCCCATTATAACCATGAACACGCCGGCTATAAGTTTAAGAAAACCCTGCATATTTATGGAAAAGGTGACAGCGGAGCCCACCGCGCCCGCGACGGCTCCCAGGAGCGTGTATGAGATAACGCGTCCCGAGTTGTATTGCAGCGACGGCCACAAGAGCGATACGCGGCCGCCGCCCGATTTTTTAGTCGCGCCGTCGCCCGCCGTCAGGCACTGCGAAAGGTTTATCCCCCCGCACATCGCTATGCAGTGAACGGAGGTGGCCAGGCCTATGAAGAATATTAGCCCGTAGCTCATGTCTATGTCTTTGAGTTGCGGCGGGACGAGCATATTCAGCAACCCGAACCGCTGCAGCGCGATGTAGACGGCGGCGATAATAACGATCATACCCGCCGCGCGCTTCCAATTTGTGTCGGGGCGCGGCACGGCGGCGCACTCGCCCAACGCTTCGTAGCCCAATTCGTTGATTACGGCGTAAATGTCTTCGAGGGTTACGGCGTCCGGGGCGTAGGTAACGGCGGCAGTCCCCTTGTTGTAGTTGACCGCGGCGTTGGAGACGCCTTTCAACGCGAGAAGCTTCGCGCGGATCGTCTCCTCGCAACCGTGGCAGAACATACCGGCGACGCGGATGGTGGCGGTCTTTGCCCGGCCCTTAGCCTCAGCCGTCATATTATAGGCCTCCGTGTTGATAGGATTTCGATTTATTGATATAATATAATAAAATGAAGCCTTTAAAATCAAGTTCAACGCCAATATCAACAATAGGTTTGTATATCCGGCGGCGTATGATGTATATTACCTAAACGCCGTAAGTTTGAATCGGAAAAGACAAA
>Ga0182488_12635_pt1 | contig 14132 bp, 13 predicted proteins | sample TergutNc150P3_FD_120830 | JGI IMG/M metagenome (GOLD analysis project Ga0182488, IMG submission 120830) | reverse complement strand
TGCAAGTCGTTGATTTTAAACAAGTTACGACAAACCATATCCTACAAAATACTAGGTATTCCTCTAAGTATATATCTTTTAGGCAAACTTTTACCGCAGGACACACCCGTCGCGGCGCCGATACCTCTCGGCGCGGTGTTTCGGCGCGTCTGCCGCTACCCCCTGTCCTTAGAACGCTTAGAAATCATAGCCGGTAATGAAACTAATTTTACAAACGCTCAGGAATCGTTGAAGGAGTTTTTATGAACTTGTTTATCGGAAATATATGTTTACGGACATTGTTGCTGGCGGCGGCGATAGCGATAACTACCGGTTCGCAAACATTATGGGCGCAAGATACAATTTGGTATTGCGGGGCCGCAACGAATGTCGGCGGCAAGTCGAGTGTTAAAGCCACGCTCCGCGGCAATACGCTTACGATCCACGGAACCGGGCGAATGACGGATTACACCGTCACTGCCACACCATGGTATAATTCCAGAAATTACATTCACAACATAGTCATCTATAACTACGTAACGTCAATCGGCGACTTCGCGTTTTACAACCTTACGGAGATGACGTCAATTGACATTCCATACAGCTTAACATCTATCGGAAACAGCGCGTTTTTTAAGTGCGCCCGTGTTACGGATATTAACCTTCCCGATAAATTGGTATCTATAGGAAGTTCGGCGTTTATGGGTTGTTCCGGTATGACGTACGTCTACATTCCAGACGGCGTAAAAGAAATCCCGGCCAACGCGTTTAGCGGCTGTACCGGCTTAACGTCAATTATCATTCCAAATAACTTAACGGCAATCGGAACGAACGCGTTTGGCGGTTGCAAAGGCTTAACATCGGTTTTTATTCCCGACAACGTGACAGAAATCGGAATGAACGCGTTTGGCGGCTGTACCGGCCTTACGTCGATTAACATCCCCAATAACGTAACGGCTATAAATATGAGCGTGTTTAACAATTGCAGCGGTTTAACGGAAATTAACATCCCCAACGGCGTAACGACTATCAAATCAATGGCGTTTTCCGGTTGTACCGGCCTTAAATCAATAGCTATTCCAAACGGCGTTAAGACTATCCAAATGAACACGTGTTACGGCTGTACCGGCCTTGAATCAGTGATCATTCCAAGCAGCGCGGCATCCATTGAAAGCGGGGCGTTTTACGGATGTACCGGCTTGACGGCCGTAATAAGCCGAAACCCGTCACCGCCGCAAATTAACCACACAGTATTCTTCGGCACTGGGAATAACGTCTGCCTATACGTGCCGGACGGCAGTATCGCCGCCTACGCTTCCGCCAATAGCTGGAAAGATTTCAATTGCGTTAAATCAATAGGCGAGTACGAGGATGCAGGCGCCGTCGCAGGGGCGTTGCGCGCAACGCCCGCTCAGCGTCTCAAAGAAAATAATTGATAACAATTTAATATAACATCATTTGAAGGAGTTTATATGAAATCGTTTGCACGGCGCGGTAAAGGTATTTTGATATTCGCGGCTCTATTCTTAACGCTCTCAGGCGCGGCTGTTTCCGCTCAAGAGATGGCAAAACTTGGCATCGCGGCCTATGTCTCAGGCGGTCTCCCCGCCAACGAGAAGAAGGTATTAGGCGCGTATCTGATTGCTGCTATTCTCAAAGCGGATAATAGCGTAATCGCCAATAACTCAGAAGCGTTTCTTGCTGCAGCGATGGCCGACGAACAAGCAAAAGGCGGCGCTAACTTAAGCATCGCCCGCGTCTGCGAGTTAGGCAAGCAATTCAATATCAGATTTGTCTGCATAACCGCGGTAACCTCGGCGTTTGAATTCTTCTTAGTGCAAACACGCATAGTAGATACCGAGACGGAAGAGGTCTTGTTCAAAGGCGAAGCCCAGAGCCCCTTAAAGACGATAGAAGACCTCACGCAAACCTCCAATAAAATCGTAGAGAGCATGTTCGGCGTAAGTATCCCCGATACGCAAACCGCCGCCCAGCCGGCGCAGGCTCGAAGCGCGGAATCGGCCGGCGGTGCTTCGACTGCTACCGTATCTGTAACCGGGGATGCAAAGGCAGTGGTGGACAGGGTCGTCGCCGCCGTAAACGCCTTTAAGGACGCGACGACGAAATCGATAGACGCGGCCAATGCCGTAAAAACGGCGATGCAGTCAAAGAACTTTTCCGCGATAAAAGAGGCCAAGAAAAAGGTGGAAAGCGCGACGGAGGCGGTGAAAAAGGCGAAGGAGGATGTTACGGCGGCGATAGAGGCCCTGAACTCGGCGGGGCCGGAGGCGACGGCGGCGGTTAAAGCCATGGGGATAGACCTCTCGATGTTCGGAGGGAAAGCGGGCGGCGCGGCGACGGACGGCGCGGATCAAAACGGATCTTCGGATATTGAAAATTTTACCGTTGGCGAACGTTTGGGGACAGCGTTCATGAACCAAGTAGTACCCGGTTTGGGTTCGGGTGTTATCATGCATGACGGGGTCGGCCTCGGAATGCAGATCGCTCTTTCGGCACTGGGGTATGGGTTAATTTCAGTGGGGGCGGCAGTGAATGATCCCGAAGACAGACGGGACCTGATGGTCTTTGGCGGCATTGCGTTGGGTACCAATGTCATCTACAACATCGTCCGGTCGGCCACATACAGAAAACCGGGGTCGAGAATTCCACCGCGATCACCGCGAAGATTCGACTACTATTTCTCGCCAAAATACCAAACTCCGGTTGGAACGCCGGTTTCTTGGGGCGGCATCAATGCAGAAACGGGACTTGTTTGGGAGGATGGGGCATTCTTCGGGCTTGACTTTAGCTACGGCAGTAGCGATGACAAGTATAATCACGATCAACAGAGCGGCATCGGATTAAGTTTAGGTAACGTATATAATTTGGTTGACGAATTGCAATTTGTTTACGGTATGTCAGCAGGTTGTTGGTACGTGAACGAACATCAGAATGATTTGGATTGGTATTGGGGACGTCCTACCAATGAGAGCTATAATTTCCTCGCTCCTTTTGTCAAGCTACGCTATAATGTTATTGAGATTACATACAGAGGGCTTTTGGGAATCAGTCATGACGGTTTCGGCTGGAACAGCCACCAACTAATGCTAGGTTTCTATTTCGCGACGAATAAGCGTCCAAGACAATAGATTGTTTTGTACGGGGTGGCCCAACGCGGCCACCCTATATCTTAACCCGCTCCCCGATCCGCCGCGTCTTGTTGTCTATCGCGATCCCCGGCATTTTCAGTCGCTCACAATATCCAAGTAACCCCGCGCGTTCACGATTTTGACGCCCCCGTACTCTTTGAGGTCCAACAAGTCGCGGTCGCCGGAGATGATGTATTGGGCATTAGCGGCGATGGCGCATTCGAGGTATATGTCGTCTTTCGGGTCACGGCAGACGCCTTTTACTCGGTGTTCGGGTGAGATTGAAATCTTTTTCCCAATATGTTCGATGCGCATAACAATACGTTTAACATCATACTCATTAAGATGAAGTTTTGGTTTTCCGAGTACACGCTCCACTTCGTTAATGATATCATCGGTAAAAAATAACTTGTCCAACCCACGAGCTGCCCTTTGAGTAACCGCAAGCGGGTTTCCACCACGAAGAAGCGCAGAGATGAATATATTTGCATCCAAGACGGTTTTCATTTTTGTTACGTTCTTCCCCCATTTATTCCATTAGTATCGCCTCATTTATAACATCTTCTGTGATTCCATATTTCAAGGCATGGCTATGACCGTAGGCGCAAATGTCATCCCATTCTTTTGCACGCACGTAAATTGCTATCGCCTCATCGACGATATCCTCGCGGCTACGCGCCTCTTCCTTTGCGAACTCGTCCACCTGACGTAGTCTGTCGTCTGTCACAGACAGTGTCGCCATAACAACCTCCTTTTGGATTTTAAACTACCTATTTACTAAAATAACACATTTCTATATATTATTGCAAATCTTTTTGAATCGGCTACCCCTCGACCCACTCTCCAACCTGCCGGGTCTTATCGTCTATGGCGATCCCCAGTTTTCTCGCGTTTTTGTACGGGTCGGCGTATTGGTTGTCGTTTATCTGTTTCAGGGCCGCGGCTGCTTTCGCTTCGCAGTCGTCGTTATAGGCGACTTTTATTTCTATCACCAATGGTATGCCCTTGTGCATAATCTGCAAATCGGAACGTCCCTTGCTGCCGTGCAATTCACCGAACGCCAGCACATTGCAGCCGCGCAGGAATGCGAGAATGTTTGAGCGGTATAGCCATTCTTGTATGGATAAATCTAAACCGGTATGCGCCAATCCTTGTTTGGCTGCGGCAGTGTAGTCGTCATACGGGATGCTTGATAAAAGGCGGTCTATGATATCAATTACAAGTTTGCTGTTTCCTTCAAAGAGTGCGCGTTTGAGCTGGGCGCACATGTCAATGTATTGGTCGCCTTCGGATTGCAGCATATTCTTGTAGACCAATTCGGACATAGAGTTGAGCACTTCGGTATTGGGGTAGTCGAGCGAGAAGTCGCCGGAGATACCGTCACGAAGCGTCAGGTATCCGGCCTGATATAAAAAACTCTCCGGCGGAGCGGTCTCGATTTCGCCGGGACGAAGCGCAAAATCTTGCGACACCTGAACCCCTCTGAACTGCTCTACGGTTAGGTGTTTGTCTTTCATGTAGTCGGCGATTACTTTTGTGCCCCCGCTGTCTATCCAAATATTCAAGAATTGATACCTCTCAAAAAAATTAAGGATGGAAAACGGGCAATATACCCTCTGTATTCCGTCAAAGCAGAATCCGTTGTAATAGTCTCTCAGTTTATCCACAAGTTCGTCTATCTGTATATTTAGTTTTTTAGCTCCGGCCTCAAGATATTCGCCGAAGTTGTCGGTAAGTTCCTTTTCTGTGTATCCGAGCAGCGTACCGAACTTTTCATCAAGCGAGAGGTCATACAAGTTATTCAGGGTTGAGAAAACCCCGGCCTTTGTAAATTTGGAAATCCCAGTCATAAACAAAAACCGTATGTGCGGCTCGTTCGCTTTTAGCTGCGAATAATAGCTCCTCATGATATCGCGGACCTCCTGCGCCATGGGAGGCTTGTTGTAGAAGTCTAAAAAAGGCTTGTCGTACTCGTCCACTATCACAACCGCCGGTTTGCTGTGTTTTTTGGAGACTTCTACGATGATTCTCTTCAACATATCTCCCGGCGCGGCCGCTCCGCGAAGGTCGACTTCATGCTCGCGGGCGATGTCGTCCGTCTCGCCGGCCAAAGACTCTCTGACGCCGGCTGTGCCGCCGTCCGTGCTTACCTTGCTCATGTCCAAATGGATAACGGGATAGCTTTCCCAGTCCCAGTCGGTCTTTGAGATCGCCAGCCCCTCAAAAAGCTCCCGCTTCCCGCTGAAAAGCGCGTCGAGCGTCCAGCATAAGAGCGACTTGCCGAACCGTCGCGGACGGGAGAGGAAGAACTGATTTTTGAGTCCGGATACAAGCTCATATATCATGTCCGTCTTGTCGACGTACAAACCGTCTTTTCGGCGGATAGTCTCAAAGACCTGTACCCCGGTCGGCAGCTGTTTCATTTATAGGCCTCCTATACCCACAAAATACTATTTGGCGTGGCTGGAAGTCAAGACCCCGAAGGCGGCGCGCGCTTTTTTTGAATTTTATTTTTTGACTTTCGCCCACCCTCTATTATATTAATAATATACACAACCTAAACTCAACCCTAAACCCATAATAAGATGATTCGGAGGAACCGTCCATGAAGAAGTACGATGCCGTCTCTATCCGCAATGTGTGTTTCGTCTCCCACGGCGGGGTGGGCAAGACCACCCTCCTCGAAGCGGCGTGTTTCACCGCCAAGGCCACGTCCAAGATGGGCAAGGTGAGCGCCGGCAGCAGCATTTTTGACACGCGGGCCGACGAAAAAGCCCATAAAATGACGATTTCCACGCATTTGGGGTTCTGCGAGTGGAGGGACAAGAAGATAAACGTGCTCGATACGCCCGGCTTTTTAGACTACTTGGGCGAGGCCAAAGCCGCCCTGCGGGTGACCGAGACGGCGGTCACGCTCATAGACGCCGTGGACGGGATTCAAGTGGGGACGGAGCTTGTGTCGCGCTACATAGACGAGGTGAAGACGGCCCGCCTCTTTTTCGTCAACAGCATGGACAAGGAGAACGCGGACTTCGACAAGGCGCTGGCCGTCATCAAAGAGGCCTACGGAAACTCCGCCGCGCCGCTGACCATCCCCATCGGCAAGGGGCCGAGCTTCAGGGGTGTGATAGACTTAGTGACCAAAGACGCCTACGAGTATACGAAGGAGGGGGACGGTTGCGGCAAGAAGATAGAGATCCCGGCGGACATGCAGGAGCCGGTCGGCAAGCTGCGTAAGGCGTTAATGGAATCCGTGGCGGAGACGAGCGAGGAGCTAATGAACAAGTATTTAGACGAGGGCGGGCTATCCGACGACGAAATCCGCGCCGGCGTGGCCAAGGGCGTGCTTGACGGCTCCGTCTGTCCGGTGCTAGCCGGGAGCGGTTTGCTCAACATCGGCGTAGACCAGTTGCTGACGAAGATCGTGAACCTATGCCCGTCGGCGGCGTCGCGCACCGAGATCGACGTAGCAGAGGGCGAGGAACAGAAGAAAGTATCGGTTAAGACTGACGATCCGGCGACGGTATCGTTCGTATTCAAGACGGTCTCCGAGGAGCATTTGGGCGAATTGAACTTGGTGCGCGTGTTCAGCGGCAAGGTAGCCACCGGGCACGAATTGCTGAACGTCAGCAAAGGCGCGGCGGAGCGGATCGGAAATATGTACTTTATCCGCGGCAAGGAGAGGGTGGACACCGACGAGATCCACGGCGGCGACATCGGCGGGCTGCTCAAACTGAAGGCAACCCACACCAACGACTCATTGGTGGACAAGGCGGTCAAATACCGCGTAGCTCCGACCGCGTACCCGGAACCGTTAGTCAGCGTCGCCATCGCCGCCAAGGTCAAGGGGGATGAGGACAAGATCGCCGTCGGCATCGCCAAGTTGAACGAGGAGGACAAGTGTTTCAGCTACAAATTCCATTCCGACATCCACCAGTCCATCCTCTCGGCGATGGGCGACATCCAGTTAGACATCATCTTAGAGAATTTGAAGAACCGCTTCAAGGTGGAAGTCGAGCGCAAACAGCCCAAAATATCATATAGGGAGACGATCACGAAGTCAGCCAAATACGTGGAGTACACGCACAAGAAGCAGACGGGCGGCGCCGGTCAGTTCGCCAAAGTCTTTATAGACTTAGAGCCGATGCCCCGAGGCGGCGGCTACGAGTTTGTCGACAAGATCGTAGGCGGCGTGATCGACCAGCCGCTGCGTCCCAGCGTTGACAAAGGTGTTAGGGCGAAATTGGAGGAGGGTATCATAGCCGGTTACCCCATAGTAGACGTGCGCGTATCGCTGGTAGACGGCAAGACGCACCCCGTAGACTCCAAAGATGTGGCGTTCCAGATAGCCGGCCGCGAGGTCTTCAAGAAGGCTTTCGAAGCGTCATCACCGATATTATTGGAACCGGTGGTAGAGTTGAAAGTCACAGTACCCGTAGAGTACACCGGCGACATAATGGGCGACTTATCATCACGTCGCGGCAAGGTAGGCGGCATGGAGCAGGTAGGGAAATTGGAGACGATCACCGCGAAAGTGCCGGAGGCGGAAATCCAGTCATACTCAAGCACGTTACGCTCGCTGACACAGGGGCGCGGTTTCTATTCCAAAGTCTTCTCGCACTACGAACAAGTCCCGCCCGAAAACGCGAAGAAGGTCATAGAGGCGCATCAGGCGGAGATGGCGCACCACGAGAAGGCGGAGTAGGTCAGTGGCACGACTAAAAACTATAGATTGGGAAAACGACCGCGTCAAGCTCATTGACCAAACGCTTTTGCCCAACGAAGTACGTTATATTGATATCGTCAATGCTGAAGGCATGTACGAGGCGATCCAAGTCCTTCGCGTTCGCGGCGCTCCGGCTATCGGCGTGGCGGCGGCTTTCGGGCTTTATTTAGGTGTTCGCGATTTTAACGGCGGCGGCGTTAATTCATTTTTAGGCCATGTGAATGACCGCGCCGCCTACTTATCATCCTCCCGCCCAACGGCCGTCAACCTCTTTTGGGCGCTTGACAGGATGAAAAAATTCGTCCATGACCAAGTTAAATCTTGTACTGATATTAGTATTGATACGTTGAAAAAGCGTATCTTAGAAGAGGCTCTCCGTATCTTAGAAGAGGACAAGCGGATGTGCCGGGCGATAGGGGAGCACGGGTTTGAACTCATCAAGGATAAAGAGTGCATTTTGACCCACTGCAACGCCGGCGGTTTGGCGACAAGCGAACTCGGCACCGCGCTCGCCCCCATATACGTCGGTCAGGAGCGCGGGGTAACGTTTCGGGTATTCGCCGACGAGACGCGACCGCTGTTGCAGGGCGCCCGGATCACCGCGTTGGAACTGAGCGAGGCAGGAATTCCTGTGACTGTGATATGCGATAATATGGCCGCCTCAGTCATGGCGAGCGGTCAGATCAAGGCCTGTATCGTAGGCGCCGACCGCATAGCGGCCAACGGCGACACGGCCAACAAGATCGGCACCTACGGCGCGGCTATAGCGGCCGCCTATCACAAGATTCCCTTCTACGTCGCCGCCCCGTCGTCTACATTCGACCTCAAAATCAAAAGCGGCGCGGACATACCTATAGAGAAGCGGGGCAGGGAAGAGGTGGCGCTCTTGGGCGGCGTCAAGAAGAGTATCCCCGACAAGGCCGAGGTGTTCAATCCCTCCTTCGACGTCACTCCGGCGGAGCTGATCGCGGCGATAATCACGGAAAAAGGGGTGATTTATCCGCCGTTTACCGTGAATATTGCAAGAATAATTCAATAAAATCAAAAATATCAACTTCAAATATTGACACAATATCCGCCTCCCCGTGGGCGTATTCGTTACTGTAAGAGTAAGGATTCTGCGCATGAATCACAATCATCCACAAAACACAAACGGGGAGGGTAACGGTATGCAATGCGGTACGGTCCTCTTTTTTAACGACATTAGCGGTATCGGCAAGATCATGGCGGACGACGGAGTCCACGTCCGTGTTTCTCACAAGGCGCTGCAGGGCGAGGGGTACAAGGCTTTGGACGAAGGGCAGCGCGTCAGTTTTAAGAGCGTTCGGCGGAAGTCCGGGCTGGAGGCTCTGTTTGTGGAAATAATCGATAAGTTTTTCTGAATTTCACCAGCGGCGTGCCCTTGCAAAAGTGCGACATCAGAGAGGCGAAAGCCTTTGATGTCATACTTGACAGGGATTGTATTGATAACGCCGCCGGTACCGGCGATGACGCTGTGGACGTTGACGCGGATGACTCTAACGCGGCGACGTCTACAGCCCTATTGACGGCGTCTGCGGCCGAGTCGAATCTATAGACCCCGAACACCGGAAGAAATTCGGGCGGGGCGCGGCGGTGATTGCGGTAGGCCGTCGCGTTCTCGTACCCTGCGGATTTTGCGGCGTTCCACACCCGCCGGTTCCAGCTGCCGAACGGGAACGACAGACTCCTCACGGCGGTTCCGGTGACGTCCTCCAGTATTGATTTCGAGTCGCGAAGTTCCTTCAGCAGTTCGCCGTCGTTTAGCCAGACCAGATTGGCGTGGGTGAGCGAATGACTCCCGATCTCGTGCCCGCTCTCCGCGATCTCCCGAAGCATAGCGGCGGTTATGTGCTGCGTCTTGCCGACGACGTCCCAATCGCCCGTCTTGCCGATAAGCCCGGCTACTGGGAAGAGGGTGGACTTGATACCGCGCTCCTCGAGCATCGGGTAGGCGTTGTCGTAGAAAGAGCGGAGGCCGTCGTCAAATGTTATCGCCGTAGTCGGGACGGTTGATTTCGTCGAGGCGGATGTATCAGTATCAACGATACCTACAGAATCATCCATTGATAATGACCGCAACGCGGCGTACCGCGATACGGTGATCATACCGATATTATTATTTTTCAGGCGATCTAGTATCGCCCCGAATGTATTTTTTGATATGCCGGTGAGGTTCAACTGCGGCTTATCATAGACGGAGTGTATCAATAAACCTGTAACGGGTAATGGCGATACGCGCCGTTTCTGAAACAACGGCGTCAAAGCCGCGGCGGCAGCCCCGGCGAGCAGGGGAGCGGCGGCGAGCGTCGCGGCGGCGGTTATGGCGGTCGTCGGGTTCATGGTCGTTCATAATAAAGATAATATATGGAGGGTTTATGGGTAAGGAAAAAGAATCATATTTCGTATGCCCGAACTGCGGCGAGGAAGTGCCGACCGGCTCACGCGTATGCCCGAACTGCGGTTCCGACGATAACACCGGGTGGTCGGAGAACACCTACTTGGACGGGATCGATCTGCCGTTTGACGAAGACGACTACGAGGAGGTCAAAAAGCGCGAATTCGGCGATAGCAAAGGGGGATTCCGCATCAATTGGATGGCGGTTGTCGGGATCGCGGTAGTTGTCGCTATGCTGATGGTGTTTGTGTTGCAGTGCTGATTAAGTCAATAAATAAGGAGAGGAAATATATTGTTTTTTCTTATTGAAGCCGCTTTCGCATCAGGATTATACCGCGTACGCATAACCTGCCGCAATCGGGTTGACGCGTTGAGTTGCGGAGTCTTGAAGGGTATCTGTTTTTATAATGAGTAGGGGAGGAGCGTTACCGTTCCGCCCCATACCTATCCAGCACGACCATTACCGCCACTCCGATTCCGCAGAATAACAGCGGTATCAATGTTGAATGGAAGTCTGCGGGAAGGATGTTGACGTTTGTCTGCACCGCGACGTTCTTGACTAGCACTATCCCGTTCGCGCCCTTTTCGTATAGGTCCATCGTCACGAATTTTTTGAATGGCCATAGGGCGTACAGCGACCCCGCCGTCAGGCCTATCAGTACGGCTACAGTGCCGTTGTAGAAGCGTTCAAAGACGAACTTGATGACCCGGGCGAAGGCTAATATACCGAATATCATCCCCAATCCGACAGCGGTCAGAAAGACGAAGTAGTCGAGTTGCAGTGATTTGAGGCCGGAGATCGCCGAGATCACCTCGTAGTATTGACCGAGCAGTATCAGCACCAGCGACCCGCTGAGGCCGGGCAGGATCATCGCGGATATGGCGACCGCTCCGGCGACCGCGCCGAAGGCCATTTCGTACGGGGTGTAGCGGCCGGTGTACTTGAAGCGTTGGGACGGCGCGTCGTCGGATGAGTTGTTCTTTGTCGATACTGTCGATGAATTTTTCTTCGTTGATACTGCAGGTGATCCGCTTTTTGTCGATCCGGCCGCCGCGTTTTTCTTTGTCGATCCCGTTGACGAACCGTTTGCCGATACAGATTTAACCGACGATGACGATGACTTTCCGGCGTTATCCTCGTATACCGACCTGTAGGATTCCGACTTCTGCTTGGTTTTGACCGACGGATCGACCGCCGCCGTAACGCCCACGGTGACCGCCGCGCCGATTATGAAGTGGATGATGAGGACGGGCTTTATCTTGTTGAGCATCTTTATCGATAAAAAGGTGGAGACCGCTATCAGCCCTAGGAAGAAAGCGAAGGTGTTTGTGAATTGTTTCTCCAACAGGTACTTCATGAGGCCGGAGAGGAGTATTATGGCCGCCCCCGCGCCGATTATCAGGCGAAACAAGAAAGGGAAGCCGAGTATGTTCGCCTCATCCATAAAGGTGTTACGGCGGAGGCCGGAGACCCGCGTCTTACCCCGCGAACGGCGCAAAAGCGTCAATATCGCGCCCGGCTTGACGTTGTTTATCGCGTTGATCGTCCTCTCGTACAAACCGAGCAGGAAGAGCAGCGTTCCGCCGGACACGCCGGGGATGATATTCGCTATGCCGACAACAAAGCCGGAAAAAATCTCTTTAATCCATACAAACATAATTGCCGCCTCTCTATTCTTTCCAGCCGTGCTGACCGATAAGCGGGACGAAGACCACCGCTCCTTCAGACCGCGATTCTAATCCGTTCTCGGTCTTTGTGTAGACCATGAGTTCCTGCATAGCCTTATCCCCGGTGGGGATGACCATTATGCCGCCTACCGCTAACTGGTTTGACAAGGATTCCGGCGTTACCGGCGCGCCGGCGGTCACGATAATCCTGTCGAACGGGCTGTTCTGCACCCAGCCGCACGTGCCGTCGCCGACCTTGAAGGTGACGTTGGCGTAGCCCATCTCCCGCAGACGCAGCCGCGCCTTGTCGCCGAGTTCCTTGTGGCGCTCTATAGTGAAGACGCGTCGTGAAAACTGCGCCAATATCGCCGTCTGGAAACCCGACCCCGTGCCGATCTCCAGTATCTTTTGATCCTTGCCGAGGTTTAGAAGCTCGGTCATCTGCGCCACGAGCGTCGGCTGGCTGATCGTCTGGCCGTACCCGATGGACAGCGCGGTGTCGTCGTAGGCCTGCATCGGGTTGTCTACAAAGAGGTGGCGCGGAACTTTACGGAAAGCCTCCAATATCCGCTCGTCCTTTATGCCGCTGTTGCGCAGCTTGCCGATAAGGAGTTCGCTCGATAAATTCGGGTCCAGCATAGAGGTATTCATCTCTTAAAAACCACGCTTTCCGTCCGTAAACGTTAATTTGAACCACACGCGCCCGACTGCCGCGACCCAGCGCAGCGTGTCTGAAAGGTGGGATATGTGGCTTGGCCCACCCTTTAAATATAATGTCCGCACACCCGTAAAACTAATAGGAAAATGTTTCGCGGCCGCTTTTTGTATAAGCTCCGACTCCGCCTGAAAGCGGTTATACTCGATTTGTATTGATTTTACGAACTCCGCCGAGTAGAGGCGGTACCCGCACTGGCTGTCCAAAATGCGACGACCCGTGAGGACGGAGAGGATGAGCGAGGTCAGCCTGTTGGATATAATCCGGGCTAGAGGCATAGATCGTGGGCGCATATCGCGGGCGCCGATGCAGATGCTGATAGCCGGATTTTTTCTTGATTCGGCGAGGAAACGGGGGATGTCGGCGGGGGAGTGCTGGCCGTCGGCGTCCATAGTCAGTATCCAATCGCATTTTTGCGGTATATTTCTGGATTGCTTCGTCGCAACTTGTTTATCTCGCCGTAAGGCAATGACGTCATTGCGAGCGTAGCGAAGCAACTTGTTTATCTCGCCGTAAGGCAATCCAGAAGTATCAACATCCTTATCAATACCGGTATCAACGCCTTTCGTACTGATTAGGTGCGAGAACCCCGTTCTAAGCGCCGCCCCTTTGCCCCGGTTTCTGTGATGGCGGACGCAGTCTATGCCGGAATCGGTACAAAATTCGTACGTGCCGTCATTTGATGCGTCATCTACGATGCAAATGTATTCCTTGGGCACCGTCTCGGTCAAAGACTTGATAAAGGGTCTCAACTGACCTATCGCTTTGTACGACGGCACAAGGACATACGTGTTTTCGGGCCACTCGGCGATCATGTCAGGCTGTCCTGAATGATTTTGGTCATGGCGGTATGCCTGCCGCCGTCATCGGCGTTATTGGCGGGGTCAATACTCTCGGCTTCGCCCTCAAACGGCTCTATCGGCTCGCTGAGAACCACGTTGATCTTCGCGAACGGGTACGGAATCATAAACCCGTCCCAAGACTTCAGCCGCCACGCGCTTTTCGCGGCGACCTTTATGGTCACTACCGGCGCCCCGCTCAGGATAGCGATCTGCGCCGCCCCGGGCTTGACCGTCTCGCGCGGCCCTTTGGGCCCGTCCGGCGTGATCCCCAGCGACCGCCCGGCCCGCAGCGCCCGTACGCCGTCGCGCAGCGCCCCGGCGCCCCCTCGGTGCGACGATCCGAAGACAACTCCGTGACCTAGCCTCGCCGCCACGCCGGCGGCCATCAACCCGTCCCGGCTCTTCGAGATGATCGCGGTCTTGCCCGTGTTGCGGAAGAGGTATGAGACGACAAGCAGGGTGGAGTGCCAAAAACAGTAGATTTTCGGCGGCGCGGCGTGAGCGTCGAAAATGTCGGCCATCGGCGGGGAAACGACGTTGAAGCGCCAGGTCTTGCCGAGTAGGGAGCCCGCGAGCCATATCAGAAAGGGTATCAGCTTCGGCGGCTTCGGGGCGGACGGGGCTGCGGCGGTCGTGC
>Ga0182488_11550_pt1 | contig 14538 bp, 10 predicted proteins | sample TergutNc150P3_FD_120830 | JGI IMG/M metagenome (GOLD analysis project Ga0182488, IMG submission 120830) | reverse complement strand
AATGAGGCTTGTAGACATTGCGAATATCTGAACTCGTATGTTGGGGATAATTTAGACTCTTTATCCGTTGAAGAGTGGGACGAACTTAATAAAAACATCGTTAACCTTAAACAAGGAACATAACAGTGAAAACGAAAACCGCTCTTTATAGAGTATTTATGAAATGCAGAAAATACTTGCCGCGCTGGGCTAAGTTAATGATAAATAGGCTTCATTTTAAGATTTACGGATGTAAAATGCCGTGGTCTTTACTTAAATTTGAGGTACATTTAACCGATAAATGTAATCTTAATTGCAAAGGCTGTATGCATTTTTCATGTCTCTGCGAGGAGACGAATTTATTGGATATACATACTTATGAAAATGATTGCAAAAGGATCTCCGAACTAACAAAAGGTAGAATCGACAATATTTTGTTGTTGGGTGGGGAGCCATTGCTTCACCCTAACGTAAAGGACTTCTTAATTATTACTAGAAAGTATTTCCCGGAAATAAGCATACCCAATCGAATTGGAATCATTGATTTGGTTACAAACGGTATTTTACTGCATAAACAATCCGATGATTTTTGGGAGACTTGCCGAGACAATAGCATCAGAGTTGTTATCTCCGATTATCCGATTAAGATAAAACACGAAATAATAAAAGAAAAAGCTAAAAAATTTAACGTTGAATTGTGGATGTATTCGGAAAAAAGAGAGTCTCAAAATCCTGGTTCGTCAAATCAATGGATGAAAATCCCGATTGATACAAAAGGTTCACATAATAATCGCAAAAGTTTCGGAAAATGTTTTTTAGGCGGGAATTGTTTTCAGCTCGTTAACGGCAAAATATTTAAATGCGCCAGAATAGCGTATATAGATCTTTTTAACGCCGCCTTTGATAAACAACTTAAAGTGCGCGAAAATGATTATGTTGATATTTATAAAACGGAGACCATAGATGAAATTTTACTTTTATTAACGCAACCGGCTCCATTTTGCCGTTATTGTAACGTAGACAGCATGACTTGGAATAACGAATGGAACGCTTCGAAAAAGACTATCGATGAGTGGGTTTAAAGACAGTAAAATGAAGTTGCTTGACTTCTTGCTATAATTTGAAAAAGCAGGTTGATTCACACCGTACCTTCAGTTGTCAAAAAAAATTAAAAAAAAGTTGACCGGTTATGATTCCGTAATGTATATTCTACATGATGGTGCGTCCAATTTGTTTTTTCAACACCCAACTATCGTGACTTTCTTCTCCCCAACGGTCTCCTCCGCCAAGTAAATCTTCTCATCCCAACTTTTTGTCGTGTCCTTATCGAAGATGACCAGCCATCCGGTGTCCGCTCCGATCTTGTCCATGTATCCCAGCAGTTGCTCTATACCTTTGGCGTTACCTCTCATGTTTTGCCGTATTTTGAGTTCGACGGGGTATTTTTGCCCGTTATAAAGCACGCACAGATCCGTCCGTTTCCTGCCGAAAGCCATCTCCCGAATGACTTGTCCGCCGCCGTTTATCACCCGTTGCAAAAAGGCCTGCATGACAAGATGGGTTGCGTATTCATTGTATTCGTAATAGTGTTTTTTATAGCGGTCATCCAAAATTTCGCTGTTTTCCCGCCAATATTGTTGAAAGTCTTTCATCAAAAAGGCCATATCGATTTTACCGTCTTTCAGGTAACGCGGGATGGTGTATTCTTCGTATGCGTTTTTTATGGATTCTTGGACGTTCCAGTTCAAGGCTCTGATGATCAGTTCGGCGTAGATTGGATTTGCCGGTTCGGTCTTGCCGTTGTATTCCCGGATTAGGCCCAAGTCTCTTGTATATAGGTAGTCGTCGTCGCCTCTGTCGGCAACATCTTCGCCTATGATAAGCGGGCCTATTACGTTGCGGACACGTTGCTCTTTCAGCCTCTCCATCATGCTGTCGAAGTGCGTACCGCGGGCGAGGATTATGTTTTGGACGGCTAGTTCAGCCATATCTCGCGTGACGGGTATCGCGTAGTCCCTTTTTGCGATCTCCTCCACGCACTCGCGGGCGACGGCGTTTACGAGCCACGGTTGCCCCTGCGTCTGTTCAAAGACGTAGTCTATCGCTTGCCGCTCGAATACCTGTCCGGTCTCGGCGGTATGTTGCGCGTAGAGTTCGGCGACCTCCGGTTCTGTGAAGTTCCTCAGGCTAAGGGATTTCGTAACGATGTTGAACGGGCTTACGCTTCCGAGCGTCGGGGAATCTCCGCGGGCTTTGGCTTTGTAGTCGCGGAGGTTTCGCATCCCGACTAGGGCTACGGAGCGGACAAACGGAACGTCCCCCCTATTTATATAGCCGTTCCTAAGCTGCCTAAGAAAGGTTATCAGCGTCCCCTCGGATAGGCAGTCGGCCTCGTCGAAGAATATAACTAACGGTTTGTCCAGCGTTCTGCAGTAGGCGACGAGCGAATCTTTGAGCACGTTTGTAACGTCGCCGTAGTCGGCGTTTGCGGCGAAGCCTTCGGGCATACCGTAGTCCCTAAAGGCGGACGCCAGCGTTTTCACAATCGCCGGAATCCCTTTCTCCGGATCTGTATACACGGTCACCGCCTCTAAACTGCAGTATTGGGCGTGATAATCGCCGCGCGCGTTAATGTCGCGGGCGAGCTGCTTAAGGAGCGTGGTCTTGCCGCTTTGGCGGGCGGCATGGATGACGAAGTACTGTTCCGCCGTGATTAAATTCATCAACTCGCCGCCGATACCGCGCAGCGGGTCGAGCATATAGTGTTTACCTGGCACGCACGGGCCGGCTACGTTGAAAAACCTGTTACTGGCGCTGGACATATAAGGTATCCTTTTTGCGGTGATCGGCCGGACGGCGCAAGTTCCGTATATGGTTAATATAGATTATGGCGCGGGGAGTGTGCCGGAAAAAATCGGCCTACCTAATTTTTTGCCTTATTAGGGTGCCATAACGTATATTTTATAGGTTGGGCGCCGCTACGGACCGATAGCGTCTACGCGCCCCCGACCGGGATAATTGATAACGATTATTTGGAGCAAAATTATGGCTATAACGCTACCCCCCAAACGTCCGGTGCGTTTTTTCAACACTACGGGTCCGTGTTTTCCGTGGGATCACTATATGCTGCCGCCGGCGGAGAGGCTTATAGGCGCCCGGCTTGACCGATATATCGGCGACAGCCTCTATTGGGTGCTCCACGCCCCTCGGCAGACGGGGAAGACCACTTTTTTGCAGAATTGGGCGAGGGAGATGAACTCTGCCGGTGAGGTTGTAGCCTGTTACGTGACGATTGAGCGTTGTCAGCGATTACCGGAACCGGAGCGGTGTATGCCTGATTTATGCAAAGCGGTTCAGGAATGTGCAGGTTTTGCAAATTTGTCCGTTCCGGAGTCAAAAACGAATGCGCCGAACAGTATGTTAAGCGATATGTTGATTCATTTTTCTTCGCTTGTCGCCCCTAAGCCATTGGTAATGCTATTTGATGAGACTGACGCTCTTGAAGGCGACGCGATGATCAGCTTTTTACGGCAGTTACGCGGCGGGTTTATGGAGCGCGGCGTTGGAAAGTTCCCGGTGTCCATCGCCTTAGTGGGTATGAGGGATTTGAGGGATTACATAACCGCCGCTAAAGACGGGGTTCCGCCGAGTCCGATGTCGCCTTTCAACATAAAAACCGATTCTATCCTACTAGGTAATTTTTCTAGAGACGATGTGCAAAAGCTCTTCGCTCAACGCACCGAAGAGACCGGACAACAGATAACGGACGAGGCTTTTCAATACGTATGGGAGCAGTCTATGGGCCAGCCTTGGATTGTCAACTCGCTGTTTGAACGCGCTACTACGCGTATACTGAGGCAAGACGATTACAGCGACGTAACGTTGGAGCATGTGGAATCGGCCCGCGAACAGATGATCCAAGCGCGGGAAACGCACCTTGATTCTCTTGCCGTAAGGCTTAGGGACGCAAGGATCAAAAAAATAATCGAGCCGATAATAATAGGCGAAATTAATCCGGATTTAGGCCGTGAGAATCTTGATGTTCAATACGTGATAGATATGGGGCTTATTAATTGGAGCACAGAAAAGGGCCTTGCCATTGCAAATCCGATATATACCGAGATAATTACCCGCAATCTGAATTCGGGGTATCACGATATAATGCCGCCGCCCTCCGCGTGGAAGTGGCAAAAGGCGGACGGGTCGCTTGATATGGATTCGCTGCTTAAAGAATTTCAGCGTTTCTGGCGGCGCCACTCCGAGATATGGGATCAAAAAGCCGACTACACAGAGGCCTTTCCGCATCTATTGCTCATGGCTTTTCTACAGCGGATATTGAACGGCGGCGGGAAGATTGAACGCGAGGTTGCCGCCGGACGCGGGCGGATGGACTTGCTCGTCGAATACAAGGGGGTTAAGGCCGTCATCGAGATCAAGCTCGTCCGTTCGTACGATACCCCCAAGGAAGTCCGTGAGGAGGGCCTTCAACAGATCGCCATGTACCGCGACAAGGCGGCCCCGAGCGCCCCGGCATACCTAATGATATTCGACCGCCGGAAGGAAACGAAGACATTACCGTGGGACGAGCGGATTTCGTGGACGGAGGAGGACGGTATCACGGTGTTGGGGTGCTAAAGTAAAGGATTAAGAGAGAAAGAGGGATTTTTAATGAATTGCAGAGTCTGCGGCCATTCGCCGCTAAGCGAGTTGTTGGTTTACGACAATATGCCGAGCGTAGCGCAAAACTTGCCCGACGAGGGAGGATTGCGTTCAGACCGCGGAGTGGATTTGAGGATATGCCGGTGCGAATTTTGCGGTACCATACAGTTGGATAACGCCCCTGTCCCCTATTACCGAGAGGTTATTCGAGCGACAGGAGTGTCGGAGGAGATGAGGCGATTCAGGAGTTCGCAATTTTCAGAGTTCATAAACCGATTCGGCTTACACGGCAAAAAAATCATAGAAATAGGTTGCGGAAGCGGTGAGAATTTGCGGATATTAAAAGATTGCGACGCGGAACCGTATGGCCTGGAGTATTCCGAAAAATCTGTTCTTGCCGCGAAGTCTATGGGATTAAGCGTATATCAGGGGTTTGCGGATTCGAGCGATTACAAAATAAGCGATACGCTCTTCGACGGGTTTTACACGTTCAGCTATTTGGAACATTTGCCTAATCCGGCGGAAACGTTGAAAGGCGTGTATAATAATTTGAGCGACGGCGCGTATGGGATAGTTGAGGTCCCCAATATGGATATGTTTGTAAAAGAGGGTGTGTTTTATGAATTTATGCTCGATCATCTGTTCTATTTTACAAAAGACACGCTATGTACGCTTCTGCGATTAAGCGGTTTTGACGTATTGAGTTGCGATATAGTTTGGCATGATTATATAATTTCCGCGACGGTAAAGAAGAATAAATCTCTCGATTTATCGTATATGGAAAAATTAAGGGAGGGCATTATATCGCGAATTGACGCGTATATCGGCTCACGCGAACCGCGTAGCGTCGCCGTATGGGGCGCTTCGCACCAGGCTTTTTTTATTATGGCGATGTTAAATGAGGCAAAAAACCTTAAATACGTTGTGGATTCGGCGAAATTCAAACAGGGCAAATACACGCCGGTCTCTCATGTTCCAATTGTCGCGCCGGACAAAATCGCTACAGATCCGGTAGGGGCGATTATTGTTATGGCCGGCAGTTATTCCAACGAGGTGGTAAGTTACATCAGAGAACATTTCAACGATGGGCTTGACATTTCCGTGCTAAGGCCTCACGGGTTGGAAATTATTCGCAAGCATGTCGTAAAATCGATTGTTTTAACCGGCGCGACCGGTATGATCGGTTGCGCCATCGCAAGACTTGCGCTTGAGCAAGGAATGGAAGTCTTGTGTGTGGTAAGAAAAGACACGCGCCGCGCGGACAATCTGCCGAAATCCGATAAATTAAAAATCATCCACGCCGATTTGTCGGAATACGCAACCCTTGAGATTACCGGCGATTACGACATCTTCTATCACCTTGCGTGGGAAGAAACCGTAGGCGTTTTCAGGGATAGCGCGGACGCCCAGGTGAAAAATATCCAATATTCTTTGGATGCCGTACATCTCGCCAAACATTTAGGTTGTAAAAAATTTATAGGAGTTGGATCTCAGGCGGAATACGGCACGGTTACGGAACCGCTTAAGCCGGAAACACCGGCTATTCCCGAAAGCAGTTACGGTATAACGAAATATACCGCCGGTAAATTGAGCCGTCAACTATGCAAACAACTGGAATTGGAGTTCAATTGGGTAAGAGTATTGAGCGTGTATGGCCCAATGGACGGGGCGCACACCTTGATTATGTACGCGATACGTGAGTTGCGGGCCGGGCGTTCACCCGAATTTACCAAGTGCGAGCAGGTTTGGGACTATTTGTACTGCGACGACGCGGCGAGGGCGCTTCTCGCCATCGGGGCGAAAGGGGCGGACGGCAAGACATATCCGCTCGGTTCCGGTCAGCGGCGCCGGCTGTCGGAGTATCTTGAGGCGCTTAGGAATGTCGTCAATCCGGCGGGGGTATTGCAATTCGGCAAGAAGGAGTATTATCCGCACCAGCCGATGTATCTATGCGCGGACATATCGGAGCTGACGGAAGACACGGGGTGGAGGCCGGAGGTATCGTTTGAGGAGGGGGTAAGGAGGGTTATGCAGTATTAAAACCGGGCGCGTATAAGATTTTTTTCAAAATATTTGACTTCATATCCACCCATAAAATATATTATTGTTGATAACGGTTATAAAAACCGAAGACGGCTTTTAAATCGACAGTGTGTGACAAGGGAAGAATCAAATGAAAAAAATCAGCGTATTGATACCGTGTTATAACGAAGAATGCAATGTTGTTCCTATGAGCGATGAGATAGTTAAAATCTTTGAAAATGAGCTATCCGCGTATGATTACGAGATTGTTTTTATCGACAATTGTTCCACCGACAATACAAGATCGTTGTTACGGGAGATTTGCCTTAAAAATCGGAAGATAAAGGCTATATTCAACGCTAAAAATTTCGGACAGCTCAACTCTCCGTATCACGGTATGTGTCAGACGACCGGTGATTGCACAATCTCCATGGCCGCGGATTTTCAGGACCCGCCCGGCCTTATCCCGACGCTTGTCAAAGAGTGGGAGAACGGATACAAGCTCATTTCATGTATCAAAACAAGCAGCAGAGAAAATAAAATAATGCGGTTTCTACGTACCATCTACTACAAGATAATAAAGAAGATGTCGGATACCGAGCAAATAGAGCATTTTACGGGATTCGGGCTTTACGACGTAACGTTTATTGATGTTTTAAGAAATTTGCGTGACCCTACCCCATGGATTCGCGGTATCGTCGCCGAAATGGGGTTTAAGAGGAAAGACGTCACTTATGAGCAACCGGAGAGAAGGGCCGGGAAGACCAAAAACAATTGGTATATACTTTATGATTTAGCGATGCTAAGCTTTACCTCATACACAAAAACCGGGCTTCGCCTCGCCACAATTTTGGGATTTTTGATGGGCGGGGTATCTTTTATGGTGGCGTTGGCCTATTTTGTTTACAAGTTGGTCTACTGGGACAGTTTCTCCGTCGGTGTAGCGCCGCTGGTCGTAGGCGTGTTTCTTATCGGCTCCATGCAGCTGTTTTTTATCGGATTCATCGGCGAGTACGTGATGGCGATAAACACAAGGGTCAGGCTAATGAACCGACCGCTTGTGATAGAGGAGGAGCGGATTAACTTTGACCCGCCTGAGGACAAGCCCTAAACGCTATGCGGCCGTCACAGTCGCTCGCGTACGCTGTATTGGCGCCTGGCCTGTACGGTGTTTGTGATCATCTCCCCTATAAGCCCGATCGAGATGATCTGCACCCCCATCACCATAGAACCTATCGCCAAAAGCGTGAGCGGTCTGATACGCATTGCCCCGGTGATCGCCCACATAACGCCGAAGTATCCGAGCACCCCAATGCCGGCGGCTATGAGCAACATGCCAAGTATACCGAAGAAGTGCATGGGGCTCTTCATGTAGCGTTTAAGGAAGAGCAGCGTGATCATGTCCATGGCCCCGTTGAACATACGCCACGCGCCGTATTTGGACTTGCCGAACTTTCTGGCGTGGTGCGGGACGACGATCTCGGTAACTTTGCATCCGTCCCAGTTGGCCAGCGCCGGCAAATAGCGGTGGCGGTCCCCGTATATCTCGAGCCTTTTCGCCGCGTCGCCCCGATAGGCTTTGAAGCCGCAGTTGAAATCGTGCAGTTTAAGCCCGGCGACCATCGAGGTCATGGCGTTCCATATCTTAGACGGGAATGTTTTGCCGAACGGGTCGTGGCGCACCTTCTTCCAGCCGCTCACCACGTCCCACCCCTCTTCCAGCTTAGCGAGCATTTCGGGGATGGCGGCCGGGTCGTCTTGCAGATCGGCGTCCATAGTGATAACGGTGCCGCCGGCGGCGTACTCGATCCCGGCGCTTAGGGCGGCGGACTTGCCGCAGTTGCGGCTGAAGCGGATGGCTTTCACACAGTTGACGTACTGTTTATGCAACGACTTGACCTCGTCGTATGAACCGTCTGTGCTGCCGTCGTCGACAAAGACCACCTCGTAGCGTTTTCCGCACTTGCCGAGAGTATCGTCTATGCCTTTCATCAATTCGGCCAAACTCTCTTTTTCATTGTAGAGAGGGACGACGATGGAGACGTCGACGCTATCGGTATTTGTAGCTTTTTCTTGTGACAAAGAAAGTTCCTCCTAAACATTTATATCGTCTATCTTATACAGATACAAATCTTTATCGCTGTCAACCTGAACGCCCCTAGACTTCTCGCGAATCCTCATTATAGGTTCCGGCAGACAAAACGGCTTTTTCCTTAAATTCAGCGGACGGCAGTCTCCGTCGAGTATGTCCCAGTTGTATATGGTCGCCGAATACGACGTCGTCAGCAAATATTTTGATTTTGAGCTTTTAAAGTTCCTCAAAGCCTTAAATATTTTCTCGTAAGACAAGTGCTGCAAACAATCTTTGCAAAGTATCATATCAACCGTCGGCAACTCGTCTTTTGTTATATCGATTACCTTAAACGACACATTTTCGCTTGAGTATTTCTCGTTGTTTTGCTCTACCAGCTTATCAACGATGTCGCCGCCTATGTACACGATATCTTTTTTCTCAACCTCTTTCATCCAGTTGTAGTCTCCGCACGGAACGTCTAAAAATGTTTTAACGCCGTATTCCTCCCATATAACCGGGAGCTTTTCGCGGATGGTTTTTGTCGTGGATATGAGCGAGCCGCCGCCGGAGCGGGACTCTTTTGAGAGCCAGAAGTTGTCGGTATATATTTTTGAGAAGACATTTTTGGTATCGTCGTTTTTGTAGGCGAAGTTGTTTTTATTAAAAAACAGCTTGTGCCATAGAACCCTTTTCAAGCCCATGGGCAAGGGTATTAGCGGCCATATTTTTTGCTGCAAGGTACGGGACAGCATCATTTTCAGGCTCCTTTGGGGTGTTGTAAAGTCAAATTCATATAACCACAAACCACACGAACCGCACGAACAACAGTTAAAATATAATATATGCCATCTATATACTATTAAAAATATCATCCGGCGGTATTTTTAATTTTTGATTTATGCATTCTCTCCGTAATAAAGAAGACCCCTCCAAGCGAGCTTACGGCTATGCCTATGAGCGATGTCAGGAAGCCCATTATAAAGGCCGTGTCGCGTTGGAATCCGGCCAGGGCGAATAGGGCTCCGCCCGCCGCTTCCCGCACTCCGAAGGGCAGCGGGATGGTCATCATCATGGCGATAATGGGCACAAAGACGAAGAAGTACTGAAAGTTCTCCATCGTTACCATGCCTAAGGAGGCGGCTGTGGAGATTTGCGCGCATATACGCAGAAACTGCGTGACGGCGGCCAGCGCGAATACCGAGATCATGAGTTTAAAATCCTGCGCCTCAATGAGCATCTCGGAAACAACCTCCTTTATTCTTAACCTTTGGAATAGAGAGTATCTGTCTATGATTGAAAAGAAGAACTTCTGGAGCGGCTTGAACATTAGGAAGAGCATTATGCCGGCGAAGAGGGCGAAAGCTGCGAAGAGCGCTATGACCGCGGTTGTGACCCTGCCGTGGGTGAGCATCCCGCGGTTCAGCAGGATCAGGCTCCCCATAACCGCGAAGCCGCACAGCGCCCAAAGACCCGCGAACCTATCGAGAACGGTGGCGGCAAGCCCGGCCATACCCTTGCCGTCCCTAGAACGTATGGACGCGACCTTAACGATATCACCCACGATTCCGCCGGCCATAAAACTGTTGAAAAACATCCCGACAAAGTACAGTTTGAATACCCGCCTAAAGGGCAGGCTCAAACCCCTGTTCTCCAAAATTACCCGCCACTGCACCACGCCGAGCAGGATGCTTATAAAGTATACAGCAAAGGCGGCGACGAGCCACAGAGGGTCGGAACCCGCCACCGTGTCCACGATCGTCCCCCACCCCAGTTTGCGGACGAGGACGGCTATGATCAGCACCGTAGTGACGATCTTAGCCGCGTCTAAGGCTATTTTGCGCGCACGATTTTCAGTAGCCACTCCTCCACCCTCCTCGCGCTCGCGTCCCAAGAAAATTTTTCGGCCCACATACGCCCGCGCGCTCCTATTCGCCCTCTAAGCTCAATATCGTCAAGCAATTTTCTCAGAGATTCGGTAAGCGAGGCGACATCATTCTCTTTATAGAGCAGACCCGTTTCATTGTCAACCACCGAATCGCGAAGCCCCGGCGCGTTGTTGGCCACAACCGGCGTAGCGCATGCCGACGCCTCGATATTCGTTATCCCCCACCCCTCTTTCTCGGAAGCGGTGACAAAAATCGCGGATCTCCTTAAATATTCGATCTTCTTATCCTCATCCACAAATCCGGCGAAATCCACCCTATCCGAAAGGCCAAGTTCGGCGGCGTATTTTTTTAGACGCGGCAAATCGTCGCCCGTGCCGACGACCGCGAGGCGAACGGCGCGCCCCTCCCTACTTAGCGCGCTCATCGCCTCAAGAATGTAATCGACGCGCTTGTATTTCTTCAGCCTGCCGACGTATAAAAGCATATCGTCTTCCCGTACCACGACATCGTTCGGACAATATTTATCAATATCAATTCCGTTTTCTATCACCGTGAGATTGCCGCCGTCAACCCCCTGTTTCAGCAGCTCGTCGGCGGTACTCTTGGAGACCGCGCAGCACGGCGTCTTACCGTAGCCGCGCCCGTACCGCTTCTCCGTGAGGTAGACGTAAAGCGCCATCGGGAAATTCGTCAACTGAAAGACCGTCTTGCCGAAGAGGTGGTGGAAGAATGCGCAGCAAGGGATGCCTGGGAATCGCTTGTTGGAATAGAACGGGAGCTTGTTGACATCGTCGACGATACAGTCGAAGCGCCTGTCTTTTAATAATTTTTTGATGAACGACGGCGACTGCCTGTTGAACGTATAGTTACTACCGTACCGCAAAACTTCAATGCCGCGGCATATCGTACGCTCCTCGCATCCTTTGAAGCGCGTGGTCAATAGGGTTACGCTGTGACCGTAGTTCGCGACTAAGCGGCTGAATATTTCGAATAGATGCACCTCGGCCCCGCCGGCTTCCGGATGCTCTATGTCGCGCCAATTTAGTATCAGTATGTTCATTTTTTATCCTATAATCCTTATAATCCTAGTTCAGACAATGTTTTTTCCTCTTAACAAACACTACCGTCAAATACGTTAATGACGATAATAATGTCAACAGACTTATCAACGCCCCTATATTGAATAGGGGCGAATCAAACTTGAATACGACCTTTGATTTACCGGCCGGAACCGTTACCGCCCTAAAGCTGTAATCCGTCCTGTATACCTTTGTTTTACCCCCGTTGACCGTCGCCTTCCACGCCGGATACCAGATTTCGCTTAACCATAGGATCGCCTCTTTATCGGTATTGACGTCCAGCTCTATTCTATTGAAATCGTATTTAACGATCTTCGCCTCCCCCGTCCCGTTACCGCCGGTGAATTTCGCGAGGTTTGGATCCGTAACGACGACTTCGTTGCGGTGATCGTAGTTTTGGCTATTCATATAATCAAGTATCAGCGAATCCACACCGTCATTATTATCGCCATTGCCGTTATTCGCGCTGCCTCCGCCCACGACCACCGCTTTATAGAACAGTTTGGCTCGCGGTAAACACGTCTCGTTGCGCAACATAACGTCCTTGTCCTTGTCGTCTTCTTTTAATTGCGGGTTGACGTAGTATCTGACGTTCATGAGGTCAAGCATCACGTTGAACTTTTCGGCGTCAAGCGGCGGCATGGAGTACTTCAAGCGGAATTGGTTGTACCCCTCCGTTATTTCCACCTCGCTTACATAGCCTTGATTTCTATTCATCAACATAAAGCCGGACTGTCCGGTAGTCTTGCTTCCCTGCTCCACAATAAACTGCCGCGTGTTAACCCTGTAAATTCCCTCTTTGCGCAGACTCCTTATCGTTTCAACGGTAGCCTGCGCCTTTTTGAATACCGCGTCGGCCCCGTCGCGGCGCGTAACGTGCTGTCCGGCGGCGAAAGCGAGCATATCGATTGAAACACAGGCTACCATAAGAATTTTTACCCATTTCTCGCTTACGATATTTTTGAAAAACAGTATCAACACACCCCCAAAGAGCGTCGCGTTGATAAGCAGCATCATCCCCTGCAGCGACGCGTATTGCGCCCTGCCGTCAACCGTGTTCATGAGCGGAAAAACCGACGTCAGGCCCCCCGCCGCGGTGATTAACCCCAAAATCGCGGCGGCCGCGCAAAGCGAGAGCGACGCTGCTCGAAGTTTACTCGACTTGAGATCGTTAAGGCCGTCAAGCACGGCGGCGGCCATAACCGGGAAGATAAACGCCCACACAAACAATATCCTTGGCGTGGCGCGAAACGAGTTGAAACCCGGTATCCCAAGCGAAAAAAGCAGCTTGTAAAAGAAAAAATTACCGCCCAGCGCAATCAAAAAAGCCAACAGTATCCACGCGGCGGCGAAAATCACCGTACGGTCGGTCTTGATTTTACGGAATAGCAAAACGGAGAGTATAAGCGTGGACACGCCGAAGTAGAAACACGACTCCCAATAGTTGTAGTACCCGTGCTTGAACGCGTCGGTAAGCCAAAACACCGGGACATGTTCGCTGCCGGTATAGGCGCCGAACAGTTTGGGCAATAGCGCGGTGAGCACCTGCACGAACTGCAACGAACCCTCGCTCGCGTCGGTTATCGTAAACCGACTGCGCACCGTGTGCCCGCTTGCCTCAAAGATGGGGAGGTACTGAACCATGCAGAGGCCGGCGGCAATTAGAAAATATAGGGCGGAGATCGCCGCTCCGCGCAATACCGGCTTAGACAATGTCGATACGGATGATGCCGTCGGCGCGGATCCACGCTTCAGACCGTATTGACAAGAGAGAAACAGCGCGTAGGTCAACATGAAGACAACCGCGTAGAACATGACCTGCGCGTGCCCCATCTGCATCACGCAACCGAGCAACAATCCGCCTATCACGGCATACACCGGTTTGAGCTCGCGTACGCTCTTTTCCAACAGCAACAGCATGAGCGGCAGCCACGCTACTATAAACATTATACTTGAATGGATGACGTGAGTTACTATGTACCCGCCGAGCATAAACGCCACCGCGCCGAAGAGCGACGCGGCGCACGACCGCCCCAAAAAGCGCAGATAGACAAGCATGTTGACGCCGGCGATCAGCACGTGCAGGACGATAACCGCCTCCACAACGCGCCACATAGCCGCGTCGCCCACGGGCAACAGCGACTGTATCAGATTGAGCGGGTAGAGTATCCCGGCGCCCGTGGCAAAGAAAGGCATCCCGCCGAAGGTGAACGGGTTCCAGTGTGGGAACTCTCCCCTAAAGAACGCCAACCTCGCGAAGACGCGCGATGGGAACTCCCCCTCCACAACGTCCTCCCAAAAGTTCCTGCCGCCGCTCAGTATGCCCCAAAATTGGATCAAACATAGTACGCAGAGAAACGCTATTGACAAAATGAGAACGCGCCTCGGAGACCCATTGGGAATATCCGCGGACACCGCTACGGGCGCGTCTGACGACGCCGTCCCCTTGCTACGCTTTTTCTTCGCCACCGCCAACACCCTCTTTTCGGTATAATTCCCTGCGTATGGAGTCTAAAATGCCGTTCACGAACTTGCCGGAGTCGTCGGTGCCGTAGGTCTTGGCAAGCTCCACCGCCTCGTCGATCACAACCTTAAACGGCACCTGCCCCCTAAGGTGCGCGAGCTCGGCCGTGGCCATCCGCAACACGTTCCTGTCAACCGCCGCCATCCTGCGCAGCTCCCAATTGACAGCCTTACGCGCAATCAGCGCGTCTATGGATTCGCGGTTTTTTACCGCCGCGTCAATCAACGTTTTGGCGTACTTTATCACCTTCGCCCCAAGCTGGTCGTTCTCCGCGATGCTCAAAAGCATAGCCTCCCAAGAACCGCTGGGATCCAC
>Ga0182488_12622_pt1 | contig 15081 bp, 16 predicted proteins | sample TergutNc150P3_FD_120830 | JGI IMG/M metagenome (GOLD analysis project Ga0182488, IMG submission 120830) | reverse complement strand
CCCCCGTTCCCCGATCAGTTTCGCAAGAGCAGCCGCCGTAGACGGGCGGTGCGGTGATGGTCATCATTACTTAATAATATAATACATAGCGGGTCGGGAGTCAATTTTTAAGAAAAAAACATCAAAATCCCCGCGTTTTGGGGGTATTTCGGCGCGGCGCTCTTATCAGCCCTTTTGCAAATCAACCCGCTCTTGCGGGATAGGCGTTCCCTACGACCGGAAAACCGCCCTTAAAAGCGCGTTTTTAATCCTAAAATCCTTATAATCCTAAAAATCCTAATCTTATCTGACTTTCCTCTTCCCGGCTCCACGGAATCACTTCCCCCTTAAACGGCAGCACGGACGCGAACCCGTTCATCAAGCGCTCCGCCAATGATTCAAACGTCGTCCCGCCGCTTGTCAATTCGTCAATACAGCAACTCTTCGACTTCAGCAACCCCGCCTGTTTCTCCCGCTCCGATTCGTCGATCCTCAGATACATGGGCAGATTCCGGTAGTTTGCGTTTATCGGTATAGACCCGTGCTGCAGCACCCCGTCCGCCGTCCTCTTCTGGGCCGAGCCGACCAGCTTCCGCCCGGCAACCATTATTTCGTCTCGGTTGGGGGCTAGGAAGCAGGGCAGTTTGGCTTGGCGGCCTATCCCGGCCAATCCGCCGTCGGAGTCGTGCGCTTCGCAGTTGACGGATGCCATGTTCAACCCCGCTATCAGGCACTTCGCGATGATGTTGTAGGTCTCCCGTATTCCGCCGCCCATCTCGCGCAGGCTTTTGGGGAAGGTCACGCTGTATGTGATGTCGCCGTCGTGCAGAACGGCCCGCCCGCCGGTGACCCGCCTTATCCACCCGGCCCCGGCGGCGGCCAGCGCGGCGAGGTCGAGTTCCGTGTCGGGCGACTGCATGCACCCTATGGAGACGGTCGGGCGTTTCCACGAGTAGAGGCGGACAGTGACATCTCCGGCGCAACATTTCAGCAGGCAGAGGTCGGCGGCCATGTTGAACTCGGCGGAGCGGTTTTTGTCTATTATGAATCTCATTGCATAAAAATACAAAAAAGCGCGATTTCACGCAAATTCGGCTTGTATTAATCCGTATTTATTATACTGATCGACTCGTAGAAAATAATTTACAACTCAATAGGTATCGGGGGACGGCATGATATATATTGATAAGATGGAAACGAACTCAAAAAAACCGGACGGCGCCGGGGTTCCCGGCTGTCGTCCCGACGGCAGCCCGGAAGAGATTCAGCACTACATCGTGCAGAAGCTGGATATTGTCGGCCAGCTGGCCGGCGGCATCTCCCACAATTTCAACAACCAGCTGACCGGGATCATGGGCTTCGCTAACCTGATCGCGCTGCGTGCGGAGAGCGATAACATCAAGAAGTATGCCGAGGAGATCATTGGCATCTGCAAGAACGCTGGTGATATGGTGAGAGAGCTGCTCACCTTCGCTCGTTACAAACCTATGACCGCCGCCGTCCTGAACGTCAACAGCGCCATAACCACGGTCACCAACCTGCTCGCCAACAGCATAGATAAGAGGATAACCATCTCAGCGGATTTGAGCGCCGAGCCGTGCAATGTTTTCGCCGACGCGGTGCAGCTGCAGAGCCTGTTTCTGAACATCGCGCTCAACTCGAAGGACGCGATGCCCACCGGCGGCAAGCTCGCCTTCTCCACAAAGCGCGTAGAGGCCGACGCGGCACCGTGCGGGTACGTGCGGATAGAGATAACCGACACCGGCCACGGCTTCGGCGACGATGTGAAGGCGCGGCTGTTCGAGCCTTTCTTCACGACCAAGGCGCAGGGGCACGTGGGACTGGGGCTTAGTTCCGCGTACAACCTCGTCTCTCTTATGAACGGAACGATCGAACTCAGCAGCGAGGTCGGCGTCGGGACGTCGGTGGTGGTGACGCTCCCGATCCACTCGAACGCGCCGTGCGGCGCTGACGCGGGCGGCAAAGCCGCCCCGGTCAGGCGGCATGAAGCGGCGCCGGACGGTAAAGAGAAGAAATCACGCGGAACGATACTACTCGTGGACGACGACAGCTGCATACGCGAGAGCCTTTCGGCTTTCCTGCGGGGCGACGACTACAGCGTCCTCACTGCGGTCGACGGGCTTGACGCCGTGGAAAAGTACGGCAAGACCGGCGGCGACCGCATAGACTTGGTGATACTCGACATGGTCATGCCGCGAATGGACGGCAAAGAGGCCTTCGTCAAAATGAAAGAGATCAACCCGTCCGTAAAAGCTATCGGCATAACCGGCTACACAAACTACACCCAAGAGGAGATGGCGGCGCTCGGAATGAAGAGGATGCTTCACAAGCCCTTCGCCTTCGAGGAGCTGTCACGCGCCGTCGCGGAGTACGTTCAACACTAAGACGGCTTCGACCCTATCCCCTTGACCTCAGAGATAAAGTCGCTTATATCCTTGAACTTCCTGTAAACGGAGGCGAACCTGACGTAGGCCACCTCGTCGAGTTCGTAAAGCTCCTCCATCACCATCCTCCCGATCTCGGAACTCGGCACCTCGCTCTTGCTGAACCTCTCTATGCGGTTCTCAATTTTGTCGACGATGCTCTCGATCTTCTTCACGCTCACCGGCCGCTTTTTGCACGCGGCGGTTATACCCTGCATGAGCTTCTGACGCTCGTACGGCTCGCGACGCTGGTCGTTCTTTATTATCGTGAGAGATATATTCTCTATGTACTCGTAGGTGGTAAAGCGCTTCCCGCAGTCCAAGCACTCGCGGCGCCTGCGCACAGCGCGCCCCTCCTTGCTGGTCCGCGAATCGACCACCTTGTCTTCCTGATGCCCGCAGAATGGACAGCGCATTGTTCAACCGTTTCTGTTTGTGTTCTAAATCCTATAATCTGTTTTTAAAAACACTGTCTGAACTAGGATTTGTAGGATTTAAAGGATTTTAGGATTTAAAACACCATGTTCAGACCGCATCTTTAATGTTTTAATCTTTTTAATCCTATAATCTGTTTTTCTGGATTGCTTCGTCGCTCCGCTCCTCGCAACTTGTTTATCTCGGCGAAGCCAATGACTGTCATTGCGAGCGTAGCGAAGCGATCCAGAGCCTTTAAATCCTATAATCTGTTTTCTAATCTTATAAATCCTAATCAGAAATCCGTTCTAAACGTTAAGCCCGCCCCGCTGATATCCGGCGCTACCGACGCCTCGAAGCGTACGCCAGATGATAGGCTTTTTTTCCCGAATACTCTCAAGTCAACCGTTGACAAAATTCTATTGACCACGAGCGCGCCTACGAAAAACGACGACGCTACTTTGAAGTTGCGCGCTTTTTGGCGCAGGTTGTTGTACTCGTTCCTTTGGCTCTCGTCGGCCCAGCGCCACCAGTTTTCCGGGTCTTGGTATAGGGCGTCGGCGTCTTCTCTTGACAACTCTACTGACTCGTTATACTCCGCGGCGTCCATGTACGCGCCCACGTGACGCCAATAGGCTTCGCCGGGGTGCGCCTTCCCTATTCCTGCCGCCGCGGCGGCAAAGGAGCGGGCGCTTTTCTCTCGATTATCCGACAGCCCGTAGAAGACTATGGCCCCAAAGAGCGAAGCCAAGTCCGCCGACAGATATATAAGCGCCGACTTAGGTTTGTCAACATAGTAGTGCCCCATTCCCGGAAGGGCAAGCGAGAGACCCATAGCCGCGACAAGACTGCGCTGATTATCATCTTTCACGTCAAACAGCACCACCTCGCCGGTTACGATCTCGTCCTCGACGGTAACCTGCGCCGCCGCTTGAACGGCAAGCATCGCGGCGAGCAACAACGCCTTGAAAGCGCGCGCCCTCAAAACCGCAACCTCAGCGCAATGCCCGGCGAAACCTCGGAGCCGGTGAAGACGAACTGCTGCTCTACGGAAAGTCGGTTCCAAGCGCTGCTACCTTCGCCCAATAGCCTCGCGTTGTAGGCGCGGGCGGTGAAGCCTGCGTCTATGGCGCTGGCTATGTGGTTCAGGATTATCACGTAGAACATGTAATTGACCGCGTCGCGATACGAATTGGATTTGTCCACCATCGCGTTGTACGTGGTCTGGTAACTCGAGTAACCCAGTACCGGCTGCTCGCTGCCGGACACCAACCTACCAGCGTTGTCTATAATCCTCTTGACATAGTAGAACCAATCGGCGTTGTCGTAGCCATAGAGCACATACCGGCTGCCGTAGGAGCCGTCTATCGTATCGCCTTCTTTCGCGCCGAGTACCAAATCAAGCGACAGATCGTAGTCTTCCCACCCCGGCGTAAATTCTCTGCCGCGAATGCTCTCGTAGTAATAGGCGCCCTTGTCCTTTTTACCGGCCGCGTCATAAAAGTCTTTGTCATAGGGCAGGGGGAGGCTGTCTTTTATAATACTTGAGTCGCGCGCGAAAAACTCTTCTCGTAATTGCCTATCATATTCGCGGATACGATTTACCTCAAAATGACCGTCGGCAAACTTACGGGCCTCGTTTCTCTTGGAATTCGCCACGGAGTTGAAGTAGACCGCGACCCCGATAGCCGCGACTTCCGCCGCCCCAAACGCGGCGGTCTTGACATAACTGCGCGAGTAGGCTTGACCCAAGCCGGGCACGAGCAGCGAGAGCAGCATCGCCACACGCGGGGATCTGTACTCCTTGAGATTTTGGGCGAAGTTGATCGTCCGCCCCTCTTCCACTATAGCCGGCCCCGTATCGGCTGCGGATTCGGCGCCGCTCGACGGCGGCGGACCGCGGCGACCGGGCGACGACACGCGCCTTACGCTGTCGGCGGCCTTAGCGCCTTCGCCGTCATCGGATGAATGCCCATCCGCCTTCGCCGCAGATTGACTCGCCGCCGAATCGCTTGCGGGGCGATGACGGGCGGCGGGCTTATCCTCCGTCAACAAGTCGCCCTCTTCGTCGTCGACAAGGAGCTTATCCAAATCTATGACCTTCGCGGCGGCGGACTTAGCGTGCGCGGAATCCTTCACCGCAAGCGAGTCTTTCGCTTTGGCGTTAACGGCCGCCGACGGAGACGCCGCGCCCTGCGCCAATACAGCCGTATGCGCGAGCGGCAGCAACAACAAACAGACGATCAATAATACGCGGCGATCCATCATTACCGAGATTCTCCTACTGTCAATATCGTTACAAACCTAAAACATCTTTCATAGTATAAAGCCCCGGCTGCTTAGAGGCGATCCACTTGGCCGCCGTCACCGCGCCTCGGGCGAAAATCCCGCGGTTGTGCGCCGTATGCCGCAACTCCAACCGCTCACCGATCCCCGCAAAGAGCACCGTGTGATCCCCCACAATGTCGCCGCCGCGAACCGCGTGCATGCCGATCTCCATCGGCGGACGCGTGCCCTCCGCCATACCGCTGCGCCCGTTCACAATCGCGTCGTCGTAGGTCAGCCCTATCGCCGCGGCCGCGATCTCCCCAAGCGTCCGCGCCGTACCGCTCGGCGAATCTTTTTTAAACCGGTGGTGCGCCTCGACTATCTCTATGTCAAACGCCCCGCCCCCGCCCAACCTCTTTGCGACAAACTCCGTCAGCGAAAAGAGCAGATTCACCCCCAAACTCATGTTGGAACTTACGAGAACGGGAACCGAGCCGGCGGCCCTTTGGGCGAACTCGTGATCCACCGGTTCAAGGCCTGTGGTGCCCACGACCATCGGCAGCTTCAGCGTTCCGGCCATCTGCAAATTGGTGCGCGTCGACGGAACCGACGAAAAGTCTATCACCACGCCCTCTTTAACGCCCGTATCCTCAATGGTCGGGCAGACCGGCAAGTCGCCGCAATCGGCGCCTATGGCCAAGCCGTAATTCTGCCCCATCTTAGGATGCTGAGCGTACTCGACGCACCCGGCTATACGAGCCTCGCCGTCTTCCAGGATCACCTTGGCGATCTCCACGCCCATACGCCCGAGAGCGCCTACTATCACTATGTTTGTTATTGATGAGGTTGACATATCAATACGTATCCAATCCGTTTTTGAATCTTATAATCTGTTTTAAGCCGTTTCGCTAATGCATTGAAAAATAAGACAGTTACAACTTCTTATGGCGGCGGTTTTGAGACAAACCGGAGACACACGCCGTAAAATAATGTGAAACGGACAGGTAAAATACGACGCCAAATAGCGTCAAAAGACATAGGCGTCCGCTTCTCAAAACCGGGGAACGGATGCCCGTTTGACTTACCAGCCGTCACGCGCCGCCCTCTCCGCCGACATAAAGACCCGCCGCTCACCTTTAGCGGGGCGGCTATATACAATATATATTGCGCGCGTCAAAGAGGGGGCTTTTTTGTGGGTGCCTGTGATTCTATGGTTCCGGCTCGGCAGGACTCGACGGAGATCCTCGCGATTAGCTACGGAGGGGGTGCTCTGTGACCAAACCCAATAATCATAATAGCCGCTCCGGCGCCGCCGTCCCCGAGGCATTGGTCGGCTTTTGGGGTGTATTTAAAGAAAATTTTGATAAATTACTTACGCTATTTAATAGGCCATTTATTATTTTATACGAAGTCAAAGTGAAAGTGACCGGCCTTCTCCGAGAGGCGGCCGGTTGCTGGCCCAAAACCCGCCGGAGGCGACTTGGGCGATTTCTTTATCGGCCGGGGGCCGGGGAAAGGATCGGTAAAATGGCGGAGACTCTTGTGGCGGACAAGGGGCACGTGGTTACGAATCTATTTGATGTTGAGGAGCATTCCCAGTTTGAGGCGCTTTATCGCGCAAACGGTCTCCATAGCGTCAAAGATAAGATAGACTATCTCAAAAAATCCATGAAAATCAAGGCCTCGATAAGCGATGAGGATGAGACGCCGGAGGAGGAGCTTGCGGGGCTTGAGGAGGCGGTACTAAATGGATTTTGGAAAGGCTACAACGACGACGATTTTTTGAAGTTCGATAACGGGGATATTTCGCTCGACGACGCTATCACGCACAACGGCGGGCATCTTGAATTGGTAAACACAAGCATATTATTCGAGTCATGCGTTTAGTGGAATTCGGTTACTTTTATATGGAGAAGTTGGAAAAGAAAGTTGCTACCCTCCCAATGTACCATTAAATTGGCCTCGTCTACGCCGCGACGCTCCCCAATGGGTGGACTATAGCCCCCCTGCCGATCCCCAATATTGTCTATTTGGATCAATTTCCTTTTCAGGCGCTTTCGACGGGGAAGCCGCGCACACGGGCGATATCTTCGAAAAGAGGCTTAAAACGCTATAAAAAGCCCCTAATGGGGTCGATATGGGCATAAAACGGGTCAGAATAGGGGTTTCTAAAAAATTGCTCATGGACGGTGATATTTATTATATTAATATGGAATAGGCGGCATAGCCCGCCTGAACAACAACAAAATAACGTCGAGAGGATAGCGAATGAGGGTAACCGGGGTGGTAAGGGTGATGGCGTTGCTTGCGCTTTTGACCGGAATGGCGGCGGCGGGGATCAAGTATGTGGCGGTCGTTGAGAGCGACATAGACGAATCGTCAGGCGCGTCCGAAAAGATAAGCAGGGCGGACGTAAGGCTTGTAACGGCGGAACTCCGCCGAGAGGCCGTCAAAAACCTGCCACCGAAGAGGTATAGCATTATGACTTCGGAGACCGTCCAATCTATGGGCGGGGCGGTCTTGGAAGAATGCGCCGAAGAAAACTGCGTCATCGCCCTCGGATCAAAAATCGGCGCGGACTTTATAGTGCGCGGGACTGTGAGCAAACTCGAATCGAAATTCACGCTGCAAGTAGAGATGTACGAGACCGATAACGGAACATTGGTCGCCTCGTGCGAACCCGTCCGCGCGGAAAGCATCGGAGAACTTGTGGAGAAAGCGGCGACGGTCTGCGCCAACATGTACAAGACATGGGCGGCCTCGCAAAAAGTCACGGTCGATCCCGATTCAAAGAGAGCGAGCAAAATAAGCGCAGGCGGCGGCGCGTTGTTCGCGAGCGACTTCGGCGGCGGCGTGACGTTTGACGGCGGACAAATAGCAATGCCTTTCTACGGATTCGGAGGCTTCCTAACCTTTGACGTTACATACGCCGCAATATCCGTAGGCTACATACAAGGCGGCGGGAAGTGGATGGCGCCAAGCGACATTAATCCCGACAACCTGCCGGATATGCAACGCTCTTTGCTGAACTTCAGTGTATACGCGAAATATCCGAATATCGGATTCGGGAAAAATATAAATCTGTACCCGATTCTGTCTATAGACTACGAACTCGCCATCTCCGGTAAATTAGAATACAGCAACCGAAAATATGTCTTTGACGATAGAAACGCGGACGGCTACTCCGCGAGCGCGCTCAGCGCACTGTGGGTAAAGATCGGCGGCGGCGCGGATTATTATGTGACCGCAAGCGCATACATACGAACCGAATTGCTCTACGGCGCGAGGACGGCTAGCTCGTATGAACAAGGTAACGTGGATAAACACGATGCCTATGATACGAGATTGGGGCACGGTTTGACAATTAAGGTGGGGGCGGGGGTTAAGTTGTAAACGCTGTCTGAATTAGGATTTTTAGGATTAAAAGGATTATAGGATTAAAACACTGTCTGAACTAGGATTTGGCTTCGCCGAGATAAACAAGTTATAAGATTAAAAAAGTAACAATTAACGATTACGGAGAATGATATGAAGAAGACGATGTTGTACGTATTAATTACCATCGCGATTACAGCGGTAGCCGCGATAGTCATTGTCGGATGTAACGGCGATCTTGGGAGTAGTAACGAAAAGATGTACGATTTTCTTGAAAAATTTCGCGGAGAGGCCGACAGTACGGTTTCCAAATATATAGTAAGGTACGACGCCAACGGCGGGAAAAACGATCCTCCCGCGCCGGACACCGTGCTCGCCGGGAGGAAAATAAGATTGCCGGGCAAGAACACCCTGACAAAAGATCCGCTCGTTTTTGTCGGCTGGAATACCGAAAGTTCTGGCGACGGGAAGAAGTACGGCGTGGGCGCCGACTATACGCCTACATCCAACGTTACCCTATACGCCGAATGGCAGAATAACGGGGCCAGATACGATGTGACTGTTTCAAGCGCCGGTACGGGTTCGTACGGCGGCAGCAGTTACCAGTATGACGATATAGTCAACATATACGCGGGGACTGCTCTGGACGGTCAGCAGTTCAAAGAATGGACGGCGACCCCCAGCGTATCTTTCGCGAGCAAAAACAGCCCTACGACTTCGTTCCGCATGCCGGCATACCCGGTGACGGCGACGGCGGTCTTTGAAGCTATACCGGCGAATAAATACGCGGTTACGGTTTTAAGCGATGGTAGCGGCATGTCGGGGGGCGGCAGTTACTCGTCCGGCGTTGTTGTTACCATAAATGCCGGATCGGATCCGTTTGGCCATAGGTTCAAAAACTGGACGGTCACGAGCGGCGGCGTAGGTTTAGCCGATGCGAACAATAGAAGTACCACGTTTACTATGCCGTCAAACGCTGTGACGGTGACGGCGAACTTTGAGAAAGTGTCTACATATAAAGTTACGGTTGTGAGCGAAGCAATCGGCGCGTCTAAAGACAGCAGTTATAGGGTGGGCGACACGGTCACCATAAACGCGGGAGCGGCATCAGCCGATAGACGATTCAGAAATTGGACAGTTACGAACGGCGACGTAACGTTGGATAACACGGAAAGCATAACGACCAAGTTTATTATGCCGGCAAACGCAGTGACGGTAACAGCGAACTTTGTGGCGAATACGTATACGGTTATGATTGTAAGCGTAGGTACTGGTATGATAGGCGGAGGGGAGTACTCGCCGGGAACAATAGTCACAATAAAGGCGGGAACAGCGCCGTCTGGTTTTGTGTTCAAAAACTGGACATCGTCAAATAGCACTGTAGTCTTCACCGATGCGAATAGTACAACAACTGCATTTACCATGCCGCCGGCGGCGGTGACGGTAATAGCGAGTTTTGGCGGTACTCTCACTGATAGCAGAGACGGTCAAACATACGGGGCTGTAAGCATAGGCAACAAGATATGGATGACGAAAAACCTGAATTATCCGATGTCAAACGGTTCTTGGTGTTATGGGAATGCAGATTCCAACTGCGTTAACTATGGTAGGTTATATAATTGGAGTACGGCAAAAACAGTATGTCCTACAGGATGGCATTTGCCTGATACTGCGGAATGGAGAAGATTGGTTGAAACGGCAGGTGTTAATGATATTGATGATTTTGGATTTTCCACATTACTTGGCGGCTACCGCGATGTCATTGATGGTGGTTTCGTCAATGCCGGCAAAGTCGGCTACTGGTGGACGGCTACGGAGGTCGGGAACGGCCATTCTTACAGCCGACATAGATCGTACCGTGGTTACGTGTACGAGAGCTCAAACGACCCGGGCTATGGTTTTTCTGTACGTTGTGCTAAGAACGAGTGAGCCATAGTTGGATAGTGGCAATTCACTTAATCATATGGTTGGGAAAGATATACAAATTGACTAATCTACCTAAACTTTTTCAAAGAGAGTTTTTTATGGATAGGGAGGATAAAATTTATAGACTCAGTCTTGATCATGAAATTAACGGTGTTGATATTCACTCGCAAAAAGATTCTTATATTGCGTGCAACACATGGAATTTTGACTTGTCGTTAAATCTGTATCACATTCTTAAGTATGAATATTTAATTAAATCGTTGGAAAATAGATGTTTAAATATGAATAAGACAACAAAATGGGGAGACTGTTCCAAATTTTGTGTAAACTTCGACAGTGACAGTACGCCCGCGCCGCCGTTCCCCCTTACCCGCAATCCGTTCCAACCGCTTGTGTTCGCGGCGGGGTCGGTCGGGGGGCGCGGTCAAAGTCCGGTGGGTGTACAGACGCGTCCCGGCGCTTTTTGCCCGATCTTGAAGAGTCCTCGGAAGCGGTGAAAAAAGTGGAGACACACGGCATGAAACGGGGTGTAAAATATGCAACCAAACAACGCGCGAAGAGGCTAAAAACGCCTCAAACGCGCTCAAATCGCACTTTACGACATCAACTGAATTGATTATAAATAATATAATCTGTTTTAATAAATCCTATTTCAGACATCGTTATTCATTATACGTCTTCCAAACAGCCAGCAGTTTCTCCTTATTGCTCTCAAGCATAGGCGCCAGCGGCAACCGAACCGGCCCCGCCGCCAGCCCTACCTCCGCCATGCAGGTTTTTATAGGCACGGGGCTGGTTTCTATGAACACGATTTGCGAGATCGGGAGCAGATCGTCGTGCAGCATAAGCGCCCCGGCGTGGTCGCCGCTGTGCCACAGCTCCACCATCTTGCTCATCTTCAACGGGAGTATGTTGCCTGTTACCGAGATAACGCCCGTCCCGCCGCAGGCTAAAATCGGCAGCGTCAGCGCGTCGTCGCCGGATAGGATGGTGATCCTGTCGCCGCAGACGCGGTGTATCTCCGAAATCTGCGCGAGGTTGCCGCTGGCCTCCTTGATCGCCACGACCTGCGGGAGGCGGCTCAGCCTCTCCACCGTATCGGGCAGCATATTCACGCCGGTGCGCCCCGGCACGTTGTAGAGCACCATAGGCACGTCCGCTTTTTCGGCAATCACGGAGAAGTGCCTGTACAGCCCCTCCTGGGAAGGCTTGTTGTAGTACGGGGTGATGGTTAGTATCGCGTCCGCGCCGCTCTTCTTCGCGTGGAGCGCCGCCTCCACGGCCTCGGTCGTGTTGTTCGACCCCGCCCCGGCGATCACCTGCACACGCTTGTTCGTCTGGTCTATCGTGACGTCGACCACACGCATGTGCTCTTCCCAAGAGAGCGTCGCGCTCTCCCCGGTCGTGCCGCACGGCACCAAGCCGGCCACGCCGTTGTCGATCAGATAGTCGATGTTGGAACGCAGGCCCACTTCGTCTAGGCTGCCGTCGGCCTTGAAAGGGGTTACTATCGCTACGTAACAGCCTTTGAATGTCATATTCTTGCCGCTGCCCATAATACGCAAAGTCTCCTTAGAATCAAATAATGAAAGTCAAAATCTTTACCGAACCGAAGCATAATCATCTCGCATTAATATAATAAACGCGCCGAACCTTAGGCAATATTCTTATCGCTTCCGGCCCGACGCGTTAACTTTGCGGGTTTCAGGTATTGACGGCCTAAGTCTCTTCTTTGACCACCCAAACCTTGAGCTTCGCGTCAACGCCCTTGTGCAACGAGATGTCCACCGTGTAGACGCCCAGCTGCTTAATAGGCTCCTCGAGCTTCACCTGGCGCTTCTCGACGTCGAATCCCTCCTTCTTCAGGAACTCGGCTATGTCGAGCGCCGAAACGGAACCGTAGACCTGCTCCTCCTCGCCGACTTTCACGGCAATCGTGCATGAGGTGTTCTCGATCTTGCTCAAAACACCGCGCGCCTCCTCTACGAGCTTCGCCTCGCGCTTCTCGTTAGTCCGCTTCGCGTCGGCGACCAGACGCTTGTTCCCCTCCGTCGCCACCACCGCCACCCCGTTGGGTATCAGGAAGTTCCTAGCGTACCCGTCCTTCACGGTGACGATGTCCATCGCACTGCCAAGCTTGCCGTAATCCTTCTTAAGCACTACTTCCATTTTATCGCTCCTAACCTTGTCAACAAAATTCAACATTAAATGTATCATTGATACCACGTACTACAGGATTGCTTCGTCGCTTCGTTCCTCGCAACTTGTTTATCTCGGCGAAACCAATGACCGTCATTGCGAGCGTAGCGAAGCAATCCAGAATTGACATATCCCGCTACCTCATGTTCTCCGCCACAAACGGCAACAGACCCAAGTGCCTCGCCCGCTTGACCGCAACGGCAAGCAGCCTCTGGTTCTTGGCGCTCACGCCGGAGAGACGCCTCGGCACTATCTTGCCGCGCTCGGTCACAAACCGGCCGATTATCTTTATGTCCTTGTAATCGGGCGCCACCTTGTTCTGCTCAAACCAGCAGACCTTCTTCGACCTTCTCTTGACAAACGCCATTTTATTTTTCTCCTATATTGATTAAAGTCAAATTCTTTTTTAGACGAAGCCTTCGGCTTCATAGATATATGCGGGGCTGAACCCCGCATATTCAGTCAACGTCAAAACCAACGTCAAAGTCAAAAGATATAGTATCAACGCACAAAAATGACGCTTATTGACGCGCTGACTAATCGCGCTCCAGGTCTCCGTCTTCATCCTCCGGCTTATCGACCCTGATCTCCTCCTTGCGCGCCGCGAAGGCCTCCCTCGCCACCTCGTTTTTGAGGTCGCGAACCGTCGTTAAGTGGCGCAGCACCGCCTCGTTCAGCTTAACGTGCTTGTCGAAAGCCGCGGCGATGTCGCCGCTCGCCTTGTAGCAAAACAAGGCGTAGTGGCCGATCTTCTTCTTATTGATCGTGTAGGCAAGCGCGCGCTTCCCCCACACGTCAACCTTCTCGTACTCCGAATTGGACTTGAAGAACTCTTCAAGTTTCTCCTGCTCCCTCTGGATCGTATCGTCGGAAAGGGTTCCGTCGATAACGACCATAGTTTCGTAGGGTCGAATCACTTTTACTGCCTCCTGTGGACGTTTGGCCCCGAAGTCGTCGTACCCGTTCTCCTTTGCCTTTACGGCATCGGCGGGTTCATGCCCCGGGGCAGGGTTTAATTTGTACAACAATCTATCAACAACAATAATTATCAATTATACCTATTCATCGCCGCGTCGATCCCATTGTCAATCATGAACGCCACGGCCGCCGCCGCCGACTTCACCGTCTTGGCGACATCCCCGCGTTCGCTCTCCTCAAAGCCGCCCAGCACGAAATCTATCACGCTCGCGTTCGGCGGCAGCGGCCCTATTCCCACGCGCAGCCTCGGATAGACGGAGCCTATGGCCGCCGATACCGACTTTAACCCGTTGTGCCCGCCCGGCGACCCGTCTTTGCGGAAACGCAGCTTACCCATCGGGATTTGGAAATCGTCGACGACAATCAAACACCTGTCGCCGCTCAACCCGTACTTCTTGACAAGCGCCCCCACCGCGTCGCCGGAGAGATTCATGTAGGTCAGCGGCTTGGCGACCAGCACCGGCTTGCGGATCTCGCCGCAGTACGCCGTCCGGCAAACCGCCTCGCAGTACTCGACGGGCGCGGTAACCGTTCCGCCGTCTAAGACGGCGCAGAATTCGTCCGCGACGTCAAAGCCGACGTTGTGGCGGGTGCCGTCGTATTTACGGCCGGGATTTCCGAGGCCTATCACCAGCAGATCCGGCTTGAATTTCTTTATATCATTAAGAACGGGGCCGCCGCCGGCGTCAACCTTGCGCGGCCTCCCCTTTCCAAAGAGCCTGCCGAGTAACCCTTCCAAGAGCCACAAAAAAACGGCGCTCCGCTACTTCTTGGCCGGGGCCTTAGCCGCCGCCGGGGCTTTCGCTCCCGCCGCGGGGGCCTTTGCGCCCGCCGCAGGGGCCTTAGCCGCCGCGCCCGCCGCAGGAGCGGCCGCCGCAGCCGCCGCGCCCTCCTCCGTCGCCGCAGCCGCCGCGGTCGACTCGCGGGTCGGGTGCGTCACAACCGCCAGCACCTCGTCCGGCGCGTGCTTCAGCGTCAGGCTCGGTATGGAGATGTCGCGCACGTGGATCGAGTCGCCGATCTTGAGCGCCGACACGTCCACGGACACCTTCTCAGGAATGTCGGCGGGCAAGCACTCCACCTTCACCGCCTTGAGCGGGTGGCCGAGCACGCCGCCGTCGTCCTTAACGCCCACGGGCACCCCGACAAACTCAAGATGCACATCCGTGGTCACCTTTTTGCTCATATCCACATGGAAGAAGTCCAGGTGGTAAAAGAAGTCGTCCTTCAAGACGTGGCGCTGGGTTTCGCGGATAACCGCGATGGCGCCCTCTCCCAAACCGAGATCGATAAGGTGAGTGGTCTGCCTGGCCCTAACAACCGCGGCAAACTCCTTGTGCGGCACCTCGATCTTCCGCGGCTCGCCCTGCCCGTAGTACACAGCGGGTATCCACCCCTGCGCACGCGCCTTACGCGTGTAAGACTTCCCGGCGGAACTCCTCTCACGCGCCTTCAATTTAACGATTTCCAAGGTACTACCTCCTCCGGCAAACGCTAT
>Ga0182488_12618_pt1 | contig 15958 bp, 13 predicted proteins | sample TergutNc150P3_FD_120830 | JGI IMG/M metagenome (GOLD analysis project Ga0182488, IMG submission 120830) | reverse complement strand
AGGCGCTCGTGGAGGGGGTGATGATGCGCGGCAAGGAGAAGGTGGCCTGGGCGGTGCGCCGCCCCGACGGGGAGACGGTCGTCGAGTCGTTCCCGTTCGTCTCCGTCACCAAGCGCGTCACGGTCTGCAAGATACCGGTCATACGCGGGGTGATAAACCTCTTCGAGTCGTTCAGCTGGGGCTACAAGGCGCTTTCGCGGTCGGTGGACATATCGACCGCGGAGGGCGAGGCGGCGGGTCAGGCCGCCGACGCGCCGAAACCGTCCTTTTTAGACCGCGTCCTGATGACCCTGTCCTCGCTCGTCGCTTTCGCCGTCTCCATAGGGCTATTCATGTACGCGCCGATGTGGACCGCTTCGCGCATACACTTTATAAACGAGCCGGCGGCGCTGTTCAACCTCTTAGACGGGAGAGTTTCGATCAACGTTCTGCAATCGCTCCTCTTCAACCTCTTCGCGGGGGCTATGCGCATCACGCTGTTCCTCCTGTATATGTCGCTGATAAGCCTGTGGAGCGAGATGCGGCGGGTGTTCGAGTACCACGGGGCGGAGCACAAGACCATCTTCGCATACGAGGACGGTAAGGAACTGACCGTAGAAAACGTCGAGCCGTACACCACGCTCCACCCGCGCTGCGGCACGAGCTTCCTCATACTCGTAGCGATATGCAGCATACTCCTGTTCTCCGTTATAGATACGCTCTACATACACTACGTCTACGATTTCCGCAATAACCTGCCCTACCGGTTCGCCGTGCACCTTGTGTTGATTCCTTTTGTGGCCGGCGTCTCCTACGAGTTTCTCAAACTCTCGGACAAGTTTAAGCATTGGCCGATCGTCGGGCTGCTGATAAAACCGGGCCTGTGGCTTCAGCGCATCACCACGCGCAAGCCGGACAGTTCGCAGATAAAGGTAGCCGTGAAGGCGCTGGAGGCGGCGCTGTGATTGCCGCCAAGGTGGAGGGGATACTGTGGAGGCATCGCGAACTTGAAGAGAAGATGGCCTCGCCGGAGGTCGCCTCAGACCCGTCGCTCTTGGAGAAACTCGGCCGCGAATACAACGGCATCGCGCGTAACCTGCCTGCATTTAAACGATATTTGGAATTGGTGAAAGACATAGCCTCGGCCCGCCAGATAATAGCCGACGGGAGCGACGCAGATCTCGCCGCGCTCGCCGCGGAGGAACTCGCCGAATTGGAGAAGGAGCTTCCCGATTGCGAAGAGCGCGTGAAGATGCTGCTCGTGCCGCGAGACCCCAAGGACGTGAAGAACGCCGTCTTGGAGATACGTGCCGGCACAGGGGGGACGGAGGCGGGGATCTTCGCCGCGGATCTGTACCGGATGTTCACACACTTTTTTGAAAAGAAGGGATGGGAGACGGAGGTATTATCATCGAGTTACGGCGATATGAACGCGATCAAGGAGATAATAGTGAACGTGCGCGGCGAGAACGCCTACGGCACGCTGAAGTACGAGTCCGGCGTCCATAGAGTGCAGCGCGTCCCGCTGACGGAGGCCCAGGGGCGGGTGCACACGTCGGCGGCGTCGGTGGCGGTCTTTCCGGAGGCGGACGAATTCGAGGTGCAGATAAACCCGAACGATCTGCGCATAGACCTATACTGTTCAAGCGGCCCCGGCGGCCAATCGGTCAACACTACGTACTCGGCGGTGCGGATAATGCACGTCCCCACAGGGCTGATAGTCACTTGTCAGGATGAGAAATCACAGCATAAAAATAAGGCGAAGGCGATGAAGGTGCTGCAGACTAGGCTATATGAGTTGGAATTGGCGAAGGTGGAGGCGGAGGAGTCGGCGGCGAGGAAGAGCATGGTCAGCACGGGCGACAGGAGCGCGAAAATCCGCACATACAATTTCCCGCAGAACAGGGTTACGGATCATCGTATCAATTTGACGTTGTACAATTTGGACAAGTTCATAAACGGGGATATGGACGAGATGGTGGAGGCGCTGGCTATCGCGGATTTGAACGAGCGGGTTAAGAATAGCAGCGAGGGGTGATGATTCTTTCAAAATTGCTGATTGACATCCGCAAACGCTTATTGAACGTTCTTGATGATTCGATACTTGCCGATAACGAGGCTGTATTGATCATTGAGCGATCCTTGGGTATCGCTAAAGAGCGGATATATGCGGATGATTCTATCCGTGTTAATAATGATGATATTGACCGTATCAATGCGATTATAGGACGACGGCTATCCGGCGAGCCGTTGCAGTATATCTTCGGCAAAGCCTATTTTTATGACAGGGAATTCTTCGTCAATAATGATGTATTGATACCAAGGCCGGACACGGAGATATTAGTCGATACCGTCATCAATACAGAAAAGAAATCTCCAGCAATGTTTATTGACATCGGCACGGGCAGCGGCATCTTGGCGGTTGTATTGACGGCGCATTGTTCTGATTGGACGGCTGTCGCGATTGATATATCATTTAAAGCGTTACAGACCGCTTCGCGCAATCTTTTCGGGGATGATGCCAATCCGTCTGTCAATAATCCTATCAACAATAATATATATCTGATCTGTAGTGATATGCTAAACGCCGTCAAGCCTGATAAGCGTTTTGACTTCATCGTCAGCAACCCGCCCTACATATCATCCCCGCAGATGAAAACGCTTGACAAAAGCGTCATAAATTATGAACCGCGCATAGCCCTAAGCGGCGGTGAGGACGGGCTTGATTATTATAGAATGATTTCGACACGCGCCAAAATGTATCTTAAAGATAACGGACGAGTCTACTTGGAAATCGGGTTCGACCAAGGCGAAAGCGTACCGAACATCCTATATAACGACGGATGGGATGATGTCGCTGTAATAAAGGATTTGGCGGGGCGCGACCGAGTCGTGACCGCTAAAAATAATCAATATTGATCCGGTGCCGATATGGACGAAATCAATAAGAAAAAACATGAATCTCCCCTGCCCTCCGCCTTATCGGCAAGTATCGCGGCGAGGCTCCTATCGTACGCCTACTCCGCCGCAATCAATACAAGAAATCTCGCCTACGACTCAATAAATTTCCTATCAAAACAGTTGGATTTCCCGGTGATAAGCGTGGGCGGGATCCGCGCAGGCGGGACGGGCAAGACTCCTGTCGTTCAGTTGATAGCCCGTCATCTCATTGATCATCACAAATGCGGCGTGGCCGTCCTGTCGCGCGGCTACGGGCGGCGTTCATCCAAAAAGAACGTCATCGTCAAGCCGGGCGAACCCGCCAACTGGGAGCGGACGGGCGACGAGCCGTGCATGCTTCACAATAATCTCCCCGAATCATGGCTGGGCGTGGGGGCTGACAGATCGGCGGCGGCGCGGCTGCTGTCGCCGTTGCTGCCGGATCGATCCGTCTTCCTACTCGATGACGGCTTCCAGCGCCGCCAGACCCGCCGCGACTTGGACATCGTCTGCCTGAACGAGGAGGTTTTCGACGACCGGATGATGCCCGCCGGCTACCTGCGGGAGCCGATGCCGGCGTTAATCCGGGCTGATGTCGTGCTCGTAATCGGCGCTCAGGAGCGTGTCAACAAGCTAATAGAGGTTAGTAAGCGCATCAACGAATACCTGTCAACGGCGTTAAAATCAACAAAAAAACTCCCGGTCACCGCCGTCCTGCTCCGATATCCCGACCTCTGGGTGAACGCCCGCAGCGGGGAGACGGCTCCGAAACCGCCTATGGGGTCGCCAGCCGCCGTCACCGGCATAGCCCGCCCGGAGCGGTTTTTGGCGGCGCTGCCGCGGTTTTCCATAGTTCCGTCGGGGGTTTATAAATTTCCGGATCATTATAATTTTAAAAGAAATGATATTGCGCGTATCCATAATATATATTTATATGGCGCGGTTACCACGGAGAAAGACGCCGTCCGGCTCATGTCGCCGGCCTTCTCGGATATCCGCGATCTCTGGTATCTCAGGGAGGGCTTGCGGTTCGCGGACGGGGAGGCGGAAGCGCGGGTCTTGTCTATGGCGGCCGGGGTTTTGGATGCGCGTACTGTGAAATAAACCGTTTAATACATTACAATAACACTAAAAGAGGAGTTGTTCCATGAAACTTGCCCGATTCCTTGGCCTTGCAGTTATCCTGACAGGGGTGTTCTTCGCCGCGTCCGCCGACGGCGCGGATACGGACGGATCAAATACGGACGCTATAGGAGGAGAGCCCCAATACGTTATGGTGACAAGGCTTTCCAAAGTGTATACGAATCTTGACCCTAAGTCCGATATTATACGCTTGGTTAAGAAAGGCGAGTACTTGGAGCGTCTTTCCAAGGGCGATCTCTGGTTCAAGGTGAAGGTTGACGGAAGGATAGGTTATCTGGAGACGAAAGACGGCAAGATGGTGAGCGGAAAGGGCGCGCCGGTTATTACGCTGCTGCTCTATATCGTCCTGCTTCTGGGCTGCGCCGGCGGCGTGATGCTCTACATAAAGAAGCAGCAGATCGCCCCTTCGGCATCCGCCGTCGACGATTTTGACGACGACCTTGACGACGACGACAACCTGCGCTGAGGTCTCGGAGACACAATGAGGAAAACGGCCAGGGTAATCGTCCGCACCGCGTTGCTGCTCTTTTGCGCGTGGAGCGCGAGCGCCGATCATTTGGAGATAACGGGCGACGTGCGTATGCGCTCCGAGCCGGACAAAGCCGGAGACGGCATAGCTATCGTGCCCAAGGGCTCGATGGTGCCCATATTAGACAAGCAGGATAACTGGTACAAGGTAGAGTACAGCGGCGATACGGGCTGGATTTTCGGCAAGTACGCCCGCCAGCGCGCCAACGCCGGAGAGATATTCACCAAGCAAGACGTGTCTATGCTGCCGCCCGTCCCCCTCGGCGACGAGCAAGAACCTGAGCGGTTCGTACGGATAACGGCCGACGACACGCCCATTTTCGAGCGCATAGGCGAAGACGCGCCCGTCCTCCGCACGGCGCGGAGCGGCGAGTCGTTCGCTCTTATCGGCGAGGGCGAGTCGTGGTGCAAAATCACCTACAAAGACACCACCGGATGGGTAAAGAAGAGCGGCGTGGAAATATCAGACTCCAAGCCCTCCCAAAAGTACGCGCAGGTCATAAATGACAACACGCTCATCCGTTACTATCTGGACCCCAAAGCGCCGTACCTCTACAAAGCCCGTAAAGGCGACTGGTTCGTCTTGGTCGACGTGGGCGTGAGCGGAACGTGGTGCAAGGTCGTCTACGGCGATACCTCCGGCTGGGTCAAAGTGTCCGACGTGGAGATACTGAACGCCAAACCCACCAAGGCCGACATAGTCGTCGAGGAGGCCAAGACGCTCGTCTTCGGTCTGCTAGGGTTGGGCGTTGTGATTCTGATAGTCTCGGTAGTCATAACGCTCCGCCACATAAAGGCCGAGCGCATGCGCAACATCTACGTGCAAAAGAACGCCCTCATTCTGGCTAAGGAGAGCAAACACGTCCAGTACATGCTCACGAACTCCGCTTCGACCATGGAACATTGCTTCTCAGAGATCGGCTTCAACGTAGTCGTGACCAAGGACTCCGTCACCGCCCGCAACATCATAGAGACAAACATGCCCGACCTCATATTGGTCGACTGGGACTTTGAAACGGCGATCTTCGCAAAAATCGACAACCTCTTCGCGCGCCTTATGCCACCGGACATGCCGCACTTCCTGTTCTATAACGTGCCCGACCCTACCGCCGTGCCGCCGTCAAAGGCGCTGCGCAACGTCAATTTATTGGGCCTCTCCGTCGTAGACCGCGACATCTTCAAGGTTGTGACACCGCTCTTGGTGCACAAAACCGAGACGGAGCAATCCAAAGACATACAGAAAGGTGCCCAACGCTGCGCCTTGGAAGGCGAAATCGCCGGCGGAAACCTTCTGGAGGTATTGCAGTTCATAGAGATCGGCAGCAAAACCGGCTGCCTGATGGTAGAAACGAGGGGCCCGTTCGGACTGGTCTACTTCAGCGACGGACGGATCATCTACGCGGCGGCGAAGGGGCCGGAGGGCGGGCCTATATACGGCGTGGAGGGCGTGTACGAAATACTGAACCAGCCTATGGGGAAATTCAGATTTATCACGAACAAACAGCCTAAGGTTGCGAACCTTAATCTGCCTACGCTGTCGGTGCTGATGGAATGGACGAAAGAGAAGGACGAGTCGCATAAATAAAAGTCAAAATCTATCTATATATTCCTGAAGTATCAGGCAAGCCGCGATTCTATCTGACAGCGATTTATCCCTGCGCGCTTTTTTCTTGCGGTGCATCATCAACTCCGCAGCTTTTTTCGATGTGAAACTTTCGTCTATAAAATGGATCGGCAGGTTGACACGCTGTTCTATTACGGTTGCGAATTCCCGTACTTCTTTGCTCATGGCTGTTTCTTCATCGTCTATGCTTAGCGGGAGGCCGAATATTATCGCGGCCGGATTTTCTTGGGTGATGATTCTTATCAATTCGTCAATATGATCCGGATGCGTTTTCCTGTCTACGATACCTATGCTTCTAGCCAATCTTCCCTCGTCGTCGGATACGGCCACTCCGATACGGCGGCGGCCGTAGTCTATGCCCATCAGCTTCATCTAACCTTCGCTTTTTTAACCATGCCCAAAAAGTCCTCGATGACCTCGTCGAAATAGTAGTCTTCGTGCGCGTACATCGCAAGTTCCGTGTACTGTTTGCCGTCGTGGATAGTTCCCAGAATAAGGCAGCGGCGGCGGATTCCGTTTTCTAACGAGTAGGAGAGGGAGAGGCGGAAGGCCTCTTTGCCGTCTATCTCGGCGGGGGCCAATTCCTCCATCAGGAGGTCGAAGACGCCGGGGGTTACGCGGAGGTTGTTCATCACCACCTCGGCCACCTCGTAGGTCTGCATACCGGCGTTGATAGTCAGATCCGTGTACGGCATCCGCACGGGAAGTTTTTGTTCGGTCGTGATTCGGATCACGTCCATGTACGGGCCGTGGCGCGTCAGCACCAGCGGGGACGCAGACTTGTTGTCGTAGAAGAGCCAATTCGCGGGGAGGCCGGCCGTCTGCGGGTGTTTTTTGTACACCGTATCCACCGGTTTCCAAGATATGTCGCGCCGGCCTAAGCAGCCTGCCGTCAGCATCAGCATTATCAATACCAAGGTAATTTTCACCACAGCCGACTTTATCATTCGCCCCCCTGCTTTTCGCATTGGCGCAAGAGCTCGCGCGCCATCTTGATGTCCGCCGCGCCGGCCGCCCTGTCGCAGTAGCCGCGCAGGTATCCGAGCGCCTTATCCTTACGGCCTATCGAGTGGTAGGCGAACCCTATCGCCCTCAGCGCCGCCGGATTGCCGGGGCTGCACGTCAGCGCCTTGTCGTACCACTCTATCGCCGCGGAACTCCTCGGCGAGAGCTGGCGCTCCATGTCCCCGCGCTTGATCAGCGCCGCCACGTCGCAACTGTCGACCGAGAGCAGCCTGTCCAAGAGCGGTTCGGCAAGCTCCGGCCTGCCGGCGGCGTTGTTCATCATGACTTCGTGCAGTATAACCCCGCCCATCTTTACGTTGAAGTACCCGCGCTCTATTTCGTCGCCGCCGGCGCTTGCCGCCGCGCCGCCGCCGTCCCTGATCGAGTTAATAAACCCCCTTAAGTCCGCCGGCGGCTCATATCCGGCGGCGGTCATCCTGACGACCGCCAAACTATCCGCCTCGCGCTCAATCCGCTCGGTGTAACCGGCAATGGCCGAACGCAGAGCGTCGCCTGTCACCGTCCCGGCCACGCCGTCGCTCAAAATCAGCGCTTCGGGATTACGCCGCTGATCATCGGAAACAAGGCCGCGCGCCTGACGCTTCATCTCCAGCAAGTTCTTCTCGGTATGATCCAAAACTATGTGCCCGAGCTCGTGCGCCAATACCGCGGCCACCTGCGTCTCGTTCGCCAAACGGGAGAGCAGACCGGTGCAAATGAAAACCGTCCCGTTGGGGGCGGCGAAAGCGTTGAACACGTTGCTGCGCAATACCCGCGCCCGCAGCCTGTAACGCCTGCGCTCTTCAGGCAAAGCCTGCTTTTCGAGTATCTCGGTCAGATAGTCTGTCAAATCTTTCTCATCCAAAATGAGATTCTGGTATAGGAAGCGCTGCTCCATGCCGTTGGATTGGGCTATGAGGCTGGGTACGTGAACGCCCTCCGCCGAGTCCTCAGGCTCGTCGGCAAGGGCGTTGAAAGGAATCGCTGTTATAAACAAAAGTATGAACAATGATATTATTTTTTTCGCGTTTGTCATTCGAACAGCGCCCCCACGATGCCCGTCGAATACCTTTCCGCCCTCATATCGACGGCGCCGGTGACGGCGATGTCCTTGTACCACAGAACGCGCCCGTCGCGCCCCACGAGGATGACCGCGACGTAGGTCCTGCCGCGGTCGGCCCCGGACTCCGCCGCGTCTTTAGCCCGCAACCGCCTGAAACCGCGATTCTCCTGAAACCCATAGACGTACGCAAATCCGTCCACGCCGTAAATGTTGCAGAGCGAATCCGTCGAACCTATCGAGTACTTGACGGTATCTATCAGCGTAGAGGAGTAAAACGACCTGATCTCGGCGTTCTTAGAGGAGGCGTTCATTGACTTGATATACATAGACCTGTCGGTGTAGAAACGGCTTCTGAAAGCCATGCAGTGGTATCGCATCCTTGCCTTCAGGTTGAAAATCTCCCGCGTCAGAGCGGCGTCGGGGACTATTGCCGGATCGTAACCCATCCCCGTTAGAGTTAGCGCGGCGGAGACCGAGGCGCGGCGGGAGGCGAGTTTGCTCCAATCGTCGCGGTACTCGAATACGCCGCCGGAGGAGACATCGTACAAAAACACCTCCGCTCCGAGAATGCCCAGGCGCTGCGGGATCATATCCGAATCGAGGTCCGGCCCCTCGACCTCATTCTGCGTCACGGCATTCTGTATAGGCTCGTCCTCAGGATCAGGCGCAACCGCCTCCGGCGCCGACGCCGCGTACCCGGCCGCGAAAGCGGCCAGCAGCGTCAGCAACGTAACGGTCGGATGTATCGATCTCATAATACGCATAGCCCCCCGAAAGCTACTTCAGCAACCTGATCTCGTCCTGAACCGCCTTGTTGTTCGGATCAAGCAGCTTGGCCCTGTTCAGGTGCTGGATTTGCAGGTCTTTCTGCTTTGTGGCCTTGTAGACCCTCGACAGGCCGAGCTCCGCCGAGACCATCTTCGGGTCTATCTCCAAAGCCTTTTTGTAGTACGTCTCCGCCCTGTCGTACTCGGCGAGCAAGAAGTGCGCTTCGGCGCGGCCGGCGCAGGCGGGGGCGTAGTTGTTGTCGGCGAACAAGACGAGCTTGTAGGTCTCTATGGCGTCGCCGTACTTCTTCTGCATCCTCTGAATCCCCGCCAAAGCCATCAAACCGTCGCGGTTGGTCGGATCGCTGTTCTTTACATCGTTGGCGACTTTCGCGGCCTCGTCAAGTTTCCCTGATTCAACCAGATCGCCGCAGAGCATGAGGCGGTGCCTGTTGTCGCCGCTTATCTTCACAAGCTCCCTGATCTCCGCGTCGGCAAGCTCCTTTTTGCCCTCCCTCTTGTACATCTTGTAGAGGCGCTCGCGAACGTCGGGGTCGTTGCCCTTCAAGCTCTTCGCCTTGGCCAACAGCTCCGTCGTCTTCTGCTGACGGCTGGTAGCCTCGTAGGCGTCGGCCAGCATTATCAGAGCCTTCACGTCCTTATCGTTTGTCGTGAGGAATATCTCCAAGTTCGTGATGGCCTCGGAGTATTGCTTTTTCTCAAAAAGCAGCTCGCCGATGCGGCGGGTGACGGCGAGATCCTGCGGCTTCAGCTTGAAGTACATTTTGTAGGCGGCGAGCTCCATATCGGCCTTGCCGAGCTTTCCGCTCACAATCGCCAGCTGCTGCCATATATCCACGTCGTTGTCAACCAGTTTAGACGCGGCGCTCAGATTATCCGCCGCCTGCGGGAAGGTCTCCTTCTTCTGCGCGTAGATCATGCCGAGGCGCACGAAGTTGCGGGCGTCTCTAGGAAAGGCCTTCGTATTGGCGAGGTACGCCTTTACGGCCTGATCTTGGTCGCTCTTCTCTATAAGGAACGCCCGCTTGTAGGAGGCGTCTTGGTCTACCACGCCCTGCAAACCGGTATAGGCGGCGTATGCGTCCGCGGCTTTGGCCGGCTGGTTCTCCTTTTCGTAGGAGACGGCGAGCGGCTTGAGGATATCCTTCAGCGCGGCTGTCGTCACGCCCTTGGCTTTGCGCATCTTCTCGTAGACCTCGGCGGTCTTCTTGTAATTCTCGATCTGGTAGTAAGAATCGCCCAATTTCGCGAGGTATTGGATGTTCTGCGCGTCGGCTTTCTTCACCAGCTCGAAGTACTTGACGGCGCTCTTGTACTGCTTCTTGCCGTACTCGGAGTTACCCACGAGGAGGGCGATCTCCTCGTCCGCCGGATTCTTCTCCAAGTACTTTTTATAGTTGGCCATAGCCTGATCGGTATTCCCCTGCCTTGTCTGTATGGCGGCCAGCTCTTTGTACTCCTTCGAAGCGTTGGGATTCATCATCAGCACCTGTTCGTAGGCTATGACGGCGCCCTTGAGGTCGCCGGCCTTCGCCAGACACTCGGCGTACATGGCAAGAAAATTGGTATTCTGCTTGTCTATGTCGAGCGCGCCCTTGTACATTTTGGCGGCGTCGGCGAACTTGCCCTGCCTGATGTAGATATCGCCCATGGCGGCGTAGGTTATGGCGTCGGCCTCTTTAGCGGCTATGGCGGCGTTGCCGACCGTCAGCATCTCGCCGTCGTTCTTCTTTTGAGTCAGGATGGATACGTACTCCTTATATATGCCGTTTACCGCCGGATCGAGCTTGCGCGCCTCGCGGAAAGCGTTAAGCGCCCCGTCGTAATCCTTGTCCTCGTAGAGCAGAAGCCCTAGACTCTTCTGAGCGTCGGCCGTGCCCGGCTTTAAGGCAATGTATTTCTTCAGATGGCCCGCGGCCTCCTTCTTCTTGCCGTCCGCCGCAGCGATATCGTAGAGGCTCTTGAAGACCGCCGGGTCTTTAGGCGTGAGCTCCGCCAGTTCGTTCAGGTACGTGTATGCGCGGGCGTTGTCGTTGTTCGCCCGACAGTACGCGACCAAGCGCTGGCGCGCTTCCGCGTTCTTCTTGTCGGCTGCCGCGACTTTCCGGTCTAGCTCGAAAAGGGAGGCCTTCTCCTCCTTGGCGCCGTCGGCGTCGCCCGACTTCTCTAGCGACTCTATGATGCTGAGGCGGATCGAGACGTTGTCCGGCTTGAGAGACTTGGCCTTTCTGTACTGGGCGGCGGCCTCCTTGGGCTTGTTTGTATTGACGTAACCTGTCGCGAGCAGCATACAGACCTCGTAGTCGTCGGGCTTGGCGGCGGCGACCTTCTCCAAGTTTGCGACGCCGGCCGCGTACTGCTTGCGATCGATCTGTATCGCGCCCACCCGCTTGTTCACCGCAATGTCGTCTGACTTCAGGGCCAAGTACTTAGTGTAGGCGTTCAGTTCGCCGTCTACGTTTTTCTGCTTGCCGTAAATGTCGCCCAGCGTCTTCCATATAACCGGTATCGTGTCGACAAGCGCGGAGGCGGCGCGCAAATCCGTCGCCGCCTGCGTTTGCATATTGTTGTCCTTGGCGTAAATCAGCCCGAGCCTCATGAAGTTGCGGTAATCCCTGGGATAAGACTTGGTGTTGGCCTCGTACCTCCTCATGGCGGCGTTCATGTCGGTCTCCTCGCGCAGGTAAGCCCCGAAGTAGGATGCGTCGGCGTCCCTGATATTGGGTATCTGCGTGTAGGCGTTGTAGGCGTCGGCGGCTTTGACCTTGTCGCCGCCCTTCTCGTAGCACTCGGCGAGCGGGCGCAGGGTATTCGCAAGCATCGAGGAGGAGGGGTTCGAACCCCTCACCTTTTCAAAGTTAGCGACGGCGTTCTTGCAATCACCGGTTTTATTGTAGGAATCGCCCAGCGCGAACAAGACTTCGGTGGTTATAAACTTAGCGTCCGTCACCTTGCTGAGATAGGATATGGCCTCTTTGTACTGCTTGCTGCCGTACTCGGAGAGACCGACCTTTACGGATATCTCGTTGTCGGACGGCGCCTTGGCCAGATATTTTTTATAGTTGTCCATACCCTCTTTCGGCTTGCCGGATTTAGTCACCAAATCGCCCAGCACCTTGTACTCTGTAGAGGCATTGGGGTTTAGAACGATTAACTGTTCGTAAGAGACTATCGCGTTGCGGGTGTCGCCCGCGGCCGCCTGCGCCTCGGCGAGTTTGACCAAAACATCCAAGTTCTGCTTGTCGAGCACCATGGCGGCCTGATACATCTTTATAGCGTTCCCGTTTTCGTTGCGCTTCTTGTACATATCCCCCGCCGCCGAGTAGATCGCCGCGTTGACCTCTTTGAGAGCGATGGCCTTCTGAACCGCTTTCAGCGCCTCTTCGTCTTGCTTTTTGTCTATGAGGATGGTTGTATAATTCTTGTAGATGCCCTTGATGTTCGGATCGCGCCGCAAGGCTCTGCGGTACTCGTGGAGCGCACCGTCAAAGTCCTTAGACTCGTAGAGCAGGTCGCCGAGTTGCTTGAGGGCGGAGGCGTCGCTGGAGTCCAGCAGCACGAAGTTCTTCAGGTACATGGCGCCGTCCTTCTTGTTCCCGTCCTTGAGAGATGCCTCGTAGAGGCTCTTAAACGGCTTGGGGTCGCTCGGCGTGAGCAACGCGAGCTCCTTGTAGAGTTTGAGGGCGGCCTGTGCGTCGCCCTTGGCCATCGAGTATTCGGCGTTCCTCTGGCGGGACTTCACGTCCTTGGGGTCGAGCGCGATGATCTGCGCGTCGGCGGCGGCCAGTTTGTCCTTATCCTTGCCGTTTTCGTAGCAGACGACGAGCCGCTTCCAATATTCTATGTCCTTGCCCTTTTTCGTAGCCACGTACTCAACGTGCGGCGCGGCGGCGGCGTAGGATTTGGCGTCGTAGAGGATGTCGGCCAAGATGATCCTCGATTCAAGCGCGTCGGGGTCTATGGCGACAGCCGACTCGGCGGCGTCGCGAGCCCTCTCCTTGTCATTGATCTTGACGGCGGACTTCGCGATACCCTCGGCGGCGGCGGCGCTGCGCTCCAGCAGGAAGCTCTTCTGGTAGTACCCGATGGCCGCCTTGTAATCCCCTCCCTTAAACTCGAAATTACCGTAGCCCAAGTAGACCCCCGGATGGCTCGGATTGGCCTTGAGAGCGCTCTCGAAGCAGTTTTTGGCCTTGGCGCGGGCGTCGGCGTCCTGTTTAGACTCGTCGTACGCCCGTCCGAGCATTATCCAAACGTCCGGCGTCCGCGATTCGGCGGCTATCCCCTCCCCGTACTTAACCGCGCCGGCGAAATCGCCCGCGTCCACGAGCTTCTTCATAGCCTCATCGCCGAAAACTCCGAAAATAAGCGCCGAAACAAGCAGCGCCGCAACCGCGACGCATCCGTTTTTCATCCTGAACGCCATGAAATGGCCCTCCTTAAACGTTTATATTATTTATAAAACCAGAATCCCCAAGTAAGAACTAACCTATATAAATATATGTAGGGAACGCCGGAAAGTCAAAATTTAGTGAAAAAAACTTAGGCGCGGGCGGGAGGACGATAAAAAATATTTGACTTCAGGCACGGAAAGCAGTATATTAATAATAGCAGGGGGGATGCGGAAGATATGGCTCTTAAGTGAGGCAGACTATGGAAGTCGTAGACGTACTAGACGCGGCGATGTACGATGGGCGGATACTGCGGGTGGAAACTAAAGCGCGTGGCGTCGTTATAGGTCGACCAACGGCTGTTGATGAGTTCGATACAGATCCTGAGAGGTTAGGTTATTATGTATTGCTTAGCGAGACAAGAGAGACGACCGTCTTTTTAGACGAAGTGACTCGGATCACCGACGCGAAAACGGGAGAAGTGCTGATTGACGTAAAAACTATGCCCCAAGCATTAGCTGTTTGATTAAAACAATAACCTGACGGTTTGTGGATTAACTACATGACCAAAATAGCCATAATCGACTACAAAGCCGGAAACGCCCCCAGCGTGATGCACGCCGTATCACGCCTTAAACACGAGGCGGCTTTCGCCCGCGCCCCGCAAGACATAAGCGGCGCGACGCACATCATCCTGCCGGGCGTAGGCAGCGCCGGGGCGACCATGCAATCCCTGAGCGAAATGGGGATGATCCCCGCTCTGGAAGAGGCCGTGCTGCGCGGGAAGACGCTCTTCCTCGGTATATGCGTGGGACTGCAGGTGCTATTCGACCACAGCGACGAGGATGACGTAGACTGCCTGGGGTGGCTTAGCGGCCGCGTCGTCAAATTCGACGGGTCAAAAGTCAGGGTACCGCAGATGGGATGGAATCAGGTAAAATTCGTACGGCAGGCGCCTGTCAATACGCAGGAAGATTACTTTTACTTTGTCAACTCGTACCACGCTAAGCCTAAGGACGAATCCGTTTTGTGGGGGGCGGCGGACTACAACGGGGCGTTTACGGCGGCGGTTCGAAAGGATAATATCTACGCTACGCAATTTCACGCGGAAAAGAGCGGGGAGGCGGGGTTGGCGTTGCTGAACGGGTTTCTAAATCTAAAGGGCGGCGAGTGATATTATGCTGACAAAACGGTTGATAGTTTGTTTCGATATTGTCGACGGCATGGTGACGAAGGCGGTGCGCTTTCAGGATAATATCCGCGTCGCTCCGGCCGGGGAGTTGGCGGGCACCATGTATGAGGAGCAGATCGACGAGCTGATCTTCTACGACATCACCGCGAGCGCCGAGAGGCGCCGCATAGACATCAAGACGGTTAAAGAGGTCGCGGGCCGCGTCTTCATCCCGTTCACAGTCGGCGGCGGACTCAAAGATCTGGACGATATGTACGAGGCGCTCAAAGCCGGCGCCGAAAAGGTGAGCGTAGACTCCATGGCCGTGCGGAACCCGCAGATCATAGCCGACGGCGCCAAAGCCTTCGGCTCGCAGTGCGTAGTCCTCTCCACCCAGGTAAAGAGGACGGAGGGAATGCCCAGCGGCTACGAGGTCTACATAGACGGCGCGCGGACGGCGACCGGCATGGACGCGGTCGAGTGGATAAAACGCGGACAAGACCTCGGCGCCGGAGAAGTATGCCTGAACAGCATAGACAACGACGGCACGCTCGGCGGCTACGACATAGAACTGATGAAACTCGCCGGCTCAGCCGTATCGCTCCCCCTTATAGCATCCGGCGGCGCGGGAAAACCGGAGCATCTGAAAACCGTCTTTACAGAAACGGAAACGCAAGCGGCCATAATAAGCTCAATGCTCTACTCGCCCAGAATGGAGAGAAACTACCCGGTAAAAGAACTCAAAGAGTATCTGGCGGAAAACGGTGTGAACGTCAGGCCTATTAGGGAGGGGTGAGCAAGGGCGGCTCGGGGTCGCCCTTTGATACTGTAGATGAGTACGGATTAACACGCCAGACGACGATACTACCTCACGCCAACGACCAACGACACACGCTCAACCTTGCCGTCCGCCGTCTTGACCACACCGCGCAACAAATACGCCCCGCCAGACACGGGACGACCCTTCGCGTCCCGCAAATCCCACGAACCTACCGGACGCTTGACACCGTTATCGACTGTGGCGTTGTCTTTGATTGCCACCTTACACACTGCGTTGCCAGAAGCGTCGTAGATGCGAAGCGTCGCGGATGATATATGGCTACCCTGATGGAAAAACTGTACGGGCGTTGCGCGCAACGACCCTACGGGGTTCGGGCCGACCGTGAATTCGGCGGTCAACACCGCTATAGGCGCTATTACTGATGACTCTTTTGATGAATTGAGATTGACCGGCGGAATCACACGGTCGAAAGAGTTGACCGACACATTTCCAGCCGCATCTTTGAAAATCGCGGCAACCGCTATGTCGGCCAAAATATTTTTATC
>Ga0182488_12614_pt1 | contig 16132 bp, 16 predicted proteins | sample TergutNc150P3_FD_120830 | JGI IMG/M metagenome (GOLD analysis project Ga0182488, IMG submission 120830) | reverse complement strand
CGCCGCCGATTTTCAAATTTTGTCCCCATCTTCTCGGCGCAAATACTAATTTATACTCATCATGGAGACAACCTCAACATCCCGAAGGCGTATCCAAAGCCGCTCCGCCGCCCCCGTCCGCGCGGGGTTGGCCGTACGTTTGGTATCGGCTGCGCTTGCGGTGATCTTTGCCACCGCCGCCGTGCATTCGACCTTCTTCATCTTCGTCCACGCCGACCACAACCACTCCCACGGCGACTGCGACCGCGACTGCGCCGTATGCGCCCACCTCGTGTCTGCGGAGAGTCTGATGAACTCCTTTTCGCCGCCCGTCACGGACACGCCGCGCCCCGCCGTCTTCTTCGGTCAATCCGGCGCAGAGCCGAAAGTTATCTGTTCTTATGACGATATAAACACGCCTGTTTTGTTAAAGGTCAGATTGAATAATTGAGACAGCCGCCTTTCTTTTGACGTTGACTTCATATGCGGGGTTTAGCCCCGCATATACTATGAAAGGCGAAGCCTTTCGTCTAAAAAAGATTTTGATTTTAAAAGATTTTAAAGAATTTGATTTTAAGAATCACAAACTATCACTAATTATGGAGACGATTAATTATGAAAAAGTATATAAATCACCTACTATTACTAATCATTGCAACCGTACTAATGTTCGTCGGTTGCGGCAAGCAGCCCAAGCCCGCTGCCGACAATGCCAAGATCAGCGTCGTGGCGACCATCTTCCCCCCCTACGACTTCGCCCGCGCCGTCGCCGGGGATAAAGCCGATATCGCGATGCTCCTCCCGCCCGGTTCGGAGTCGCACTCGTTCGAGCCGCGCCCGCAGGACATCGTCAAAATCAAAAAGAGCGGCGTGTTCATCCACGTCGGCGGCGAGTCCGACGCTTGGGTGAAAGACATCCTGAAGTCTGTAGACAATCCCGGCATGAAGGTCGTCACCCTGATGGACTGCGTGGAGGCTGTCGAGGAGGAGATCGTCGAGGGCATGCAGTCCGAAGAGGGGGCGGGCGGCGGCGGAGACGGCGGCGGTGGCGCGGGCGGGCCGGAATACGACGAGCACGTCTGGACGTCGCCGCGCAACGCGAAGTTGATCGTGATGAAGATTTCCGAGGCGCTCCGCGAGGCCGACCCCGCGAACGCCGATGTCTATCGGGAGAATACCGAGGCGTACTTGTCGCAGCTCGACGGGTTGGACGCGAAGTTCAAGGGCGCGGTTGACAGCGCGGCCCGCAGAACGATCGTGTTCGGCGACCGCTTCCCGTTCCGCTACTTTGCCGACGCGTACGGGCTGAAGTATTTCGCGGCGTTCCCCGGGTGCGCGACCGAGACGGAGGCGAGCGCGAAGACCGTGGCGTTTCTGATCGGCAAGATAAAGAGGGAGAAGATTCCCGTAGTCTTCCACATAGAACTTTCCAACGAGAAGATGGCCGCCGCCATAGCCGAGGCGACCGGCGCGAAGGCGCGTCTGCTCCACTCTTGCCACAACGTCTCGAAGGCGGACTTCGAGTCCGGCAAGACCTACTTGGATTTCATGGCCGCCAACGCGGACGCTCTGCGGGAGGCGTTGAAGTAATCATGCCCCTTATCGCCTGCCATGACGCTTCATTCGCCTACGATGGCGCGGCCGCCGTGAGCGGTCTGAACTTCGCCGTAAACGGCGGGGACTACTTGTGCGTGGTCGGGGAGAACGGTTCGGGCAAGAGCACGCTCGTCAAGGGTCTGCTAGGGCTTCTGCCCCCGTGCGGCGGCGGCGTCGCGACGGGCGGCGGGCTGAAACGGAACGAGATAGGCTACCTGCCGCAGCAGACGGCGGTTCAGAAGGATTTCCCCGCGGGCGTGTACGAGGTCGTGCTGTCGGGGCGGCTCGCGTCGCGGGGGATTCTGCCTTTCTATTCGCGTGACGACAAGGCCGCCGCCGAGGAGAATCTCCGCCGTTTGAATATCGAGTCGTTGCGCGACCGCTGTTACCGCGAGTTGTCGGGCGGTCAGCAGCAGCGCGCGCTTTTGGCGCGGGCGTTGTGCGCCACGAAGAAGTTGCTGCTTTTGGACGAACCGGCGGCGGGGCTTGACCCCATAGCCACGCAGGAACTCTACCGCCTTATCGCGTCCGTCAACAAGGGCGGTCTGACAGTGATTATGGTGTCCCACGACATCCGCAGCGCGGTTGCGTACGCGAGCCATATTCTGCACCTGAACAAGGCGCAGGTGTTTTTCGGCCCGACGGAGGAGTATCTGAACAGCGACATCGGCAAATCTTTTGTAGGGGGCCGGCGCGATGGCGATTGACACTCTGCAAGAGATGTTCTCATACGCGTTCCTTGTCCGCGCCGTGGTCGTAGGTCTGCTAGTGTCGCTCTGCGCCGCGTTGCTGGGAGTCAGCCTTGTCCTGAAGCGTTACTCGATGATCGGCGACGGTCTCTCCCACGTCGGTTTCGGCGCGTTGGCGGTCGCTACAGCGTTGCATACCGCGCCGCTTGTCGTGTCGATTCCCATCGTCGTATTAGCGGCGTTTCTTCTTCTGCGTATAAGCGAGAACAGTAAAATCAAGGGCGACGCCGCAATCGCGCTTATCTCCACGAGTTCGCTGGCGGTCGGCGTATTGGTAGTGTCACTCACGACGGGAATGAACACCGATGTCTGCAATTATATGTTCGGCAGCATTTTGGTAATGAGTCATGGAGATGTAGTATTATCAATAATCCTAGCGGCGGTTGTGCTGACGATGTTCGTTTTCTTCTACAACAAGATATTCGCCGTAACGTTCGACGAGAATTTCGCCAAAGCCACCGGCGTAAAGACGGGCTTGTACAATATGATGATCGCTTTCCTGACGGCGATTACCATTGTGTTGGGTATGAGGATGATGGGCGCGCTGTTGATTTCCAGCTTGATCATCTTCCCGGCGTTAACGTCAATGCGTCTATGCAAGAAGTTCAGGTCTGTGACGATATGTTCGGCGATAGTCTCGGTGACCTGCTTTTTCACGGGCGTGGTAATATCATACGTAAAAGCGACGCCGACGGGCGCGAGCGTGGTGATAGTGAACATCGCCGCGTTCGTGATCTTCTGGGTGATAAATATCATTAGGGGAACGGTTCTAAAAAGGAGGCTTCAATGATTACAAGAATTATCGCGCTGCTAACGTTATCCATAATGTCCGCGATGTGGATGTTCGCGGACTGCTCTAAAAACAACTCCGGCCAACTATCGGCGAAAGAATTGGCTATGCTGTCGGAAATAGAATCCGCAACGCCGGAATCGGCTTCTCCGTCTCAAGACGCAGCCCCGCAGTTAGCGCAGGCGTCCGCGCCGGCCGGGCAATCCGAAGCGAAGAAAAAATCCGCTCAAAACGGACGCGACACCGTTGAGATCAGAGAGAAGATGTTCATAGCCCAGACCAACGACATCTACATCAACAAGAACGACTATCTCGGCAAAACGATAAAGTACGAGGGCGTTTTCGACACGTCGATGTGGAGAGGAAACGGCAAAATCTATCACTTCGTAATCCGCCTAGGCCCCGGCTGCTGCCCCGGCGACAACTCCGCCGCAGGCTTCGAGGTGATCTGGGACAAAGGCTACCCCAAGAAAAACGATTGGGTGGAAGCGGCGGGCGTCCTAGAAGAGTACGACGACGACGGAGTCCCCAGCCTCCGCCTCGCCCTGACGTCGCTAAAGGTGCTGGCCAAACGCGGAAAGGAGAAGGTGACGCAGTGAGGATGATTGTATTTCGGGCTATATTCGCAAATAGCAAAAAATCCCCGCGCCGCCCGGCCCATGATTTATATTATGTAATATAATGTACCTTTATCCGCAAATACGCGGTAGGAGTAATAGGATGGATACGGCAATCAAAGCAGAATTGGACAAACTCGCGGAAATCATAGTCAACGCTGTTCCTGTTGAACAGATATTCCTTTTTGGCTCTTACGCCTACGGAACCCCGCGCGTTGACTCAGATCTGGATTTGTACGTAGTGTTAAAGGACGATACCCCGCTCAGGGATATAGACGCCGGCGTGGAAATCAGGACGGCTATACTTCGCAAAAAATCAATGCCGGTTGATATCGTCGCCAAGAAGAAAACCGATTTCTTGAATAGATCGGACGATATCACGCTCGAACGGAAAGTTATTCGGGACGGAGTGCGTATCTATGGGTAAACAGACGAATGTCACCAAAGAGTGGCGGCTTCTCGCGGAGCGGGACATGGCGGCCGCCGAATACTTGGCCGATATGTATCCGCCGCTAAATGAAATTATCGCTTACCATTGCCAGCAAGCTACAGAAAAGTACCTAAAGGGCGTTTTGGTCACGTTCGGGGAGGAACCGCCATACACGCATAACCTTGACGAATTGTGTATATCGGCAGAAAAGTACAGCCCCTCGTTTTCGACCATATTATCTTTCTGCACGAAAATATCACAATTCGCCGTACAGCCGCGATATGATTTCGGTATGAGCCTCTCCGATACGGATATGCGCCTTGCTTTGGAGTATACCCGAAAGATAAGGGCTTTTTTGGAAAAAGAAGTCCCGAAAATGTTTCAAGGGTGAAACGGGGCGTTTCGCCTTAGTTTGCGCCGCCCCCAATCCGTGCCCCAAACAACTTGTCGGAATTGCCGCCGCCTCAATTCACGCCCCAAACAGCTCCTCGGAACTTCCGTTGCTTTAATCCGCGTCCAAAACAGCCCGTCGGAGATTCCGCCGCCACATTTTTATCGAAAAATCCCCGCGCCGCCCGGCCCATAATTTATATTACTAGGTCAGTATATCACCGGTATCAACAATTACAATAGGAGGCAATAATGGCAGCGCCAAAATCAGGCGGGACGAAAAACGCGGACACCGCAAACGCGGTCTTTTCAAAGATCGTCTCCGTCACGCACCCGGCGGAGCTTTTCGTTGACGAGAAGACGGGCCGCAGTCCGGCGTTCGAGATACGCTTCTCAACCGACGGCGGTGTCCCGTTCCCGCAGGTGATTGTCCGCGAATTCGGCAACGAGCATATCTTCAACGGGGCGGCCGTCGTTGCGGAGAAGCCGAACAGTTACCTTGTCTCCGTACCCGCCGGCAAACTGCCCGTCGGGAGTTTTCAGGTGCAGGTCGAGGGCTGCAAAAAGGCCGATTGGCGCAGCGGCGGGGGCGGCGACTGGGTCAAGGCGCTCTCCGAGGTCAAGGTCTCCTTCCCGAAGACCGCTGTCAAGAAGGCCGCCCGCGTCAGCGTCGGGGACAGCCGCGGGGTCAAGATATTCTTCGGCATACACAAGCACATGCACCAGCCCTACTACCGCGCCGCCGATACCGCGTATTGGGACGGGGAGAAGGACGGCATCTTCGGGTCGCGCGCCGGGAACTACACGCAGTTTCTGAAGGACGCGGTAGACCAATATGTCGGCGGCGGGTTGCCGAGGGCGGGGCTGTCCACCAGCTGGAGCGGGTCGCTCATAGAGCAGCTCAACCGCTGCGCCGCCGAGGGGCTTTGCGGCGGGGTCTTCGGCTCTTGGAGCAACGCGCTCCGCGAGGCCGCGCAGTACGGCACGCGGTCAGGCGCCAAGAGGATGGCCTTTTCGGACTTCGGCTTCTTCCACCCGCTAATGGCGCTCGTGCCGGGACGCGACATCGTCACCCAGATAGAGATGCACCGCAAAATCATCCGCGACGTTTTCGGCGTGGAGACCTCGCGGACGCTCTTCCCGCCGGAGACCGCTTTTCACGTTAGGATGATCCCTTGGCTCAACAAGGCCGGCGTGAAAGCCGTCATCTACGACTCGGTCCACCGCTACAGGGCATGCAAAGACTACCCCTACGCCGGCAAGGAGGAGGGGATGCTCCCGCCCAACGCGGCGGAGCAGGAGGACGCGGCGATAGGCGGGTGGATGCGCCTCTCCAATATCTGGGCGCCCAGCCACATCAATCCTTCCATGTTGCGCCCGGAGTATATCAAATATGAGGATGTTGACGGGACGGTGCACAAGATCGTCGGCGTTCCCGCCGAACGCTACATCGGCAATGAGGACGCACGCGGCGGCTACGGCGCGTTGCAGTACGAGCATGTATTGGGGCAGATATACGAACATATCGCGCAGACGGGGAGTTTCGACCCCGCGCACCCGCCCTTCTTCCTCCTGCACTCCGACGGCGACAACCACGGCGGCGGCGCGGATTCCTACTACCGTCACAACACGGGCCGCCTCGTCGAGTGGCTGAAGAACGACGGCCGTTTCGAACTTTGCACGGTGGACGATTATCTGAAAGATTTCCCCCCCGATCCCAACACGGCGGTGCACGTCGAACCCGGTTCATGGGCGGGCGCGGACAACGGCGATCCGCAGTTCCGCAAGTGGTTCAGCATGTACGACCAGCCGTATTCTCCCGACCTGAACTCGTGGGCGGTGCTGACCGCGTTGCAGAACTGCATCTACACGGTGCAAGACGCCGGTTGCGGCGGCGGCGATATAGACAGGGCGGTGCGCTTATTGTTGACGGCGGAGACGAGTTGCTACTGGTATTGGACGGGCCAAGAGATTTGGGACAGGCAGGTTACGGACGCCGCGAACGCCGCGATGTCGATCATCCGTTCCAATCTCGACAGCGTGGTATCGTCCGGCAAAGACAAGACTCCCCCGGTAATCTTCCCCCCGTGGGTAACGCCGGAAAACCCGGGCGGCAAGACGTGGGGTCAGGGCTGCCTGAAAGACGCGGAGAAGGCGGGGACAGTCCACACATTCGTATACGACGCTTCGGGTCTGTTGTCGGTGGCGTTGATATTGCGGACAAACGGCAAAGAGGAGCGTATCGCCATGAACGGCGGAGCGTACCCGTCGCGTACCGGCCCGGTCGTGACAGGCGAATACTACACGGCGAAGTTGCCGCAGGGTGCGGGGGATGTCCGTTACTACATCGAGGCGGTTGACAAGAAAGGAAATAAGGCGGTATCGTCGCTTGAAAGGATATTTCTCGCGTGAACCGTGAGCGTTTTGCGGCGGGGGAGACTTGGAATCTTAACTATTCATTTTTACAATGGGAGGGTGTTATGCGGAGGATTTATCTGGCGATGTTGATGGCGGCAGCGGCGGCGGGCTTTTTGTTTGCCGGGCCGGCGGCGGCGCAAACGGTGACGTTCGTTGACAGCAAGGACAAACAGACGTACAAGACCGTTACCATAGGTAAGCAGACTTGGATGGCGCAGAATCTCAATTATCAGACGGATAGCTCTTGGTGTTTTGAAAACAAAGCCAATAACTGCAAAAAATACGGCAGGCTGTACGATTGGAAGACGGCGGTAACAGTCTGCCCTGTCGGATGGAAATTGCCGTCTAATCAAGAGTGGACGGTGTTGGTTGATTATCTCGGCGGTAGGGAGATTGCCGGTAAGAAGTTGAAATCAAAGAGCGGGTGGAATGACCATAAAGGTCTTAACGGTAACGGTACGGATGATTTCGGATTTTCGGCCTTGCCCGGCAGTTACCGTAGCGGCTCCGTCGGCACGTTCTACGGCGTAGTCGGCAACGAAGGCCGCTGGTGGACGGCAACGACGTGGGAGAGCGATGCTGACTACGCGGATAGCCGGGGCATGGACTACGGCGACGACATGAGCGAGTACGACAACAAGAAAAACGACGGGCTTTCGGTGCGTTGCGTTAAGGAATAAGGCGAGGGATGACGCGGAATTTTTAGAAGATTTTTATTGACTATTTCACAGAAATATGTTAAAATAGAGTATAGCGCTATCGCGGTTTATTATCCTTAACAAGGGGCGAATATGAGCGAAACATTGACATTAAACATGGATTCGGAAGTGGTTAAATTCGCAAGTAATTTTTCTAGAAAGATTAATAAACCTATCTCCAGAATAGTAGAAGATTATTTTATTGAGTTAAAGAAAAAAAACTCCGATAATTTACCGCAAGACATTCAAGAACTGCACGGTATTTTTGAGGGGATAGATGCTCCTGATAAAAAAGAATTGAGGAAAATGTTTCATGAAAAGCACAGTGATTGATATTAATATTTTCATGGATTTTTTATTTAATAGGCGTGGGCATGAAAATGTTGCGGAACTATTTAAGTTCTGCTCAAACGGACGTGTCAAAGGCTTTGTTTGCGCCCATGAAATAACGACATTGTGTTATTTTTTAAATAAAGCCGGTGAAGATACGTCAAAAACAAAGAAAATAATTTCAAAATTAATGAAACAATTTATGGTTATTGAGATAAATGAAGCGTTGTTAAATAACGCCTTAAATTCAGAAATAGATGATTTTGAAGACGCTGTAATAGAAGTGTCGGCGATTGATAGAAATGTGGATTATATTGTAACAAGAAATACAAAAGACTTTGAGAAGAGTATTATTCAAGTCAAAACTCCAGAAGAATTGCTTTTGATAATAAACAGCGAAACATAATAGATAAATTAATACCAAAGACGATATAATAATGTACAAATAATCTATAACCGTGTGATATTTTGGATTTTGACTATGAAACTCGAAAGGACGGATAGATGGGCTTCGCAAAGAAAATCCTCTGTATCGGCGCCGGCTATGTAGGCGGACCGACTATGGCCGTGATCGCCGCCAAGTGCCCGCAGTACAAGGTCACGGTGGTGGACGTCAACCCCGCCCGTATAGCGGCTTGGAACAGCGACGCGCTGCCCATCTACGAGCCGGGCCTCTTCGACGTGGTGAAGCAGGCGCGCGGGCGCAACCTCTTCTTCTCTACCGATATAGATGTCGCGATAGACGAGGCCGAGATCATCTTCGTCTCCGTCAACACGCCGACCAAGAGCTTCGGCGAGGGGGCGGGGAAGGCCGCCGACCTGCAGTATTGGGAGCGCACCGCCCGCAATATCGTAAAGGTCTCAAAGGGTGACAAGATCATCATCGAAAAGAGTACGCTGCCCGTTCGGACGGCGGAGGCTATGAGCAGTATCCTCAACGCGAACGAGAAAGGCATCCGCTTCGAAGTGCTCTCCAATCCCGAATTCCTAGCTGAAGGCACGGCTATTGCCGACCTGAATAATCCAGACCGCGTGCTGATAGGCTCGCAGCTTACGCCGGCGGGGATAAAGGCGCGGGATCAGGTCGTTGAGATATATGCCAATTGGGTGCCTCGCGAGCGGATAGTCACGAGCAACGTCTGGAGCGCGGAGCTGTCAAAACTCGTCGCCAACGCTTTTTTAGCGCAGCGCATATCCTCTATAAACAGCATATCCGAACTATGCGAAAAGACCGAGGCCGACGTGACCGAAGTGTCGCGGACTATCGGGATGGACAGCCGCATCGGGAGCCGTTTCTTGGTGTCGAGCGTGGGCTTCGGCGGGTCGTGTTTCAAGAAGGATATTCTCAATCTGGTATACATTTGCCGTAGTTACGGCCTTACCGAAGTGGCCGATTATTGGGAGAGCGTAGTTGAGATGAACGAACACCAAAAGCGCCGCTTCGTGAATAATATGCTCCGAGCGATGTTCAATACCGTAGCCGGCAAGAGAATAGCGCTCTTCGGCTTCGCCTTTAAAGCCGACACCGGCGACACGAGAGAATCCCCGGCGATAGACGTGGCTATGCAACTCGTCAAAGAACAGGCGAATGTGGTAATATCCGACCCCAAGGCGATTGACAACGCGAAAATCGACTTAGCGTCATGTATTGACAATGTGGAATTCGTGAACGACCCCTACGAAGCCGCCAAAGGCGCCCACGCCATCGCCGTGATGACGGAGTGGAAAGATTATAAGGAGCTGGACTACAAGAGGATATACGCGGGTATGGAGCGTCCGGCGTTTATATTTGACGGGAGGAATGTGTTGAACCACAAGGCGTTATTCGAGACGGGGTTCAACGTCTTCCCGCTGGGTCAGCCGGCGTTGAAGCATCTTTAGTAATTTTGAAGTCACCCCATCCTCACCGACTTCATCTCCTTATTCGCCAGCCGAATCCCGCCGGCTTTGGCGTTTTTCACCAAGAAGTTCTTCACCTTGAAGTTCTCCTCTAAGACCTTCAGCCGCGGTTTGGGCTTGTACTCTATTGTCACCACCGCGTCGGGGTCGGTTGTTAATCTTAATAATGTACAATTTTCCGGCACTATGGCGTAGCCCTTGTTCAGTTGGAATTGCTCTATCTTGAAGCGTTTGATGTATGGGAATTTCGTCTCTTCGTCCCTGTAAATCGCGGTGAAGACAAGGTCTTTGTCCACGAATCCGCAGTGTAGCATCCCCTTGTCAACGAACAGTTTTTCGGGAACGCCAATCACCGAGAACGCGCCGGTCTTCCTTATCACCAGAACCCTGTCGTAGGGCGACACGTCGAACAACAAGTTGCCGTTGACTTCGTAGCCGAGATAGCCGGTGTCTTTATCGTAGCGCAGTTTCAGGTTACGCTGCGCGGCTTCGCGTACATCCACCTTTTTGAACGAAACCAATTCCGTTTTACGTTTGTGCAACGGCTTATATTTATTGATTATCTTACCCAAGAAATCCACCGTATAATCAACAATCGCGCCCAAGTGCTTCTTGATCTCTTTCAGGCGGTTTTTGATGTCTTCCATCTCTTTTTTCGCTCTATTGATGTCGTAGAGGGATATGCGCCTGATGGGAATTTTCAGTAACGTGTCTACATCCTCATTGGTCACCTCGCGTTTGATCTCCCGCTGAAACGGCGCCAATCCGTCAAAGACAGCCTTCACCACGCTCTCGGCGGTTTTCATCGCCTCAATCTTCTTGTATACGCGGTTCTCTATGAATATCTGCTCAAGCGTTTTGGCGTGGAGCTTGTCTTTCAGTTTGCGCTCTTCAAGTTTCAGTTCGGCGGTCAGTATCTCCACAAGCCTATCCGAATTCCGTTTGATGACCTCCGTGACGGACATTACCACCGGTTTTTCGTCGCTGATTACCATCATGTTTACGGAGACGGACGATTCGCAATCTGTAAAGGCGTAGAGAGCGTCCACGGTGTCCTGCGTGTGGATTCCTCGCGCCAATCTTACCTCTATCTCCACGTTCTCCGCAGTGTAGTCGCTGATCCCGGCGATTTTCAGTTTGCCTTTGCGGGCGGCGCTCTCTACGGAGGCCATTATGGACTCGGTGGTGGAGCCGAAGGGTAATTCCCGTATGACAATGCGCTTGGGGTCGCTCGTGTCGAGTTTAGCGCGCAACAGCACCTTGCCGTTGCCGTCGTTGTACTCGGAGACGTCGGCTAGACCGCCGGTAGGGAAATCCGGAAAGACCGAGCGGCGGTCACCGCGCAGGTAGGCTATTTGCGCTTCGAGAAGTTCGATTAGATTGTGGGGAAGAATTTTTGTGGACATTCCCACCGCTATCCCCTCCGCGCCGAGCGCTAAAAGGACGGGCAGTTTCGCCGGCAGCGTGACCGGTTCGCGATTGCGCCCGTCGTAAGAGTCCACATATTCAGTGATCTCAGGATTAAAGAGCGATTCCACGGCAAGCGGCGATAAACGGCACTCTATGTAACGAACGGCGGAAGCCGGGTCGCCGGTGAAGATGTTGCCGAAGTTTCCCTGTTTGTCAATGAACAAGTCTTTATTTGCAATAGCGACAAGCGCATCGCCGATAGAAGCGTCGCCGTGCGGATGGTACTTCATGCACTGCCCGACAATATTGGCCACCTTATGGAACTTACCGTCATCCACTTCGTAAAGGGTGTGCAAGATACGGCGTTGCACAGGCTTCAACCCGTCATCAACGTGCGGTATCGCCCTGTCTTTTATGACGTAAGAGGCGTACTCCAGAAAGTTTGTGTTATACAGCGTGTTTACAAATGCCATAGTTAGTCCCTTTAATCCTATAATCCATATAATCTTACTAATCCTAGTTCAGACATTTTTTGACGTTGATTTTTAATCCTATAATCCATATAATCCTATAAATCCTAATTCAGACATTATTTATATCAAATTCTCCATAATAAAATCTCTCCGTTCCGGCGTATTCTTTCCCATGTAAAACTCTAATGTCTCGGCGATATTCTTCGCCGATTTTACGTTAACTTCCACAAGCCGCATATCGCCGCCTATGAACTGACCGAATTCGCTTGGGGATATTTCTCCCAGACCTTTAAAGCGCGTCACCTCCGGATCGCGGATTTTGGCTACCGCCGCGTCGCGCTCTTTTTCGCTGTAGCAGTAGAGCGTCTCCTTCTTGTTACGGACGCGGAAGAGCGGCGTCTCTAGGATGTAGACGTGGCCGGCTTGCACTAACTCCTCAAAATACGTGAGGAAGAATGTCAGCAATAAATTTCTGATGTGGAAACCGTCCACATCGGCGTCGGTGGCTAAAACTATTCTGTTGTAACGCAGTTTCTCCACGTCCTCCTCAATGCCCAGCGCCATCATCATATCATAAAGCTCTTCGTTTTGGTAGATTGCCGCCTTTGTCTTGCCGAAGACGTTTTGCGGTTTGCCTCTCATGGTGAAGATCGCTTGCGTGTACACGTCACGCGCGGAGATGATCGAGCCTCCGGCGGACTGGCCTTCCGTTAGGAATATGGTGGATTTGCCGCCGTCGTTTTCTCCGGCGTGATACTTGCAGTCCTTTAGGTTCGGTATCTTTATCTCTACGCGCTTCGCGGCCTCTTTTGCCTCTTTCTTCACCTTGTTGAGTTCGGTACGCAATTTCTCATTTTGCACGATTTTGTTCTCTAGGCTGCGCGCCGCGTCCGCGTTTTTATGCAGGAAATCGACTACGCCCGACTTGACCTCCGAGACTATCCAGCCGCGTATCTCCGTGTTACCAAGCTTGTTCTTTGTCTGCGACTCGAAGACGGGGCTTTTGAGCTTGATGGCCACGGCGCCGGCTATGCCGTCGCGTACGTCTACGCCGGAGTAATTCTTCTTATAGAACTCGTTGACGCCTTTGAGTATGCCCTCGCGAAAGGCGCTTAGGTGCGTGCCGCCGTCGGAGGTGAATTGACCGTTGACGAATGAGCGGTAGGCCTCCCCGTAGGCCTGCGTGTGCGTGAAGGCGAACTCCAATTGCTTGCCGCGGCAGTAGGCGATGCTGTAGACCGCCGATTCGCCCACGTCGTTTTGCAGCAAGTCCAAAAGCCCGTTCTTGGACTCAAACTTCTGCTTTCCCAGGAATAGTTTCAGCCCGGAGTTGAGATAGGCGTAGTTCCACAAGCGTTGTTCAATGTACTCGAAGTTGAATTTATACTCGCCGAAAATCTCCGCGTCCGGTACGAACTCCACGAACGTGCCGTCCGGCTCTTCCCCTTTAACCGCGCCGCCCTTTTTGGATATGAGTTTCCCGCGCTCAAACTTTGCCTGAAAGTACTCCCCGTCGCGGTAGGAGACGACGCGAAAGCTGCTTGACAGCGCGTTGACGGCCTTTGTGCCTACGCCGTTCAGCCCCACGCTGAATTGGAAGACGTCGTCGTTGTACTTCGCGCCGGTGTTGATGGTCGATACGCAGTCGATCACCTTGCCCAGCGGGATCCCCCGCCCGAAATCGCGCACGGAGGCGACGCCGTTCTCAACGTTCACCTCTATCTTCTTGCCGAAGCCCATTATAAATTCGTCGATGGCGTTGTCTATCACCTCTTTGAGGAGGACGTAGATGCCGTCGTCGGGGTTTCCGCCGTCGCCGAGCCGCCCGATGTACATGCCGCTGCGCAGACGGATGTGCTCCAGAGAGCTAAGCGTCTTGATTTTGCTTTCGTCGTACTGATGCGCGGTCGTGTTTTTGTTCATGTTTTTGTGTTTGTTGTTGTTTATACATATTGTAGAGACGCGATTAATCGCGTCTCTACGTGATCATCCACTAATATTTAATCTTAGGATTCCCCTCGCTCTCCCCGTCCCAAGTTCTAATCAGCTTTCCGATGCGGTTCCAGCGTATATTTGCCGGGAACTTCCAAGCCGGGCCTGAATTGTCGTAGGAGAAGTATAATATTAACGCCTTAGCTTTCACAAAATTGTAATTCAGATACCCCCAATATCGCGAGTCGAGCGAGTTGTCGCGGTTGTCGCCTGCCATAAAGTAGTTGTCGTTGCGTACCGTGTAACTCTCAATCCTATCATTGCCAATGAATAGTTTTTTGCGTATCTCCACGCTTTTTTCGGACGGGAAGTTTCGGCGGATGATGTCTAAGACATAGTCGAGCATCGTCCAATCGTCAATGCGGTTAAAGTCGAAGGCCTCCGTGCGCCGCGTCATCTCGTTTTTGTAGATGAATTTGCCGTCCTGTAATTCGTCCAGCGAGAGTTTAGCCCCGTTGAAGTTTAGGGCTGCGCCGTTCGCGAACTCGCCGTCTACGTATAGATCAAAGTGCATATACACTCTCTTTGTCGGGTTCTCCTGATGTACCAGCGTCTTGAAGAACAAGAACTCCCGAATGGGCATAGTGTCCGGGCGGAAAGCGTCGCCCTTGGCCGGTATGCGCAGCGGGGCGAAGTTGATGATGCGCGGGTCGGCCCTGTTGCCCCCCGTGTACTTGCCGTGCGGCGGCAGGATAAGCTCCGTGCCGTTGACGATGAGCTTTCTGTTGCCCACGAACTGGACGACGTCGCCCGGCCCCGCCACCATACGCTTGATGTAGTCCTTGGCGTCCGCCCCCGGATACTTGAAGATCACCACGTCGCCCGGCTTAGGCTTGGCCACCGCCGGCAGCCGCCGCGTGACCCCCAGCTCGCGGGAGTAGGGGAGCAGAGGCGCCCCGTAGATGAACTTCAGCCCCAGCAGAAAATCGCCCACCAAAAGGCTGTCCTCCATAGACCCCGTGGGTATCTGGAAGGCCTGTATCACGTATACGATGGCGATGAGCGCCATAAGAAGCGCCGACCCCATCTCCCGGAAAAAACGCAGAAGACCGCTCTTCTCGGCCGGTTTGGCCGCCCCCTGCGCCGCTGAATCCTGCGGCTGCGCGGGCTGTTTAGGTTGTTGCTCCGACAAATCGCTCCCTCCGTAAAATCAACGCTGAATCCCCCCAAAACCCCGGAAAACACCCCCGCCGAGACCGCTCGGCAAGCGGGTCGGGACGTATAAATATAAATTCGGGCGGGGGCGGCGTGAAAATATTTTTGTTTTTTAAGAAAACGCGGATTTATTGACTGCGGCGCCGCCATGAAGTATCTTTATATAGAAAATAGATGGCCATTTGAGGCGCACCGGACGGTTACATCAATACATCAACAATACGGATTTTAAACGATGCTGCAACTCCTATACATATTCATAGGCGGCGGGATAGGCGCGATCTCGCGGTATTCGTCCGACCGCCTCGTCAGCTCGCTTTTTAACGCCAAGTTCCCGCTCGGAACCCTATTCGTAAACTGCGCCGGGGCGCTGCTGATCGGGTTCCTCATAAACTTCTTTGACCCGCACAACCCCAATGCCGCGAATATGCGCCTTAAACTGCTGCTGATCACCGGCTTCCTCGGCGGGTACACCACATTCTCCGCCTACTCCCTAGAAACGGCTCGCTGCTTAATGGAGGGAAACATCAAACAAGCGTTGCTGAACGTATTGCTGAACAACGCGCTGTGTATCGCGCTTGTGTTTGCGGGGATGCGGTTGAATCGGGTGATTATGGAACAGTCCGTTCGTTAGCGGATATGTACGGCAACTAGTCACCACGTGCCGACTTTATCAGGCGGTGTTACATCAATCCTCTCGGTATCCTCGTTGATGTCTATCAGATACATGCCGTTATTGGCCGCGAGTTCGCGCGCCTCTGCATCGAAACTTATACCCGCGACAGCGGCGTACATGGTTTTACCGGTCATACCCGTTATGCGCTCTTTTTTGCGCAATATTTCTAAGCGTTTCAGGTGCTTCTCTACCCATTTTTTCGAGACTTGCGTTTTTACTTCTACCACCATAACGTCATCACAATTTTCAAGCAGTAGATCTACTTCCGTCAGTGTGCTACCGTCTATGTCGGAGTACTCTTTTCCGGGTGAAGCCATGGTGAAAGTATGTTTAAAGGCATTCATCTTTTCCTTTACTCCCGGAATTACAATCATTTCGACGATTTCGCCGATACTGTTGTTCAGCCCGCCCATATTCTTTTCCAGACGCTGCATCAGGCGCTCAGTCTCTTTATGAGCTTCCGCCATCTCTTTCCGTGTTTCCACCATTGTCACCCCAAGTTGGGCTACAATGTCTTCTAATGTTGCCAT
>Ga0182488_12612_pt1 | contig 16225 bp, 17 predicted proteins | sample TergutNc150P3_FD_120830 | JGI IMG/M metagenome (GOLD analysis project Ga0182488, IMG submission 120830) | reverse complement strand
CGCAGGCATCCGGCCGCCGCCCAGAAACCGGATAGGTCGACTGGGACGGAGATCGTTCGTCCGCCGGCCGGTTTAATCTCAAAAACGTAGTCGAGCGGTTTGGGGTCGGTTTCGACGGTCAGCATATACTGCCGCGGATTCCCGAACACGCCGCCGCTTATTTCGTCCGCGCCCTGACCGCCGCCCTCGCCGCCGCTTGACGAGCGGGAATAGAAACGCCACGACGCGTTTCCGCTCTCCTCGGTAACGAAGACGACCGCGAGCGAACACCGTACCGCCCCGTAAACCATAGACACCGAGTACTCTGTCAACACGCCTTCCGAGAGCGGCTCGTACCGCCCCGGGGTCAGCGGGGCGGTCGCGGAGACGACGTACCGCCTATCGCCCAGTATAAGCGACGCGGGGACGACCGAGACGCCTTTGGGCTGTTTCTGGCTCAGGACGATCTTCCCGGAGAGCGGGGCGCTGATGTGGACGCCCGGGTCGGCGGCGAGGTCTATCAGAGAGTCGATCTGCGACCGCGTCCCCCTGTAGAGCGCGACCCCGTCGTCGTTGGCCAGCCCGCCGCAGAGGTTTTTGTGGTTCACGGTGAGCAAAAACGCCCCGTCCGCAATCGGGTGGGCGGACGACGGCGCGGCCTCCAGCCCGGCGACGTAGTTTTGCGGCAGGATGACGGCGACGCCGCCCGGAGGCAGGTACGCGGCGTCGAAGCGGCACGATTCGTGCCCGGCGACGGGGGCGTCAAAGAGCTTGACCGAGTCCGCCGTCTTGCCGTTCGTCAGGAAAACATTCTTGAAGAAGAAGGTGTCGCTGCCGAAGTTGGCGATTTCCACGAAGGAGTGGCTGTAACCCCCCGGAACGGCGGTCTTGTTGCCGGCGGACGGGTCGCGGTGAAGCTCGGTGACGGCGACGCCCAAAGATTGGGCGGTCAATGCCGAGGTGATTGCAAAAATCGCCGTGGCGGCGCAGACAATGGTTTTTTGGCGCATAATATGTGCATCCATTCGTATATGTGTTAAGGTCGTGTTGATGTTAACGGATAAAACCGGCATCAGCACGTATCAATACGTCACAGATCGAAATTGCAAATCGGCAAATACAGAGAGAACGCTTGTACCGCGAGAGATTTTTCGTGGGTACCGCAATACTACCCATCCGAAACGACATCAACCCATACTAAACGGGTCGGCGACGCCTACAACGAGAGGGGGCCGCCTTGAAACGGCCCTATATAAAAATAATAGCCCCGCCGCCCGTGCGCAATAGTTATCTTTAAAAAATGCAACGGCATACCGGCAAAGACGAAAACCAGAGCGGCGCGGGGGGGGCTACCAGTTTCGGCCGCTACCGGGTTTTAGGGCTTTTGGGCGAGGGGGCCATGGGCCGGGTGTACCTTTCCGAGGACCCGATCCTAAAGCGCCGCGTGGCGGTGAAGGTCATCCCCACCGACCGCAACCTTGAACCGGCGGTGCGGCGCGAGTTCCTTGAGCGCTTCGCCGTCGAGGCGCAGGCGTGCGCCATGCTCAACCACCCCTCCATAGTCTCAATCTACGACGCCGGGGAGGAGAACGGCGCGCCGTGGATCGCCTTCGAGTACGTCTCCGGCGAGCACTTAGACCGCCTGATAGCGCAGAAAACGCCACTGCCGTTCGACCAGATACTGCGGATCGCGGGGGATATCGCCGCGGCCATGCGCCACGCGCACGGCATGGGCATCGTCCACCGCGACATCAAACCGGCGAATATCCTTATAGACGAAACGTCCGGCATCGCCAAACTCGCCGACTTCGGGGTGGTGAAGTCGCCCCACGCGGCCATCACGCAGAGCGGCACGGCCGTAGGCTCGCCCGGATACATGTCGCCCGAACAAATAGACGACCTAGAGGTAGACGCCCGCTCCGACATCTTCTCCTTCGGCATAGTGCTCTACGAGATGCTCACCGGCGTACACCCGTTCCTGCGCGACACCGTGCAGGCCACCTTCTACGCGACGCTGAGCTGCAACTACAAACCTATACGCGAGCTTAGGGCGGACGCGCCTGAGAAGCTCGTAAAATTCGTGGAGATGTCCTTGGTCGCCGACAGAAACCTGCGCATAATAAACGCGGACGAAGTGTGCTCGATGATCGCGGAGTGCCTGAGCGATAAGGACAAAACGCGTATGATGCGCGTTGGCACCGGTAAGCACAACGCGGTAAAAAAGGTAAAATTCGGCTTCGCGTTGGCGCTGCGAAAAGCCAGGTCGCTGAAAAAGGCCTTGCCGCCCGTCGCTGGCCGCGCCGTAGACGCCGTCTACGCCATATACGAAAAGAGTATCATGCCGTTTGCCAAAAAGATATTCAACAAGGTCTACGGCCCGTTGGAAAAGCGTTTTTCAAAAAAACAACTCACAATCGCGCTTACCGGCGTCACCTCCCTCATAGCCGCCGTTGTGCTGATACTGCTCTTCGCCGCCGTGAGTTCAAGTATAAACGACAATAACCGCCTAGCGAACGCGGCGCAGGAAAAAGGCTACTCGGTCAAAAACGGTAAGCAACTGATAACCGCCTGCCGAGAGTACATTGACAAATGCGACTACTTCAACGCGAAAGAACTGGCCGGTATCCTGACCACCGGCAAGGGCAAAAACTACATCCTTCGCGGCAGCCTGTTCAACGCGATGGCCGCCCTATGCGCCGACAAATTCAACGACGCAGCCGCGCTCTTCGCCAAAGTACAGGAAATAAAAGGCGGCGAAGCCGCAATACGCAAGGAACACCCCTTTTACATAAGGTATCTGGAGGCGTGGATAGAACGCGAACTGCCAGACTCGCTGATAACGCTTTGCGCGTCGCACCTATACCTGCACGACAACAGCCAAGTGAAAGCGTGGGCCGCGAGCGAACACTATTGGGTCCGCTGGAACGCGGTCTATATCCAACAAAAAGGCGGCAAAAAGGTAGACCTGGTCCCCGTCTACATCTTAGACTTGGACTATTCGGCAAGCGCCAGAACCAAGATCAGAGCCGCGGAAAAATTAGGCGAAATCGGCGACCGCAGAGCCATTCCGGCCCTAAAGGCCGCCAGAGACGGGAGAAACCCGGCATCGTCGGTAGCCAGAAGAGTATTAAGAGAAAAATTTAACGAATGGTAATATTGGGGTATTAATAAGGATATTGCGCTCTCATGCAAAGAAAAGAACTGACCGCCGCCATTAATGCCGCCAAAGAAGCCGGAAAAATCCAACTTGACGGCCTGAGAAAATCAGCGTCCCTAAATATCGAAAAAAAGTCCGACCGCTCCCCGGTGACAGCGGTAGACAAAGCCTGCGAAACACGCATCCGGGAGATACTGCTGAGCGAATTCCCAAACGATGGCTTTTTGGGCGAGGAAACCGGCGAGAACGCGGGGATGACAAAGCGCCGCTGGATAGCGGACCCACTAGACGGCACCCGCCCATTCATCCGCAACATCCCAACCCACAGCGCCCTTATCGCCCTGGAGGAAGACGGAACGCCGACAGTAGGCGTAATCCATCTGCCGGCAATGGGACTCACCTGCTACGCGTCAATAGGCGACGGCGCGTACATAAACGGCGAGCAGATTCGCGTCTCGTCAACCGGCGACCTCTCCGAAGCAATGGGCAGCGTCTTGGGAATAACGGAGCACGCCGGCACCCCGCTTGGCGACAGCCTCATAGCCCTGACCCGCTCGTGGGACTACACCTACGGCTTCATGGACGCCTATTCCTACGTACTGCTGGCCAGCGGCCGCCTCGACGCCTGCGTAAACCTATTAGACAAACCTTGGGACTGCGCCGCCGCGGCCTGCATAGTAACCGAAGCTGGCGGACGATTCTCATCCGTCACCGGGGAAAAGACGGTCCACGGGGGATCAATTGTATTGACAAATGGGATTCTGCACGAGACGGTGCTCAGGTTCTTCGCCTAACCGGTCTCGCTCACGACCGACCACAACACACGACCACGAGACGAGAGGAGACGGCGGGGCGGATTGAGGGGACGGTGTTTGGGGCCAAACATTATTGGTGCATAACTTGGCAGAACGCGGGTTCTACCACAAATTAATCCGCTATAATTCAGGAAGAGCCTAATTTTTTGTCTTTTTCATGTTCACGCTCAAACGTTAAAAGCTCGTTTTGCCAATCTTCCGCCGACGGTAAAGCGGCTTTTATATCTTCTGCCAACTCGGTGTAATGGAAAGTGCTTACGCCGATAGGATTGTTTACGTCTTTGAGCGAAAAATCCACTTCATAGTTGTCTTTGTTCTTGCATAGTAGGATACCGATAGCCGGTTTATCAAGGTTATCTTTCACCAATTCGTTAATAGCCGTGATGTAAAAATTCAATTTTCCTATAAATTCAGGTTCAAATTCTTTGGTTTTCAGTTCGATAATCACGTAACATTTCAGCCGCGTGTGATAAAACAATAAATCTGTACGATACTCTTTTTTCCCTACCTTGAGCAAAAACTGCCGCCCCATATAGGCAAATCCGATACCCAGTTCAGGCAGAAATTGCGAAATATGTTGTACAAGCGCCCGTTCGAGATCTGTTTCCATCACCTTTTTCGACAGTCGCAGGAAGTCAAAATTGTACGGGTCTTTCATAATTTCGTTCGCGAGGTCGCTTTGCGGCTCAGGCAACGTGAGTTTGAAGTTCGTAACGGCCTTTCCATGCCTGCCGTAAAGGTTGCTTTCTATCTGATATTCGAGTACAGCGCGGCTCCAATTGTTTTCAATGGTTTTATTTATGTAGAAAAAGGCCTGATCAACATCTTTGACTTTTTGCATGATTTTGACATGATGCCCCCAAGGGATTAAACTCAGCTTTTGTACGATATGCGCCAAAAATTGATCTCCGGCTGTATCGCCAGATTGTTTCGCAAATTGTGAAACAACTTGAGAATTTAACGTTTCCGGCAATTGCGAAACAACTTGTTTCGTTTTTGATATCTTTTTTTGAGAATAAAATAGATACCACTGTTTGATTATTTGTAAGTTTCTCAAAGAAAACCCAGTCATCTCAGGAAACTCTTCCCGCAAATCCCTACTCAGCTGCTCTATAAAGCCGCTACCCCACTTGGCCTTTTCCTGCTTTTCAGCAATCTGCCGGCCCAAATCCCAATAAAGCGCGATCATCTGGCTGTTGACCGAAAGAGCTGCTTTTATTTGTCCGGTTTTAATTTGCCGCTTCAGATCGCGCAGCCAATCGCGATATTCAGACTGCTTTACAAAATCAGCCATTTTTGTTCCTCGCTTCCAAAAAATGTTATAGAATATAACATATATCGCGCAAGGTTGGGAATTGTAGGAATCTAATATTTTTTTGTTGTTATTTTTGTTCCTATTTTGATAATGGGGTTTTGTAGGGTAATGGGGTATAAAAAAGGGGGAGACGATGTCGCAATAAGCACCGGTCTTGTCTCACTCACGACTGACCAGACCACACGGCCGCGAGACGTGGAGGGACGGCGGGGCGGATTGGGGGGACGGTGTTTTTGTGAGGTTGGTGAATTGAAGAGAGAGTTACATAAGATCCACTATACTACATAATTCGTTATATATCAATGACTTACGCACAATATACTATTTTTTTCACCAAAACGCGTTGGCTTTTTATTATATTATATATCATACCCAAAGGACATGCCGATATGAACCAAAATATCAAAACCGAACTCGACAGAATCGTAAGTACGCTGGCGGAAAGGGGGTTTGTATGAAGAAAAAAAATTGTGGTTTATCCAAATCTTTTCCTCGGCAACTTTACTCCGATGTAAAGCAACTTATTGACGAAGCGCGAAAGTTTACCGCTCTTTCTGTGAATTCCGTACTTTCAATGCTGTATTGGAATATCGGAAATAGGATTAACTCGGAAATACTGAAAAATGGCCGGGCAGAATATGGGAAGGGTGTAATAACAACATTAAGCAAAAAACTAGAAACAGATTACGGTAGTTCTTTTTCCGAAAAGAATATTCGCCGAATGGCACAATTTGCGCAAGTGTTTCCACAAAAGAAGATTGTCGTATCACTGATACGACAATTGAGTTGGACTCACATTATCGCACTTATTCCGCCGTGATGAAAACGCCCCCATCGGCTTAATCCTTTGTACAGGAAAGAATACAGAACATATCGAACTGATGCAACTTGAAAAAAGTAATATCCGCGTTGCCGAGTATTTCACCGTCCTTCCAAGCAAAGCTAAACTAAAAGCCAAATTGCATAAGGCCATATTAATTGCGCAAAAAAGGCTTGCCGTTACGGAAGATGATTAATTTGTGTAAGAATTGATTTCGGCGGAAATGGGGTTTGGGGCGGCGTGAGACGACCGACCAAACCGCACGATCGCGAGACGAGGGGAGACGGCGGGGCGGGGTTGTGGGTGGATAACGTTACTACGTAATCCGTTATATATCAATGACTTACGCATAACATACTATTTTTTTCACCAAAACACGTTGGCTTTTTATTATATTATGTATCATACCCAAAGGACATGCCGATATGAACCAAAATGTTAAAACAGAACTCGACAGAATTGTAAGCACGCTGGCGGAAACAGGGATCGTGACCAAGATCATCCTGTTCGGTTCTTACGCTAAAGGCGAAGAAACCACGAACAGTGATATTGATTTGTGCGTCCTCACTACCATAAAAGACGAAGGGAGACGCCTTACTGAAACATCTATAGAATTTCGAGTAAAATTACTTAAAGTACAGAATTCAGCGTTAGATCTATTTACCCGTAATCAAGATGATTTTTTTTATCGTGCGGCATACGTGGGATCGCTTGAACATGAAATATCAGAAGAAGGAGTTGTGCTGTATGAACACAGATAGCCTTGATGTAGAAAAATGGAGAATGACAACAAAATGATGCTATATTTAGATAACTGTTGCAACAATAGACCGAAGGATGACCAAAGTAGCGAGCGTGTAGAAGCGGAAACCGATGCAATATTGAAAATCATAGGCAAGCGGCATATCAACGGTCATATCATAGTCGGAAGTCCAGTGGTGGATTTTGAAATACAACGAAATCCTAACATTAAAGAACGGGACGCCGCTATGACACTGTATAGGAATACTATAGATAGTTACGTTATCCCGTCCGAGATTGACTTTGGGCGAGCAAAGATTTTCATGAAGGTGGGGTTAGGGGTCATGGATAGCTATCACCTCGCGGCCGCCGAAGCCGCAGGCGCAGACGTGTTAATTACCGTTGACAAAGATTTTGAGCGAATAAGCACAAATAAAAAATTAAGCCGAGTAATAGTCATAAACCCATTAAAATTTAAATAAGAGGTCAATATGACAATCGTAGCAGAAATTAAAAATTCCGTCGAATTACACATGGCCGGAATGAAGGCGCTGGACGATGCGTTAGGACACGATAACGCACAAGCTTTTTTGAAACAATGCAGGGGCACGCCCGGATGGGACTACACTAAATGGCGAAAAGAACAGCCGGAACCGTCACCCGAAGATGTCGAGACGGGTATCCTGAAAGCCGCTACAGAAGCGCGAGCAGACGGATGGCTCTCAAATAAAAACGTTATTAACCGATGATACCGAAATAACCGGAACCACTCACGACCGACCAGACCGCACGACTGCGGGACGCGGGGAGACGGCGGGGCGGATTTGGGATGGATGGCATTACTACATAATTCGTTATATATCAATGACTTACGCATAATATACTATTTTTTTCACCAAAACGCATTGGCTTTTTATTATATTATTATTAACTATCTATGATGACCGATGAACAAAAATACGAATACTGGCTCGACATAGCCGAGTACGATCTTGCAACCGCAAGTTCTCTGCACGAGAGCGGACGCTGGCTGTACGTCTTGGTGATGTGCCAACAAGTTGAATAATCGGTATCCGGAGTTCATAAGTAAGCTAAGTTCGCAGGTAAACGAGGCGGAGGCGCATTCAATATTTATTAAAACAGAGGAGGTTTTCTCGTGGCTACTGACTTTGAAACCGTAATGCAACTATCGAGACGCTACGCCGACGATGTGCGGCGCGTAATGCCGGTCGATAAGGCAGTGCTGTTTGGTTCCTACGCCAAGGGTACAGCAGATGCGCTTAGTGACATAGATATCTGCTTTTTCCTTGACAACTACGGGGGCAAGCGACGGGTGGATGTCATTGGGGAAATGTTACGCCTCTCAAATGTTCCCGACTACAAAAACGCCTTTTTTGAACCAATCGCGTTTCCCACGTCGGAAATATACAACGATAACCCATTCGTAAAAGAGATTTTGCGAACCGGGAAAGAAATATCGTAGTTTTTTGCACACCGTTAGGGGTGCATCGCTCGGTGGACCCTGAGCGGAGTCGAAGGGTAGAAGGTAGGCTCCAACAGAAATTAATCCGCTCACCGTAGAGCTGTGTACTGGGTCTTTAATCATGTTAATTCGTTTAATAATCATACTTTTTGAAAAGACTTCTTCATGTTTTGGATGTTTATATAAACGCTGAATCTATCTCTTTGGTAAGTAGCCTCAATATCTTTTCTGTTTGTAATACATCTTCATGTGTGTCAATATCCCACATATCATTTATCGGCATTTCTAATACAATATGTTTTTGTATAAACGGTTGTATAAATTGCTTAAACTTATAATTCCCTTCCGCGAGAGAAGTCTCTATCAATGAAAATGGGTTCTTGAGCCAAAGATAGACCATTCCTCCTGACTTAACCTTACAATTTCCCGACTCTTGGCCAATAAGACCGGATTTATCGCACTTTATTATTGTTCCATCCCGTATTAATAAAACTTTTTCAATTGGCATTGATGGGTTGCGTACAGATTGAATAAGTAAATCAGGGTGTTTGTTTACATTATTAAGACCATTAAACAGCATTTGTCGGAAATCGTTTTTTTGTACAATAATATCCGCAAATGTCATTATAAATGGCACATCAACAAAATTTTTTGCACAATAAACTGCCGATAGTATCCCCTTTTGTTCTGACGCTTTAATGAATTTAAGTTTTTTAAAATATATATCATTATACGTACTCAATGTTAATACATCGGCTGTGGATGAATGATAAACAATGTAAATATTGTTAATCCCACACTCTAATAATGAATCTATCACAAATGTAATTAGCCTTTTCCCTAATATTGGCGTCATAGGTTTGGAACAACCATTAATACCATTTTGCAATCTGCTTCCTTTACCACCAGCAAGTATAACTGCATCATTTATTTTAATATCTATGTTCATTATTTAATCTCACTTATTTGGATTATTATTACTATGGTCTAATTATTACAAGTATTTTAACTTACAATTTAATAAACAATCATTTTTTGCTAATATTTTGTCACAAACACGCTTACATTCTAAAGAAAAATATTCGTTATATGTGTTGTTTAGAACAAAATCAACATCTTTTACTATTTTTAATATCTCTTCAATACATGGGGTTCTAATAGTAGCCGGATCTTCCTTGTATGCCTTACCTTCTTTTAATGTACGTTCTAATAATTTTTCACGGCGCTGTTCAAAAGATGAGTTTACAATTATTCGATATTCTGACCTTGCCCATACTTTAAACATAGGTATTCCCATCCACTCAATTATTACGTATAATTTATTATACTCACACAAATTGCACAATTCATTCTCAATACCTTTTTCAATAAAAGGTGCACTTGTATAAACAAATTTTCTAAACTGCTCAGAAGTCATTTGTTTTGCTATATCCATACATTCCTTTAGATCACACTTCTCTTTAGAAATGCCAAAGACATCCTTGAAGTCTTCCAAGTGTTCTGCCATCCATTGAAACATATATTTATCCCCATCAATTAAAACGGTGTTCGGCAAATGCTCGATTAATGATTTGGTTACTTCTGATTTGCCGCTCCCACTATGCCCCGCGATACAAATTATTGTCATTGTAGTATCCTCATATTTAATTTTATTATGCATCAGTTTCTTGAGATATGATCGACGAACATACGCTTTGAATGTTTAGGTACAAATTATCATCATAATTATTTTCAATTATAAAACTGGGATTAAGAGATATTTTATGATTATCCGGGTCAGGTACGGTACGAACTTTAATGGCATTATCGTTATACCTACCAGAAGCCACCATTTTTTTTGTAAGATTTTTTATACGCATACTTTCTTGCGTTTTTATTGTTATACGATAGTCAGCTCTATTCCAAATTTTGAAATTACAAAGCCCAGCCCATTCGATAATTGCGTAACTATATCTACCGTTTTTTTGTAAACTAATGATTTTTTCAACATCCTTTTCTACAAATGGTGTAACTGTTGCTATAAATTTTCTAAATTGTTCCAATGTTGTATTGCAACACAATAGCCTACATTCATTGAAACCGACGGTTTCTTGAGATATGTTGAATATGCGCTGACATTCCGCTATGTTGTGTTTTACCCAGTTCTTCATATAATCATCAGCGTGGATTAATAAAGAATGAGGTAAAAATTCTTGAATTTTTTTTGCCACAGTGGTTTTTCCACTTCCGCTATCACCGGTAATGCATATCAATTTCATATTATTAACCATCCTTATGCGAAATTTTGTGTTTATGTATAAACACCGTATATACACTAAAATAGTAGCTAACATCTCAATAGTTTATAAACGGATCCACATATTTTCTTGTTTTTTTATAAAATTCACTAATTTCACTATTATTAATAATCATTTTAAAATCATTTAATGTCGCAATCTCAGCTAGACCGCAGTGTAACTCTTCCATATCTTTCTTTATAAATTCCTCAAGCGTAAACACCTTGGAATCTGATTTTCCTTTTTGAAGCCATTTATATCTTTTCATTCGTGGCTTTGTACCAGCATAAATATACAGTGGTATTACATCCCAATTGTAACCCAAAAATGTCTCTACTTCTTCTACAGACCTTGGGCCGCTTATTACGACATCATTGTTTCCATCATACTTTTCTAAAAAACTCCTAGCAATAATATCTTTATCTTCATTTTTTAACCAAAGTTCTTTTTTTATGAAATCATAAATATTTTTTTCGCTAGTACTGTTTTTCGTGAATTCATCATATTGATTAAATACTAACGAACTTAACTCATAGTGCCTAAAACCATATCGATTTGCTAAATACGCACCTATGCTGGATTTTCCGGCATGCGTTGGGCCTGCGATCAAAATACATTTCGCACGTTTTTCATGCGCAATAGTAATATCTTTACCGGTAATAATATCTAAATTCGCTTTTTCTATCGGACCTACGGTTGTATACGGGATCTGTTGTGAACGGTTATATTTTTGGACTAAACCACCTACTGTATAAACAATTTTCTTATTTAAGTTTACCGAGGTACGGTATTCACTTTCCTCGAACGCTTTTACTAAGGCATACGTAAATATACCATGCGATAACTCCTCCACTTCCTGAGAGTATTCTCCGGGAGAACAACTAAAAAAAGATATTATCCCCTGTCTATTGGAAATTTCTGACGTTACTTTACCAAACCACGGAACAAATAGTGTTCGTGTATCTGTTACGCTGTTTCTACACGCATCAAATATCATTACTATTGTTTTAACTCCTGTCCTAGTCGCTGCCCTTATCAGTTGGTCTGTTGCTACACTAGTGTTTTTAATGGCCGATATAACAGTATCAAAATATGTTAAATAATCAGCTCCATCATGCGAAAATCCGTGCCCTGCATAATAGAAAAACAGCACATCGTTTTCATTCTTATCTATTGTGCCAATATCGTCTAAAAAGTTAGCATAGTTCTTGTACGTAAAACCTTTACCGAGAACTAAAGTTGTCTTTATGTTCGGTATAAGTGTTTTTATGCTTTTCTTAAACAGCATAGCATCGCTTTCACAAAAACATAATTTCGGTAGATTTTGGTATTGATCTATTCCAACGATATATCCATACGCATTGTTCCAAGCCATGATAGCTCCTCTTGATTAACTTGATGGTTTATTGTTCGTATTCGAGTTACCTTGTTCTCTGTTCACATAATTCGTGTGCCAAGAGCATTTTTGATATACTTTGTCTGCATATACACCTGTTTCATCATGCAAATCTTTTTTATCATAATAACCCATTTTTTTTATCTTCTCAAACTCGTTATCTGATGGTGTTTTCTGGTTTTTCATATTTTTCAAATAGTTCAAAAAATATATACCGTCAAAATCATTAGATATATAACTACGTATTGTTTCATTGTTTTTAAATTCTGGCAGTTCCTTTGGGTCAATGATAATTCTCGGATAGATTGCAATATCCCTTTCTAACTTGTAGACTCGATCAAGCGCATGTCCATATACAATGGACCCCTTTTCAACAAAAAAATCTCCAATTGTGACAGCTCCGCGAACTAAAAAACCGTTATCACAAACGGCGGAATCATATTGAAAGTAGCTTGCTAAAGATAAAACATTTCTAATATTTGACACACGCTCTTGTGGCTTCTGTGAAGATACTAGTTTTTTAGCTATGACAAGATTATCAGAAAAAAACTTGAGATCTATTTTACTAGATGGGTCTTTTACTTGTTTTTTTATGTTATTAAATCTTTTATATAGTGTGTTCAAAAATAATTGGTTTTTTTCGGAATTTTTCATACGTGATTTCGTGCCAAGCATATCTATATATGCAACAATATATTCTGACGTTTTTTTAGTCATATAAATCTCCTATTATAATAATTACTGTATTGATTGTGTCATCGTAAATATGACGCCTGCCTTGCATTTATATCACTAAAAACATCTTTTCTCCACACGCAACACTTAACAAATACCACCACCAAACACCATCTTGATTCTATCTCCCACCTTAATCGTCCTTAACGCAACGCACCGATTGCCCGCGGCTCACGAAGTTGAGGGTCTCGCCCACGCCGTCGTAGTTGCAATTCATGTACCGGAGGTAAACTAAACCGCTAGAGTACTCCGTAGCCGTCCACCAGTAGCCTTCGTAGCCGGCATAGTTGAAAAGGCCATTTACATCTATATTGTTGGAGTGGCGGAGGCCGCCAGGCAGGGCCGAAAAGCCGTACTCATCAGTACTGCTAATGCCACTATAACTATTCCAATCACTCTGCGATTTCAGCGTTTTACCGGCAGTAGAAGAATCACCCACAGCTGTCATCAAAATATCCCAATCCTGATTAGACGGCAAATGCCACCCGTTTGGGCAAACCGTTTGGGCCGTCGACCAATCGTACAATCTCCCGTATGTGTTACAGTTATTGGTATTGTTATCGTAACACCAAGAATTACCCACTGGTGGTTGATAGTTCAGATTTTCCGCCATCCAAGTCTGACTACCTATATTCACCGTTTTATATGTTTGACCGTTTCTGCTATCGGTGATTGTACCTTTAACCACGGTATTAGGGTCAATGACTGATGCAAAATTTGCCGTCACAGTCACTGCGTTTGCTGGCATAGTAAACGTAGCAATCTCGCTAGTTTCTCTGGGATCGAATGCCATACTGCTGATAGAAGACGTCCAATTTTTTAATCGATAACCGCTTGCCGCCGTGGCTGTTACAGTAACGTTCGTCCCGGATGTATAATTTGTTTGATTCGGGCTACGCGACACGCTCCCTCCGCCCGTTGGAGACACGTTTGTCGTGAGAGTATACTGTATCTGTTGAAAATTAGCAGTCAGTGTCTTGTCCTCATTCATCGTAACAGTCACGGAAGAACTTGTAGACGTTGACGCACCCGACCACCCCGTAAACGTATATCCGCTTACCACCGTTGCCGTTACGGTTACGTTCGTCCCGTATGTATAATTTGTTTGATTCGGGCTACGTGACACGCTTCCCCCGCCCGACGGAAATACGTTTGTCGTGAGGGTGTATAGGGTTTGTTGGAAATTGGCGGTCAGCGATCTGCCTTCGATCATTACAATCGTTACCGGATTCGTCATCCCCAACGCCGCGTCTGACCATCCTGTAAAGGTGTAACCACTTGCGGGTGTTGCGGTTACGGTGACTTGTTCGTTGTATGTGTAAAGGTTTTTGTTGGGGCTGATAGAGACAGTGCCGGTGCCGGATGGGAATACGTATGTGCTGAGGGTGTATACATATTGTTCAAAGGTGGCGGTCAGCGATTTGTTGCTGTTCATGGTGACAGTCGCGGTTGTACCATATGTACTTGCACCCGCCGCCGCTACGCCCGACCAGCCTGTAAACTTGTAACCGGCTACAGGAGTGGCGTTTACGGTGACAGATTGGTTGTATGTGTAGGTGTTATTGTTGGGGTTGCGTGACACGGTGCCGCCGACGGCGGGTAAGACATCTATGGTGAGGGTGTACTCTATCGGGTTGTAGTTTGCTGTGAGCGATATGTCGTCGTCCATCGTAATTGTCACGGAAGCGGCTGTGGACGTTGACGCTCCCGACCATCCGGTAAACGTGTAACCCTCTGTGGTTGGGGCTGTTACGGTAACGGTTTCGCCATCTTGGTAAGAGGCTTTATCGGGGTTGCGGGATATAGTAGCGACGGCGGGGCTTGCGACGGTTGAAAGCGTGTACGACGGCGCGGTTTGCTTTATGAATTTGGCGGTCAGAGTTTTATTGCCGTCCATGATAATGGTTACGCCCGCGCTTGTTGATATTACCGCGCCGGTGTAACCGTCAAAGGCGTAACCGGTTGCGGGCATTGCGGTTACGGTGACCTCTTCGCCGTAGGTGTAGGCCGATTTTTGGGGATTGCGGGATAATGTGCCGCCTTGTGCCGGATTTGCGTTTACGGAGAGCGTGTATGTATTTTGTTGGAAATTGGCGTTTAGCGTCATGTTTCCGTTCATGGTTATAGACACTGTCTTATCCGTTTTGTTAACCGCGCCGGTCCATCCGGAAAAGGTGTAGCCGTCAATTGGGTTGGCGGTTACGGTGACAATCTCTCCGGCGTTGTAGCGCGCCTTGTTCGGTTCGCGTAATATGTAGCCGCCGTAGGCCGGTGTTACGTTGACCGAGAGGGTGTATATGGTGGTGGCGGCGGATGTCGAAACAAAATTGGCGGTCAGCGTTTGGTTGTCGTCCATGGTTATAGTAACCGTGGCGGCGGTGTCGTTGGAGGCTCCCGACCAGCCGGTGAACCTATAACCGTTTGACGGCGTTGCGGTTACGGCGACTTTGCTTCCGGCTTTGTATGACGTGCCGCTTGGGTTGCATGACGCGGTACCGCCGTTGGTTGGCGTTACGTTGACCGTAAGGGTGTAGCGGGTGTCGCCGCCGGTGAAGAAGCTTAGGAGATCGGTGATCTCCGAGTTCTTATTTTGGACGCCGCTATCGCCGCAGCCGATATAGGCGAGGGCGGTTATTACGGCGAGAAGGGCGACTAGTAAAATTGTTTTTTTCATCTTTCCTCCTAATTAACGAGTTATTGGATTTTAATGGAACGATATTTATTCATACAATTGATCAAAATTTAGCTCCTACGCCGATTTTAAAATCAAGTCCATGGCCGGCGTTGGTGTTCACGTTTGACGGCGTGTTATCCGCGCAAAATTTTTCGAATGTATTAGCGCCTCTTAGTCCGTATATCAGTTCGGAGCGTAGGTATGCGGTCTTTCCTATGTCAAAATCAATCCCGCCGCCGCCTTTGAACCACAGCGAGCTTAGGGCGTTTGCCTCAGGGTGGCCGTTTTCGCCGTTGAACGTGTATTCTTTCTTTTTCGCGAGTTTGAGTCTGCCGGATATTGACGCCGCGTAGTCCAATCCTATTAGTGGAAAGAGTTTTGTACGTCCGTAAAATTCAAACGGGTATTTTGCGAATAGGCCGGCGTTTATGTAGGAGCGCGGCATATAGGGTAGGTTTTTGGGGTTGGGGGCGTTTGGGCTCTCCCATTTGCCGTTGCCGTCTGAGCCGCCGAGGAATGCCTCCGCGAATACGGCGTCTATGAATAGGTATACGCCGGCGGCGGTATGGGGCATTTTGATCCGTTCCCCGCCTGGCCACGTTATCCCTCCGCCGAAGCCGAAGCCGATCAGGCCGCCGGCGCCGGCGCTGATTTTTATTCGCGGGCCGCTGTCGGAGAGGTTTCCGGCGACGTAGACGGCGATATCGGGCTTGCTTTCAGGCATGGCCGTAGCGCTGTCGGGTATGGCGGCTGAGTCGGCGGCGGTGTTGTTTAAGGCGGATATTTCGGTGGTATCGGTATTGGTATTAACGATTTCGACGGTATCCGCAGGGA
>Ga0182488_12608_pt1 | contig 16637 bp, 15 predicted proteins | sample TergutNc150P3_FD_120830 | JGI IMG/M metagenome (GOLD analysis project Ga0182488, IMG submission 120830) | reverse complement strand
GTCATTAGGCCGAAATGGTCAATAAATGTATTGCTGTATACTGTCCTATACTCCATATGTTATTCCGCGCTCCGCCGCCGCCTCTCGGAGAGATTGATGTTTAAGCTCGCCGGTGGCGATCTTCGCCCTCATAATTTCGACTTCGCGATCCCACAGGTCAAGAAGTTCCTGAGGGTAATCCGTATCGCTGTACGGCACGTCTAATACGACCTGTTCTTCTGTTTCTGCAAGCATAATTACCTCCTCCTTATACTAAAGATAATTGATTTACCTGAAAAAATCAACGTTTTATAGCAAAAAACACCGATAAAGCCTTAAAGTCAAAATCTTTTTTAGACGGAAGGCTGCGCCTTCCATAGATAGTTCGGGGGATAAACCCCCGAACTTCAGTCAACAGATAACGTCAAAATCTTTTGACTTTGACTTTAAGGCTTTTTTAGGCTCCGTCTAAAAAAGATTTAAAATATTTAGGGCGGGATTTTTGGATTTCGGGGCGGCTGCGAAGTATATTTATAGGGTTGATGTTTTGCCTGATAACTTAGCATTCTTTGACCGGAGGTTTTTATGAGGGGCGTTGCAAGGCTGGGACGGGCGCTGGCGGTTGCGGCGGCGGTGGGGTTGGCGGCGGTTGGGTGCGGGGGGGATGATGGTAATCCCGCTAACAACAACGGCAACAATAACAACATCGGCGGATCTGTGCCGATAGAGAAGTGGATGACGAAGAATCTGGACGTAGAGACGGATGGGGGTTCTTGGTGTTATGACGACGACCCCGCTAACTGTGATAAATACGGCAGACTATATACGTGGGAAGCGGCGAAGAGCGCGTGTCAGTTGGTCGGGATGAGACTGCCGACTCGCGAGGAGTGGGATGCTTTGGTGACGGCCTCAGGGGGTGAGAATACGGCGGGCAAGAAATTGAAATCAAGAAACGGTTGGTACAATAATGGCAACGGTACTGATGATTTTGGGTTTTCGGCCTTGCCCGGCGGTTCCCGTCTCTCCAATGGCTATTTCCACAATGCCGGCAATGCCGGCAGCATCGGCGTTTGGTGGGAGGCTACGGAGGATGGGAGCTACGCCTACGGCCGGTACATGAGCTACGACGGCAACGGTGTGAACAAGTTCGGCAACGGCAAGGACTACGGGTATTCTGTTCGTTGCGTTCAGGATTAGGTCTACGGCGGACCTAAAACCCCGCCTCTCCCCCCATCCCCGCCCGTCGCCCCCTATTTTCACGTCCAAATCATCCCGTCGCGCCCCGCGAAGCCGTAAATCTACCCGTATTTCTTCGTAATGTCGTGGTGCCCGACGTCTATAAAGAGTATCTGATCCCCGTCAAGTTGCCAAATTATTCGGATATCCATGCTGACACTGCTTTCATACTGGTTTTTGACCTTTGTCCGCAGTATTTTTGTCCGCAGGGAGCGGTGGGCGGGGTTAGCCCTTAAAAGCTCGATTTTTCGGGTTATTAGCTTTTGTTCGTCGGCGGTCATCTGGTAAAAATGCTCAAAAAATACATCCCTATAGGCTATCCTATACTCCATTTGCCGCCTTTCTTGCATTATAGTCCGCCATAGCCTCTTCAAAAGAATCAAAAGTCTTAAGTTCGCCGGTGGCGATCTTCGCCCTCATAATTTCACCCTCGCGCTCCCATAGGTCAAGAAGTTCTTGCGGGTAATCCGTATCGCTGTACGGCACGTCTAATACAACCTGTTCTTCTGTTTCTGTCAGCATAATTACCTCCTCCTATACTAAAGATAATTGATTTGCCTGAAAAAGTCAACGTTTTATAGCAAAAAACACCGATAAAGCCTTAAAACATATAAATCTTTTTAAGACGAAGCCTTCGGCTTCATAGATAAATGCGGGGCTTAAACCCCGCATTTTCAATCCAAATCAAAGTCAACGTCACCAAAAAAGGCTTTTTTTTGACGTTGACTGAAAATCGGGGGTTTAGCCCCCGATTTATCTATGGAAGGCGTAGCCTTCCGTCTAAAAAAGATTTAAAGGTTTTAAAGGCTTTAAAGATTGAAAGCTACCCGCTTGAAATAGCGAAGAGCCAAATTATCCCATCGTCCCCCCGCCATATATTATATTCAACATTAATACGATATTGATGTCGGTACTGATCAAGGGCGGTAAGTATGCGCGAAGTTCCCAAGTCTATAAGGACGCACATCGGCATTTTCGGGCGCGCCAACGTCGGCAAGTCAAGTTTCCTGAATATGGTGGCCTCTCAGGACGTCTCAATCGTCTCGCCTTTGCCGGGCACCACCGCCGACGTCGTCGAGAAACCTATGGAGCTTGGGGCGATCGGGCCTGTGGTGTTTCTCGACACCGCCGGGGTGGACGACGCCACCGAACTCTCCGAGAGCCGGATCAAGCGTACCAAAGCCGCGTTTTCCAGAGCGGACGTTTTTGTGGTGGTCACCGAGGCCGGTCAGTGGGGCGAGTACGAAGAGGGGCTGTGCAACGCCGCCAGCGGCAACGGGGCCGCGGTCGTGGCGGTGGTCAACAAGACGGATATAAACGGGCTGACGGACGAGTTCCGCCGGAAGATAAGCGCCTCCACGCCGCACATCATGGCCTGCTCCTGCGTGGACGGCAGCCGTGAGGCGGCGCTTGCCGAATTCAAGAAGCTGCTCTCCGACGCCGGCGCGGGCGATGGGGTGCAGAGGGCGCTGGTCAACGACTTGGTCCCCGCTGGCGGTCTGGCGGTGCTCGTGGTGCCCATAGACTCCGGCGCTCCGAAGGGCCGTCTGATCCTACCTCAGGCGCAGGCGTTGCGCGACCTGCTGGACGGCGGCGCGGTGGCGACGGTTGTCAGGGATACCGAGTTAAAGGCGTCGCTGGCGATGTTCAGCAGAAAGCCGGATCTCGTGGTTTGCGACTCGCAGGCGGTAAAGAGGGTCGTCGAGGACACGCCGCCCGACGTGCGTTGCACGACCTTCTCCATCCTCTTCGCCCGTCAAAAAGGCGACTTGGAGGAGGCGCTGAGGGGGGCTAAGGCCATAGCGAACCTTACAACCAAAGATAGGGTATTGATAGCCGAAGCCTGTACCCACCACGCCGCCGACAGCGATATCGGCCGTATAAAGATACCGAACATGTTGCGGAAGCACGTGGGGGGGGACATACAGATAGATGTTTTCAGCGGACGGGATTACCCGCACGATTTAGAGCGTTACGCGTTAATAATACATTGCGGCGCTTGTATGATAACGGCGAGGGAGATGGCGTCGCGGATCAGGAAGGCGGTAGGCAAGAATGTGCCGATTACGAATTATGGGATGGCCATATCGTATTTTCAAGGGGTGTTGGATAGAGTGATGGAACCGTTTGGGTTAGGAGACCGATTATAATGCAAAACGACAGTAATAACAGTTCATGGATTTCCGAACGCATCCGCCCGGACCAGATAGAGAAATATCTAGGCGACGGCGGCGTTGATTTTATACCGGATGACAAAATCAACGATATGATAGGCGACGCGAGGACCGTCAGCGCGGCCGATGATAAAACCCGTGTTCGCGAAATCATCTCAAAATCTTTGTCTGTACAAACATTAGCGCCCGAAGAAACGGCTATCCTTTTAAACGTCAAAGATTCAGAACTGATAGACGAGATGGAGTCCGCCGCAGGCGCTATCAAGAAAAAAGTTTACGACAACCGCATAGTAACGTTCGCGCCGTTATACGTGAGTACGGTTTGCGTCAACAACTGCCAATACTGCGGTATGCGGGCCAGCAACGAATCACTCACCCGCGGCGTGCTGACGCTTGACGAGCTACGCGCCGAAATCGAGGTGTTGGCGGGGCAGATCGGGCATAAGCGTCTCATTGTGGTCTACGGCGAGCACCCCAAGTCAGGTATTGATTATATGCTTTCCACGATAGAGACTATTTATAAAACGGAAGTCCCCATAAAAAACCGCCCGTCACGCAAGGCGTCTATACGGCGTGTGAATGTCAACGCCGCGCCGATGCAAATTGAGGAGCTGTCGCAGCTCAACAAGGCTGGGCTGGGAACGTATCAAGTTTTTCAGGAGACCTACCACAAAGAGACCTACGCCGCGCTTCATCCGTCAAATACGCTAAAGGGTAATTACAAGTGGAGGCTGTACTGTATGCACAGGGCGCTTGAGGCCGGTATTGACGATGTGGGAATCGGGGCGCTCTTCGGGCTTTATAATTGGAAATTTGAGGTGATGGGGCTGTTGCACCACGCCATTGAGTTGGAGAAGCGTTTCGGGATAGGGCCGCACACAGTATCGTTTCCGAGTTTGCAGACTGCGGAGAATACGCCGTTTGTAAACGAGAAACAGAGCAAGTATTTAGTCAGCAACACGGATCTCAGGAGAGCGATCACCGTCATCCGTTTATCGATACCGTATACCGGTATGATCTTGACGGCGAGGGAAAACGCCGAGTTGCGCAAAACCTTAGTATCGCTGGGCATCATCACCCAGACCGACGCGTCGAGCAATGTGGGATTGGGCGCGTACAACAGGGCGAAGGGGGCGGAGATACAGGAGTCGACCCGTCAGCAGTTTATTCTTGGCGATACTAGGAGTTTGGACGAAGTGGTGCGGGAGTTTGCGAAAATGGGTTGTATTACGTCGTTCTGCACGGCGGGTTACCGTTGCGGCAGGACGGGAGAGTGCATAATGGACTTGTTGCGTACCGGCGCGGAGGGGAAATTCTGCAAGCTCAACGCGGTGATAACGTTCCGTGAATGGTTAGACGACTTCGCGAGCGAGGAGACTAAGGCGGCAGGGGAATTAGTGATCGCCAAAGAAATAGAAGAACTGAAAACAGCCGTTCCCAAAGTGTACGATACGTTCTTAGACTATTACAAACGTACTGTGGGCGGGGAACGTGATCTTTATTTTTAGTATATGTTGAAAAATACACTAGATTGCTTCGCTACGCTCGCAATGACGGTCATTGCGAGGAGCGAAGCGACGAAGTACCGTGTTTATCGCGGCGAAGCCAATCCAGGAATTTGACTTTTATCATAGGAGGAACAGTTATCGTCATGTTGATACACAAATCAATACGCAAAACAATTCACCGCATAATCCCGGCTATCTTTTTGACGGCGGTTATATTTTCGGCCTCGGCCTCGGCTGCCGCCTCGACCGCCGCCGGCATCCACATTCCCGTATTCTACGACACTCTGTCCAACGGTCTGCGGGTGCTGATTGTCCCGGACTCCAACGTCGCTGTTGTGAGTTGCCGTCTCTACTACTTTGTGGGCGGGATGGACGAGTGGTCGTCGGCTACCGGATTGTCGCACATGTACGAGCACATGCTCTTCAAGGGGACTAAGCGCCTTGGAACCCGTGATTATCAGAAAGAGCTTCCGTATCTGAACGGCATAGACTCTCTCGACCGTCTCTTGCAGGGTGTCCGCGAGGCGAAAGGCGAAGGCGATCCGCGTTACAAGGCCTATTTCGGCGAGATAATGTCGCTCCTTGACAAGCAGCGTCAGTATATAAAGAAAGATGAGATTTGGGAGTTGTACAACAACAACGGCGGGTCGGCGCTCAACGCTTGGACAGCCGACAATATGACTGGTTATATCGTAACGTTGCCAAAGAATAGGGTGGAGTTATTCTATTGGATAGAGTCCGACCGTATGCAGAACACGGTTTTGCGTGAGTTTCACAGCGAACGTGAGGTGGTGACTGAGGAGCGGCGTATGCGTTACGAAAACCGGCCGGTGAACCGTTACTGGGAGCGTTTGAACTCGCTTTTTTACGTTGCGCATCCGTATCGTCAGCCGGTGATCGGGTGGGAGTCGGATATCAGGGCGTTCACGACGGAGAAGCTCAAGGATCATGTTCACCGTTTCTATACCCCTGACAACGCTATTCTTATATTGGTGGGCAACATTGACCATAAGAAGGCTATGGCGGATATAGATTTGTACTTTGGCGGTATCAAGAGGGCGCCGTACAAGCGGCGCGAGGTGGTTACGCGTGAGCCGGCGGCTTTCGGCGGTACGCGGTTTACGGTGGCCGAGGATGTGGAGCCGAGGATAGACGTTCTATTTCAGGTGCCGGGATATCCGAATGCCGATCTCTACAGTTTGGATGTGATAGAGGGGATATTGTCGGACAGGAGCGGGCGTTTGTACAAGCGTTTGGTTGACAAAGAGCAACTCTGCACAGACGCCGGCGCGTCAAATAACATCAGGTTGCACAACGGGGATTTCCACATATACGCCTCGCTTAAAAAAGAGTCTGATCCGGCGCGGGTGGAGGAGATAATAAAGGAGGAGATAGGCAAGTTGGTAAAGGAGGCGCCGACGGATAGGGAGATGACGCGGGTGGTAAACGGTATGCGGATGTCTTTCGCCACAGGGCTGAAAAGCCTTGAGGGCCTCTCCGACCGGTTAGCCGGTTTCGAGCGGTTGGGGTCATGGAAAGACATGTTTGACTACCAGGAAAAAGTCGCGTCGGTTAAGGCGGCCTCAATACCGGAGGCTGCGGGCAAGTACCTGAAGCCGGAGTTGGCGACGTGGGGATTCATAGTTCCTAAAACTACAACCAAAAGGAATAATTAAAATGACGACTAAGAAGACTAAGACGTTATTGATGATAGTTTTATCTTCCGTCGCGATTATCATTGCGATCATCGCCGCTTCCTGCGCGAACACCGTAGGCAAGCAACGCTCATCGACGGATCTGTCTGCCTCTGTAAAGGATACCGCCGATGCCGCCGTCGGCCCCATTGATAACGAGACGTCGACGGCGAAGGCGGCCGCAAAGATAAGGGCGAAGGCCGGACGTCAAATCGTTTCGCACCCATCAGAGCTGAAGTTCGATTCCTTAGACTGGAAAGTACCGCTTGGCGACCGTCATCGCGTGGTACTTGGGTCTGGCAAACAAGCGTCAGGCCCTATCGCCTACGTCGCCGTTGATTCCACGTTGCCGCTCGTTTCCATAGCGGCCTACATCCGCAGCGGTTCATTGACCGACCCCGTTGGTAAGGAAGGGCTTGGCGCGCTCATGGCCAGATTAATGCGTACCGGCGGTACCGAGCGTTACCACGCCGACACGCTCGACGCGTTGATCGATCAATTGGCGATGAGTTTCTCATTTTCGCAAGGGGAGTCGGAGATATCGTTTAGGGCCTCGTTTCTGTCGGAGTATCTTGATACCGCGATGGTTATTATGAAAGAGATGTTCTTCCACCCGGCGTTCAATCCGGAAAAGTTGGAGCGTGAGCGTTCCATTACGTTGGAAGGCATCAGCAACCGTTTTGCCAATCCCGGGCCTACGCTCTCCGTAGCGTACCGCAAACACGCCTACCAAAAGTCCGCGTCGGCGAAAATATCGACGGCGGCGTCGGTAAATTCTATAAAGCGTGGCGATCTCGTAGCGTTGCACAAGGCGGCGTTCGGCTCCTGCGATATAATATTGGCGGCCTCCGGAAAGTTCGACAAGGACGATATGATATCAAGACTCAACAAGGTCTTCTCCACGCCGATAACGCCGCAGAAACAAGCTATCCCTAAAATCGCCGTGGCCCCGCAGACACGCGCGCTCATCGTGCACAAGGATATAAACCAAGCCTACATCCGTATGGGCCTGCCGCTCTTCAAGCGCCCCCACCCTGACTACTACGCCGTCATGCTGTTGGACTACATCCTAGGCGGCAGCGGTTTCACATCGCGTCTGGGGACAAGGGTAAGGTCTGACGAGGGACTCACATATTCCATCCACTCAAACGCCGAATCGAACTATACCTATCCGGCCACGCTGCACATAACCTTCTACACAAAAACAGCATCGCTCCCAAAAGCCGTAACTCTTGTATTGGAAGAGCTTGACAAGATAGTAAAAGACGGTGTGACCGAAGAGGAGCTTGCGAACGCCAAAGCGGCGTTAATCACCGAACTCCCGTCGTCCTTCCGCTCTCCCGAAGACATTGTCTCAACCTACGCCTGGAACGAGTTCTACGGCCGCGCTCCCGACCACTACGCTAAATATCCTGATGAACTACGGAAATTAACCAAGGCGGATGTTGACAACGCTGCGAAGAAGTATATAACTGTGGATAAGATCACGTATACGATAGTAGGTGATACGGCAGCAATTAACGCGGCATCATCAGCGGCTGCCAAGGACGGATACTTTGTGATTGACGCGTTAAAGAGTAAGAAGATTATGACTGCCGATGCGTTGGAACGTTTCGAATAGCAAAGGTGTGAAGGGGTATTTTACTAGCGTCTCTACCAAGCGTCTAATGTGGCGGAAGGCCCTTACAACGTGGCAAGGTTCTTCCACTTGGTGTGTTCATGTTCCCAAAAGATTTTAAAGATTTTGGATTTAAAGATTTTTATTCTTATTATTTGACTTTGATTCTATTAACCTGAACCTGAACCTGAATGAAAAAGGACAACCGACAATATGAACATCGGCATAGTAATCCACACCGGTAGCGGCCACACCCTAAAATTCGCCCAAGCGATACGCGACAAACTCGTCTCCCTAGGCCACGAGGCAGACCTGACCGGCCTGCGCACGTTAGGCACGGTTACCGCCGGCTTGCTGCCTCTTGCCCGTGTGAACTTCACAATCAAAAACCCGCCCGAGCTGCAAGATTTTGACGCAGTCCTCGTCGGCGGCCCGGTGTGGAGTTTCAAGGCGTCGCCAGTCATAATGCGGTACCTTATTGAGGATGTGCAAAATCTGAAAGGGAAGCGTGCCCTCTCTTTCGTGACGATGATTGGGTTCGGCGGCGCCAGAGCGTTGCGGATGATGAACGGCGAGCTTGAGGCCGCCGGGGCGGATGTGCTTGAGGGGGAGGCGGTAAAGTCCTTTTTTATGCCCAACGCCTTGAAGCTGGAGGGGCCGGCGGAGAGGATTTGCGGGCGTATTTGCGGGCAAGGGCAATAGCGTAGGCGCAAAAAAGAAGGCGTCCGCTTATTCCCAAATACTATATTCTATCTTTATGCCGGTTATTGATTATCGGCTGAAGTCAACGGCAAAATCGAAAAAAATAAAATCAACCGCAAAAAGGAGAGAGAAAATGAAAGTCGACATTTGGGACGATTCGCCCCACATCGTTAAGGACATGGGCTTGACCGATTGGGGCCGCAAGGAGATCGAGATCTCCGAGTTTGAGATGCCCGGGCTGATGGCTATCCGAGAGAAGTACGCGAAGGATAAGCCGCTCGCCGGTGTGCGTATCTCCGGATCGTTGCACATGACGATCCAGACCGCCATCCTCATCGAGACGTTAAAGGCTCTTGGGGCTACAATACGCTGGGCGTCTTGCAACATCTTCTCCACGCAGGATCACGCCGCCGCCGCTATCGCCGCCGGCGGCGTGCCGGTCTTCGCTTGGAAAGGTGAAACGCTCGAGGAGTATTGGGCCTGTACCTTCAAGGCGCTCTCCTTTCCGGGGGGCCTGGGGCCGCAGCTCATCGTCGACGACGGCGGCGACGCCACGCTCCTCATCCACAAGGGCTACCAGCTTGAAACCGGCTCAAAGTGGGTGGACAGCCCGTCGGATAGCCACGAGGAGTCGGTTATCAAGGATCTGCTCAAGCAGGTTTACGCGAAGAATCCGAAGCACTGGCACAAGGTTGTGGAGAGTTGGAAAGGCGTTTCGGAGGAGACCACGACGGGCGTGCACCGTCTCTACCAGATGCGCGACAGCGGCGAGCTGCTCGTGCCCGCCGTGAACGTGAACGACTCCGTGACCAAGTCGAAGTTCGACAATCTCTACGGTTGCCGCGAGAGTTTGGCCGACGGCATAAAGCGGGCCACCGACGTTATGATCGCCGGCAAGGTGGTCGTGGTCTGCGGCCACGGCGACGTGGGCAAAGGTTGCGCCCAGTCTATGCGCGGCTTCGGAGCGCGGGTCATAGTTACCGAGATCGATCCCATTTGCGCGTTGCAAGCGTCAATGGAGGGGTATCAGGTGGCTACCGTTGAGGATACGCTTGGAATAGGCGACATCTACGTGACCACCACCGGCAACGTGGATATTATCACCGCCGAGCATCTTGCCAAGATGAAAGACCAGGCTATCGTTTGCAACATAGGCCACTTTGATAACGAGATACAGGTGGATAAGTTGAACAAGTGGCCCGGCGTGAAGAAGGTCAACATCAAACCGCAAGTTGACAAATACGTTTACCCGGACGGCCACGCGATATTCTTGTTGGCGGAGGGGCGGTTGGTGAATTTAGGCTGCGCCACGGGCCACGCGTCGTTTGTGATGTCAAACTCTTTCTCAAATCAGACGTTGGCGCAGTTGGACTTGTGGAAGAACAAAGATACCTACCAGCCGGGTGTTTACATACTGCCTAAGTATTTGGATGAGGAGGTTGCGAGGTTGCATTTAGGGAAGGTGGGCGCTAAACTGACCACGTTGACGCAGAGGCAGGCGGATTATATAGGTGTTAAGATTGAGGGGCCTTATAAGGCGGATTATTACAGATATTAATATGAAGGCAACCGCAATCGCCATACGTCCGCCAATTGCCGCGGCTAGCAGTCCGTCCGTTACGCCTGAACTGCTGGCCAGCGTCCTTGCTCGTTATTCACGTTCGAATAAGGGGCTTGACGCTATTTTGGGTTCTGTTGATAAGTCCAATCCCGACGCTTCTGTCGACGCTATATTTCGCTTTGTTGATTACGGTCATGCCAGCATTACCGGTATGACCGGCGGGATTGCCGTGGCTATTGACGGGCTTTCTATGTTTTTGGCTTATAAGATATTTGACATTGCGCAGCTTTGCGACGGGCAGGAATCTAGCACTCGGTATATCAAGATGGATAAGTCTAGCATTCCGGCGCCGGACGAGGTCGGCATACCGAAAAATTGCGCCGAGCGGTGGGAATCGTTTACCGCGAACGCCTTTGATGTTTACCGCGAAGTTTACGATATGCTTGACGATAAGGTTAAGCGTAATCCGGAGATTATCTCGTTACCGACCGGCGTTGACGAGAAGGTTGTTGACCGAATGAGAAAAAACTACGCTCTTGACAGGGCGAGATATTTGATTCCGTTCGCATCAAAGACCAACGCGGCTTACGTGATGACGGCGCGGGTGTGGGCCGATACGTTGTGTCGGTTGGATTCGTTGCCGCTGCCGGAGGCTAAAGCCTGCGCCGCTTTGGTTCGTAATGAATTGGACAAGTTCGTCCCGAGAATGACGCGCCACAGTTTCAAGACGCCGGCGGGGGAGAGTCAGGCGGGGCAGTTGCTGGCGTATAGCGTCAATGAGATCAAAAGGTACGGCGTTAGCGTTGACAACATTCCCGACGAGGTGTATCTGGAGGTCGCCAATGACCGTCCGGCGTTTTTGCTGGATTTGCAATCTATGCGCGACGCCTTTGACGGGAAGCAAAACCGCTACAGCGAGGCGGGGACGTTTGTACGCCGCGCCATGGTCCGCGCCGCGTGGAACAACATGGCCGTAGCCGAACTGCGGGACCTGAACAGGCACAGAAGCGGATACCGCCTCTCGCCGCTATACCCGCAGGGTTTTTACATGCCCAAAGGGGTGAATCACCCCAAGATAGGCGAGTTGCTTAAAGAGTACAAGGCATTGGTAGAGTCCATAGCCTCGCAGGAGGACGGCGCGGAGGCCTATGTCTACGCGTTGCTGCTGGGGACGCAGGTAGCCTTTGAGCACTCCACGCACCTCGACAAATTCATCTACGAGATAGAGTTGCGGACTGGTTTGGGTGCGCATTTCAGGTACGCGGAGCACTTGGCGAAGGCGTCGGCGCTGTTGGAGAAAAAGATGCCTGGGATTTCGCGGTTCATACAGGAGGGTAACGCGGAGCCGGAATTTTGATGTTTGGGGTGGCAATATAGTATATTATATTTATATAAATACGGGTATTTCGGTACCTTTCACTAATTGACCAAGGAGGATGACGTGGGTAGACGTACGGTGTTTTTGGTTGCGGTTGTTTTGGGTTGTTTTTTGGCGGTCGGTTGCGGCGACAAAAAAGGCAAGGATGCCGCCCATTCCGGATCCGGGGCTGACGCCGCGGAGGAGGCTAAGGCGGTGATTTGGGATGGGGATTATGAGTGCAAGAACGGCGACGCCGAGTGCCGCGACGACAAGGTGGGCGGGGATGGTTTTTACTTCAACGGAACGGTCTTTAACACTATCGTCAACACGGACGCCACCGTGAGGAGCGCGCCCTCAAAGACCGGGGAGACCTTGTTCACGGCGAAGAAGGATACAAAAGTACAGGTGTTCGGCATATCAAAGGATGGTTGGGCGAACGTCACTGTCAGGGACGTCGTGCCGAAGAGGGGCTGGATTTTCGGCGAATACGTTGACTTCAAAGAGGGGATGAATTTCAAGGGTATGAAGACGGTTGAGATGAAGATCACCGAGTTCAATTTCACGGCTAAGGACTCCTCCACCGCCGACCTGACGGCGACGTATGAGATCAACGGCGCCGCGAAGACCTTGAAGTTCGGCGCGTTTAAGGAAAAAGGGCAGAAGTTCTTCACCTTTTTCTACGACGCCTACGTTGAGGGGTCGCACTATAGCATAATGCCCGGTTTGTATACGTGGGATTTTACCAAGAATCAGTTGAAGCACACGGTGCTTTTTACACGCGATCCTTACGTATACAACGACGCCGGTATGTTGTTGTGGAAAAAGGCCAGATTTACCGATGATAAAAAGTTCTTCTTTGTGGGCGACAGATCGGAAACAGGCATAAAAGCGGTGTTTAGGGCGAGCGATAAAAAACAGCTTTTTGACTGGGGTTTTCCCAACGGGTGCGATAATACCCTCTCGTTCGGTTTTAAGAACAACACGGCGACATTCGCCTGTCCGGCCGACGCTCAAATGGCCAAAAACTACCAAAACCTTGAGGAAATGGACGACGCTATATCGGAGTACGGTAACGGGTATGTTGAAGGAAATCCGCAACCGGGTTCCGCTACTCTGGAGGTGATATGCGAGGTGAATTTAGATACCGGATCCAGAAAGATAACGGGGGCGCGGTGGGTGTCTTGTGAATGACGCGAACCTTACGTCAAAGTCGAATCCATTCTTAGTACCAATAGTAGAGACGCAATGTATTGCGTCTCTACAACATTATTAAATATGCTTACTTCCGATAATATGATTTCCAACGCAAACATCCGAAAACGTAATCCGCCCGAACTGCTGGCCCCCGCCGGAAGCCGCGAGTGCTTCCTCGCCGCCGTAGACTCCGGCGCCGACGCCGTCTACCTGGGCCTCGCCGACTTCAACGCCCGTCTGCGGGCGAAGAACTTCACAACCCGCGATCTGTTGACCCTCGTTCCATTCGCTCATTCCCGAAATGTCAAGGTCTACGTTACGCTCAACACGCTGATAAAGCAAAACGAAATCGCCCCAGCCCTAAATGTACTGTATCAATTGGATCGGTTGGGCGTAGACGCCGTTATAGCCGCCGATATCGGTTTGATGAAGTTGTCCGCAAAAGTCTTTCCGAACCTGCGAATACACGGCAGTACGCAGGTTGCGGTGCATAACTCATTTGGCGCTGAATTTTTAGAATGGTTCGGCGTCAAGCGAGCCGTGTTGGCTCGGGAATTGTCTTTAGAGGAGATTGAGGAGACGGCAAAGGCGTCGCCCATAGAGACGGAGGTGTTTATCCACGGAGCGTTGTGCTACTCAATGTCAGGAATGTGTCTGGCGAGCAGTTTCATCGGCGGCGCGAGCGGGAATAGGGGGCGGTGTACGCAGGTTTGCAGGCGGCGGTTTAAACGGAAGGGTGCGGAGGGATATTTCTTCTCCCCGAACGACCTGCAGGCGCTCCCGTTCATTTCAAGGCTGGCAAAGGCAGGCGTCGCGTGCTTCAAGATAGAGGGACGGATGAAGGGCGCGGAGTATGTGGGCACGGTCGTTAAAGCGTATCGCCATGCCATTGATTTTCCGAAGGATATAGACAGTGCGGAAAGGATGTTGCGTTTTGACTTCGGGCGGGCCAAAACGGTCTATTTTATGGACGGCAGGCGGGGGGAGGCTATAGATCCGGAAAGGCCGTCCGGAACCGGAATTTTCTTGGGGACGGTTGTTGAAGTTGATGAGGGAGTGTTTAGTGTTAAATATGTTAATGACAGTATCAACAGTATTGATACATTGACAATAGAGAAAAACGACCGGCTACGTATCCATCCTAAAGACGGATTTGAAGGTATTGCGTGTAAGGCGGCAAGTTGTCAAATAATTGGTGATAATAATGATCGCAGGATAAAGATCACTCCATCGCAATCGATAAAGTGTTCTATAGGCGACAGCGTCTTTCTGATCGGCAAAGCCGGTATTCATACGGATGTTAATACAAGTATCAATACCGCTATCAATAACAATGGTATTAACACCGTTATCGACATAAAACCGACCTATTTCCCGGCCAAGCAAATAGCCGATAGCATAACGCCGTTGCTCGACCGCGCCGTCGTCAACCAAAATCCATCAAAAAAAACGACACTATGGTTCAAAGCTGACCGTTTGCAATGGCTAGATCTCATAACCGCCACCCCCTGCCAACGCCTGATCTTCGACTCCGACATCGACGAGATCGAATCGTTAATCGATTCTCCTGACATCGTAAAGACTTGGCGTTCACGTATATCCATCGCGCTTCCGCCGTTTATCGAAGAGCCTAAATTGACACGTTGGCGCGATGTTGTTGAGAAATGCCTATCCGCCGGACTGCGCTCCTTTACTGTCTCAAACGTCGGTCACTTCCAGCTTGTAATGGGTGCCGATCGTCTCGTCGCGGATTCTCTATTATGGTGCTTGAACCGCTTCACCCAAGAGGAGCTTTTTTGGCGCGGCGTCGACAGATTCGTCTTTTCGTGGGAGGACGAATATCTGAATATCAGAGACAACGTCTGCCCGCCCCCTTTGTCGGGCGCCATATCCGGGGTAGCCCCGATTTACGGCAGACCGCCCCTATTCATATCAAGGATGATACCCGCCATTAACATAGGCGAAACCGCGGTCGACCCGCACGGCGGCGCCTTCTTCGTATCGACCAAAAACGGCCTGTACTACACCCTGCCGACGACGCCCGTATGCCTCTTCGCCAAACGCAAAAAACTCTCCGAGTGCGGCGTAAACGACTTCCTAATCGACGTCTCGTTCCACGAACCGAACTATGAGTTGATAGGCGCGTTGATGAGCGGGTATAAACAAGGCATAAGGGTTGACGGCGGCACGATTTTTAATTTTAAAGCAGGATTAAAATGAAGGGAATTATCTAATGTGGGCGGGATGATCCCGCCCCTGCAGTTATGACCGCACAATTGACGCTAAAAGGACTTTTTGTACGCCCCTACGTACTGCAAATCCCCCTCTTTGGGCAATACTGCGAATTTGAAACCGTCGGGATTGCCAAATGATAGGCGAGAATCAGGGTTACTACGAATCCATGGACGGACAAGATTAAACAATTCTCCGCCAATAAACGAACATAATCCAATGTAACCCAATGTTGTGGTTTTACCTGTTGTACCCAAAAGAGTAGAGGAGTGAACGCCACTCGGTACTTCCTCTTCTCCATAAACCATCATCACAAACCCTCCCACGATAAGCCCGATCGAAAAAGTTCCGCCAAGATAGTCTTTCATCAAAGTCATTGATCCTAAACCCGGAACAAGGTTCATTGCCATCGCTCCCAACCGCCTATTGAACGAGTAACCACCATAGTTCAGTACTTCCATCGACGAACTGTCTAAATAAACACCGACCATAACTTGATGCTGATTATAGTCGAACCCATCATCTGAATATTCAACGCTTACGGCTTTAGATTCCACGTTATAAAACCCTAAAAGCCCTCTATACATAATTTCAAAGGAATTCCATTGGATTTTTAGAAACGGACCGATGAAATCGTAACTGCTGACTTATGATTTAGCATTAATACCTGAAACACTTCTATATTTTTCAGATGTAGAAAACCAAAATCCTGCGGACACGCCGGGGATAATCCGCAAACCATACGGTAAATTCAACGGATAGCCGCAACTTAAACCGCCACCTATATCCATCTCAAACCCATCTCCCTTACTTATGCCAAAGCCCGCATCAAATCCCCAATACGCCCCATTCCATCCAAACTTTCCCCATTCCAGATTAATGCCTCCCCAGTTAACCGCAGACCACAACGGTGTTTTGTATTTAAACGAGAAGTAGCTTTCATTCTCCAATTCACTGTCAGAATTACCTCCACTACTCACGAACGAATATCCATTCACTTTCAGCCACGCCAAATCATTCCCACCGCCAATGCTCAAATTATGAGAAATCCCATCATCCGCCGACACGCTGAATGCAAATGTCGCTAACAAAAACACTACCCGCCCCACAGTCAAAAAGTTAAAGCCCTTCATAAAGCACTCTCCCTTCAATTAAATGTTAGGTTATGTGAAAAGAAATAAGAGACTATCCGATATAAAACCCAAGAAAACGACGTAAAAGAGGCACCCCCGTAAACCGCATTTAAATCGCGTTTACAGCGCTTTGTTGCTAGGGAATCAAAAATGTCTTCCCTATGGCTTATCGTTGATTTAAGGGGCATATAGGCCCCTTTTAAGGGTATTATAAAAGCGGCATCTAAAAAATGGGGGGGGGGGGGG
>Ga0182488_12606_pt1 | contig 16670 bp, 16 predicted proteins | sample TergutNc150P3_FD_120830 | JGI IMG/M metagenome (GOLD analysis project Ga0182488, IMG submission 120830) | reverse complement strand
TGGAGCACGGCGCGGGCAAGAAGGTGCTGGTCATCAAGAAGAAGCGCCGGAAGGACTACAAGCGGAAGAACGGGCACAGGCAGAAGTTCACGCAGATCGAGATCGTGTCGATCAATTCGTAATTATTTTAAAGTCAAAGTCTTTAAAATCTTTTTAAGACGAAGCCTTCGGCTTCATAGATAAATGCGGGGCTGAACCCCGCATTTTCAATCAAAGTCAACTAAAATAATGCAAGGAGCTACAATATGGCGCATAAAAAAGGAGCAAGCAGCAGCCGCAACGGGCGCGACAGCAACTCCCAAAGGCTGGGAGTGAAGGTGTTCGGCGGCCAGTTGGTACCGGCGGGGAGCATTATCATCCGCCAGAAGGGTACGGTGGTGCACCCGGGGACTAATGTGGGCAAGGGTAAGGACGACACTCTGTTCGCCAAGATCGCCGGGACGGTCAAGTTCTCACGCGGCGCGGGCGACCGCAAGCGCGTCAGCATTATACCGGAACCGGCGACGGGGTCGTAAAGGCCATTACCTTAACGTACCGATCGGGCGATTTACGGGGCGGACAGCGGTGTCCGTCCCTTTGTTTTCGACGGTTTTTAAACCTCCGAACGTATTTTACAATGATTTTACACGGCTTTCCCATCCTTTTTTTACTACCAACGTATCTTTATTATGACTGTTATGGGGGAACACACACCCAAAAAAGGAGCGTCGCCATGTTAAGCGCGGAGCTTGATTTTGCTGAAAACGCGTTGGCCGAGGTTGAGGGATTTGACGCGGCGTTTGCCGAGAATGAACCCGCCGCTAAGGCGGTAAGGCCTGATCGGACGCGGCTCATCGGACACCGGGAGATAGAGGAATTGCTCAATTCGGTGGAATATTGCACGGTGGAAACCGACTTCGAGGTAGAATTCACGGGGAAAGACGCGGCGGAAACCTCGTCCGATGTCAAGCAGAATAACCGCGAGCGCGGAAATTGCAAACCCGGAAAGCAGTACAGCGAGGGCGCGCGCGTGTCGCTGTTCCCGGCCATCGGCACCCTCGCCAAACCCAGCGCCGTCTTCCCGCCCGGCATGAGCGTGGAGGCGATCTACGATGCCCTAAACCGTGACAAGTTCATCAATGAGTTCACCGTGGTGGAAGGCGGCGACCCGCGCGGTTTCATGACCCGCTCCATGGTAAACGAACTTCTCGGCGGCAGGTACGGTTTCTGGCTCAACGCGAAGAGGTCGGTCGGCGAGGTCGTGAGCGACGACTTCCTGAAGGTGGACTGCCGCATGCCCATAGACTACGTGACCAAACTCGCCATGCAGAGGCCCCAAGAGAGACTCTACAACCCCATAGTGGTGGTGGACGAAAAAGGGTATTACGGCGTGGTGACGATAAAGGACCTGCTCGACGCCTACTCCAAGATAGAGGTGGAGGCCGCCATCAGCGCCAACCCGCTCACAAAACTCCCCGGCAACCTGATAATAGAGGGCGAGATCACAAGAAGGATATTCGGACAGGCCCCATACTGCATCATATACATAGACGTCGACAACTTCAAGGCCTACAACGACGCCTACGGGTTCGAGAACGGCGACCTGATCCTCAAGTTCGTGGCCGACACGATAAGGGAGAGCGGGACACGCGGAGAGTTCGTGGGCCACATCGGCGGCGACGACTTCATAGTGATATGCGATTACCACGACGGATCGGAGGTCTGCCGCGAGATAATCAGGAGATTCGCCGCCGGTATAAACGCCTTCTACCGCGACGTAGACCTGGAAAACGGCTTCATAGTCTCCACAAACAGACACGGCGTGGTAGACAGCTTCCCCATAGCGAGCCTGTCAATAGCGGGAATATCAAACAAGTCGACGGGAAGCCTGCACATAGACGCGTTCTCCAAAGCAATCGCGCAGTTGAAGAAGAAGTGCAAGAAGCAGAGCGGGAATTATTTTGAGATCGTTTAGACGGTCGACGGCGGGGTCAAGCGTCGTAGGGGCAGACCGGTACGACCGTCCTGCGAAGGCGCTAAAAAACAATTATTTTTTGTATTGTAATACAAAAAGTACCAAAAAGTTGGGAGTTTTTGTACTATAATACAAAAAGTGTCAAAAAGTTAGAAGTTTTTGTACTGTAATACAAAAAGTGCTGAAAAGTTAGGAGTTTTTGTACTGTAATACAAAAAGTGTCGAAAAGTTGGAAGTTTTTGTATTGTAATACAGAAATGTATGGGGTGAAATTTATAAAGTTTATGGGAAATGGCCCCATATACGATGTACAACGACAATCCCATCGTACGGTACGCCGTTTTCATTCCTCTCGTTTTCGGTGTTCGGCTCTATGGTGTAAACAAAACGATGATGACGATTCACCCTACGGGTATATATGGGCGGGTCGTAACCTTTCAGCCTCTCAAAATAATGTCCGGGCGTCAACTCGAAAGGATCGCGCTTGACTGTTTCTTTCAGATCGTCGATTCTATCCTTGTACCCGTTTTGCTTAGCTAATTTAGCGTCCTTTTGGGCGAGTTTTGTGAAATATACCCTATACATCAGCCCAAAGTTCCTCTTCCGTAACACGCTCGGATTTCGGCGCGTTGATGGACGCTATAATAGACTCCATCATGCCAGGTATGGCATTTAGGTAGTCCGTATCGTTGTCGTAATCATCGGGGTCGATTACGGGCGACAGCATGACATCTCCGCTTTTCTGCCGTGTTACCGCTATTCGCGGCACGGCAAAATAAGCGGATACCGGTTCAGGAAGCGCGGTGCGGTCAATTACTAAAGTGGCCATATATACCCCTCATGGTTATTCAGTATAAATTAAATATAATATACCGGCGGTGAACATGTCAAATCACCAACAAAATTTTCGACCCGCCGCGAAGCGGCGGGTACCACTAAAACAATCCACCATTCCAACATTATCTATATAATCAAACATCGCACGAAGTTTGCCGCTACGCGGCTAACTTCGGCGGGGTGCGGTTGCTACGCTACCGCATCCCGCATCAGTCATTAACGCAATGCACCGAGAAACCGCGGCCCTTGTCGTAGTAGCCCTCGAGCACGCCGTCGTAGTCGTAATTCATGTACCGGTAGTAAGCGTAACCGCTACCGTACTCCGTAGCCGTCCACCAGCTGCCGTGGTCGCCGGCATCGTAGAAATCGCCATCGGTGATGCGGCGGCCGCCAGGCAGGGCCGAAAATCCATATTCATCCGTCCCATTACCACTCTTTCCATTATAATCATTCCAACCGCTTCTCGCTTTCAGTTTTTTACCCGCCACATCTTTACCTCCCACCGCCGCCACCAAATTATCCCACTCCTGACGCGACGGCAAATGCCATCCCGCCGGACAAACAGTCTTCGCCGTTTTCCAATCATACAACCGACCGTATTTACCGCAATTGGAATCATCATTCGTATAGCACCACGATTTGCCATTTTTATAATTCAAATTCTCCGCCATCCACGTCTTACCGCCAATCACAACCGTCTTGTACGTCCGCCGATCTCTGCTGTCGGTGAACGTCCCCAACGTTTGCGTAAGAGCCGGAGGCTGATAAGTCTGGGCCGGAGATTGGTACGTAGGTTGCGGCGCGGTAACCACCGGTTGCGGCGGCGGCGTTTGCGGCACCTGTTGCGATACCGGCGCTTTCTGCGCCGACTTCTGTAACGAATTTCGCACACTCTCAAACGTCTTATACATCTCCCCGCAAGCCGCCGCCGTCTTATCTACAAGTTCTTCGATATTTCCCGAGCGGACAAGGTCCGATGAGGCGACTAAATTTCCGTTTTCGGTTTCATAGATGTCCACCGACACAGTAAGTTTCGTCCCCATTTTGCTTACTGTTCCACGCACGATATAATCCGCGCCGATCTTGCTTCCGAGCGTGATAACGCAGTTTTCGTCGGCGCACTCTTCCAGTTTTGCGCTACCCTGCGACATAACGGTTTCCGTGGTCATAATCTCATACTTCCCCTGCGGCAGGTTCTTAACGGCCTCCTTGCGAAGCACAGCGGTTATCTGCCTCACATCCGCCTTACTCAGCATTTTGGCCGCGCCGGACTGCGCGTCCATCTCCGTCTCCACAACCGCCACACGTTTCACCTGAGCATACGCGGTAGACGCGGTCATTACGGCAATCCACGCCGCAAACAAAAAAATCGTTAGTCTTTTCATCAAGCAACTCCTCATAGTTTGTGTTCACGGAAGCCCTAAAACAAGCTATCCATGGTGGCGTCATTTAAAAAGATTATCACCCTTTTCCCCCAACATACTCCTCAATCTCATCCAAAATCCCTTGATCCCCCATAAGATGGAAAACATCGTACCCTTCGCGTATAAAACCCAGTATGTCAATCTTTTTGTCTAACTTCAGAAACTCCTTAGGGGACAGATCGCGCTTCTTCATATAAAGATTGGCGATACCGGCTTGCATATATAAAATCTGATTCATATCATATATCCTCCTCTAAATCAACAACCAGCGATCCCAGTCGCCCTTTATTTCCGCGTCCAGCATATCCAACGTGTACTCAGCGCTCTCTAAAAACAGGTACGATTCCGGCTGAATAAGCAAATTAAATGTATCTGACGCCATAAAAAAACGCAAGGCCTCAGTATGTGAGACCTGTTTCTTATCCGCATACATCTCGGCGACTCTTGCCGTCACGGCGTCGATACAGAATTGTACCGCTGTATCCGTTAATTTCATGCCACACCCACCCTTTCCATAAAAACTAATAAATCGGCGGCCCGCTGCGTACCGAAAAAATATTGGATAGGAAGTTGGTATGGCTCTATCAAACTTATAAGAAAATCTATGGCGCTGTCGCTGTTGACATCACCGAAGACCCCTGTAAAAAACGCTTGTATGGACGCCCGCGTATCGTCGTTAGCCGTCGGCCCTATTACCATATCATAATCGTGCGAACGTGTCAAACTGTTTCTGTTCGTCACAACAAATCGCATCCACTCGCCGTTGGGCTTTGGAAATTCCTTAGTTTTCAGATTGTTCAAATGACCTAAATCAAACTCATACGCATAAACCCAAGCGTCTATTGTTGTTCTCTTTTTACGCTGTTTGATTCTCATAGACTCAATCTGCCTATTTCTTCGCGCAAGGCTCTCCGCGTGTTCCTTGCTTGGAGACAAGTAAAATCCCGCCCCAAAATCCTTGTAAGGCTTGCCTTTCGAAACATCAATGGCATCAATTTCGTGTATGGAACCATGATATAACGTTATTTTTTCGCCCATTTCCGACCTCCTTAAATTATAAATGGGCTTTTCTTTATTTCGACTTCAAAACCTTAATCTTCAAATTCACCCCACGCCCCCTGATATCCACAAAATACAACCCCCTTGCCACTCCCCTAAGCGGTACCGACACTCTTCCATCTTTTTGCACGTTTAACCGCATCATCGTTCTTCCCCTGATGTCAATCAGCGACACCGACGCGCCGGACATGCTGGCGGGCAGCGTTATTATTACAGCGTTCGGACTTCTCTTTATCGTGTACTTGGACTGCGAAGCGTTACGGTACGCGACACCGATGGGCGGTTCTTCTTCGTCGTCATCGTCAAGAGAGACTGCGGGCGGCACGTAGTTGGGCGGGGCGGGCGGAGCTTTGTAGAGCTTGGAGACGTCGCCGGTGAAGTACATACGCTCCAGCATTATCGCTCCGGTCGTACCGGTTTTCTCCTGCACTTGGAAGCGTATTGACGTTAGCGTTTTGAGAGTCGTCGACATCTCCTTGCCGCTGCCGTCTCTGCGTTGCTTGAAGTTCTTCAGCGGCAGAGCAAACGGCTTTGTTGACGACGAAGTAAGGAATATAGAATCGGAGTAGTACTCGTACTCGCCCGGGAAATTGAAGTCGGAGGAGACCAATTGTACGGAGACGCCTACCGTGCCGCTCCCCGTCTTTGCCGTGAATATCAGCGAATCGACGCCGGTGATGTCTATCGCTTTGCCGTCCGCCGTCTTGCAACTCCAATCTAAGCCCGCGTACGGGTCGAAGCCGAGATTGCCGGCGTCCAACTTGTAGGCCCAGCTTAGCCACATTTTGCCGTCGTTATCTTTCTTTACGCTGAGCGTGGCGGATGATTTCCCGGACTGACCGAAGTCGGAGTCGTAGAAACTCGTCCATTCTCTCCCTATATACGGAATAAGATTGCCGTCGGCAAAATCGTCAACGAGCAGACGCTTGCCTTCCATCAGATTGACATTTGAGAAAGGCCTGCCCAGCCATACTTTGTTAGTATAGACCTCCGTAATGCCGGCCCCGCTTACCGTAAGCGTGTAAAGCCCCTGCGGCATATAAAAATTGTTATCGCCGGTTTGGGAGAGGCCGTACCATTCAACGTTTACGCTGTCTGTGTTGCCGCTAAACGATACCTCGCGTCCGGTGGTGTCGTGTTTGACGGTTACCGTCCAGCGGACATTGCGGTTAAACGACGCGCCCACGCGCAACGGTTCTTTGCTCGCGTCAATGTCCTTCGTGTTCAGGACGGGCCGCGTCTTCCACTCCGGCGGACCTTTTGGAACGCCGTCTTTCAAGTCTTCCCACACATTGGTAAATGCTCCGCCGAAAACTGAGGCGCCGAACCAGCCTAAGAACTGGTCGTAGTACATATCGCAGTGCAGCGTGTCGTTCCCGCCCTTCGGATCGGAAGCGAGGGCAAAGAAATCGTTCCCGGTTTCATAGAATTTGAGAAACTCGTCGCTGTATTTCTCGGCCATTTCCACGCCGCCTACGGCCATAGCCGCTATGCCCCACATTCCGACCGTCAGGTGATTGTGCATACGGCGGGGGCGCTCTACTATGCCGCCTTTGCCGTCGCTTATGGCGTCGATAGCGGTGTCTGGGAGAAGCTCGCCCTTCATTGTGAAAAAGTTCGCCTTTTCGGGAGAGCCTAGGAATTTTATCGCTTTGCCTAAATATGACTTAGCTCTCTCGTCTTTGTACCAGAGGTAGTGAAGCCCGATCTTCCAGAATATCCTGATGGCATCCATGTACATGGCGTCTCCGGCAAAGTAGGCGTTGTAGCCTGCGCCGCCCGTTGATTTGCCCTCAAAGGTGAACCAATCCGGCGCTAGCCCAAGCGAGTATCCGGGGGATTTCGCGAGCATTTCGTATACGCCGGCGGAGAGCGTTTTCCAAGCGGACGCGTTCGCGGAGTCGAATTCGGCGAATATCTCGTATGACGCCGGGGAAAAGTAGCTTGGGTTTATAGTGCCGGCTCCTTCGTTCCCCCAATTGCCGGGCAGAAGGATCTTGCCGTCTTTCACCATGGTCGTCCTTATGGTGCCCAGCATATCGCGGGCGCGGCCGGCGTATGTGGCGTTGTTTTTGGGGTCGGTGTAGGACTTCCAAACTTTATTCTTGACTAACTGGTCCGCGAATATGAGTAGCAGCGCTATGTCCTGCTCGGCGTCGGAAGCGGGGCCGTCGTTGTATTGCCCCATAGCGGGGTTAGCGTTGCCCTGGGAATCCCGGCGCCAATTGTACAACTTAGCGCCGCTGCTCCACATATACGTCTCGGCGCCGTTCCAAATCTTATTGAAGTATGTTTGGTCGTTGCAGTACAGCGCCAAAAACATACCGTAGCTTATCCCCTCGCTGACCGCGTCGCCCGGGAACTCCGATCTCGGCCTGTGCACCATGCCGGTTTTATAGGGGTCGATATTGCGCTTCTTTATCCCCTCCCACGTCTTTTTCAGAATGGTGTCGTAGGGGGCTGATACCTTGGGCATGGTATTCGAGTACGGAAGAAGGGCGGCCCAAGCCGACGCGGCGGCGGTCAATATAACCGCCGCCGTATATTTTAAGGATACTAATCGCGTCAATCGCATGGATTTTCGCCTCCTATACAATCAGATATATAGTCACTTCTTCTTCTTAGCCGCCTCTTTCTCCGCTTCTTTAGCCGCCGCCTCTTCCTCCGCCGGCGCAAGCTGGGTATCCAGGCACTCTATTATCCTCTGTATCCGGTATCCGGGGATCGACACCTTCGCGTCGGCCTTCCAGCTGCCGCCCTTGATCTGGACGTAGGCCTGCTCAAGCTCGTTCTCCTTCACCTCATCCTTTATGCAGGCCAGCAGGTAGGCTTTCGCTTTCTTATCCTTTGACTTAGTGTACTTGTCCATATTGGTAGCGACTTTGTCGTAAACTTGGTTCACCGCCGTCTTAGTCGCGACATCGAGCGACGGCATTGTCGACGAACCGACAGCGTTTATCTCCGCGTAGCTCTTCGGCCTAGTTGTTTTGGGAGGTTGCGATTTCACGAACGTATAGGTATAATCCGACCTTAGCCACAAATAATTGGTCTTGAGCGGAATGTAAACATCGCCGTTATCGTCCGGGGCCAGCGTGGCGTTCTTGTAGCTCCAAGTGCTGTCCGGATGAAGGATCACCTCGCTGCCGTCCTCAAGATTAATGGTCGTGACGGAACCGGAAATCTGACGGTCGGCAAAGGCGGGGACGGCGGTCAATACAGTCAGTACGGCCGCGACCGCAAACGTTGTTACAGCCACGGTAATTTTTCTTTTTGATGTCATTGCTATCTTTTCCTTTCTAAATTGATGAAAAACAAAACATTAAAACAGACTGGATTGCTTCCCGTCATTGCGAGCGCGGCGAAGCAATCCAGAATATACGCGTTCTACCTCCTATACGGATTGGACAGAATCATGACTCCCTTTTCCATTCCAAAACACAAATTCCCGTTCGCGTCCCTCTGCATCGCGTATACCTGCTCCGCCGGCACGCCGTGCATATTTTTGTCCGAGACCCACTCTTCGCCGTTGAACCTCAGCAGACCGGCCTCCGAACCGAACCATGTGCGGCGGGTATCGTTCATTATGCTGGTTATTCCATCCTGTATCTCCACGTAACGCTTCCACGTCTTGCCGTCGAAGGTGTTGAGGTTCTTCGGGCCGTCGGTCATCCATATAACATCGGAATTCGGCTCCTTGGCGAGCACTCTCACATTGTTCCACTCCAAACCGCTGTTGCCGGTATTTTTGGCGTTGTAATTCTGGAAACTCGATCCGCCGTATATGCTCAGGCCCTTATTGGTGCCAAGATACACTTCGCCCCTCGAGTTGGTGACTATCCCTTGAACAACATTCGACGGCAAACCGTCGCTCGTGGTATATTTTGTCCAAGAACTGCCGTTGAAACGCGCCGCGCCGTTCTCGGTGCCGATCCAAATGTCCATACCGCTCCCGGACGCTACGGCGAGAACCTTCCCCTCCGGGATGCCGTCCGCCGACGTGTAGGAGGTGATGTTCTTGCCCCGGGCGACGGCGACGCCCTCCTCGCAGGCAATCCAAACATTCCCCTGATTGTCCGCCGCCATGCTCGTCACGCCCGCGGCGGCGATTTTATCGAGTTTCTGGTACTGCTGGTGGAGCGCCCCTTTGGCCGCGACCAGCGACTGACAGACCACGATCTCATCGGTGGCGAACCAGACGACGTCCCTAAGCACAACAAACGCCTTGACCGGCGACCTGGAGGCGATGATTTTGAACTCGTTGGGCTTCTCGTGAATCACCTCTTTGGCAATCTTGTCCTCCTCGGACTTCGGGGCGGCCTTCTGGGCAAACGCAGACGGGACGGCGACGGCAAGGGCCAATGCCAACGCGGCAACCGCATGATGTTTCAATCTCAACATAAACTCCTCCTTATTAGTGGTTTTTTAGTTTTTTTTCATCTTTTGACTTTATTTGTACATTGTAAATTGTACATTGCCTTATATAATAATATACTTGCTTGCAATCAATAACGCAACATTTTACTTTTCTTCGACGTTACGGCCCCAGTAGCCGGTCTCCACAACAGGGTCGTCGTATTCGTATCCGGGCGTTTTGAATAGGGCTTGGTAGGTCCAGTAGTTGCCCATCACCTTCTTTACATACCCGCGCGTCTCGAAGAAGCCTATGTCCTCCACAAATAGGTCGGGTTCTAAGTTTTTATTTTTGTCGCGCCATTTAATAGCGTTGTGCGCTCCGGCGTTGTAACTGCACAGCACCAGCACCTTGTCGCCCTCAAACTGCGCCGAGCGTTTCCTCAGGTAGAACGCCCCGTAGCGGATATTCGTCTCGTAATTGTAGAGCGACTCCTCCGCGAACGTCTCTTTCAGCTCCCGCGCTATCCCCTCGCCCGTCGCCGGCATGACCTGCATCAGCCCTATGGCCCCGGCCGGGGAGACGATCTTGTAGTCGAAGATGCTCTCCTGCCGCATGACCGCGCTCACGAGCAACGGGTCGACGCCGAAACGCGCCGCGTACCTGCCTATCTCCGCCGAGTAAAACGGCGGGAAGAGCACCGACAGCACCTGAAGCGGCCTGCCCTCCCTGCTCTCCAATGGGATGCGCCAACCAAGCCGGCGGGCGACACGGAAAGAGAGCGCCTTGCTGCCGGCTATGGCGTAGCCGCACGCCAGATCGTACTGCAACTGCAAGTTTTCCGCATAGCCGCTCTCGAACCTGTCCAAAAACATATCCGCCGCCGCCGGCCTCGCCGCCATGAGCAGCGCCGCGCCGCGTGCCAGATCAAGGCTGTCTTTGGCAAGCAACTTTTTCTTCGACCAAGGCGTCAGGGAGTCAAGCCAAGCCCGCAACCGCGTCTCGTCGACCCGCACCGCTATCCGTCCCATCCCAAACACCCCCCCGCCCGCCGTACTGTCGGCGGCCACGCCCATGAGCTGCCTCGCCCGGTGCGCGTAATAGTCGGTCGGGTCAAGCCGCGCTATCTCCCCCCACACCTTATGCGCCTCGGCAGCACGCCCCTTAGCCGTGTGGCTCTTCCCCTGCCAGAACATCCCCGCCCATTGGTAATCCGACTGCGGGAACTTCTTCCTGAACGCCTCTAAGTGGGCGACCGTGCTGTCGTAAAGGCCGCGCCGGTAGTAACAGAGCGCATGCCGCAAATAGGCCTCCTCCGTCCGCTTGCCCTTGGTGCCGAAGACCCGCTTGTAACCCGCCGCAGCCGACTTGTAATCGCCCGCCTCCTCAAAATTCCAGGCGCGCAGCCACAGTATTTCCTGCGTCTTCTGGTGATTGGGGAAACGCTCCACGTGGCGGTCGTACCACGCCTGCGCCTGACCGCCCTGATCGAGGTTGCGGTAGGAACGGGCAATATTCATTAATACATCAGACTCCGAACCGTAGGCGGCGTCGTACTTCTTGTAGAAATCTACGGCCTTCTGCCACTGCTCGCGCCCAAAGGCGACGTCCCCCAAGAGTTTAGCGGCCTCTTTGGCCGGCACGGCGGCGGCAAAGTCGGCGCGATTCTGCAACTGCTGCAACATCCGCTCGGCCGTGACGAAGTTGCGGCACTCCGTCGACTGCTTCGTTATCGAGAACAGAAATTTCGTTGTAACAAGCGTTGTATCGGAAGCGCGTTTCTTGAACACTCGGTCGACGAAGCGGCACACCGACCCCTTATCGAGTTCCGGCATGTGCTTCTCAAGGATAGAGTCGGCCTCGGCCACACGACCGGCGGCGACGAGGGAGTCGCAAATCGCCTCCAACCCGGCGGCGTCAAAGAGCCGCTGGGCGCGCTCCCACTTCCGGTACTCGTCGAGCCAAGAGGGAGCGGCGGGTACGGACGCCCCCCTGTCGAGCTGCGGCTTGATCTTGGAAAATACGTATTGGCGATACTTAACCGGAAGCCCCGCCGCCTTTAGAGCCGAGGCGTAGGCGGCCACGGAGAGCGCCCCTTCCCCCTCCCCCGCCGCTATGTCGCCTATCTGCTCCATAGCGAGCGGAGCCAGGACCGGGCTGCGGCGGTTAACGGCGTTGAGCGCTGAAAGCGCGTCGGCCACCCTCCCCAGCCTGGCGTATATTACACCGGTCTTGTACAGCCACAAAACCGTGTCGACCCCGGCGCCGGTGTCCTTGCCGACAGCGGAGAGGGCGGCGTCGTAATCGCCCGCGGCCAGCTCACGCGCCCCCGACCAACTGGCTTGGCCGGGCAGACGCGGAGACGGGCCGGCGGCGTAGGTCCGGGTCAAACAAATAAAAAGGACGGCAAGAACGGACGCCGACACAAAAGCGGCGGCGGACTTCGATATCGATTTTGATTTTGGACGCGTACCCATATTGCATTAATATATATCAAGGAATCACCCTTTTGACGAATATCAAAAAATCACCGGATAAATATCCCCGCCACCTCGGCATGATGCGTATTCGGATACAGATCAAACAGCGCCAATTTTGTCAACTCATACCCACCGCCGAGCAACGCCCCCGCGTCTCTCGCGAAGGTGGACGGGTTGCAGGATACGTATAGTATGGAACGCGGCGCCGCGTCTATAAGCCACTTGCGCATAGCCTTGACAAGCCCCGGACGCGGCGGATCCACAACCACGCAATCTGGATGACGCCCGCCCAATACCTTCTGCAAACTGCCGCCGCGTTCAACGTCGGCCAATACCGCCCTTAAGCGGTCTTTTTTGTTGGCAACGAAATTCCTCCCCGCGGCGCGTACCTGCCCCGCGACATTCTCAACCAAAAAGATCTCCTCAAAATCATCCGCCAGCATCAATGAAAAAAAGCCTATCCCGCCGTATAAATCCAAACAAAACCCGCCGCCCAAAAGCCCCTTAGCCCACTTACCGAGTTTCTCCAATAAAAATCCGTTGGACTGAAAGAAGCTACCGCCGTCAGCCAAAAACTTTATTCCCGATACGTCGATCTCGGCAGCCGCGTCAGTCAATCCGTCGATAACAGGATCGCTAGCCACCCTGTCCCCGACTAATATTTTTACGCTGTTTACGCCGTCCACATATTTTTTACTCGCGTTAGACGGCGTGTCGCAACCGTTATTATTGATATTGCCATTGATACCGTTAATTTTATTAATACCGCGAATCATCCCCCCGTTCAACCCGGCCAACACGCCGTTCAACCGCTCGTCCAAAAGCAAACACCTATCCAACCTCACCACATCGTTGGTCTTCTTACGAAAGAATCCGGCGACGTTATTCTCATAATCAACCTTGATCTGCGCCCGTATTCTATACCCGAATTCATTTGCAGTGAATACCTCTACATCATGCTGATAATTAAACTTACCGATGCGCGTCAAGCAATCAATAAGAATATCCTTCTTGCACCTGACTTGTTCGTCATAAGAGAGATGAAGCCAATCGCACCCGCCGCACTCACCGGCATAAGGGCAAGGCACCTCACGGCGGCTGGGCGACGGGTTGACGATCTTCACAACACGCCCGACACGCACCCCGCCCTTTGCCCCATCCTCCTCAACCTCAACGACATCGCCTGCCGCCACATCGGGAATCAACATAACGCCGCCGCCGTCTCTGGCGAGGCCGTGTCCGCCGAATACGAGCTTTTCTATCTTTAATATGGGGTTTATAGCCATTATTTGAACGGATTTACAATCGTCAGTGTTTTTTCCACAATTAGACCATCCTGCATATCGGCGGAATATAGAATATTACAACCTGACTCTAACGCGGACGCCACAATAACCCCGTCAAACAGTTGAAAATCGTATCTGCCTATTAAGTCGGCGGCAAGTTCTACCGTAGAAAGAATAATAGGCTTAATAGTACACTTCCGCAATAATAAAGCGGTTGTTTGTATCAATACGTTCTTCTCTTTTTTGAAGACCCGCTGCATCACATTTAGATATTCGGAGATAACCTGTGAGGAAATCACTGGGGCCGTCTTTAAAAGAGAGCGCCCGACCTGTTTCTTGCGGTCGTCCCCGCTATGACCGTACACTAAAATATTTGTATCTAAAGCAATATCACTCATAATTGTTCGCCTCGCTCCTATTAAACACATAACCCGTAGTATCTATCGGAAGCCTGTCGAAAAGTTCATCTATCGTAGGAGCGTCCGACACGGACTCGCATTCGTCCGTAACGGGCGAAAATGTCGCCTCGCCGCCGTCATACCTCTGTTGAAACATCACACGCCGCGAATGAAAACGCGATGATATAGGCTCAGGTAACGTTTTGCGGTCGATTATTAACGTCGTCACGACAACCTCCTTACTAGTGGTTAATTTTTGCGCCGTCTATCAGCGCTACACCAATATTATAGATAAGATAATATTTGGTGATGGGGGAAGTCAAATTTATTGTTGGGGCGGGGCGGCGGCTAAATTACCGACGCCTTGGATTATTAGGATTTAAAAGTTAAAATACTGTCTGAATTAGGATTTTAAGGATTTGAAGGATTTTAGGATTAAAAGTCAAAAGCATACCATACTTTGATGTTAATTTTTTTTATCCTATAATCTGTTTTTTTATCCTACGAATCCTAATTCGGACATTTTTTGCGCACTCCACGTCAGTCATTCTGAACACAACGTACAGATAAGCCGTCGTCCGCGTTGTCGTCGAAGTCGTACTCTTCGTTCTCCAACACGTTGCCGACGTTGTAACCCATGTACCGGAAGTAGACGTAGCGGCTACTGCCGCCCCATTGCGCCGTGGCCGTCCACCAGCCGCCGCCGCCGCCAGCTTCTGCGAAATCGCCTTCGGGGCTGCGGATGCCGCCGGGCAGAGCCGAAAATCCAAATTTATCCGTCCCGTTACCGTTGCTGTTCCAACCGTTCATCGCTTTCAGGTTCCAGCCAGCCGTACCGCTTGTTCCATAATCACCTGTACCTCCGGCAGCCTTAGCCAAATCACCCCACTCCTGACGAGACGGCAGATGCCATCCGGCAGGACACACTGTTTTCGCCGTCTCCCAATCATATAGCCTACCGTAATCAACGCATTTTAAATTATCATCTTGGTAACACCAACTATTACCGCTTGACGGTGTATAGTTCAGATTTTCCGCCATCCATCTCTTGCCGCCTATGCTTGTCGTTCTATATTTTTTACCGTCTCTCGAGTCGGTGATAGTACCCCACCCCGAATATGTCCAAAAGACCGCCGTTACCGTAACATCGTTCGCCGGCATGGTAAACTGTGTTCTAACTTTACCGGAATCCAAAAAAACTACACCCTCGCTTGCGGTCGTCCACTTCACAAACGGACGTCCTATAGGTGCTGTTCCCGCATCTATTATGACTGCCATATCTTTTAGATATTTTCCGCCGCCTGTCGCGTCTGAAGCGTCGCTTGAGACCTTAACTTCGTACTTAGTTTCCGACCCCGATCCCGTACCTGCCTCCGGCTTTTCATTAACCCTCACAAGAAACCCATCCACCAACCCATCATTATTCGGGCTTGCGCTGTCCTCGCACCCCATAAGCAAGAACGCAACGACTACGGCAAATCCTGTAATACTAATGCGCATGATTGACTTTTTCATGGTACACTCCTTGTATGTTTGTTACGGATTTATACATTCCAAAATTCTGGATTGGCTTCGCCGAAGTAAACAAGTTGCTTCGTCGCTTCGCTCCTCGCAACTTGTTTATCTCGCCGTAAGGCAATGACCGTCATTGCGAGCGTAGCGAAGCAATCCAGAGACATTTTCAATAATAGTTAAAACTTAACGCCCACCCCAATCTTAACCGACGCCCCGTTCCCCAACTTAGTATTCACCATATACTTGGTGTTTTTAGATTCCGCTTCCTGCCATACATTTTCAAACTCATTCGCCGTCCTAACGCCATACAGCAATTCTAAGCGCAGGTACGCGCTACTTCCCAAGCCGACGTCTGCGCCCCCGCCCGCCTTGAACCACGCCGCGCTTGTGGCTTCTTCCGTTGCGATTTTATCCCCGTCGTCGTATACGCGCTCGCCGGAGATAGACGCCTCGTAGTCTATCCCTAAGAGTGGAAAGATTTTCACGCTTCCCTTGCCGATCGGGTATTTCGCGAAGATACCTGCATTAATATATGAGCGTCGCATATCTGGCAGTCTGTCGGGTCTGCTTCTAACGTCGGCGCTTTTCCACTTTCCGCCGCCCATAGAGTAGCCGGCGAAGATTTCAGCGTACATTGCATCAATAAACATATAAGCGCCGCCGCTGTAGTACGGCATTGTTACTTGTTCGCCGTTGCCGTACTCCAGCCCGCCGCCGAAGTCGCTCGCGAAGAACGCGCCGCCGCCTATGCTTGAATTTCTTACAAACCTTATCATTGCGGATTCAGATTCCTGACTCTTTTGCGAAGCCACCCACGTCCTATACATATTTCCGCAGACCTCCGCCGCCTTCTCTATAAGTTCCCCGACACTTCCGGCGCGGACCGGTTCGCACGAGGCGACCAAGTTTCCATTGTCGGTCTCGTACATTTCTACCTGTAGCGTGAATTTAGATTCCATCTTGCTCACAGTCCCGCGCACTATATAGTCCGCGCCTATCTTACTCCCGAGCGAGATAACGCAGTTTTCATCGGCGCACTCTTCCAACACCGCGCCGCCCTGCGCTATGACCGTTTCCGAAGTCATTATATTGTACTTGCTCGCCGGCAAGTTCTTGACGGCTTCCCGGCGGAGTTCCGCCGTTACAAGCCTGACGTCCGCCCTGCTTATCTGTTCCGACGCGCCCGACGATTCGTCTATGTCGCTCTCCACGACGGCGACGTTTTTGACTCCGGCAACGGAGATTCCGGCAAAGAGCGCTATAATGAAAAAAACTTTTGTTTTTTGTAATTGCGGCTTTCTAGATTGCTTCGCTACGCTCGCAATGACGTCATTGCGAGGAGCGAAGCGACGAAGCAATCCAGAAA
>Ga0182488_12601_pt1 | contig 16992 bp, 16 predicted proteins | sample TergutNc150P3_FD_120830 | JGI IMG/M metagenome (GOLD analysis project Ga0182488, IMG submission 120830) | reverse complement strand
CCCGCCACGCTGCACATCACCTTCTACACAAAGACGGCGTCGCTCCCCAAAGCCGTAACGCTGGTATTGGAGGAACTTGACAAGATAGTAAAAGACGGCGTGACCGAAGAGGAATTGGAAAACGCGAAAGCCGCGCTGATCACCGAACTCCCCGCGTCTTTCCGCTCCCCCGAAGATATAGTGTCAACCTACGCGTGGAACGAATTCTACGGCCGCGCACCCGACCACTACGCTAAATATCCAGACGAGTTGAGGAAATTGACAAAGGCGGATATCGATAATGTCGCGAAGAAGTACATAACCGTAGACAAAATGACGTACACGCTTGTAGGCGACACAACAGCAATCAACGCGGCGATGACAGCGGCTGTCAAAGACGGATTCTTTACAATTGAGTCGCTAAAGAGCAAAAAAGTGATGATTACCGATGATTTGGAACGGTTTGAGTAGCAAGTGAATGTTTTTACTAGTGTCCGTACCAAATATATATTTATACTATTAAGCGGTCATATATTATATTAGCGAGGGAAAACTTATGACACCCGAAGAAAAAGTACAATATTGGATTAATTTGTCCGACAATGACCTTGTCGTAGCCGAAACGCTGGTCAGAAATAGACATAATCTTTATGTTTGTTTTATGTGCCATCAAGCGGTTGAGAAAATTTTAAAGGGGTATTACACAAAAGTTAAAAATAATACCCCTCCGTTTAAACATGATTTGGAATATTTTGCCCAAGAGACGGGACTTTATGATCTATTAGATAAGATTCAAATTTCTTTTATAGAAAAATTGAATCCGCTCAATATAGAGACTCGTTACCCTGATTATACAAATAAAATAGCGCGATATTTAACAGACGAGGTTACAAAAAATATCTTTGACCAAACAAAGGAATTCGTGCAATGGATAAAACAGAAGATATAATCTTACTCGCCAAAAAGTATTTGGAATTGGTGAAATCCGCCAATTTCCCGATGCAAATAGAAACCGCGTATCTTTTCGGCTCATTCGCCAAAGGATGCCCCCACAAAGACAGCGATATCGACATCGCGTTTGTGGTGCACGAATGGACCGGCGGGTATGAAGATACCGTTGTTCCGATATGGCGGCTGCGGAAAGAGGTAGACATAAGAATCGAACCGCATATCGTTGACCCCGATTATGACCCCGCCGACTTTCTGCCGGAGATAAAACGGACGGGGATTGAATTGGTGTAACTCGGATTTACCCACGACCCGCCGACCCCCCACCGAGACGGCGGGGACGCGGTGGCGATACGGGGCGATGCGTTGAAACGACAATCCGAACGCGCTCTGACTTATAAGCCCAAACCGTCTGAACGCTTTTTCTTGGCTTCCTCGGCTTGCTTTATCTTCTCTTTCTGTAGACGCTCCAAGGCGGGTAGGTCTTCGTAATCAATCGAAATTACTATACCCCACCGACCGACCCGCCGACCACCCGCCGAACGATGACGGGGAACGCGGGACGGGGTTAGTTGTTAGTGTGAAGCGTACCCACCGAAATAACAATGGGTACGCGGAAAACGGAGGTGGGACAATCGGCTTGATCAGAACCACGACACAGTACTGCTAGTTTTCCAGTTCTACACTATTCCCTTCCCGTCAGCATACTTAATTGCCACTTCGTCTCCTCGCACATCAGCACTAACCGGTTCACCTGCACCACCACCGACACACCCACAGGTACTGCAAGTGTCCGTGTCCCACATAGTTACCGAACCGTTCTCAATTTTTGCTATGATCATTTTGTTTACTTCCTTTCGTAAAAAATTAATTTCAGTTAAAAAACGTTTATATTGTCTTGACACTGTCACAACAACAACCCACTATTGTACGGACCGTCACGAGCGGCACGGCAATAATAACCGCTACCGCAAGATTTGTACACAGTAATCATACCGTACTCCCCTTTCAAAAAGTAAATGGATAGTTAAAATAATCCCTATTATGTGCCGTCTTTATTTATTCCTTTGCCCCTCATTGCCCCACTGTATTAATTTATCTTTAGGCCAATTATTTGCCCAATCTTTAGCATCTTTATCGCCTGATAAATAACCTTGTACTAAATCCCACCGTTCCAATGTTAAGTCTTCAATAGATTTTAAATCATCTTCTATTGATGATAAATAATACACTTGTCTTGAGAAATTAGGTTTTATAAATTCCGCAACCCATCGAGATGGTACAAAAAACACTTTTGGATTCCATGAATTATCTTTTTCCTGTAAATCAACTAAGGCATACCAAAATGACTCTCTATGTTTGCCGATAACGGATGACCCTACAGTCCATTCATAGCCAGAATGTCCATATCTATTATTGCGATAGGCGTTACGAGAAGTCTTTACTTGAATATTTATGCTATAACGCCCGTCATCTGATGAAGCTATAACATCTACCGATGGCGCATTGCCTAAAGTTATACTTGCATTTATATTGCGAACACTTAAACCATATGCAAGATAAAATTGCCCTGCTGTTCCAACAAATTGATGACGTCCTTTTGACATAATTACTCCTGTTTTTAAAAGAAAGTAGAGATATAGTTAAAATCAAAGTTAAAATCAAATGTTATCACACCCCAGCCCCGTCTCACTCCGTCCCCTCGCCGTCGCCGTCCTTCCCCCCTTTCTTGTGGTGGTGGTGCGCCGCGAGCGTGTTGAACCTCTTGGTTATGACGTTGAGTTGCGCGACAAACGCGTCGAGCGCGGGATCGGGCTTTCATCGTCAACGTAGGAGTTCACGCGGCCTCTGATTCTCGCGTAGATTCTGTCTATGCTCACCCGCGCGTCCTTTACGGCGACGTGCGCCGACCCTGTGGCGGCGGCAGGTCAGACATCATTTAAAATCTTCTCCGCCACCGCGATCTGCGCCTCTACGCTATCCAAACTCGTCCCCCCCTTGACCGTACGGGAATTGACCGCTCGATCCCATGAGTAAAGTTCCGTAACGTCGTCCTCGAACATCTCCGAAAATTCTTTGAGTTTTCCTATCGATACGCTTGTGAGCGCGACGCCCGACTCCGCGCAGTAGCCGACAAGGCGACCGACGACTTTGTGGGCTTGGCGGAACGGCATTCCTTTGCGGACTAGGTAGTCCGCCATGTCCGTGGCGAGCAGGAACGGGTCTAAGCCTTGTTTGATCCTGTCCTCTTTGACTTTAAGCGTAGCGATAACGTTTGTGAATACTTTTATTACCATACGTATCGTATTAACACTATCGAAGAGCGGCTCCTTGTCCTCTTGCAGGTCTTTATAATAGGCTAATCCCAAACCTTTGAGCGTGGTCGCGCCGCGTACGTAGTTACCGATTAGCCGACCGCTTTTGCCGCGTATCAATTCCAATGAGTCGGGATTCTTCTTCTGCGGCATCATGCTCGACCCCGTTGACCACGCGTCGTCCAATTCGACAAATCCGAACTCTCTCGACGACCAGATGATCAAATCCTCGGCGTATCGGCTCAGGTGTATGCCGATAGACGCGATGGATGATAGCGACTCTATGACAAAATCACGCGAAGCAACCATGTCTATGCTGTTGGTTGATACCGATGAGAAACCAAGTTCGGCGGCGATAGCGTCTCTGTCTACACAAAAACCGCTGCCGGCTATCGCCCCTGAACCCAGCGGCAGGATGTCGGCGGATCGGCGGGCGTGGCCGACGCGGCTCTTTTCTCGTTCTAGGATGGAGAAGAGCGACATCCAATAGTGAGAGAGCAGCACCGGCTGCGCTTGCTGCAGGTGCGTATAGCCGGGGATGATCACCTTTAAATCGGACTTGGCGCGTTTAACGACCGCTTGCTGAAGATCAAGCAAGCACTCCCCCACCTCCGCCAACGCCCTCTTCGTGTACAGGCGCGTATCGGTGATTACTTGGTCGTTGCGCGACCTGCCTGTATGCAGCTTCTTCCCGACTTCGCCTATGCGCTCAACAAGCAGACGCTCTACGGCCATGTGGATATCCTCGTCGGAAGAGACGAAAGATACGCGGCCTCCGTTATAATCGTCAAGGATGGATTTCAACCCGCCGACAGTCTTATCGCGTTCGTCAACAGTAAGAACGCCTACCTTCTCTAAGGCGTTTGCCCAAGCGATACTGCCGGCGATATCCTCTTTGATTAGCGCCTTGTCAACAGGCAAAGAGTTATTGAACGCCTCCATCAGCGCGTCAGTATCTTTAGAAAAACGCCCGTCCCACATTTTCATATTGATTCACCGTTTTTACGTTTATTGTATAGTGTTTTTAATCCTATAATCCTTATAATCCTACCAATCCTAATTCAGACAAGCATTTCACAAATCACCCGCCCCTAGCGTATCAAGCGCAAATACAACGTGCGCCGCTATCCCCGTCTCTATCGCACCCTCGTCGGGTAAGAAACGCGGGCTGTGTATCGCCTCAATCCGCTTTTTATTCTGCGGAACTACGCCGAGATAAACATACAATCCCGGCACGATCTGCTGATACCGCGCAAAGTCCTCCGCGTACATCGTGGGCGCGGTTCTCTCGATCACGCAGCCGTCGCCGAGAAACGACTTCATTCTCTCCCTGAACTTATCGGCCAACTCCGGAGCGTTATACCCTGACGGGTATGATTTATCAATAACCACACGGGCGCTCGCGCCGAACGCCTTAGCCGTCGATTCCGACAGCTCTTTGATACGCCGCGCCAGCATAGTTTGCAATTCATCGGAATAGGTGCGCAGCGTACCCTGCAAAACCGCCGTATCGGGAATGATGTTGCGCCTGTTGCCGGCGCGGACGTGCCCTATGGTCAGCACCGCCGGATCGGTCGACGGCTTCTCGCGGCTTATCAACGTCTGTAACTGTGTGATTATGGACGCGGCGCAGGTTATAGGGTCAACCGTCTTTTCTGGGGTCGCGCCGTGCCCGCCGTGACCGGTCACCGTAATGTCAAAATTGAGCGCGCCTGCGTAGTCGCTGCCGGACTTTATACCGATGTGGCCGCACTTGTGGTCGGCGGATACATGCAGGCCGAAGACCGCCGCCGCTTTGGAGGGGAAGACGCCGGCCTTGATAAGCCCGAACGCGCCGCCCGGTTCTTCCTCCTCAGACGGTTGGAAGAGGCACAGCACGGTTCCCTTCCAAAAGCCCTTCGATTCGTGGAGTATTCTGGCCGCCCCGAGGAGTATGGCTGTGTGCATATCGTGCCCGCAGGCGTGCATGACGCCGGTATTTACGGAGGCGAACGGGACGTTGTTCTCCTCATGGATCGGCAGCGCGTCCATATCGGCGCGCAGAACCACGGCAGGCCCCTTGCCGCTGACGATCTTGGCGCTCACGGCGGTCTTGTCCAAGTGGTACTGCGCCGGCACGCCCCAAGCGTTGAGCGCCTCGCGCACAACGCGCGCCGTCCCGAACTCCCTGCCCGACAGCTCCGGCCTCCTGTGTATGGCGCGGCGGAGCCCGATTATATCGGGGGCTATTTCGGCTATACGGTTTTTTAACGTACGTTTGTCCATCATTTTGACGCCATCCCTTCGTCTTTCGGCAGCCCGGGCTTAGACGCCGCGGCCACAGCCAGTTTATCGCACCGCTCGTTTTCCTTGTGCCCGTTGTGCCCGCGGATCCACACGAACCTCACATTATGCCGCTCCGCCGCCCGCAGCAGCCGCTCCCAAAGGTCGGGGTTGAGCGCAGGCTCCTTCTTGTTCCGCATCCACCCCATAGCCTTCCACTTCTTCGCCCAGCCCTTCTCTATGGCGTTGACCACGTACTGCGAGTCGGTGGTGACCGTCACATCGCAAGGCTCCTTCAGCGTCTCCAGAGCAATAATAGCCCCAAGAAGCTCCATACGGTTGTTCGTAGTCTCGGCGTAGCCGCCGGAAAGCTCCTTCTCGCGGCTCCCGTACCTCATAATTACGCCGTATCCGCCCGGCCCCGGATTGCCGGAGCAGGCGCCGTCGGTGAATATCTCGACTTTCTTCATCGGATGCCCGTCTTCCTGCAAGTTATCGGCTACGCTAACCCATATAATATAGTAGATTACGCCGCCATTTTGCAATATTTTGCAGTATAAACATTCCAGCCCCCAAATCCGAAAATTAATCTTTATAAATTTTGCTTTTACGCCGCGGAATATATTATATATATGTATATAGACGGTTTTGCGGATGTTCCGGTTAAACAACTTTTCATGAAAGAAGAGGATTTATAATGCCTACTATAGTAAAGAGCGCAGAATTACGCAATAACTACGGAAAAATCTCCGACTTCTGCCATAAACATCGGGAACCCGTGTTCATAACAAAAAACGGGGCGGGCGACTTGGCCGTGATGAGCATCGAAAAATATGAAGAACTGGCAGGGGCCAATGAACTGTATCAGTTCATCCAAGAAGGAATCGACGATATTGAGCAGGGGCGCACGTTTACGGAAGAAGAAGTGATGGAAAACGCGGAAAGAGTATTGAGAGGCGAGTAATGTTTAAACTGATATTTTCCGGAAAAATATATAATGATATTGCTTCTTCAATGAATTATATAACAAATACATTAAACGCTCCAATGGCCGCCCGTACGCATTTAGACGAACTGTATAAGAAATACGCAAAATTAAAGGAAAATCCTTTCATAAGACCTTTAGTCCAAAATAAGTTCTTGGCATCTAAAGGTCTGCGATCCATTATGGTTAAAAACTATAGGCTGATATACAAAATTGATAAAGAAAACAACACCGTATACTTATACCGATTTATGTATAGCCGAAGAGATTGGGTAACCATACTGACGAATGAAATTTAAAGGCAGCCGACCATTATGGGCAACAAGAGCAAAACCTACGACTTTTTGGTGATCGGCAGCGGCATAGCCGGCGTCTCTTTCGCCATAAACGCCGCGCGGCACGGCTCTGTGGCTATGATCACCAAGAAGCACGACAGCGACACCAACACCAACTACGCTCAGGGCGGGGTCGCCTGCGTTCTGGGCGGCGACGACAGCTTCGAGAGCCACATCCGCGACACGCTCGTCGCCGGGGCGGGGCTCTGCGACGAGGGGGCGGTGCGGATACTCGTCGAGGAGGGGCCTACGCGGATACGGGAGCTGCTTGATTACGGGGCGCGGTTTTCCACGGACAGCGCCGCCGCGGCTAATCCGTACGGTCTGCACCTCGGGCGCGAGGGCGGGCACAGCGTCAACAGGATAATACACGCCAAGGATTTCACCGGACGTGAATTGGAGGCGACGCTGCTTAAAAAACTGCGAGGGCTGAAAAACGTCGCCATCTTCGAAAATCATTGCGCGATCGAACTCATCACCGGCCACCATGTAAAGAGCGTGCAGAATCAATACGAGTGTTTCGGGGCCTACGTTCTCGACTCCGTCAACAAAAAAATCTCAGCCGTGGGAGCCAAGGTGACCTGCCTCGCCAGCGGCGGGGCGGGACGCGTCTACCTGCACTCCACCAATCCAGCGATCGCCACCGGCGACGGCGTGGCCATGGCTTACCGGGCGGGGGCTAGCACCGCCAACATGGAGTTCATACAGTTCCACCCAACCACCCTGTTTCACGAAAAGGCCGATTCGTTCCTGATCTCAGAGGCGCTGCGCGGCCACGGGGCCGTACTGCGCAACGCGGCAGGCAAGGATTTCATGCCGAAATACCACCCGCAAGGGTCGCTAGCCCCGCGCGACATCGTGGCCAGGGCGATAGACAACGAGATGAAAGTTTCAGGCCTGCCGTGCGTTTATCTCGACATCAGGCACAAGGATGCGCGGGCGACTAAGGAGAATTTCCCGCAGATATATAATAAGTGTTTGAGTTTCGGCATAGACATCACGATGGATTTGATTCCCGTAGTGCCGGCCGCCCACTATATGTGCGGCGGCGTGTTAGTCGATTATAACGGGAATACGGATATAGCGAATCTCTACGCCTGCGGCGAGACGGCCTGCACGGGCGTTCACGGCGCGAACAGGCTCGCCTCAAACTCGCTCTTAGAGGCGTTAGTATTCTCACACCGAGCAGCAGCGGACGCGGCGGCGCGGCTGAGCAAGTGCCGCGTCATAAAAGCCGGAGACATCCCGGAATGGGACGACAAGGGAACGGTCGACGTGGAAGAGTGGATATTGCTGTCGCACAACATGCAAGAGATACAGAGCGTGATGTGGGATTATGTGGGAATTGTCCGTTCCGGACTGCGGCTCAACAGGGCGCTGCGCAGAATAAACCTTTTGGAGCGGGAGATCGAGGATTTTTACAAACGCGCCAAGATTTCGCCGCAGCTTCTTGAATTGCGGAATGTGGTGACGACAGCGAAACTGATCATAACGTCGGCGCTCAAACGCAAAGAGAGCCGAGGATTGCATTATACGACGGACTACCCGAAGCAGAATGACAAGAGTTTCAGGAAGAACACAGTAATCTCCAACCGCCGCAAATCGCCGCGCACTACGGGCTTGATGAGGTGCGAATGAACCTGTGGCAGATAGCGATAATCATTCTGCTGGCTCTAGGACTGTTGCTATCGACCGTCCGTTACAGCCGCAACCGCCTTAAATTATCCGCGAAAATATTGCTGATTATACTGAGGGCCGGATGGATCGTCGCCATCGCGCTCGCGTTTATAGAACCCGTTATCCGCTTTGAACGCTTTGAATCGAGCCGGATGAAAATCCCGGTGCTGGTCGACGTCTCCGCAAGTATGCAAAACTTTTCGCCGGAGGCGAGCGTCATTCCGTTTTTAGACACGCTTTCATCATTGCAATCCAAAACAAGCGGGCGTGTGAGTTTTGAGTATTTTCTATTCGGCGATTCCACCCGCATACGTCAATCAAACCAATCCGCGCCGATGTTATTCAATGATACAAAGAGCTTCTTCCCGTCCGTGCTAGACGAAACCGGCGGCAAACTTTCCAATGATATGATACTGATAACCGACGGCCATTGGACTAGACCGCGCCGAAGCGGCGAGGTGTTTCCGCGCAGTTCCATCCGTTATCTGACACTGCCGGAAGCCAAGCCGAACCCGTTCATAACGGTATCGAGCGACGCGCCGGAAACCGCGCCGACCGATTCATCGTTTAGCGTGCGTATTTCCGCGAACGGTTACGCCAAAGAAAAGTGTACGTTATCAATATCGCTCAAAGAAAACGGGAAGACGATAAAAACAGGAAATATCAACGTTGATATGGGTTATTTCAATCAGACCATAACTTTCAAGACAAGCAACTCGCGTCCGGGAAGACGGCTCTACACTGTGGAAGCTGACATCGGCGGCGGCATCCCGCCGTCCGTGTCCGGCTTCGTCCACCAGACCGTCCCCCGATTCTTCACCTACTCCACATACGCGGCGAAACCCACGCTGGATAGGCGTTATGTGACCCAGGCGTTGCAATCGAGCGATGTCTTCAAGGAGAAGGCGTCGTCACCCGATATGCTGTTCTTGTTTGATTGGGACAGTACGGCTACAAAATTGCTACGCGGCCTGCCGCGTCACGCCGTGGCCGTATTCTCCGGCGCGGCGCCGTGCAGTGCAAGCCGTATGTACGAACCGCCTGTAGCTGTCAAAGCCGTGGATAGAGACATACTGATAAACTCACGCTTAGACCTGCGCTCAATGCCGCCGCCGCAGGAAATTATCATCTGCAAACAACCTCCGACCTCCGCGATAAAGCGTATGCTTACCGCGTCCGTCAACACTACCGGCGGACGTATCAACAGCGGTAATGCCGTTAGCAGTATCAATACCAATACCGCTAAAGCGAATGATAACAAACAATTCGACATACCGATACTCTTCAGCGGACGTTTCATGGGAACGCAATCATTATTTTGTACGGTTAAAGGCATTTGGCGTTGGGACTTCTGGCCTATGGCCTCCGACAGGACCGAGAACGAACTCTTCAGTTTTTCCAATATGCTGCTATCTGCCGCAAAGGAATTATTGCTTGACAACATCTCAGACCAATTGATACTATACCCCGCAAACACGCTCACCGAAACGGACTCGGCCAGATTCTTCATGTCGCTTCCCGCCGCGGTTCCGATATTCGAGCCCGTCAATATATCATTACAGATAAAAAATGACGGAATCGCCGTCGACACGGCAATAACCTACCGCCCCAACGGTCTGAACAAGCAGCCGCTTTCCATGCCGATCCTGCCGCCCGGCAGATACGCCGTATCAGCAACCCTAGCCGCCCCCGGCGTAAAAGCGGCCTTCAGCGACAGCTTCACAGTCAACGTAGACATGAGCGAACTCTCCGTACTGTCGCAAAACACGCAATACCTGCAAGAGTTCGCCCAACCGCTGGATATGACGGACAGCATAGCGGCCAACGCCGTCTTCGACTCGTGGGAACGCAGAAGCGCGGAGAAAAACACAGTCACGGAGACGGTGCGGATCAACAGATCGTGGCTGCTGTTGTGGATTATCTTGACATTATTAGCGGCGGAACTGGTTTTGCGGAGGATGCGGGGGGTGGATTGAACTTTAATTGATGTTATTCATAACTACGCATAAATTTCTCAACGCCGATCCTCTATGGCTGATGCTGTTCTTTTCCTCTGAACTAAGTTGCGCCATCGTCCTGTCAAAACCTTTGGGGACGAACAGCGGGTCATATCCGAAGCCGTTGCCGCCGATAGTTTCGTTGATGATCCGCCCCTCGCAAACGCCTTCAGCGGATAGATATGTATCGAGTCCCGTCTTCAATACCAATACGCACTTAAAACGGGCGGTACGCTTGTCATCAGGAATATTGCGGAGAACATTCAGCAATTTCTCATTATTCTTGACGGAATTCGCCCCATCGCCGCTATACCGCGCGCTCAACACGCCCGGAGCGCCGCCGAGCGCGTCCACCTCAAGACCGGAATCATCGGCCAAAGACCACACGCCGCCGTCTACGCCGTGTACATGCTGCATGTATTGGTAGACCCAGTCGGCCTTGATCTTCGCGTTCTCATAGAACGTGCCGCCCGTCTCGGCAATGTCCGGTACCGGGTTGATGTGGTCGGCGAGACTCGTCACGGAGACACCTAGGCAGGCGAACATCTCCTTGAACTCTTTGACCTTGCCGGCGTTGCCGGTGGCTATCACTATGCTTTTATCCGACAACAATATTAACCAGCCTCCCCTGAACGACGACTACCTTCCTCACCGTCTTTCCGTCGACAAACGGTTTTACCTTCTCCACCGCCATCGCCGACGCCTTCAACTCTTCCTCCCCGGCGTCGTGCGCCGCTTGGAACTCTCCGCGCAGTTTTCCGTTGACCTGCACCACAACGGTGACCACGCTGTCGAGCGTCATAGCCTCGTCCCACTTCGGCCATTCGGCGTTGACCACGAAGCCCTTCCCGCCGAGCTTCTCCCACAACTCGTCGCCGAGGTGCGGGGCGTAGGGGCTTACTAACTTGACAAACGCGACTAAATCCTCTTTGGACGCTCCGTTCGAGCCAAGCGCGTTGATAAACTCCATCATCGCCGCGATCGCGGTGTTGAACTTCATGGCTTCAAGGTCGCTTGTCACCTTTTTGATTGTCTTGTGGCGGGCGCGGACGTTGACATCGTCCCCTACCCCGCCCTTTTCCGCAAACTCATCGACCAATTTGCACAATCTGCGGAGGAAGCGGCTGCAACCCTCAATCGCCCGCGGGTCCCACGGCTTGGGCAGCTCGAACTCGCCCATGAACATCTCGTAGAGACGCAGAACGTCCGCGCCGTGCTTCGCCACCACTTCGTCGGGATTGACGCCGTTGAGTTTCGACTTGGCCATTTTCTCTATCTCGGCGGTCAGCTTCTCGCCCGTGGATTTCAGGTGCGCGACGCCTTCAACAAAATTGACCTCCGAGAATTCGTGGTACTTTCCGGCGGCGTCGCGGTACGTCGCGGCCAAGACTATCCCCTGATGGCGCAGTTTTTTGAAGGGCTCTTTTGTCGACACATATCCCAAATCATACAGCACTTTGTGCCAAAAGCGGGCGTACAAAAGGTGGAGGACGGCGTGTTCCGCGCCGCCTACGTACAGGTCTACGTTCATCCACTGCTTCTCGGCCTCTTTGCTCCACGGTTCAGCGGCGTTCTTCGGATCGAGATAACGCAGGTAGTACCAACACGACCCCGCCCACTGCGGCATGGTGTTGGTCTCACGCTTAGCATCGGCCCCGCATTTAGGGCATTTCGTGTTGATCCACTCGTCGATATTGGCAAGCGGCGATTCGCCTGTGCCGGAGGGTTCGTACTTGTCAACTTCAGGAAGCATAACCGGCAACGCGTCCTCCGGTACGGGAACCGCGCCGCAGACGGGGCAGTGAACGATCGGTATAGGCTCGCCCCAGTAACGCTGGCGGGAAAAAATCCAATCCCTCAGCTTGTAACTTACGGCGGCTTTGCCGTGATGATGTTCCTCAAGCCACGCGTTCATTTTGCGCTTGGCGTCGTTTGTTGACAATCCGGTGATGAAACCTGAGTTGACGCTTACCCCCTTTGACGTAAAGGCGGCATCCTGCGGTATTTCGCTTTTGTCAACCGGAGCTACGACCTGCTTTATCGGGAGGCTGAATTTCACCGCGAACTCGTAGTCCCTGTCGTCATGGGCGGGAACGGCCATGATCGCGCCGGTGCCGTAACCGGCCAAGACGTAGTCGGCGATCCATATCGGTATCAATTCATCATTAACGGGATTCTTAGCCATAGCACCGGTGAAGACGCCGCTCTTCTCTTTTGACAGCTCGGCACGTTCAAGGTCGCTCTTCATCTTGGCGGCATCCTTATACTGTTTCACCGCGGCGGATTGACCATCCGTGGTAATCTCCGCGACAAGCGGATGCTCCGGCGCAAGCACCATGTAGGTCGCCCCGAAGAGCGTGTCAGGCCTCGTCGTAAAGACCTTTATCTCCTTTCCGTCCGCCGCGCCGCCCGATACGGTGAACACCACCTCCGCGCCCTCCGAGCGGCCTATCCAATTGCGCTGCATCAAAAGCGTGGACTCCGGCCAATCGACCTCCGCCAAATCCTCAAGCAGCCTGTCGGCGTAGGCTGTAATCTTGAGTATCCACTGCCGCAAATCCTTACGCTCGACCGCCGTCCCGCAACGCTCGCACTTGCCGCCGCCAACTACTTCCTCGTTGGCCAAGCCGGTCTTGCAGGCCGGGCACCAATTGATCGGCATCTTGCCCTCGTAGGCAAGCCCCTTTTTGAACAACTGCAAAAATATCCACTGCGTCCACTTGTAGTACGCCGGGTCGGTGGTGTTGATCTCCCTGTCCCAATCGTAGGCAAATCCTACAGAATTGATCTGCTTTGTAAAGTTCGCCACGGCCTTCTCGGTGGTGACACGCGGATGTATGCCGGTCTTTATGGCGTAATTTTCCGCCGGCAGTCCGAAAGCGTCCCACCCCATAGGGTGCAAGACGTTATAGCCGTTCATACGTTTGTAGCGGCTGATGATGTCGGTGGCCGTATACCCCTCGCAGTGCCCCACGTGGAGTCCTGAACCAGACGGGTAAGGGAACATATCCAGCGCGTAGAACTTGGGTTTAGCCGGGTCGTACACCGTCTTATAGAGATTGGCGTCACGCCAGCGGGCCTGCCACTTACGCTCTATCTCGGAGGGCGCGTAGGCGCTGTTTTGGCTTTGATTCTGATTATCGGTTGACACAAAAGCTCCTTTTTTGGGGCGTTTTTTAAGTATAATATACATTATGGAGCGGAAAAAAGTCAAGTTTTTTGGGGACGGAGCTATAAAGTTTTTGGAAAAAACTGCAAAAACTCGTGCTAAACAAAAGTTTTTGGAAAAAATTACAAAAACTTTTGGATTTTGACCGGCCATGAATTATATTATATACGAGGGTATGCACAGACCCAAAAAGGAGCTTCGCTATGCCCGACAAAAAAGGCGCGGTCATAATCAGGCAAAAATACCTAGAAACATTGCTTGATTACAAGGACAAGAAAGTAATCAAGGTAATCACCGGCATCAGACGCTGCGGTAAGTCTACTATGATGTCCATATTCGCCGATGAACTGGCCAAAATGGGCGTTCCGCAAAAACAAATCATAGAGATGAACTTTGAATCCATGAAATTCAATCACGTAACCGGATACGAAGAACTATATGCGCACGTGGCTAAACTCATCACGCCGAGAAGAAAAACATACCTTTTCTTTGACGAAATACAAATGGTCAAAAATTGGGAAAAGGCCGTGAATTCCTTCTTGGTGGATTTTAACGTGGATATCTACATCACCGGTTCAAACGCCTACCTGCTCTCCTCCGAACTCTCCACCCTGCTCTCCGGCCGATTCGTTGAGATAAAGATGCTCCCCCTATCGTTCAAAGAGTTCTTGGACTTCAACCGCTTCGGCCGCGGCATCACTCTGGAGGATAAATTCCTGCTATTCGTAAAATACGGCGGAATGCCGGCGGTCGCGGAGTACAACTTCAACGAAAAAATGATCTACGAAATGCTGGATGGAGTATACAACACCGTCATCGTCAAAGACATCGCGCAAAGAAACAAAATCACCGACCACACTCTGCTAAAAAGAATGACGGATTTCTTGGCGCACAGCATCGGCTCCGTAAATTCCGTAAACAGCATAAGCAACTACTTGGTGAGCAACAAAGAGGCTACGCATAAATCCGCGCCCAATAAAATAGTCCCGAACTATATCGCCGCCCTGCAAAACGCCTTCATCTTCTATGAACTGAAAAGATACGACATAAAAGGGAAAGCCCTGCTCAGAACCCTCGGCAAGAACTATATCGTTGACATCGGCCTGAGAAATATGCTCTTAGGCTACAGAGACGCCGAAAAGGGGCATATCCTAGAAAATATCGTCTTTCTAGAACTACTACGGCGGGGTTACAAAATCCACATCGGAAAGTACCTGAACTTTGAAATTGACTTCATAGCCGAAACGCCTAAAGAAAAGATATACTTCCAAGTCTGCGAAAGTTTAAGCGACAAAAACGTATTGGAAAGGGAAATCGCGCCGCTCAGACTAATAAAAGACAACCACGAAAAGGTGATACTGTCGCAAGATAAAAACTTCATCGCCTCTTATGAGGGGATAAAGATTCGTAACGTCTTGGAGTTTCTGTTGGAGTAGGTTGGAACTGACTCTATAACACTATGGCGCGACGGCTATATTTTTAAAGGTTTTCCAACCCGCGGCTTGACGATAAGCGTCAATGCTGTTTTGCGGCACATATACGGCGCAAGACATATATTTTACACCGTCAAACGCCGCTAACTCAAGCCGGGGCGGGACAGGGTTTTTGCAGGTTACGGCGGTTAGGCGGCTGCAATTTGAAAACGCGCTGTTTCCTATTGAAACCACGCTGTTGGGAACGGTTAAGGCGCTTAGATTGTTGCTGCCCGAAAACGCGGATTTTCCGATAGACGTTATTCCTTCATCAACCACTATATTGGTAATAGCGCTTTTATTTTTGCTCCAAAGGTACATGGCGTTATCTTTCATACTCCCGCTGCCGCGAATGATAAACGTCCCGTCGGCCAGCAAATCGGCGGTGACGGTTCCGGCCACCGCGCCGCAATCCCACGTCGCGACGATTTTGGGCGGTTCGGAGGGCAAATAGGCGGATTGAAGCGCGCCGTTTGAGGAGATCGGGCGGGCCGGCTTAGGCTCTTTAAACATCTTCCTCACCACTTCGTCCGAAACTTGTTCGAGATCGTCCATTGATTTCAAAGGGCTGTTGGCGTCTCCGATAAAAGCGACCACCGCCGTCTCCACATCGATTATGCGGGCGGAAACCTGAAACGCCCCGAAAGCCGGGGTTATGTCGGCCACGCACACATATCTGACGCCGTATTGTTTGCCCAACGCGCTGATTTGGCTGTCGTCTATGGCGCCGCCGCGCTGTTTTATCTGCTCCTTGTCTATTTCAGCCAAAAATACGTCGGAACGCTCTATGGCGATGAAACGGCCCCTGTCAACAAGGGTTGAGAGAATCCGCGTACCGAGGGCTTTCTTTTCGTCTTTATGGACACCGCCGCCGCCGGTTACGTAAACGGCGATCTTCGGCAAACTTTGCGTATATGCCGCCGTACTCACGAACATGATTAAGAAAAGAAATACCAAACTTCTCACGTTTTTACGCGTTGCGGCGGCCATTCTTGCGATCCTTTATGATTTTTTACTAGTAGTAGGGATTGAACTTATCAACCCCTACAATTTTATGCGAACTCAAACAAAACGAATTCAGAAGCGATTAAACATTAATAACCGGAAAGTCCCCGTAAATCCTGCTTCATCGTTTCCAATAATTTGGTATCGCAACCTATAACCCAATTTCCGTTTATCAATCTTTCAGCCTCCGAGTTCACCTCTATCTTACTTCTTTGCGGCGACAATTTTATGGTGACTTTGGTACGATAGTAGTCGGTAACTTGAACTACTCCGGTGGCAGTAACGGTGCGGTTAGTCCACTTTGTCCGTATGTAGCCTGATTCCTTTGAAAGCATTTCTATCTCGTATTTTTTGGATATGAGGCTCACAACATCGTCATACAACATGTTGTAATCAACCCTATCGGAAATAGGGATGCTCGCCCAACCGGCCTCCGAGCAAGAAGTTTCCCAGCCTAATTTCGCCCCGCCCCCGCCGGATCCTCCCTCCAACAAAGCCATACATGACGTGAATGTACCCGCCGTTACCGCCGCTACAACCGCCGCCAGCAAAAAACGTGCTGCTTTCATAACAAACCCCTCCTAAAAATTAAAGTTTATTGATGTATTTATTGATTTTACGCGAACAATGCCGAATATACGGGATAAATTGACTAATATAATATTGAAGTATATGTATATTAAGACATAACATGTCAACATAGCATACCATACTATAGGCATAGCACGGCACACAAAGCGCTTTCCATAAGTGATTGATTTTTCTAGGATTACATCGATACTGCGAAGAAATATATATGTCTTGACTATTGTAGTAGTATGTGTATATATTATGGGGGGGGGGGGGGG
>Ga0182488_12600_pt1 | contig 17019 bp, 15 predicted proteins | sample TergutNc150P3_FD_120830 | JGI IMG/M metagenome (GOLD analysis project Ga0182488, IMG submission 120830) | reverse complement strand
GTCAGCATGGGGATGTCGTTCTCGGCGTCGCCGTAGGCCGCCGCTTCCGCCATGTTTATGCCGAGCGCGTCGCACAGCGCCGCCAAGCCTATTCCTTTGGTGGCTTTGGGGTTCATGAATTCCAAGTAGTAGTTCCACGTGCGGCAGACGTAAACGGAGTTATCTCCGCCTTGGCCCCACATCGCTTGAAAGCGGGCCTCTTGTTCGTCTAAGCAGGCAGGATCGCCAATAAAGAGCATTTTTGAGGGGGTCAGGCCGGCCACGGCGGAGAAGTCTTTGTCGATGAAATTATAGCCGACGCCGGTTTGTTCATGGTATAGATCGGTCCACCGGGCGTTTTTGTCTGTTCGGGCGGAGTAGAGTTTGTCGTCGTAATAGAAGTTGAGCGCCACGGGTTTATCTTTGCAGTAGTCGATCAGGTACTCCGCGTACGCGGTGTTCAGCGGGGCGTAGTAGACGCGCCGCGCCCCGGGGCTGGAGCTTGTGTAGACCTCGGCGCCGTTTAGGACGACCAGTGCCGGGTCTAATCCGAGTTCGGGGGCGTAGCGTCTTACGCCGCAGCCCAAGCGCCCGGACGCCAGGGCTATCGCCGCGCCGTTTCCGCTGATTCGGCGCAGCGCGGCGGCGTTGGCCGGCCTTACGCGCTTGCCGGAGTCTAGCAGCGTGCCGTCCAGGTCAAAGGCGAAGAGTTTAGGGGTCATAGACGGCGTCCTTAAAAAAATTTACTACATCGTAACGGAAAATACTATATTATCCGAGTATCGGACAGCCGTCGGTTTTTCGGCCGGCTATTGGAAAAATAGCATTTTGTGCACCGTGCGGGCGCATAAAAAACATTTAACTTAGGAGGGGGTTAAGCCATGAAGGTGGTTTTTACCGTTACTGCGGTCTACGATTTCCCGGACGACGTTGAAGTGGAGGACCTCGTTGAGGGGGAGGACTCGCTTGTGAAGCATATCGTGGTTAAGGGGCACAAGTTCCAGCCCATAATCGATTTTCTTCCGTACGACGAGGACGAAGACGAGGATGACGACGAGGCCGGCGAGGACGAGCTTCAGGAGATTTTCGAGGAAATCAACGACCATTTGCGGGACGAGGAGTACACCATTATTCAGGTGGACGATTAAGGGCGGTTACGCTTCCGGTACGGTCGGGCGCGGGGCGCGGCCGCCGGCGTGATCGGCGCGCCGTCGTTGCGGCACGCTGCTTTCGGGGTTGCTTCCGCCAAGGCTCCGAGCGTCTTCTGACGGGTTTCTTGCCGGGATGTTGAAATATTAAAGCAAGAATCTTGTATGCTTCTTGTTGCCATTAATTATATTATATAGGTCGCGCTGTGATCGTTTCGGGGGGCGTCCGCTTGCGGTATTCGGACGGAGGACGGCGAGAGACGCGGCTGAACCCCAGCGCATTGGGAGAGCTTATGAAAGAGAACCCGTTTGACGATGACTTCGGCGAGTATATGGACGACGACGCCGACGACAGCGCGAGTTTGTGCGACGACTGCAAAGTAAGGGAGGCCAACGTCCACCTTACGCACGTGGGCGAAGAGGGGGCGGAGACATTCCACCTATGCGAGGATTGCGCCCGTGAGCGCGGCGTGCCCATTCCAGACAGCGATATTATCCTGAAGGGCCTTGAGGCGCTCGCCGGGGCAGTGGGGACGGCCTCCTCGTCGGGGGCGGGAAGCGTCAAGGTTACCGTCAAGCCCAAGGAGGGCGAGAGCGCCGGTCAGGCGGCGGAGGAGGAAGAGGAGATAGTTTGCCGCAAGTGCGGCATGAAGTTTTCGGAGTTCCGCTCCGGCGGCAGGCTGGGATGCGCCGAGTGCTACGACTCCTTTGAGCCGCGCATAGACCGCATACTCGTCCAGATTCACGGCGTGTGCGGCCATAAGGGCAAGCGGTACGGCAGGTCGGCGCCGAGGCGGGGCAGCCAGGCGGGGTTGGAGCGGTTGCGGCGGGAGCTTGACGCGGCGGTTAGGACGGAGCAGTTTGAACAGGCGGCCGTCATAAGGGACGAGATACGCAGCCTGAGCCCGAGCGTGAAATGAGCGGCGCCGGCGCGGAAGAGAAGGGCACGGGCAAACGGAAGAGGTTCATACCGCCGTGGTTCGACGGCGGCGGGCCGGACGGGGACGTGGTGATTTCCACCCGCATCCGCTTGGCGCGCAACCTCTCGGGGTATCGGTTTCCGTCGTACGCCTCCATAGCGGAGAAAGAGGAGATTTTTGATAAAGCCGCCGCGTCGTTTCGCGGCTCCGGCACCTCGCGGCGCAAACTTGTCTGCGAGTTCGAGGTGATAAATGTGGGCCGGATAGGTAAGCTCGAGCAGCATTTCTTGGTCGAGGAACGCGTGGCGAGCATAAGCCTGATCAAAGGCGAGGGTTCGAGGGGCGTGGCCCGCGACAGCGAGGGCAAGCTCAGCGTGATGATAAATGAAGAGGACCACCTGCGCATTCAGGGGATGGACTCCGGTTTCCGCCCGCAAGAATTGTGGGATATGGCGAGCAAAGCCGACGATTCCATAGGCAAGGCGCTGAAGTACGCCTACAGTCCGCGTCTGGGGTTCCTGACCGCCTGCCCGACTAATTCCGGGACGGGGCTCAGGGTTTCCTGCCTGGCGCACCTGCCGGGGCTCGTCCTTACAAAGACGGTGGATCAGGTTTTGCAGGGGGCGAGCCAGATGGGCGTCTCCACGCGCGGTTTTTTGGGGGAGCACTCGGACATTCTCGGCAACATTTTCCAGCTCTCCAACCGGGCCGCGATGGGGCTTAGCGAGGCGGAGTTCATAGATTCCACGTGCGGCACGATACGGGAGATCATCAACCACGAGCGCGCCGCGCGCGAACGCCTTGTGAAAGAGGCGAAGCTGGAGATCGGCGACAAGATCAGCCGGGCGCTCGGCATACTGCGGAACGCGCAGCTGCTGGGGTTTGCGGAGCTGCTCAACCTGACCTCCGCCCTCAGGCTGGGGATCAGCTGCGGGCTGTACGACGGGTACGGCGCGGACGACCTCAACAAGATCGTTATGCTCGGCATGCCCGCGCACTTGCAGATATACATAAGCGGTTTGGACGGCGCGCCCTCCGACCTCGATATTGTGAGGGCGGACCTCGCCAGATCGTTCTTTGAGGAGAAGAGGGAGAAAGCGTCCGCGCGGTCGGAAAAATCGGCGGAGAAGCCGGTGAAGAAAGCGGTGAAGAAGGTCAGGAAAAAGAAAACGGCGCCGGAAGCGTAACGCAAGCGGGCGTCGTTGAGAATTATTGAAATATCGGCAATATAGTTATCAAGCAAGATCGTCACAGTAAAAAGCGAAAGGGCGTATTGGCCAATATGAACGGCATGTTTACCGATCGTGTGAAGAAAGTTATGCAGATCGCTCGCGAAGAGTCGGTGAGGCTCGGTAACGATTATGTGGGCACGGAGCACCTGCTGCTCGGCCTGATAAAAGAGGGCGACGGCGTCGCCGTCGCGGTTATGCGCGGCATGGGCATAGACCTTGAGGATCTGACCGCCAACATAGAGAGGACGATAACCTCCGTGGGCGGGATGATGATGGTGGGGCAGATGCTGCCGTTCACGCCGAGGGCGAAGAAGGTTTTGGAGATCGCGGCGAACGAGGCGCGGTCTATGTCCCACAAGTACATAGGCACGGAGCACCTGCTGCTGGCGCTTATGAAGGACACCGAGTCGGCGGCGGCCAACGCGCTTGCCGCCGCGGGGCTCGAGTACGACCGCGTGAAGGAGGAGATAGGCCACGTGCTCAAGGGCGGGGAGGTGAGCGGCGCTCCGGCAACCGCCAAGGAGAAGAGCAAAACGCCCATGCTCGACCACTTCGGCCGCGACCTCACGGCCATGGCGCGGGAGGGCAAGCTCGACCCGGTCATCGGGCGCGAAAAGGAGATCGAGCGCGTAGTCCAAATCCTCAGCCGCCGCAAAAAGAACAATCCGGTGCTTATAGGCGAGCCGGGTATAGGAAAGACGGCTATCGTAGAGGGATTGGCCCAGAAAATCATAGATAAGAGCATCCCGCAGGTGCTTGAAAACAAGCGCGTCGTAAACCTAGACATGGCCTCTATGGTCGCCGGTACGAAGTATCGCGGTCAGTTCGAGGAACGGCTGAAAGCGCTGATGCTTGAGCTTCAAAAGAACGACAACGTAGTCATATTCATAGACGAACTGCACACTATAGTGGGCGCCGGCGGTTCCGAGGGCAGCTTGGACGCCTCGAACATCTTCAAACCCGCTCTCTCGAGAGGCGAGATACAGTGCGTCGGCGCCACGACGCTCGACGAGTTCCGCAAATACATAGAGAAAGACGGCGCTTTGGCGAGACGCTTCCAAACGATAATGGTCGATCCGCCCAGCGTAAACGAAACTATACAGATACTCTCCGGTCTGCGCCACAACTACGAGGAGCACCACAAGGTTACTTACTCGGAAAAGGCGATAGCCATGGCGGTCAAACTCTCCGAGCGGTACATATCGGATCGCTTCCTGCCCGACAAGGCTATAGACGTGATCGACGAGGCCGGCGCTCGGAAGCGGCTGTCGAGCATGGAGATACCGACGGATATACGCGAGATAGAAAAGCAGATCGCCGAAGTGCTCCGCGAGAAGGAGACGGCGGTATCGAATCAAGACTTCGAGTCGGCCGCGAGGCTGCGCGATATGCAGGACAAGCTAAACGGCGCGCTCTTGGAGGCCAAGGCGCTGTGGCGGAGGGCCAAGGCCGAGGAGCGGCTCTTGGTCGACGAGTCGACGATTACGGAGGTTATAGCCACTATGACCGGCATCCCTCTGGCGCGACTTGCCGAGGAAGAGGCTAAGAAGGTGCTGCACCTAGAGGACGAGCTGCGCCAGAGGGTCATAGGCCAAGACGAGGCGCTAGGCGCCGTGGCGAGGAGCATCAGGCGTTCGCGCGCCGGATTGCACAACACGCGCCGCCCCATAGCCTCCTTCATATTCCTGGGGCCGACCGGCGTGGGGAAGACGGAGCTTGCCAAGGCTGTCGCGAAGGCGCTCTTCGATACCGAAGACGCTTTGGTGCGCATAGATATGTCAGAGTACATGGAGAAGTTCGCGGTATCGCGCCTCGTCGGCGCGCCGCCGGGATATGTCGGCTACGAGGAGGGCGGTCAGCTAACCGAGAAAATCCGGAAAAAGCCCTACTCCGTCATACTGCTCGACGAAATCGAGAAGGCGCATCCCGACGTCTTCAACTTGCTGCTGCAGATACTCGACGACGGCCTTCTGACCGACTCTTACGGCCGCCACGTCAACTTCAAGAACACGATCATCATTATGACCTCCAACGCCGGTTCGCGCGACGTCAAGAAGATGGGCACGGTGGGCTTCGGCAGGAACAGCGCCGAGACCGACTACGAGGCTATGCGCGGCAAGGTGATGGACGAGATGAAGCGGATATTCAATCCGGAGTTCATTAACCGCATAGACGAGACGATTGTCTTCGCGCCGCTCGGCAAGGACGAGATCGCGAAAATAGTCGATATACAGTTGAGCGAGGTGCAGGAGCGCCTTGTCGACCGGAACATCAAACTCATCTTTACGCCGGAGATTAAGAAACTGCTCGTGGACAAGGGCTACGACCCGATATTGGGCGCGCGGCCGCTACGCCGCTCCATCCAGCGTTCCGTGGAAGACCCGCTTGCCGAGGAGTTCCTGTTGAACAAGTTCGGCGACGGCGATGTAATATCTCTCTGCGCGGACGGCGAAGAGGTCGTCTTCAGGAAAACTGAAGCTGTGGAGAGTTGCCAATAAGATGAAAAAAACGTTGATTGCCGCCGTCCCGCTCTTCTTGCTGGTCTTGGGGGGCGTTGCGGGCGCAGAGGCTAAAATACTTAGCGCCATAAGAATAGAGGGGACGCTCGTCGCCAATCCCGACGCGGTCTCCGAAGCCGTATTGCTTAGACCCGGGAGCGACTTCACGCCGTCCGATCTCCAAGAATCCGTGCGCCGTGTCTACAAACTCGGCCATTTCCGCAAAGTAGACTTCTTCGTAGACGAAGAGGCTGACTCAAGCGTCTCCCTGAAGCTCGTGGTTGAGGAGTTTCCCATAGTAGACAAAGTCGAGTTTTTCGGCAATAGGAAAATAAAAAGGAAAGAGCTTGAGGAAAAGAAGCTGCTGCGTTTTTTCGCCCCGCTCTCGGACGCGCAGCTGCACAAGAGCAAGCAGACGATTTTGGATATGTACGCAGAAAAAGGGTATCTGCTGGCGGAGGTTGACGCGCAGGTTATTCCGACAAGCGTTCCGGGCAACGTGATTGTCAAGTACGAGATAAAAGAGGGGCCGAGGGTGCGGGTCAGGTCGATCGTTTTCCACGGGAATCGCGATGTAACGGCGAGATGGCTCTCCCGGCGTTTCAAAACTAAGGAGAACCGCTGGTGGCGCTCCGGCGATTTTAACTACGATTTATACCGTTCGCATCTGGACACGCTCGTAATGCAATACAACGACAGGGGCCTGCTCGACGCCGCTATTGAACACGACTCCGTCTGGTACTCGGAGGACAAGCGGGACATCTTCATAGAGATAACGATAAACGAGGGGCGCAAGTACTTCGCGGGTGATGTCGCGTTTTCCGGCAACACTATCATCGAGTCCGACACGCTCGCCTCGAAGGTCGCGCTCTCCAGGGGGCGGCCGTTTCGGAAGAGCCAATTCGATATGACCAAGTATATGCTCGAAACCGCCTACAGGGAGGAGGGGTATCTCTGGGTGCGCGTTGAGGACAGGCGGTCGTATAGGGGGGAAAACTCCGACACGATAGACCTGCTATTTGAATTTACCGAGGGGCGTCCGGCCATTGTGCGGAAAATAGACATCCGCGGCAACAGCAAGACATGGGAGAAGGTGATACGACGCGAGATAACGCTCATGCCCGGTCAGCGCTACCGCCAATCGCTGATGGCGGGGAGCCAGCAGAACATTATGCGCCTCAACTATTTCCAAAGCGCCATGCCCGACATCCTGCCCAACGACGACGGCACCGTAGACGTGGTCTTTGACATTGCGGAAAAAGACAATATCGGCCAGCTGACCGTCGGCGCGGCCTACAGCGATCAGGACAAGCTGACAGGCACATTCTCCACCGCGATTCCGAACTTCAGAGGCGCCGGTCAGGAACTCAGGCTCGAAGTGCAGTACGGAAACTTTAGAAAACTTGGCACCGTAAGTTTCACGGAGCCGTGGGCCTTCGACACCCCGCTGTGGCTTACGGGAACCGTCTTTGCCGATCAGCAGGTATACAGCTATTCAAGCGGCCGCGACTACGATACCACTATGAGCTACGGCTTCCGCGTCGGCGTGGGCCGTTCGCGCCTCTCGTGGCCCGACAACAAATTTCGCTTTCAGTCAATCTATCAACTCAGCCACCAGCGCGCGAACAGAGAGTCCGCGCAAATAGGCGATATGACGATCATAGAGACGGGTGTAATGAGCAAAATGCGGCTCAACGTTGAGCGTTACGATCTGGACATCCCGCTCTTCCCGAACGAGGGGTCAAGGCTTACCGTCACGCCGGAGGTCGCCGGCCTAGGCGGAGACTATCGATATTTCAAAGGTATCGTATCATACGAGAACTACTTCAGGCTTCCCGCCAAGCTGGTCTTCGGCAGCGAGGTAAAGCTGGGCGCGATAACTCCGATCTTCGGCGACTTGAAAATATCGAGAGACGACCTGTTCACCGGCGGCGGCGCGTACGGCGACGCGGTCATCAGGGGCTACTCCGACTGGTCGCTCGGCGGGTATCGCCGTTGGTCCGAGGGCGACGGGATATCCATGTTCGCCGTGAATATGTCGCTGCGCTACCCGATCATCGACCAGCAGATATACTTAGGCTTGTTCGCCGATATGGGCAACACGTGGTCTGCGATCTCCAAAATCGATTTAGGCGATCTCTACCGCGGTGTCGGCGGCGGACTTCGCATAAATCTGCCGATGATAGGGGTTATGGGCGTAGACGTCGGGTACGGGCTTGACCCTATTGACAAGAGCGGGCTCAAAAACGCGCCGAGCGGCGTCCGTTGGCATATTATTATGAATAGAGGTTTTTGATAATAAATATCACCAAATAAGGAGGATTTTATGATGAGAGGATTTAAGGTTGCGGTAACGGTGCTCTTCGCCGCCGCCGCGTTCAGCGCCGCTTCCGCTCAGTTAAAGCTTGGGTTCGTCAACTCCGAGAAGATCTTTACCCAATTTGAGGGAACAAAGATCGCCCAGGAGAAGTTCAACAAAGAGGTGGCCAGATGGGAGCAGGAGGCCTCCAAACGGGCCAAGGAGATTACCGAGATGAGAGACCAGCTCGAAAAGCAGAGCCTCTTGTTGAGCGCCGAGCGCAAGAAGTCTCTTGAAGACTCGCTGCGCCAGAAGATCATTCTGCACGAGAAATTCCTGCAGGAGAAATTCGGCCAGCGCGGCGACGTGCTCTCCAAGAATGAGGAACTGACGAAACCCATATTGGAGAAGATCCAGAAGATCATCGACAAGATCGCCAAGGACGAGCAGTTCGATTTCATATTCGACTATCGGGCCGGCGGTGTCGTCTTCGCGAAACCGACATACGATCTGACGGATCGTGTACTCGTTCAGTTGGCTAAGGAAAAGTAAGATAAAATGAAACTGTCGGAAATAGCGAGACATCTCGGCGCAACGCTTCCCGACGGACGCGACGCCGAGGTTGCGGGCATAGCGTCTCCCGAATCGGCGACTGACGGGCATATAACGTTCGTCTCCGATTCCAAGTACGCGGAGCGGGCGAAGACGTGCGCCGCCGTCGCGGTAATAGTCAAAGAGGGCGCCGCGTTCCCGGAAAAGCTCTGCCTTGAGGTCAGCGACCCGTACATCGGGTACGCCCTCGCCGCGCAGCTCTTTGAAGATACGGAACCGCTCTTCGGCCAAGGCGTGCACCCGTCGGCGGTAGTCGACGAAACGGCGATAGTTGACAAGACGGCATCCGTCGGCCCCCGCACGGTAATAGGCGCCGGCGCGCATATCGCGGCGTTCTGCCGTATCGGGGCGAATTGCGTGATAGAACGCGGCGTCGCCGTCGGCGAGTCGACGCGTATAGACTCCGGCGCGGTGATACGCTACGGTACGAAAATCGGGTCGCGGGTGATAATACAATCCGGTGCGGTGCTTGGCAGCGACGGCTTCGGCAACGCCCGCGACAAAGAGGGCGTCTTCATCCGTATCCCCTGCTTCGGCAACGTGGTGGTGGAGGACGACGCCGATATAGGCGCAGGCACGACGATAGACCGCGGCAACTTTGAACCGACGGTGATCGGCAAGGGTGTAAAGCTGGACAATTTAATCCACATCGCCCACAACGTGGCAATAGGGGAAAACACCGCCATCGCCGCGCAAACCGGCATATCCGGCTCGACCAAAGTAGGCAAGCGCGTAATAATAGCGGGCCAGGTCGGGTTTGTAGGCCATATAAACATCGGGGACGATTCGTTCGTAGGGGCCAAGGCCGGCGTATCGAAAGACGTAACGCCGGGAACGAACGTCACCGGCTATCCGGCAAGGGATATTATGACGATGAGAAAGATAGAGGCGGCGTCGAGCCGGCTGCCCGATTTGTTGAAAGAAGTTAAGAGGCTCAAGGAAGAAGTTGAGGAGTTGAAAAAGTCAAAAGATTAAACGAATAAAGAAAGGATTGCAAGCGGTATGGCGTTCCAGCACACTATCGGCAAAAGCGTCTCTCTGACCGGCGTCGGCCTGCATACCGGCGTGTCCTCGCAGGTCACATTCTCTCCCGCTCCCGAAAACTACGGGATCAAGTTCGTCCGCGCCGACCTTGACGGCAAGCCGGAGATTCCCGCCGACATCGACAATGTCGTCGACCTCTCCAGAGGCACCGCCATAGGCCTCGGCGACGTGCGGATGTACTCGGTCGAGCACGTGATGTCGTGCTTCGCCGGCCTCGAAATCGACAACTGCCGGGTGGAGGTCAACGCTCAGGAGATCCCGCTCATGGACGGCAGCGCCATGCCCTACGTCAACCTCGTGCAAAAGGCCGGAATCGTTGAACAGGAGGCGGAGCGCGCGTACATCAACATAGACGAACCGCTGATGTTCGTCAAGGGCGACATCGCGCTCGGCGTCTTTCCGCTCGACTACCTGCGCGTCACCTTGGAGATCGACTACAAGTACCCGGCGCTCGGCGCCCAATACACGACCATGTTCTCGCTAAAGGACTACGTAGCCGACTTCGCCCCGTCGCGCACCTTCTGCTTTCTATCCGAAATACAGAAACTCCGCGAACAGGGCCTCATTAAAGGCGGCAGCTTAGACAGCGCGCTGGTCGTTCAAGATGTTGAATTGACAGATGAGAAAGTTGATTACATACGCAAACTGTTCGATAACTATAAAGGCCCCGTGGGCCCCGGGCAAAACGGCTACCTCAACAACACGGAACTGCGCTTCTGGAACGAACCTTGCCGCCACAAAGCGCTCGACCTGATAGGCGACCTCTACCTTCTCGGCAAACCGATAAACGCGCACATCCTCGCCGCCCGCACCGGCCACGCGGCAAATATCGAGACCGCGAAGATGATCCGCGAACAGGTCAAGAAACAAGAAAAGAAAAGAGCCGGAGAGGCGATAAAACTCACATACGAGGACATCACCAAAATTCTCCCCCACCGCTTCCCGTTCCTGTTAATTGATAAGGTGACGAGCATCATCCCCGACAAGGAAATCATCGCGCTGAAAAACGTCTCCTTCAACGAAGACTATTTCAACGGCCACTTCCCCGGCAACCCCGTTATGCCCGGCGTGCTGCAAATAGAAGCCATAGCCCAAGCCGCCGGAATCATGGGCCTGTACAAAAACTACAACAAAGAATCCGGCGCCCCCGTAGACGCCAAAGTCCTGTTCATGGGCATAGACAACGCCCGCTTCAGAGGCATGGTCCGCCCCGGCGACGTGTTGAGGATAGAGGTAAAAATGCTCCAATTCAAACGCGGCATAGGAAAGTTTGAGGGTAAGTGTTTCGTGGAAGATAAATTAGTTTGCGAGGCTGTGGGGATGGCGATGTTTGAGAAGGAGTGATTAGGATTTAAAGAATGTCTGAATTAGGATTTGTAGGATTTAAAGGATTATAGGATTAAAAATCTCAATAACAACTGAAAGATAATTATAATGTCAGATGATAAAAACAATGTCAACTGTCCGTGCAACAGCGGTTGCGCCGTCAAAGCGAAGATTCACCCCACCGCTATAATAGAGCCGGGCGCGCAAATCGGCGCCGATGTCGCTATCGGCCCGTACACGATTATCGAAGGCGATGTTGTTATCGGCAACGGCTCCGAGATCGGCCCTCACGCGATGATTGCCAACGGCACGCGCCTTGGCGAACGCTGCCGCGTTTTCATGGGCGCCGCCATCGGACTCGAGCCGCAGGACAAAAAGTTCGCCGGAGAGAAGACGCTGACCTTCATCGGCGACGACACGCTCATCCGCGAGTACGTGACCGTCAACCGCGGCACCAGCGCAACCGGCGCGACACGGGTCGGGGCGCGAGGTTGGATCATGGCCTACTGCCACATCGCCCACGACTGCGTCGTCGGCGACGACGTGACCATCTCCAACGCGCTCGCGATGGCGGGACACGTGACAGTCGGCGACCACGTAACAATCGCCGGTATTGTCTCCATCAACCAATTCTGCCGGATAGGCGACCACGCTATGGTGGGGGCGCGGGCGCGGGTATCATCCGACATCGTCCCCTACGCTCTGATAGGCACCGAGCCTCTACGGGTCGTCTCCATCAATAAGATCGGCTTGGAGAGGCGCGGCTTTACGGCGGAACAGATAAACAACCTCAAACAAGCCTACAAAATACTCTTCCGCGACGGCCTCCCGCTCAACGACGCGCTGACGAAAATCGAATCCGAGTTTCCGGGCGACGCATCTATAAAGACGCTGACGGACTTCGTACGGGGCAGCGAAAAAGGTTTCCTGAGGATGGCTACGGAAGCGCCAAACATCCCGGCTGCTTGATTTTGTGGCATTAACGTTAAGGGCGGGGACGCGGGGGGACGAGCGGTCAGGGGTGCTTGATTCTTTCGCCGACGTACTTCTCCACCGCCTCCAAGAATATTCCGGCGTTTTCAACCTGCGCGGCGACGGCGGCTTTTGATACAAGATAGAAAGCCTCGTAATCGCTATCAAGACGTATGTCGAAGGCTTTATCAATAATCGTTGAAAAATCTACTGGAAAAATTCCGGTTTTTATGTAGCCCTTACGAAAGGCTGAAATTACACCGGAATGCTTTTTTGAGTCGAATCGGTCAAGCGACAAAACTGCCCTCATAGCGTTAAATATACAGTAGTAAGAACGGTTAGCGGCGTTCTCAAATGAAACGCCCGGTACTTTGGCGTCTTGCAAACATAATCTCGCTCTATCAATTCGATAATGGGCAAAATCTTCAGGAGTACGGTCAAGGTCAGTATCAGGCGGCATACAATATTACCCCGTCTTTCTGGACGTTTATGTAGAAACCAGACGCATCCTTATATCGGTGATAAATATGACTGCAATCCATGCACAAACCGACAAGAACGTCATATTCCAAACCAAGGTCTCCGGTATGGGCGCGTATCTTATCCCGCGCCGCAGTCCTATCCTCCAACGCTATGTCGGCGATTATCATTATGTCGATATCCGACTCCTCGTCATAGTCGCCCCTCGCGTATGAGCCGAAAAGGATCACCTTCTCCAACTTGTCGCCTAACACCTCTTTGGCGGCGGCGCAGACCCTTGACGTTATCTCGTCCAAGACGGATTTGTCGCACATAATTGACTCCTGCGGGGGATTATTGTTGTTTTACAACGATCTATATAAAGATAATATTCGGCGACACCGGATGTCAAATTATTGTTCGGGGCGGGACCGACCGACCGCCGACGCGGGGAACAGGGGACAGCGTACCCACCAAGACCGATGGGGACGCGGGGGGACTAAACGGATGATTGTGGCTTTATATAAATTACCGAGCATGGATACTTCGTCAAAATATCATCACATGTTACCAACGTCGCTTTCTCGTATTGCGCTTGAGCCACAAGAATACGGTCAAACGGGTCTTTGTGTATAGGCGGCAAAGTTCCGGCTACGATGGAATGACGGCTATTAATAGTCAACTCGGCGTAACCGTTATTCAAAAAACCGTTATACAGCGCGTTGACGTCTACTTGAAAATCAGAACGCCCCAAACCGTTCTTGATGGCTATCTCCCAAATGCTCGCCGTACTGAACAAAACCGTATTTCCGTCAGCCGCTATGAGTTCGGCAACTTTCTTAGGCAACTTGCCGGCGGCGACCCAAAGCAATATATGCGTATCAAGGAGCAGGTTCATCGGTCTCCGCCGTAAAAGAGTTCTTCAATCTCCTTCTTCCCCATAGAATCAAAATCGTCGGGGACGGAAATTTTTCCGGCCATGAAACCGATCTTTCGCGCAGCAGGCTTCTTCTCCGACGAAATGGGGACAACCTTGACCATCGGTTTACCCGCTTTGGCGATAATAAAGGGGCTTCCTTTCGTCGCGCCGTCTATTAATGAAGAAAGGTGCGTCTTGGCCTCTTGAATATTATACTGTCGCATAGATAGAGCCCTTCTGCTTTGATGATTAAACTAGATCAAACGTCCGATAACCAACATATATAATATAAAGATAATATTCGGGGACGACCAATGTCAAATTATTGTTTGGGACGGGATTGAACGACCCCCGACCCACCGACGCGGGGAACAGGGGACAGCGTACCCACCGACCTGATGGGTACGCTGACTGTAACTAATCACTCATCCTTAACGCAACGCACAGAGAAACCGTAGAAGTAGCTAATGTCGTGACTGTCCTCGAATATTCCATTATCGTAGCGCATGCCTATGGAATAAGCGTAACCGCTACTGTACTCCGAGGCTGTCCACCAATAGCCGCCCCAACCTTTATCGATGGTGGCTTCGTGGAATTCGCCATCAAGGTATCGGCGGCCGCCGGGCAGGGCTGAAAATCCGAAATTATCTGTACCTATATTACTAAAACTACCATCAGAACCATTAATAACAGATAAAACCCAACCACTTGTCGCCCTCAGCGTCTTACACGCCTTACCTTCACCTGTTATATTACTAGAAAAACCACCTCCGCAACCGTCAGTTCCACCGGCAGCTTCAACCAACTGCCTCCATTCTTCAAGAGAAGGCAAATGCCAACCCGCCATACAAGCCGTTTTCGCCGTTTCCCAATCGTACAGCTTCCCGTATGCATTGCAGTAATCAGGAAGATCATAACAACACCAAAAATTACCGCTTGACGGCGTGTAGTTCAAATTTTCCGCCATCCACGTCTTACCGCCTATCGTTGCAGTCTTGTATTCTTTATTATCTCTCGCGTCAGTTAAAATATCCCAATCCCAAAAGACCGCCGTTACCGTCACATCGCTTGCGGGCATGACAAACGTCGTTGACGCGCTACCGGAATCAGCAAACGTTACACCCTTGTTCGACGTCCACTTTTCGAATTTATGCGGTATAGGCAATGTTCCCGCGTTTATCGGGACTGTCTGACCTACTAACCACTGACCGCTATTTGTCGCGCCCGAGCCTATACTCGAAACCGTAACCCAATATAACTCTTTAAAGACCGCTGTCACCGTCACCTCATTAGCAGGCATAATAAATGATGTTGATTCGTTACTGGAATCGGCAAAAATTACGCCATTGCTTGCGGTCGTCCACTTTTCGAACGGTCGCCCTGTCCCTGTCCCGGCATATATATTGACCGTCTCGCCGACATAGTAATTTCCGCCGCCTGTCGCGCCAGTGCCTATACTTGAAACTATAACCGGATATGACCCGGTAAAGACCGCCGTCACAGTCACGCTGTTTGCGGGCATGGTAAACGATGTTGACACGTTGGCAGAGTCGGCAAAAGTTACGCCGTTGCTTGCGGTAGTCCACCTGCCGAACGGTCGCCCGTCAGTAGTATCTGCCGTTATGTTGACCGTCGCGTTCGGCAAGTAACGTCCGTTGTTTGCAGTACCGCCTAAAACCGTAACCGGAAACGTCGGGTCAAAATTCGCCGTTACCTTTACATCGTTCGGCGGCATGATAAACGATGTTTTCGCGCTAGTGCTGTCTTCAAACTTTACTCCCGGACTTGAGGTCGTCCAATATAAAAACGGCCGGTCCGCCACCGTTCCCGCGTCTATATCGACGGCCACGCCCACCACACGAGAGCCGCCGCCCGTCTTACCCGATCCCGCGCTCTCCACCTCAACCGTCCGCGTCTCGACTCCCTGTCCGCCCGACGATCCCGGGGGTTGATTCACGCTGACAAGAAACCCGTCCACATACCCGTCGTACTGCGGGCTTGCGCTGTCTTTGCACCCGATAAACAAGAGCGCGGTCGTTACTGCGATTTCCATCACACGCGTAATTGACTTCTTCATGATATGCTCCTTTATATTTGTTACGGATTTAATTATCAATTGTCAGAACCTAACGCCCGCCCCGATCTTCACCGCCGCACCGTGACCTAACTTCGTATTCACCGCGACCTTGTTTTTATATTTAGATTCTTCCTTATTTTTGCACGCCTTTTCAAACTCGCTCGCCGTCCTGAAGCCGTACAGCAATTCGCCGCGCAAATACGCGCGGTCGCCCAGCCCGAAATCGACGCCACCGCCCGCCTTGACCCACAACGCGCTTGCCGCCTCGTCCATCGCGACCGTGCCGCCGTCGTCGTATACGAACTCGCCGGAGATAAACGCCTCGTAGTCTATACCTAAGAGCGGAAAGATTTTCACGCTCCGGATATCAATCGGATATTTCGCGAATACGCCCGCGCTGATGTACGAGCGTTGCACATCAGGTATGCTGTCGGTTTGTTTTTTAACGTCCGCGCTTGTCCACTTCCCGCCGCCCGTAGAGTAGCCCGCGAATATTTCGGCGTACACCGCGTCGATAAACAGATACGCCCCGCCGCCGTAGTAAGGCATTCTTATCTGTTCGCCGTTGCCGTACTCCAGACCGCCGCCCAAGTCGCTCGCGAAGAACGCGCCGCCGCCCGCGCTCGAACTTCGCACGAATTTTATCATCGCGGATTCTGACGCTTGACTTTTCTGCGAGGCCACCCACGTTTTGAACATATCCCCGCAGACTTCCGCCGCTTTCTCGATAAGCCCGCCGATGCTCTCGGCGCGGACGGGTTCGCACGAGGCCACAAGCGTTCCGTTTTCGGTCTCGTACATTTCCACTTGCAGGGTGAATTTAGATTCCATCTTGCTGACCGTCCCGCGCACTATGTAGTCTGCCCCGATCTTTGAGCCGAGGGCGATAACGCAGTTTTCTTCCGCGCACTCTTCAAGGACGGCCCCGCCCATAGATTGGACGGTCTCCGAGGTCATTATACTGTACCTGCCCGGCGGCAGGTTTTTGACCGCCTCTCTGCGGAGTTCCGCCGTCACGAGCCTCACGTCCGCCATGCTGATCTTCTCGGACGCGCCCGACCCTTCGTCGATGTCGCTCTCCACTATAGCGACGTATTTCATCCCCGCCGCCATCCCCGCGAGGAGCGCGATCCATACCGCCGTCTTTATGATGTTCGCTGTTTTCATCGGTTATCTCCCCCCGTGCGCGTCGTTGCGCATGTGGGTAGGGTCGAATTTAATGATTTTCATGGTAAAACCTCCTTATATTATAGGTTAATGATTAAAGTCAACGTAAAAGTCTTGGCATGGTGTGTTGAAGTTGACGTTAATTCCCCTCCTCGGAGGGGTGTCGGCGAAGCCGGCTGGGTGGTGCTTTTGATCTGAAAACGGCTGTCGAGGGCGCGGCAACGGCTACGGGGCGGGTTTCGCGCCGTTTCTGCGGCGATCCTGCCCCTTGCGGGAATGTTTCCGGCGGTGGTGACGGCTTGGGCTGTAACGCGGTTGTTACAAAGCCGAGTTTTGCTTGCGAGAATTCTTGGGGGGGGGGGGGGAC
>Ga0182488_12599_pt1 | contig 17063 bp, 14 predicted proteins | sample TergutNc150P3_FD_120830 | JGI IMG/M metagenome (GOLD analysis project Ga0182488, IMG submission 120830) | reverse complement strand
ATTCCGGGCATGATGGAGTCCATAATAGCCTCGATCAACGCGCCTGTCGAAGAGCGGGAAGAGGTGCCGGAGGAGTTGTTTAATGTATAGCGTAGTTTGGACGAAGCAAGCCAAAAAAGACCACCGATTTATCGTCGGCAGCGCGCTTGCGGTTAAACTGGCGGAGATACTCAATACGGTTCGAGAGAGTCCTTTTGAATCAACGCCGAGCCATTGTTTTGAAAAGTTAAAAGGATACAACCCGCCCATATATACCCGCAGATTGGACTATTATAATCGTTTTGTTTACACAGTAGAATCCAACATCAACGGGGTAAAAGACAGCAATGGTGTGCTATACGACGGGGTTGTCGTTATACATCGTATGTGGGGGCACTTTCCGCCATAAAACTCAGCCGCGATCCTCAATAATCCACCACCCCGCGTCCCCGTTGGTCGGCGGGGGTTGGTCGGGTCGGTCAGTCCCGTCCCAAACAATAATTTGACATCCCGCGTCGCCGAATATTATCTTTATGGGTGTTATATTTGTTGCAACATTACAAATACGGAGGTATGGCATGGAGACGCTATTAATTGACCGAGGGACGCCGCTCGAAAAATTGTTTTCCTTTGTGGGTGCGGAGAGGATAAAGATATCCAAGAGCGGTACGGGAGCGCTGTTCGCCGCCGTCGCGGACGAAGACGAGGACGAGGACGCGGCGCGTGCCGCCCGTCGCGTCCGCATAGACGCCGCCTTTGACAAGTGCCGGCTTGATTTAACAAACTTCAAATTCAATAGGGACGAGTCCAACGACTATGACTAACATTGCGTTAGATACCAACGTTTTGATATACAAGCATGGTTTTGACAATGATGCTAAGATGGCCATTGCCGCCCAGCTTCTTTATGAAAACCCCGTGATTTCGGCGCAAGTTATATCGGAATATTTGAATGTTATGAGAAGGATTTCCAAAAAGGATAAACGCGAACTGATGGAAATGCGCGCGGAATTAAAAAGATTTTGACTTTGTCAAAAAAGCGGACGCAGGATCTGTAAGCCGGGTTCTGTCTTTCCCGTACGCCTTGCGGCGGTTGGGAGAGGCAGCCATTTGTCTGGCCCGAATCGCTTCGGGCGTTGAGCGGCCTACCCGGGGGGATGGTTTGGGGACGGCGCCGCCCCCTCCCCGTTAGGGGATCCCTCCATACTTGGCCTTGCGCCGGATAGGGCTTGCCTGCTCCCGAAGATCGGGACGGTGGGCTTTTACCCCACCTTTTCACGTCTCGCCCCGCGCCGAAAATCAGCCTCGGCGAAGAGCGGTCTTCTCTCTGCGGCGCTTTCCGTACCCTTGCGGGCCCCGCGCTTCCGCGGTATCCTGCCCTGCGGCGCCCGGACTTTCCTCTGCAAGAGACCGCAAGGTCTTGCAGCGGCTGCCCGATCCTCCGTCCGCATATAAAATAATTAATGCCTTACCATTACGGATTAATATTATATTAATGCTTTCGCCGTTTCCGTAACCGGATATCATAAAAACCTCAAAAAAGGCAGGTACCGTCCATGAAAAGCATAACCAAAACCGCGTTTGCCGCCCTTACGGGCTTTACCGCGCTCGCCGCGCTCAATCTCTCCGGCTGTAACAAGGGGGAAACCGCCGCCCAAACCGCCGCCGCAAGCGGCGCGGAGGAGAAGCGGGCGGTGCTGAGCCGTGAGGAGATTAAAGCCCGCTCTTTTCCCGAGCTGTTCGACGCTGTAGGCGTTAAGGATATCCCCGAAGATGTCTTCAAGCTCATCAGCGAGGACTTCGCCGTGCTTACCGCCGGCGACACGTCGCATTACAACTCTATGGTGGCAGGCTGGGGCGGATGGGGGGTCATATTCGGCAAGCCGTCCACGTTTTTGATGCTGCGCTCGAACCGCTACACGCTTGAGCTTATGCGGAAAGAGCGGAAGTATACCATGGCGTTCTTCGACGAAGGGTACAAGGGCGACGTCATGGAGTTCGGACAGCAGTCGGGGCGCGACAGCGACGCTAAGATGAGGAATACAAAGCTGACCGCCGTGCAAACGCCGGCGGGCTGCATGACGTTTAAGGAAGCCAAATTGATCATAGAGTGCAAATTGGTGCAAGTTACAACAGTGTCTCCGGACGACTTTTATACGGAAGAGAGCAAGAAGTTCGTTACGGACGCCTACGCCGAGGTCAAGGGTTATCACAAGGTCGTGTTCGGGGAGATAACTAACGTTTGGGCGCGTAAGTGAGAGGGTATTGACGGAAGGAGGGCTTTAATTGTCCGATCTCGCAGAATACGCTTGCCGTCTGCACGAATCCGAGCGGCGCGTCTATCCGCGCCGTCTGAACCCGCTTAGGCGCGGTTCCTCGGTCGAAACGCTCAAGGGTGTCAGGGCGGTGATTGTCGACGTTTACGGTACGATGGTCAACTACTGGCGGCCTGGGTTTGAGGAGCGTGAATCTCGCGAGGCGTTGCTCGCCGAGGCGTTTTCCGGCGTTGTCGACAGATTCGGGATGGGGGAGACGCTTGCCGCGATGAACCCCGCCGACGCTCCGGCCAAGACGCTCTGCGATTTCTACAACGGGTTGCTCGCGATCAACCGTCAAAAGTCGGCGGGCGAGGGGAATTCGCTGCCCGAGGTGCGTGTGGAGGAGGTTTGGTCGGTCATCGCGCTTATGCTAAAAAGGAACGGTTACGACGCCGGCGCGCCGTGGCGGGGCGATCCGGCCGGTTTCGCCCGCTGTCTGGCGTACACATACAACTTCCTGTCCATGGGGCGCGAGCTCTATCCCGGAGTGTCAAGCGCGTTGAAGAAGTTGAAGGACGGCAATATTGCTCTGGGGATACTCTCCGACGCGCAATTCTACACGCCTATCGATTTGACGCTCTTGCTGCGCGACCAGTCCGGCGGCGCTGTCGTCGATTACGGAGAATTATTCGATACCGACCTGACGTTTCTGTCGTGCGAATACGGTTTCGTCAAGCCGAGCGAGACGCTGTACAGGCGCCTCTTCGACGCGCTCTACGAGTATCACATAACCCCGGATCAAACGGTGATTGCTGGGAACGACCTTGCTACGGATATCGCCCCGGCGGCCGCGCTCGGCATGAGGACGGCGCTATTCTGCGGGGACGATCTGATGGTATTCGGAAGGGGCGGCGACGGCGGCGGCGTTGTCCCCGATATAGTGTTTTACGAGTGGGAGGAGCTGCCTGAGAAGCTGTTGTTTCATGGGGAGCAGGGGTGATCCGGTATGGGTCTGAGCGCCGATTTTTTCAGAAAAGACTTGCATTTATCCCATCCGCGATGTATATATATATATGTCTTGATGTTTGCCGTATTTGCAAATGACTCGAAATCAACCCATGAATCAACCCATGTGTCGATCCGTGCATCAACCCGAAAGTCATTCTGAAAGGAGGTTTTTTAATGTTACGAGCGCGTGTTTTTCCGATTGCGGCGGTTGCCGCGGCCTTGGTTCTCGGCGGGTGTTCGCGGACGGTCAAGGATGCTTATTTCCGCAGCATTGAGCTGACGCCGGTATCGCAGGCCGGTGTCGAGACGGTGGCGGATTTGCAGGTCGTCAGCGAGAAGAAGGTCATAGGGGTGGCTAAGGGCATTGTGACCTCTCCCGAACAGAGGCACAGCCTCTATGTTGAGGCGGTGGAGCTGGCGATAGCGTCGGACCCTTCCGGGGCGGATGTCTTGGTGGCGCCCAGTTATTTCGAGACTACTGAAGACAGGATGTATGTTACGGTTACCGTGATAGGCTATCCGGCGCGTTACAAGAATTTCAGGCGGAGCGAGAAGCCGCCGTTTTTTTCTGTGAAGCAGCTGCCGGGCGGCGTGACGGTCGTCAATTACGACAGGAACGCGTTCACGGCAACGTTGGAGAACGCCAATCTGGTCGCTCTGCGCGACATAGCTAGCGGCGAAGTTGTGAATACCGTGCCTATCGCGCCTCCGGCGGCGGATGAGGCGGTGAAAACCGGCGCGCCGGCCGCAACGCCAACCGCGACGCAGACGGGAGAATAACGAGACATGAAGAAGATACTGTTATTTGCGATGATTTGCGGCCTTGTTTTTACAGGTTGCGCGATGAGGGTTTCCACATCTATAAAGACGGTTGCGATACCGGAGGACGTGCGGCCGTTGCCGCTGACCGCCGACCTGAAAATCTCGGAGCAGAAAGTGCGTGGCGAGGCTACCGCCCGGATGAGTTCCAAATTGGGCGGCGAGGAGCGCATAATCCGCGAGGCTGTGGCGCGGGCGCTGGGCCAAGACCCTCCCAAAGCGGACGCGCCCGATGTGCTTGTGGCTATGAACGTTTACAAGGAGCTGAACGGAAAGGATTTGACGGTGGTCGTGACCGGTTATCCCGCGTGGTACCGCAACTTCCGCACCGTTGAGCCGGACGACTCGGCGTTGCTTATATTGGTGAACGTAGGACGGTGGGGCCAGCCGGCGGGGACGGGGAAATCGAGCGTAGAGGGCACGGACGGCGGCTTTCCGTTTGCCGCGCCGGAACATTTAAGCCTCGGCGTCCCGTTGCGGCCTACAGGCGTAGGCGCGGTCGGGAGGAGGTATTATCTCGGCGCGAACGCCACATTGCTAGGATCGCGGACGATGACCGGCGAGTGGGTCAGCTTTGAAGGCGGCTTGCGCGGGCGCAACGGCCTGTCCTACGGGCTCGAAGTCGGCGGGGGCTTTTTGGGCAAATCCGATTCCGACCAAGGCAAACGCAGATCGGCAGGAGGCGGTTTTAATATCGACCGCACGTATGATCTGCCTTCCGACGGCGGGCACTTGGTATACGGGATGTCGCTTGGTTATTGGTACGGAGAATACTATAAGTACCAATACAATTACGAACCCCTGTATAAATTCGATTATGTGAAAGAAATTCAATACGACAACTTGTACGGCGGCCCGTATATCAAGTATCGTTGGAAGGTTATTCAAATCTCCTATAGGGGGCTTGTGGGAATGAGGAAAGGGCATGACGAGGGCAGTAAAACGGATAAGGATCCTGTTTTCCCCACGCCGTACTACACATCCAACGACGGTTTAGCTTTGGTCAGCCAATTCAAGGTCGGATTGCATTTCAAGCTGTGACTAGGATTAATAGGATTTAAAACAGATTATTAGGATTTGAAAGGCAAAGTCAACGGACACTTACAATCAACACATAAATAGGTCGATACGATATGGCGCAGAATCAAAAACGCAAGCCCGAAGCGATAGCCGTTAAATTATCATTACTGTTGACGGTGTTGTTAATAACGACCGGCGAAGTTCAAGCTCAGGGTCAGATGGAACTTGAGCTTGATCTCGACGCCTCTCCCGAAAAGGCCTTATCCGCCGCTATAATGAAGGTGGCCGACGACGCCTTTCAGTTAAACCTGAAAGGGCTTGACGCCTTGGAGCGGAGGGACAACAACGCGGCGCTTGAATTTTTCACGCAGGCTATCACCATCTTCCCGCAGTACACTGACGCGATCAACAACAGAGGCGTTGCGCTTTACAGGCGCGGCGACGTAGCCGGGGCGCAGAGGGCTTGGGAGGAGGCGGTGAAGCGCGATCCGCAATATCACGTGGCCTATTATAACATAGGGCTTATACATCTGCACAGCAAAAAGACGGAGGAGGCTAAGCGTCAGTTCGAGCTTGCGCTGAAGCAGAACCCTAAGTTCACGGAGGCTATTCTGCGTATAGGCGCCATCAATATGCAAGCCGGCCGGACCGCGACCGCGCTTGATTACTTCGCCAGAGCTTACAAGGGCGCGCCGACTAACCAAGACGCTTGGAATTTTTACTCCTTCGCCCTCTTGGTCTCCAAGGACACGGCGGGGGCAGTTACCGTGCTTAAAAATGTCGGCGACAATCCGGAGGCTCTGGCCCAGCTAGGCCGTATAGAGGGGTTGCGGAAGCGCTACACTCAGGCTGTCGAGTACCTCTCCAAGGCCGTGGCCCGCGGAGCGCCGCCGCAGGCGATGATAGACTTGGCGTCGGTGCAGCTCGACGCCGGAAAGTGCGGCGACGCGCTGTCCTCTTTATCCGATTACTTCGCCAAGGAGACAAACCCGGATATAGACTCGTGGCTGCTCGCCGGATTCGCGGCCAGAGAGTGTCACGGCGCGGCAAAGGCGCTTGAGTATTACGACAAGGGTTTGAAGCGCCACCCTCGCGACCCGCTACTTCTGCAAAACGCGGGGCAGATGTACTTCTCGCAGAAGAATTACGCGAAAGCCGAGGAGATGTGGGGTGGCGTCGGCGACGCCTATCCCGACCCGCATCTGTACTACATGAGGGCTGTGGCGGCGCGGCAGAGGAACGATTTCGGCGCGGCGGAGCGGCACATCAAAAAAGCCTTATCGATGGATGAAAAGGCCGATTACTACGACTTTTTGGGCGTGCTGAGCCACGCGAAAGGGGACGGCAAGGCCGCAGAGGAGCACTTCAGGAAGGCGCTTAAGATCGATCCCGGCAACATGAGCGCCCAGCTTAATCTGGCGGTTAAGGGCAAGAACGCCGCCGATTTGGACAAGTCGGTTGAGGACGCGGCGAGGCGGCTCTCGTCTTGCAATGCCGATTGCGGCGAGGCGGCGTTACAGTTGTCTATCCTATACTACCACCAAAAGAAGTACGACAAAGCCGTATCAACTTTAGAATCGGTCAAGGAGGCGGACAAGAATCTCCGCGTATACCGCCACATCGCTATTTACAGCAAGGAATCGCAGAGGTTCGACAAGGCGGTTTCCGCTTTGGAGGCCGCCGTCGCGAAATTCCCGAACGATCTTCAGGCGCAGTACGAACTCGCTGAGGCCTGTCTGTCCTCCGGCAATCCCTCAAAGGCGGTAAAGATATTTACCGCGCTGGCGCCCAAGTGGAAGAGCGATGTTTGGCGTCTCTACTATCAGCTCGGTTACGCGTACATGGAGCAGAACGAGTTGACAAGCGCGAAAGGGGCGTTTGAGAAGAGCATGGCGGCCAAGAAGGACAATCCGGCGGCGAGGGCGCTCTTGGCCTTTGTTCTCAATAGGATGGGGGAGACCGACAAGGCAGTTGACCAGTGGGAAAAGACCGTCACGGAGGACGGTAACAACGCGACTGTCCATATCAATCTAGGGTTATCATACGAAAGCAAAGGGCAGTACGACAAAGCGCTTGAGAGCTACAAGAAGGCGCAATCGTTAAACCCGTCGGACAAGGCCGTCTATATCAATTTAGGCAACGCCTATCAGGGATTGGGGAAGACGGCGGAGGCCTTTGACGCGTTTACGCGGGGGTTGGAGTCAAACAAGCGCGAGCTGGCCGCGTACGATATTTTCCTGCTGTCAAGGAAACGCGGCGACGCGGACAGGGCGGAGAAGATGTACGCGTTGCTGAAAAAAGAGTTTCCGTCGTCTGTGAATTACGCCCGCGTCTCCGCTGAGATGGATTTGGCCAAGGGCGATACTGCTAAGGCTTTGGCCGCTTACGAGTCTATAAAGGATAAAGACGCCCACGATTGGTTCGCCGCGGCCCGTATCAGCGCGGCGCTCGGTCAGAAGGCGAAGGCCGAGAACGCGCTCGCCAAGGTGCCGGACGACGGTGCTTGGAAGCGGGACAAGAGCGTCGTCCGCGCTAGGCTGGCGTTTAACGGAGGCGACTATAAAGGGGCGTATCAGGCTTATAAAGATGCCGTCAACGCGAGCGGTAAAGACGGTGACGCCGACGCTCTTGCATACAATATGCTCTTCGCGGCCTGCAAGGGCGGGATGCACAAGGAGGCCATGGAGGCGGCGGACGAGGCGATAAAGAGAGCCGCGGGCAACGCCCGCGCCGAAATCTGCCGCACCGCCGGCGACTGCGCCGTGGCTGCAAAGAAGTGGGCGGACGCGAAGGCTTGGTTCGCCAAACTGTCAGCCATAGAGCCTAACAACGCCGCCGCGCAGTACAACACAGCCGTGGCCCACTACAATCTGGGCGAGGTGGAGGAGTCCTACAACCGCTATCAAAAAGCGAGGGAATTGGACAAGAAGATACAGAACAAGGACATAGAGCTTAGGTATGAGCAATTCAAGCACGGCGGTTTGTCGCCGCAAAAGGAGGCTGTTTTGCCGAACCGGACGCAGAACGACTCGCTTGACACGTGGTACAACCGGGCGGTGGATTTGCAGAACGCCAAAAAGGTCGATCAGGCGGAGGCTCTGTACAAAAAGATATTGGATCAGGATACCGCGTTCGGCCTCGCTTGGAACAATCTGGGCGCTATATACGGGGCGAGGGGCGACTTGGATCAGGCGGAAGCCGCCTACCTGAAAGCGCTCTCGGCGCAGTCGGCCCCGGAGACATACGCGAACCTGGCGAACGTCTACATAGCCAAAAACGACAACGCCAGGGCGGCGGAGATTGTGGCCGAAGGTCTGGAGAAGAACCCGAACAGCGCGGCGCTCAAGCAGTTGGAGCGGAAGGTCAAGGGGAAGAAGTAATCCCGGAATACATCAAGACAGGGGTGTGATAGAGTGGGCGGTTCTTTATTTTTTCGCGGATTAGAGTTTTATTCAGAACGGGAGATTGACAATCTTAGCGGAAGCAAGAGGATAGCAATTGCCCATAGTGACGAGCAGATTCGCGATTTTGTTGAGAAATCTCTTTCGAGGGAGTATCGGGGTAAAACATTATTGCTTGGGAAGATAGACTCCGATTTGGCCCAAAGAATTTATAATAAGATAGGTATTGATTTTAATGGATACAACCTTGAGTTTCGTTCCGATGAAATAGCGCACACATTTAAAGAGCATGGGAGAAAAGAAACTGAAATACCGCGTGGGCAACGGCCTGTATCGGCAGAAGACATTGTAAAGTTTCCAAGCGTTGTATCCGATTTTGATAACGTGTTATTGGCTCCTGATAATAGTTTGCACTTTATAAAAGACATTAATGGGCGCACAACAGCAGTAACAGTCTATGCAAATGGAAATAAATCTTTGACCCTGAAAACGATGTACAAGGGAAAAAAGAGCGGGGTCTCTGGCCCAACGTCCAATGCCATTAACAGCGGTAAACAAAAAAGCGTCGACGGGCCTGGCCTTGGACACAACGTTCGAGACGGTTGGACAACCGACCCCGCTAATATTAATAAAATAATAGATTCGGACAAAAAAGTCAATAAAAAATAAAAAAATCTTCTTTAATAACATTGCCTATCTCGCCAATTATTATATTATTATGTTAAGTGGTCGTTTCGGCCGAATCCGGCCGTATGTACCCCAAAAACCCGAAAAAAGGTCAAAATCAACACCAAAGGGGCTTTTTTATGTCCAAGGCAGGCAGAAAATCGGTATCGGCTATGGCTGTGACCGTGCTGACGGCGTTCATCCTCATCCTCGTCTCGGCGCCGTCCGTCCGCGCCGACGCCGAGTTCGACAACCTCTTTTCCGCCAAGAAGTACAAGGAGGCTCTGGCCTACGCGGAGGAGAAGCTTCCCTACAACAAGCGCGATCCGCAGCTTTGGATTAAGGTCGGGCAGGCCAACGAGGCGCTCGGCCAGGTGGAAAAGGCTTTGGCTTGCTACTTGGTGGCGTGGCGCACCATGTCGGACGACTATCAGGCGCTGATCAGCGTCGCGCGTATTTACAACAAGATGGAGCAGCCGGAGGACGCGGCTGCTATGGCGGAGCGGGCGCTCAAGGTGAACTTTACGGCGGAGGCGAGCTGGGAGTACGCCAGGGCCTGCATTTTGCTCAAGAGGCCGGGCGACGCCAAGAAGGCGCTCGAGAAGATTATCGCCACCGACTCCTCCAATGTTATCGCCAACCGCGAGCTGGGCAACATCTATTATAACGTCGGGGAGTTCGCGAACGCCATTCCGCTCATGAAACGCTCTTACAAGGAGAGGGCCGACGGGGAGGTGGCGTTCAGGATAGGCAGGTCGTACGTGGAAGCCGGGGTTCCCGACAGCGCCTTGGTTTGGCTGAAGATAGCCGTTGACCGCAAGTCGAACGTCTCGGCGGCGTCGCGTTTCATCGCCCGGGCGCGGTTCGGGCAGAAGAAGTACAACGAGACCGTTTCCGGATACGCCGGCGTTTCTCAGGACATTATGGACGCCATGGACTTTTATATGCTGGGCTTTGCCAAGGAGAAGACCAAAGACGCCGCCGGCGCGACCGCCGCATACAAGTCGGCGGTATCTATGTTCGGTAACGACAAGAGGAAAGAGGCTCTTTTGGCGCGCGCCAACTTGGCGCGTTCGCAGATTAAGAGCAACGCCGTGTCGTTCGCGTTCCCGCACCTGCAGTTTATAGTAGCCGCCGACGAAAAGGGCGAGGTAGTGAACGATATCTATTTCCTTTTGGCCGACGCGTACTTGGATTCTAAAGATGTAAACAAGGCTATATCGAGTTTGGAGAAGGCGATAGCCGTAAACTCGCGCAATGTGGAGGCCTACGCCCGGCTGGCCGAGCTCTACGAGAAGAACGGGCAGGGCGATAAGGCCAAAAAGATTTACGAGCAGATGATGGGGCTCAGCCCGAACGACCCGAAGGTCTTCCTTGCTTTGGGCAACTACAATCTCAAGGCCAAGAAGTGGAAAGACGCCGTCTCTATGTTTGAAAAGAGCAACAAGCTCAAAGAGTCGGCGGCCGCTTTTGAGGGCATAGCCGTGGCCTACTTTAACACCGGCGATATGGCCAAGGCGGCTTTAGGGGCGGCGAAGAGCGCTTTGGCGCTTGACCCTAACGCTATTGAAGCGCGGGCGGTGATGACGCGGGCGCTCATGGAGGATAAGAACTACAAGTCCGCGCAGGAGCACGCGGAATTTTTAAGCAAGAAGGCCCCGAACAACTTGGAATATTTGAGGCTGCTTGCCGAATGTTGCGAGAAAAACGACGCGAAGGCTATGCTCGCGGTCGTTGATAAGCAGATTGCGGCGATTGATCGCAAAGACATTACCTCACGGCAGCGTCTCGCGGCGGCCGCCGAGTCTAAGAACGATTTCAAGACCGCCTTGGCCATGTACAGCGAGGTTGCGATGCTCGATCCCAAAAACGCGCATGCCTACAAGCGTCTCGCGGCCATCTATGCCGCCCAAGGCCAAAACGCCGAAGCGGCGACGAGCATCAGGGAGTATATAAAACTCAAACCGAACGACGCCGAAGCTCAACGCGATCTTGGCGACTATCTCTACAATCAGAAGGATTTGGACGGGGCGCTGAACTCCTACAGGGCGGCTATAAAGCTCGATCCCAACCTAAAGGGGTTCCACAAGCGTTACGCCGAGATCGTGATAGCCAAGGGGCAGACGACCGAGGTCGTCACGGCGCTCACCGCCGTCATCAAGAACGGCGACGCGGACGCGGGCACCTACACCACGCTCGGTATGATCTATCAAGACCGCAGCCAATATAAGGACGCGATGGAGATGTACACGAAGGCGGCCAGGCTTGAGCCGGCCAATATAGACGTGCTTACCGCTCTCGCGAGCTGTCAAGCCGCTTCGGGCGACATAAAGGCGGCGGTCATCTCTTACGAGCAGGTTGTGATGATGAACGCCAATGCCGCCAACGAGTACAAGGAGCTAGGCGACCTCTACACAAAGCAGAAGAATACCGACGAGGCGCTGCGTTGCTACATGAAGTATTTGGAAAAGGTTCCCGCCGACCGGGCTACCGCCGCGAGCGTGGGCAAGCTGCTCTACGATCAGAAGAAGTACGCCAATGCCGCCAAGTACCTTGGGCTGGCGCAGTCGAACGATCCGTCGGTGCTGTTAATGTACGCGGACGCGAGTTTGCAGTCCGGCGACGCCAAGAGCGCGCAGTCCGCGCTGGAGGAGTTGCGCAACAGGAAGCCGCGTATCTCGGAGATAGGCAAGGTGCTGACGCTTTTGGGCGAGATGTACGAAAAGGACGGGAAGCAGAATCAGGCGGCGCTGGCCTACGTAGAGTACGCGAACTTGCCGGGCGTGAAGGACCGCGAGGCCTCCTACAAATCCGCGTTTTTGCAGGAGAAGACGAATCCGAGCGCCGCGATGAAGATTTACGAGGCTAATATGAAGACCTTTTCGGATGACGCAAGGAACGGTTTGCGTCTGGGTCTCTTGTACTCGCAGAGTAAGGATACTAAGGAGAAGGAGAAGGCCGTGCCGCTGCTGCAAAAATCCGCCTCGGCCGCCGACAAAGAGCCTAAGTTGTGGCTCGACATCGCCGCCGTTTACGGTTCCATGAACCGCGAGGCCGACGAGCTTGCGGCGTACCAAAAGTACGTGCGCACCGACCCTCAGCACGTGGAGGCGAACAAGAGAATCGGCACGCTTTTGATGAGAAAGGGCGATTATTCCGGCGCGATGATAAGCCTTGAGCTCGCCAATACCATGTCGCCGAACGATCCTGCCGTTATGGTGCTTTTAGCTAAGGGCTACGCGCGTACAAAGCGCAACAAGGAAGCCATCAATATGTTGCAGAAGGCCAAGGCCGCGAAGCCGGGCGATCCGGATATCCGCTTCCAGCTCTATGAGATATACGTGGCGGAGAACAAAAAGCAGGAGGCGTTCGGGGAGATACGCGATCTTGTGAAGGTAAGCAACGATCCCCGATACCAGCAGCTCTTCGGCGACGCGCTGGTAGCCTTGGGCGACGTCAAAGAGGCGGAAGCCGTAGTAGACGAACTTTTGGCCAAGGATCCGACGGATCCGAGCGCCCTGCTGTTACGCGCCAAGATTCTGCGTTCCCGCAAGGAGTACGATCAGGCGCTTGAGGTGTACAAGGAGATAGGGGATATGCAGCCGGACAACGCGCTTGCCCACTATGAGCGCGCGGAGACGTATGTGCTGGCGTCGAAGCCTACGTGGGCGGAGACGTTCTACAACAGGGCGCTGAGGGCCGACCCTAAGTTCGCGCTGGCGGAACTGGGGCTTGCCAAGCTCTATAAAGCGCGTAATCAGATGGATCAGTACAAGGAGCACTTGGAGGCCGCCCAGAGGCTGGCGCCGGACAACGATCTGGTGGTGGAGGAGGTCAGGAAGGGCGGGAAGTAAAAGATTTATTTTTTCCGCTTGCTTTTTTGGCCGGCAATAGATATATTTAAACGAGCGGCGGTAAAATACTATGCTCCCTTCGTCTAGTGGTTAGGACACAAGGTTTTCATCCTTGCAACAGGGGTTCGATTCCCCTAGGGAGTGTTTTTCGGGTTCTTTCGCGGAAAGAACCCTTTTTTTTCTTTAAATGCGGATGTTCGCGGTAAAATATACTATGGATAACAAAGACGTACTGAAATTCTGCCCGCGTTGCTCCGGTCCGGCGGTCTTGGCGGATTCCCGCAAGATTGTCTGCGCCGGATGCGGGTTCCAATTTTATCTGAACGATGCCGCCGCCGTCGCCGCGCTGCTTTTTGACGGCGAAGGCCGGCTCATGGCCGTCCGCAGGAACGAAGACCCTCAGGCCGGGTTGCTGGACCTGCCCGGCGGCTTCGTAGAATTCGGCGAAACGGCCGAAGAGGCGCTGTCGCGCGAGTTGCGCGAGGAGCTGGGTGTAACGGTTTGCGACATAGAGTACTACCGTTCAATCCCCAATAAGTACCTATACGGCGGCGTTCTGTACCACACTCTGGACATCTTTTTAAAGTGCCGTCTTGACGGCGGCGCTGATAATAAAATCCATCCCAACAACGAAATAAAAGATATCGTCTACAAGTTCCCTAAAGATATCAAAGAAGAAGAAATAGCTTTCGATTCGATGAAAAAGTTGATCAAGTCTTTTAAGTAGCGCTCTGGATTGCATTGATTTTAAAATCTTTAATGTATATTTATAAATTGTACTGTATTGATGATTTTATTCAAGGATAATGCAATGGGCTGGTTTACAAAAAAGTCAAAAGAACACCCCGGCAAGAAGCAGCAGGATGAGATTTGGATACGCTGTCAGTCTTGCTCGGCTCATATTTTCAAGCAGGACTTTATAAACAATATCAGCGTCTGCCCCAAGTGCGGCTGGCACGGGAAGCTGACCGCCTACGAGCGCATCGGGATTACGCTTGACAGCGGTACGTTCAAGGAGATGTTTGAGAGTATACGCCCCGGCGACCCGCTGCGTTTTGTTGACGGCAAGGGGCCGTACAGCGAGAAAGCGGAGCAGGCGCGCGCCAAGACCAAGCTCAACGAGTCGGTGGTGACCGGTATCGGTAAAATAAACGGGCTTGAGGTCGTAGTGGGGGTGATGGACTTTCGTTTCTTGGGCGGCAGTCTCGGCTCCGGGACGGGCGAGAAGATACTGCAAGCCGCCAACTACGCCTACGACCACCGCGTCCCGTACATAATATTTTCGGCGTCGGGCGGGGCCCGTATGCACGAGGGGATATTGTCGCTTATGCAGATGGCCAAGACCTGCGCCGGCGTGGCGCGGCTCGACGAGAGGCGGGTTCCGTTTGTCTCCGTGCTGACCGACCCTACGACTGGCGGCGTCTCGGCCTCCTTCGCGATGGTGGGCGACGTCAACATCTCGGAGCCCGGGGCGCTCATCGGTTTCGCCGGCAGGCGGGTGATCGAGCAGACCATCAAGCAGAAACTGCCGGAAGACTTCCAGACCGCCGAGTTCGTGCTGGAGCACGGCTTCTTGGACGCTATTGTGCATAGGCGGGATATGAAGAATACTTTGCACCGTATACTTTCATACTATAATAGGTGAGGGCCGGACGTGGAACGCGAACTTGAATTTGAAAAACCCGTGGCGGAGCTTGAGAGGGCCATAGAGAAGCTCAAGAACTCGGCCGCCGAGAACAAAGGCGATTTCGGTACGCATATAGCCGAGCTTGAGAAGAAGTGCGAGGATCGCAAGAGGGAGATATACGACTCGCTCTCGCCGTGGCAGACCGTGCAGGTCGCGCGGCATCCCAAGCGCCCGGTGCTTTACGATTACATCTCGCTGATATTCAAGGATTTCGTAGAGCTGCACGGCGACAGGTACTTCGGCGACGACAGGGCGCTGATCGGCGGCTTCGCCAAGCTGGACGCCCAGAAGGTTATGCTGGTCGGCCACAGCAAAGGCAAGAACGTGGAGGAGAACGTCAGGCGCAATTTCGGCATGGCGAAGCCCGAAGGCTACCGGAAAGCGCTGAGGCTTATGCGCCTGGCCGAAAAGTTCAACGTGCCGATAGTCTCTTTCATAGACACCTCAGGCGCCTATCCCGGCTTAGACGCCGAGCAGCGCGGGCAAGCCGAGGCCATAGCGAGAAACCTGACGGAGATGGCCAAGCTGGAGATCCCCGTGGTAGCCGTAGTGACCGGCGAAGGCGGCAGCGGCGGCGCCCTGGGCATAGGCGTGGCCGATTCCGTATTGATGCTCTCAAACGCGGTGTACTCGGTAATCTCCCCCGAAGGCTGCGCCTCCATCCTATGGCGCGACGCCTCATACTCGGCCCAAGCCGCCGAGAGCCTTAAAATCACAGCCAAATCCCTCCTCTCCTTGGGAGTGATAGACGAAATAGTGAAAGAACCGGCAGGCGGCGCCCACAGCAACCACCAAGCCGCAGCCGACGCGATAAAATCAGCGGTGCTTAAACACCTGAAGAAACTAATACCCTTATCACCGCAGAAACTAATACAAAGAAGATTCGAAAAATTTTCCGATATGGGGAAATTTACTAAATAGATATTAAAACACTTGGTGTGTTGATTTTGCGACGCGAAGCGGCGCATGTGTATAAAAAGTCTCTCCCCCTATTTGAGGGGGAGAGATTGAAAGAGGAGGGGTATCTGGCGGGGCGTTGCGGGGTGTCCCCGCAGGGTGGGTAGCGGAAAACAAAAATGGCGAAGCCATTTTTGGTTGGAGCGAGGGAGGGCGTAGCCCTCCCCTTAAATGATTTCTATTTTTTATTTTTTTTCAAAATAAGGATATCGGCTATTATGGGAAATACTACGAAATTAAAGACCGAAGACCTGCTGCACATTATCCCGTTGCGCATAACGGACACCACGCTCCGCGACGCCCACCAGTCTCTCTGGGCCACGCGTATGCGCACCGAAGACATACTCGGCATCATCGACGTGATTGACAACGTCGGCTACTACTCCCTCGAAGCGTGGGGCGGCGCCACCTTTGACGTTTGCCTGCGTTTTCTGCGCGAAAATCCGTGGGAGCGCCTGCGCCTGATCAAGGCTAAAGCCAAGAACACCCCGTTGCAGATGCTCTTGCGCGGCCAGAACCTTGTCGGCTACCGCAACTACGCCGACGACGTCGTCGACAGGTTTGTCGCCATGGCCTGCAAAACCGGTATAGATATTTTCCGGGTGTTCGACGCTCTTAACGACACGCGCAATTTAGAGGCCGCCATCAAGGCGGTCAAAAAGCACGGCGCCCACGCTCAAGGCACGCTGGCTTACACGATCTCGCCCGTCCACACCATAGAAAAGTACGTCCAATACGCCAAGGAGCAGGTCGCGCTGGGCATAGACTCGCTGTGCGTCAAGGACATGGCCGGCATACTCTCGCCGATAATGGCGGAGCGTTTGGTGTCCGCTCTGGTTAAAGAGCTGAACATCCCCGTACAGTTACACTGCCACGCGTCGAGCGGCATGGCCACCGCCGCGTATGTGGAGGGCGTGCGCGCCGGCGCGGGAGCCATAGACTGCGCCATATCCTCTATGGCCGGGACCTCCTCGCAACCGCCGGTAGAGACCATGGCCGCGATATTCTCCGAGACCAATTACTCGGCGGGTCTGGATGTGGAGGCGCTTGACAGGATCGCCAAGTATTTCGCCGATCTGGCCCCGCGCCGCAGCGCCGTGCCGCTCTCCGTCATGTCCATCGATCCGGGCATTCTGGTGCACCAGATCCCCGGCGGAATGATCTCGAACTTCCGCTCGCAACTGCAAATGCAGAAGGCGCTCGACAAGCTGCCGCAGGTGCTTCAGGAGGTCAGCCGCGTGCGCGAGGACTTGGGTTACCCGCCGCTCGTCACACCCACGAGCCAGATAGTAGGCACGCAGGCGGTAATGAACGTCATATCCGGCGAGCGCTACAAGATTGTGCCCAACGAGGTTAAGGATTACGTAAAGGGCCTGTACGGAAGGTCGCCGGTGCCTATAGAAAAGGGCATGAT
>Ga0182488_12575_pt1 | contig 20196 bp, 26 predicted proteins | sample TergutNc150P3_FD_120830 | JGI IMG/M metagenome (GOLD analysis project Ga0182488, IMG submission 120830) | reverse complement strand
GGGGGGGGGGGGGGGGGGGGGGGGTAATTTTCCGGTTTGGAGAGTTTTTGTTATTATTTCCGCGATCTTCCCGCCTTTACAGATATACGCGGCCACACACCTATTTCTCTTGGTTGAATCGTCTATAACGCTCGTTAATTCCGCAACGACCTTACCGTCAACGCAGTTCTTTTTAAGTTCGGCTATTACGTTTTTATACTGATCAATATCTAAGTTAATTTGATCCAGCGCCCCGCTCCGCAATACTTTCGCGGTGGATTCTTTCGCTGCGGCCTCAAGCTCATCAAACCTGCCCATATTCAATCTCCTTTCCGCGTTCCGATCGTTTCGATTTGAGTTTTGGTATCCCGCATTTTTTCAATAATGGCATCCGCGTTCTGTATATGTTGATACAACGCGCTCTCGGCATCCTTTATTTCTTGAGGAGTCAGCCGTTCACGCGCTTCCTGAACTTCACGGACGCTTGACATATTCTCTCTTATTGTCCTAACCATGTTTCGCGCTTTCCGATACTCCTCGTTAATAAGCGCCAACGTTTCGGTATGCTGTTTTTCAATCGGTTCTACCGCCGCTCGTAATATCGTGTTATACTCTTTTTGAGTTATCTCCACAATTGCTTTAAACGATTCCATCCTTTGGGCGCTATCCCCAGCGACGGCTTTACCCCATTCTTTTTTTACAACATCTTTCGCGAAAAAGTCGTCTAGCCATTCGGGGTACATTTTGTTATCAACAATCGCTTCGGCCTGCATTTTCTTTTCTTCAAAGTACGCGTTGATTACGCTTATATGGGCTTTTTCCAAAGCATCGATTTGTGTCTCCAGCAATACGGATAGGTTGACGGTCTCTTTAGGCAAAGTAGGCGCGCAGGAAGTCAAAAGCATTGCCGCAAACGCGGTTGTGATAAGTATCGTTTTATTCATCTCTCAATACTCCTTAGCGGTGTTGTCCGTTTATTATTTATACATAGTAAAATAGTATTTGGGGATTGTCGGTGTCAATAGTAAGACAAAAAAAGTTTAAATACCCTGCTTCGCGGGGGTATTTCGGTCTTTGGGGCGCTACGATTTGAAAGAAAAAACGGTATTTCCGTTTTTATTTTCTATACAAAATTTGCCCAATGCAATTATATCCATCCCTATGATCATATCAAAGGCATGAATGGATGGAAACGATACGAGTCTATGTTCTGTTATCTTCATCCCGCCCTCAATTTCAATAGCGGCTAAGTGTATTGGAAATGCCGTCGCTCCGGCGACATGTTTTACTTGAGCGATGCCGATCTCTTTAAGTTGCAAGGATTTAACTATTTTATCATTGACTAAGGACGTTGTTGCTCCGGTGTCCCAGATCGCCGCTACTTTTATGGATTTACCGCTGTCAACGGAGGTTATCACCGCTGAGCAGACGATTTTATTCGCAAGGCCCTTATGTGTAATGGTCAGATTCACGCGAGCACCAGCGGTTGGATATAAACGGTATATGCTTCTTCCCCAGGTATGCACTTTTGTACCGAGAAGTTTCCCGAACCGAACAGTCTGCGTCCCTCTTCGGCGGCATCGTGGAGGGTATCAAACGCCCCGACCACACGCTCCCCGCACATTAGAAGTTCTTTGCCGTTGTATTTTTCGCAAAGTTCTTCTTGATGTTCTATGAAGTAATTTAAGGCTGATTCGTGTATATTCTGTTTTACCATAACAATCCTCCGAACTCCGGTATAGCCCCTATCCGAAACGTCTCCCGCGCTCGGATTGTCCAACAATAGATAAGATAATATATTCTCTTGGAAAAGTCAATATCCGGATCAAATTGTTTACGGGCTGAAAAACCAAGACAACACGTTTACGCCCATTTGAGCCGCGAGTTCGCGCCTCTCGGGGCCTACGTTGTGGATGTGCGCGTCCTCCAGGCCGTTGCCGATATCTGAGCTGTAGGTGTAGAGGGCTATCAGGCGGCCCTCGAAAAATATTCCGAAGGCGGCCGCCGGTTCGCCGTCGTGTTCGTGTATTTTGGGCAGACCGGGCAGCTTGTAGCGGCTGTGGAATATCGGGTGCGTAAGCGGCACCGGGACGAGCGGGTTTTCCGGGAAGAGCGCCGTCATCTCGCGTCTAAAAGATTTGTCTATGCCGTAGTTGTCGTCGCACCACAGGAAGCCGCCGCCAACAAGGAATTTACGCAGGCGGAGTTTTTCTTGCGGAGAGAAGCGGACTTCGCCGTGTCCGGTCATGAACAGAAAGGGGAAGTGGAAGAAACGCTGGTCGGAGACGTCCACAACGGCGGTAGAGTCGCAAAGGGGCAGCGCCGTGCGCTCCTTGGCGGCTTTGACCAAGTTCGGCAGCATGGACGGCCCGGTGTACCAGTCCCCGCCGCCGCCGTACTTGAGACGCGCCACGGCGAGCTGGCAGGAACCGCTTTGCGGCTGCGCCGCAGACGGGATTAACAGGGCCAATAAAACGGGTATTAGTTTGGGGATTGATCTCATCACATACACTAATATAGTAGAACGCGGGGCGGAAAATCAACTAAGTCTTACTCTCCGCCGCCCGTACTCTCCCCGTCTCCGCGCTTCCCGCCGCCCCGCTTCCCGCCGGCCGCAACCGAGCTCATGCTGACGAAAGTCTTGAACTGCTCGGGGGTAAGCACGGCTTTGACGCTGAGCAGGTGGTCGACCGAGGCCAAGCTCATCTTCTTTTGGGTCTCGCCGATCTGGCTGGCGTACTGTATGAGCACGCTCCGGGAGGGTTTGTCCCGCAGTATCTCTTGATTGATCTTTTCGCGCAGCTCCTCAATCCGCTGAGCCTGCGCTCTCCGTTCGGGCGCGTACCGGGAGTTGATCTCCCTGAACTGGGCCTCCTGCTCGGCGGTGAGGTTCAGCTCCTCCCACATCTTACGCGCAGGATGGTCCCCCCGCTTGTCGTCCGCCAAGGCCGCGGCGGAGGCGAACATGACGGACAGGAGCGCAACGCACAAAAACATCCTACTTACCATCGGATGACCCCTTTTCCGGTAACTTCTTTGTCAGCTGCTCCCCGACCGATCCGGGCAATGGCTGTTGCTGCTGCCGGGCGACGCTGTCCTCGGTCTGGATCTCGTCAAGCAACGGGTAGGCGTCGTCCGTGCCGCCGTTCAGAAACTCGAACGCGCAGAGCAACTCTTCCATTGACCCGTGTTCGTCGGCGTAAGCGGCCGCCCTATTGTTCGTGGTGAAGATGACCAGCGACGCCGGGATGATGAACGCCAAGAGCAGACACGCCGCAAGCGTAGCGCGCCTCTTGACTCCCGACCGCCGCACGCTCCGCTCGACCGTCTCAATAACACCAGCCGGAACCTCCGGCACGGCGCCCAAAGCCTCGTAAAACGACCTCTCCCGTGTATCGGTATCCATAACCAGCCCCTTCCCGCAACGGACAGTTCCGCAATAACACTACGGACGCCGCCCCACCTTTATTGTGTGATAATCATCAGCATACCGCTACTGTTCGCCCCAATACTGCTTCTCCAGCCGCTCACGTATATCAGCCTTAAGACGCGCCATCCGCGTCCGCAACGCGCCAACCTTCACGCCCATGATCCCCGCCAGTTCCTCGTAAGGAACCCCCTCCACTTCCCGCGCCGTGAGCATGAAACGGTCGGACTCGCTCAAGGGCGCCAATATCTTCGCCACCATCTGCTTGTCCTCATACGGCACCCGCCCGCCCATGTCCGCCCCCGACAACCCGACCTCGTCGTCGAACGGCAGATTACGCATTCTGTACTTGGACGCCTTAGCGAAATACTCGTTTATACAGTGGTACGTCACACTGTAAAGCCACGTGGAAAACGTGGAACCCTTCAAAAACCCGCCAAGATAACGATGCACCTTGACGAAGGTGTTCTGCATGATCTCCTCGGCGCAGGCGGCGTCCCCGTTCGACGACCTGTAGCACAGCCTCCAAACAAACGGGGAGTAGTGCCCGTAAAGACGCCGGAAAGCCGTATCGCTGCCGCGCTTCGCCTGCTCCAGCGTAATGTCGTCAATCTCGTCCATCGTATTAGACTCCGGCAACCCGCCATTCGTTACAATGTCTTTTAATCTTTTTATACTCTAATATTTCAATCTTTTTATCCTATTAAATCCGTAAACAATCCTATAAAACCTAATCCGTTTTTTGCGTTTTGGCTCCCGCAAATGTTATATTTGTAACCGTATTCACCGGCGCAATAACCCAAACTCCACCGAAACAAAATAATATATCGCGGAGGTCTTTATGGAAAATCGGCAAAAAATATGCGTGGCCGGCGACCACGCCGGATTCGAACTCAAGGAAACCGTCAAGCGCTGCCTCACCGAAAAGGGCTTCGACGTCCACGACTGCGGCGCAATCGCCTACGACAAGGACGACGACTACCCCGCTTTCGCCAAGGCCCTGTCGGCCAAAATAGCCGGCGGCGAGTATACGCGGGGCGTCCTCTTCTGCGGCACCGGCGTGGGCGCATCCATAGCCGCAAACCGCCGCAAAGGCGTCCGCGCCGCCCTCTGCTTCACTCCGGAAATGGGCACACTGAGCCGCGCCCACAACGACTCGAACGTCCTGGTCCTCGGCGCCCGCACAACCCCCGCCGACCTGTCCCTCAAAATCCTTGAGGCGTGGCTAAACGGTTCCTTCGAGGGCGGGAGGCACCAAAAAAGGATCGACATGCTGGACGAGGAGGAAAGCTGACATGCGCGCCAACAATGACAATGCCGATAACGACAATATTGACAATGGTGAAAATACCGACAACGCCGCCACGCCGACGAACGGCACCTACGCAAAGCGCCTGCCGTGGGACCAGTACTTCATGCAGATAGCCATACAAGTAGCCACACGATCCACCTGCGACAGGAAACACGTCGGCGCGGTCATCGTCCGCGACAAAACCATACTCTCCACCGGCTACAACGGCAGCGTGCGCGGCATGCCCCACTGCGACGACGTCGGCCACATGATGGAAGACTCCCACTGCATAGCCACCGTCCACGCCGAGGCAAACGCCATCATACAAGCCGCCAAAAACGGAACCGGCATAGACGGCGCCGACATCTACGTAACGGCCTCGCCATGCTGGAACTGCTTCAAACTAATCGCGAACAGCGGGATAAAACGCGTATTCTACCTGGAATTCTACAGGGACGAACGTGTTCTGGAGGTCGCGGAGATGGCCGGGATCGAGATGAAACAGGTGAATATGGCGTAATTTCGCAATTACGCCCTGCCCGACCTTCTCGACTCCGCCTGATGGTTCCGCTCGGTTCTGGGATGCGGCGTGTAACGCTGCTGATCGGGCGGCTTCTGCATCTGCGCCTTGGCTACGTAGGCCGCCGCCCCCGGGTCGTACCTGTCTTTATCCCGGGCGCGTACCCGCTCCGTCCGGGCGCTACCCCTGCGGTCGGATTCGGTCTCCGTCCGCTCCGCCCTCTGCTTCTGCACCCTCATTCTGGCGGCGTCGGCGTTTGCCGCGTTCGCGCCGGTTCGCATGCGTGATGTGGTGTACATATCCATAATATCGCCCCCTTTATTCGTGCCGTTTCGTGATAAAACCGCTTACCCATATCTACTATAAGTATAGTTATTTTCCAAGCAAAAATCAAGATTCACGGTAATTTTCCTCATTATCATACTTGCTTTAACTTAAAATATCTCGGCGCATTCATTGCGGTATTCCAATCGTACAACCTGCCGTATTTATTGCACCTGGAATTATCGTTGTTGTGACACCACGAATTACCTTTCGGCGGTTGATAATTCATGTTCTCCGCCATCCAAGTCTTACCGCTTATCCGCACCGTATTGTATCTTTTGCCGTCTCTGTTATCAGTAAAAAGCGGCGATTTCTCAACCACCGTCGTCTTCGCTACTATCACCAAACGCGCTTGCGGCGGCGATATTTCATTTACAGAAGCGACACGGATAGCCAGATTGTCACTGATGTCGTCCGCCTTTACGCCTTCGAAAATTACGGTACTGACACCGACACCTCCAATCATAATAGTGAACCGGCCTTTGGCATCGGGGTTAATACTGAATGCAGGATTTAGTTTTACTGTCTGGCTGCCAATCACACGCCCCAGTTGATTTACCAATTCAAAGATCACCGTAACATCGTACTCTTTCCGTGACGTCAAGGGAAAGGGAACGGTTTGGTAGTGTCTTCCTTCCAATTCAGCTTTTAGCTTTTCTATCTCGTCATCTATTCCACCGTTGCCACCACTTAGCGGCCACCCTGCCAATCCCCAGTCATTCCTCCTATTCGTAGCGTTCAATCCATCCAGCACAGTCAGCGTCGCCTGACCCGCCGCGTCAAGCGTTTTCTTCATCGCGTTAAACCATTTTTCACGGGCGTTCAGAGTTATAGTTATGCTTAGGTCTGCCGTTTCCGTTTTATAGTCGACGTTCCCCGTCTTAATATCGGTAAGATAGATCAGTGTGAATGGCGGATCAGTGGCATTATCCATAATCATCGTAATCATCTCTTGGTTTGCTTCTCCTGTCTCCTTAAGTCTCGCCATCCAATTCTTCCGCCACAAAATATCGTTCCGTATATCCGCCCCGATATTCCCGCTCTTAATATTCGCCGCAGTTACCGAAGACCTTTTCACCGCCTCTTTCAGCGCCGGATCAAAACTCGCCGCTTGAAAGTAGTAACTGAGCGCCGCCACTTCCGTTCCCGCCCTCTGCGCGGTAACGCCTCGCGCCAGCGCCGTCTGCGCCATCACTTGGTTCGCGTCCGCCGCTCCCGCCAATTCCTGTCGCGCTTTTTCCGTAAGTGTTACTCCTACCTTTTGTAAAAGCTCGAGCGATGCGCGGCGCACGCCCGTCAGGTTATCCAGTTCCGCGAAGCTGAACGTCCCCGAATATGTCGCGACCGTCATTTTGTCGGCGGTAGCGGTAATGTTCATCTTGATATTGTATCCGGTCGCCGTCTTGGTTATGTTTCCGGTCAAGAAGTGGCTCGTGGGCGCTAAACGCCCTAATACAACGTCCTGTTTCGCCGCCGCCTTGTCGTCGTAGGCTTCATTCACAAGTTTGACGTATATATCGTCTAACCGTTCCCAGTCCAATATGGATATTGCGGAGTAATTTGAGAAGTTGCTGACAAACTCGCCCTGAACGAGCGCGGGAATGTAGCTCTGTTCTTTCGCCAGTCCGGTTGACTGCGGAACGTAGATAGTGAGGCTGATCCCCTTGCCGCCGTTCCCCGTGAAATTCTGCTGTTGCTGCGCCGTCGTCATCCGCGCCCCCGTTACCGTCATCACCGTCATCAGCAAAAGCGTCCGCCAAATTTTCACAGGCATAGAGACCCCCTTTTTAGTAATGTCTTTATCCGAAACGCCTCCGCGCTCAAATCGTCCAACAATTGGGTAAGATAATATATTCTACCGGGAAAGTCAATATCCGGATCAAAATCCTCTAAAAATATTTTTCCGCCGAACCCGTAAACAGATTCCGCGACGGGGGCGTCGCCCGCCGCCCGTGTTTTGCCCTCGGCTAAGGGGTGTATCTAAAATAATTAATTTTTTTTGCCCATTCCGGGTTATTTTTGGTTATATTACTTAGTTATATCTAAATAACCGGCGTTTGCCGGGCGTATTGATATGCCGCCGTCTTTTAAACCCTATCGAAGGAGCGTGTTTATGAAGCGTTTAGCCGTTTTTGCCTTGTTTTTGCTGTTGGCCGTAAGTTTATCCGTCGCGGAGACCCCTGTGGAGCGCTTTGGGCAGCTTGCCGTCGACGGCAACCGGCTTGTTAGCAAGGAGACCGGGAAGCCGGTGCAGCTTAGGGGGATGAGCTTCTTTTGGAGCATGGCGGGCGGGGGTGAAGGTTGCGGCCACTACAACGCCAATGTCGTCAATACATTAGCGGACGATTGGAAGGTAAACGTCATCCGTGCGGCAATGGGCGTGGATGAAAACTGGGGCACTAGCAGTTTGGGGTACCGCGTGGGAAACAAAGCCTGCGGCACAACAAACGACTCCCTAGTCAAGAGGGTCGTTAATGCGGCGATTGATAGAGGCATTTACGCCATCATAGACTACCACTCGCACAACGCCCACACTTACCCAGACACGGCCAAGAAATTCTTCCAAGAAATGGCTAGCAAGTACAAGGGCGTCCCCAATGTCCTTTACGAGATATATAACGAGCCGACGGCCGCCGGCGCCAACTCTTGGAAAAATTCTGTAAAACCGTACGCGGAGAAAATCATTGCCGCTATAAGGGAGATAGACCCCAACAATGTGATAATCGTCGGCACACCGCTTTATTGTCAAGACGTGGATATTGCGACGGCTAACCCTATTGAGGGCAATAATATTATCTATACGCTGCATTTTTATTCGGCCACCCACAAGGATACTCTCAGAATTAAAGCGAGAACGGCCTTAAACACGAATAAAAAAGCGCTCTTTGTCTCCGAGTTCGGTGTCAGCAACGCTCAGGCGAACCCGCCGCTGGATACTGCCGAGGCTACCAAATGGTTGAATTTCCTTGACTCGAACATGGTGAGCTGGGTCAACTGGTCTATATCCGATAAGGACAAGAATGATAAAGGCGTGGCGGAGATAACGTCCGCTATAGTGAAAGGCGGCGGTACAAACGGCGGCTGGACGACGGACAAACTGACAACATCAGGCAACTACATCCGCAACAAACTGATCGCCGCGCAACAGCGCGAGGAAGAGGAGTGGGCCACGGCCACGCTCGCCGCGGAGCGCGCGGTGCCCAAGACCCAGCAGACCGGCGGGTCGGCGGCCATAGCGCCCGTGGGCGCGGCGTCGGGCAGCTTCTCCGCAGGCCCGGTTCCGGCAAGCAAGGCGGCTAGCGGCATCAAGTTCTTCTGGCAGGGGAAGGCTGTTAAGGGCGGATCGTTGCTTATCTACGACGTCCTGGGAAACCGCGTGAAGAGCGTCGGTATAAGCGATGTTTCCGGGGGCGGTATATCGAAACGGACAGTAGGTTCGTGGGATTTGACCGACTCCAAAGGCCGCAGGGTCGCCGCGGGCAGCTATTTGCTTAAGGGTAAGATCGCCGCCTCCGACGGAAACGTTGCGCACATATCTTCAATTATCGTGATTAGTGACTGACAGAGCCGGTTTGCGTCGACGGTGTTTGGGCGGCCCGGTGCGGCCGCCCTTTTTTTTGGGTTTAATATTTTGAAACACCGCCTGCCCGTTATTATATTGTCTATAACGACCGAAAACGTCGACATTAAACAAAACATAAACAAAAAATCCTAACGAAAGGGGCGACCATGCGCCTGAAATCTTTTGTAACGATCTGCGGTATGCTAACACTTGCAATCGGCGGCTACAACTGCGGCGGCGGAGGCGGCGGCGGGCCGCTAAAGGAAGTTGTTGAGGAAAAACACCCCAACGGGGCCAATAAGAAGGTGAGCTACTACGGTAGCGGCAACAGCCTCGCGCGCACGACCTTCTTCTTTGACGACGGCAAAACGCAGTCCGACCAGTTCTTCAAGAACGGCCAGCCCGACAGCACGAGGACCATCTACAACAAAGACGGAAGCCCCAGCAAGCTCTCCACCTTCTCGGACGGCAAGCCGCACGGGCCGGAGAAAGAGTGGTATCCCAACGGCAACCTCAAGAGCGAGGCCGTGTATGCCGACGGCGCGCCGGTCGGGGCCGTCAAGTCTTACTATGAGGACGGCACGTTGGCGTCGGAGGTTAATTACAAGGACGGCAAGAAGGACGGCGAGGATGTCTTGTACTACAGCGACGGCAAGAAGAAGCGCGTGAGGACATACGTGGCGGGCGACCAAGAGGGGCCGGAGATCGAGTACTACGAGAACGGCGCCATCAAGAAGGAACTGATGTACTCCAAGAACGCGCTCAACGGCCCGTTCAAGACGTACCACAAGGATGCGAAGGGCCAAGGAAAGGTTGAGGAGAGCGGCGCTTACGTAAACGGCAAGTACGAGGGCGAGAGGGCCCAATACGACAAGAACGGGAAAAAGACGTCGAAAGCGATATACAAGGACGGGGTCATGGATTTCGGGGAGAAACTTTAGCTAAGGCGCGGGGGCGGGTTCAAAAACCCGCCCCTATTTTGGTACCCTACTCCCCGATGATCTTAACCAGCACCCGTTTCGCTCTGCGCCCGTCGAACTCCCCGTAGAATATCTGCTCCCAGGGGCCGAAATCCAACTTCCCGCCCGTCACCGCGACCACGACCTCGCGACCCATTACCTGGCGCTTCAGGTGGGCGTCGCCGTTGTCCTCCGACCCGTTGTGGCGGTAGCGGTCGACCGGCTCGTGGGGGGCCAGCACCTCAAGCCAGTCGTCGAAGTCTTTGAGCAGCCCCCGCTCGTCGTCGTTTATGTAAACGCTGGCGGTGATGTGCATAGCGTTTACAAGGCACAATCCCTCGCGGATGCCGCTTTCACGTAATGCCTCCGCCACCTGCGGCGTGATATTTATGTAATCGCGCCTGTGGGGCGTGTTGAACGTCAGCTCTCTGCGGTATGACTTCATATCGATATATCCTTCGTTTTGGCCGAGAGCGTCTGCGCCTGCTTCTCATAACCGGCCTTGCCCAAAAGCGCGAACATGTTCTTCTTGTAGGCCTCCACCCCCGGCTGGTCAAACGGGTTGACGCGCAGCATGTAGCCGGAGAGCGCCACGGCCTTCTCGAAGAAGTAGAAGAGCTGCCCGAGCGTGCTCTCCGACCGGTCGGCGAGCATAAGCACTGCCGCGGGGACGCCGCCGTCAAGGTGCGCGAGCACCGTGCCCTGGAAAGCCTTCTCGTTTATGTCCTCGAAGCTCCTGCCGGCCAAGTAGTTGAGGTCGTCGCTGTCGTCGGCGAACTTGGGGACGGTCATCGTCTTCGTTGTCTTCTTGAGGATCATGAAGGTCTCAAAGATGTTGCGCAACCCGTCCTGCAGATACTGCCCCAGCGAGTGCAGGTCGGTCGTGTAGTCGAGTCCGGCGGGCATGATGCCCGTACAATTTTTGCCCTCGCTCTCGCCGGAGAGCTGCTTCCACCAGTCGTTTACGTAGTGTAGCTGCGGCTGGAAGGTCGCCATGACCTCCGTGGTGTAGCCCTTCCTGAAGAGGATGTTGCGGACGGCGGCGTAGCGCCCGGCGAGGTTCTTATCCACGCTCTCCCCGCTGCAGAAAGCCGACGCGCTCGCGGCACCTTCGAGCAGCTTGGCAATGTCCAGCCCCGCCACAGCCAACGGGAAAAGCCCGACGGGCGTGAGGACCGAGAAGCGCCCGCCCACGTCGTCGGGTATCTCGAAGGCCGTGTACTTCTCCTCATTGGCTAATTTGCGCAACGCCCCCTTGGCTTTGTCGGTAGTCGCCACGATCCGCTTCGCCGCCTCTTCGCGCCCGTAGCGCTTCTCCATCCACTCGCGGACTATGCGGAAGGCGATGGCGGGTTCGGTCGTCGTACCGCTCTTGGAGATCACGTTCACCGCCACCTCCCGGTCTTTGATTAGCTCAAGCATGTCGGAGAGGTAGTCGCTGTTTATGTTTTGGCCGGCGAAGATTACGTGGGGCTTGCGCAGCTCCTCGAAGGTGGGCGAGCAAAACTCGATGGCCGCCTTGGCGCCGAGATACGAGCCGCCGATGCCGATGGAGATGAGGACGCCGTCTTTGTCCTTAATCTTGCCGCGGATCTCGCCTGCCTTGTCGGTTATGGACTTGATCAGGTCGCGGGAGGTCTTCGCCGGCAGGTCGAGCCATCCGAGAAAGTCGTTGCCCGCCCCGGTTTTGGAGACCAGCTGCTTTTCCGCCTGGGCGACGGCCGGATTGTAGCTTTCCAGCTCGGACGGGGCGAGGAAAGCTGACAGGAATTTGTCGTTGTAATTGATGTTCTGGGTGCTCATTTAACGGCTCCTTTTTTGTTATGTTTATGGTATTAATGATGTCAACCCAAATGCTTAATCGTTTCCTTTTCATGCACTACCGGTTTTGACAAAGACAGCATTATCGCCCCGTTTTTGAAGACGTTTACCATGCCTGTCGATTCCGATATTGTTATGGCCAAGGCTTGCGTACAATTCGTTATCCCCGCCGCCGCGGCGTGTCTGGTTCCGAAGCCGCCGGGCAGGGCCTCCGTTACTTCCATAGGCTGCGGGCGCAGGTAGCTGCCGGCGGACAGGATCACTCCGTCGCCGGTTATTATGAACGCGCCGTCTATCGCGGCGAACTCCTTTATCGTTTCCACAAGACCGGGGTCTAACACGTTTCGCTCCGCTTCGCTGTAACCACGGAAGGGGTTTATTATCAGCTGGCGGACGTTGGCGTTCACGGAGTTTGTGTCGCCTATTACAAATATCGTGCCCACCGGCTTGCCCTCCCTGCCCTCCACCGATATTTCTCCGGCGAGGCCTATCACACGCTCGAAGACCTCCGGCTTGATGTCGGGAGGCAGCAGGTTTTGCGCCGTCAGGAAGAAGAACTCGTACTCCTTGGCGATATCTACGCAAACAATCGTGTCGAAAGCCGACCCGTTGCTGCCGCCGGAGACGCATACAACCTTATCCTCTTTGCTGATGAAGCCTCTCGACAGCGCCAAGAGGATGCCTATTTTGAGCTGGCCGGTTCGGGAGACGGGGATGGGCGGGGCCTGCACAAGGCCCAGAACGCGTTTGTCCTTTGCAAGGTCGAAGCGCGTCTTGTTGTTGGTGACGATGATCAGCTTATGCTTGTCTCCGAGCTGATCCAAAAAGTCGTTGTCCTTTACGACGTCGGCGAATACTATGATGGCGCGGGCCTTCATTTCGCGGGCGAGCTGCCCCGCGGCGACAAGCACGGGGGAGTCGGCGACCTTTGCCTGGGCGCGGCGGCGCTGGCTCTTTTCGACCAAACCCTTTTTCACGGCGGTGATGAGCACCCGCAGGTCGGCCACCGCCTCCTGCGACAGGATGTTTTCACGCACCACATCCGTCTTGAAGAACGCGGCGATCTCGGAGAGTATCTCTATCTGGCGGGCGTTGTCGGCGTCCTCGCGCGAAACGAGCAGCACGAGTATGTGCGCCGACGCGCCGCGCGCCGCGTCGTAGTTGATCCCCGCGACGCTCCTCCCCACGATGATCGCGAACTCGTCCTTTATCGGACAGCCCCGCGCATGCGGTATCGCTACGCCCTGCCCGATAAACGTGGAGGCGCTCTCCTCGCGCTTGAGTATCTCCTCCACGATGTACTTCTGCTTGTTGATGTCGAGCGCTTTGCTGAGGGCGGAGGCAAGCTCTTTGAAAGCGCCGGTCTTGTCGTCGGAGGCTATCTCCGAGACGGCGGGGGAGACGAGGTATTGTTCGAAATTCATCGCCATTTTTATTCTGTTTCCTTTAACTATTTTACCGACGGCGAAACAGTCGCCGCAAAGTAATCAATAATATATGCTTTGCGCACCGAAATTTTCTTGTTTTTTATCTTTACGGCCTTTAGTTTACGCAGTTGCGCTATTCCTTTTGCGACGATCTCTTGTGGCGGCATTGCGCCGACGGTCTTGCAGTTGCGCCCGTCTTTGCTAATGGACGTTTTCATCTCTTCAGCGTAGGCCTCCAGTTTGGCCGGATCGGTTTCGCCGCTCTTTATCCCGGCGCTGATTATGTGTATCGGCAGTACCCTGTACGCGGCGGTGAACATTTTGCGGATCTGCTCCCCCACGATGTCGAGCGACGCCCTGTGGGCGGCGAACTCGTCCCGGGCGTTCTGCACGCGGTTTGCCTCTAGATCGACGAGGGAGCGCACGGAGACCGGCATCCCGTAGTCCATATAGAGCGCGCCGTACTTGCGCCCGAAGCGGCGGGCGAATAGGAAAGGCAGGAAGGCCATGACGTCGGCGCCGAAGTAGTATATGCTGCCGAGCGTCCGCTTGAAGAATCCGTTGGGGCGCTTGCGCAGCGTCTTGCCCTTTAGAAGCAGCGGAAAGTACGGGAGGTCGGGAAGGCAATCGTATGAGATCGCCGCCGGGACCAGGAAGACGTCGCTGTCGGGGGTCGCCGCCTGCAGCATCAGCGCGGCGTTTAGTATCCCGCCCTTGATCTCGAGCATCGACCCGCTGTAACTGCGCCCGCCCTCCGGGAAGACCAGGATCGAATCGCCCTCCTTGAGCATTTTTATGACTTGGTCGCAGAGTTTGCGCACGTAGTTGCGGTCGAAACCGCCGTCGCGCGAGACGGCGAAAGCGCCGAATTTCAGGAAACGGGGGCCGATCCAAGGCAGTTTGGTAAGGTTGTCCCCCGCCGCGAAGCGGATGTTCCGGAAGCCGAGTTTGAGGAAATTCGACCCGATGAAGAAGTAATCGGCGTGGCTCCTATGCGTGCCCACGAACATCACCGGGGAGCGCTGCACCTCCGCCGGATCGAAAGGCGGACCCTCGAAATGCACCTCGGAGAAGGTCTTCTTGAAGAACGCGATGATGCCGTCGGTGACCTTGGCGACCTCGTCGTGGTAGCTCTTCAACCCTGCCGCGTCGTTTTTTTCCGTCTTATCGCCCAAAATAAGCCCGCCCAGATTAGGGTCAAAGTCAAAAACGGCCGCCCCTCGGCAAACCGCCCTTTTTAAAAATACATTCCGGGGATATATTTTTCCAAATCGGCGTGTTAGTTTTATTATATTATATTAAAGTATAGCTATTTTGATTCTATTTTGATTTGATAACAATTAACGCTCTTTGACGGAGGTTTTTATGGGATTCTTTAGTCGGCGGGGATGGAGACGGGCGCTGTTGTCGGCGGCGGTTTTGGGGGTTGCGGCGGGCGCGGCGGCGCAAACGGTTTGGGACGGGACGGCGGATGTGTCTTGGTATAGCGACTACGACACGACCGGGACGGAGTTTACAATAACTACGGCGGAACAGTTGGCCGGATTTGCGCGGTTGGTAAAAAACGGGGAATATAAGAGTAGGAAGAACATTAAACTCGTTAATAATATCGCGCTCAACGATACCGCGAATTGGGAGCGCTGGGCGGACAGCGCTCCGGCCAATAAATGGACGCCTATCGACGGGGAAAGCAATTGGAACTTTTCCGGTACATTCGACGGCGCGGGGTTTGCCATCTGCGGGGTTTACGTCAGCATCAGCAAGGAAGACGATGAAAACCAATACGCCGGATTATTCGGAGGGCACTCTGGGACAATAAAGAATCTCGGAGTCGTCGCCTCGTATGTCAAAGGAGGGGAACGCGGCTATTCGGTCGGCGGATTGGCGGGGAAGGTCAGCGATGGGGAGATTACTAACTGTTACGCGTCGGTAAACGTTGTCGGTGGTCGCGCGAGCGTTGTGGGCGGGCTGGTGGGAGAGATCTACCGTAGCTGGATTGCAAACAGTTACGTTACGGGAAACGTTACGACGGTGGATAGTAACGCTACTGTAGGCGGATTTGTCGGAGGCTCTAATGAAGGCTATGTTGAGAATAGTTACGCTATAGTAAACGTCGTAAACGTTAGCGGTGATGTGCGGTGGACACACGGGTTTGTGGGGGGAGGCAGAGGCATATCGTTTAAGACTTGTTATTACAGAGACGATACGAACAATCCATCCACATACACCTACGAAGGCTATCCCAAAACAACGGAAGAGATGAAACAGCAATCCACGTACGCAGGCTGGGACTTCGACAGCGTTTGGGTGATGAGCGAATATCCTATTTTACGGGTTCAGCAGATGCCGTCGCCGGTCGCCGTATCATCCCCCGCCCGCGTAATCCCCGCCGCCAACCCCAACGCGGTTGCGGCGATAGCGCCGGCGTCCGCGTTGACCGCCGAGTTTGCCGCCGGCCCGAATCCCGCGGGTAAGTCGTCAAGCGGCGTGAAGTTCTATTGGAACGGCGCGGCGATAAAAGGCGCGTCTCTGTACGTCTACGACGCGTCGGGAAGTCTGGTGAGGAGGGTCGGCATCAGCGACAAATCCGGTATCGGCAAGCGGTCGGTGGGTTCGTGGGACTTGCGCGACGCGGTTGGTCGCTCGGTGCCGACGGGATCGTACTTGGCGAGGGGCGTGATTAAAACGAAAGACGGCAAGAAGGAGCGGGTGTCGGCGGTCGTGGGCGTGAGATAACGGTACAATGTACAAGAAACCATAACTTGGAGGTCTTTATGTCTGCGGGTAATACCGATATGAAGGAGTTGAACAAGCGGATTCTCAATTTCGTATCTGAAGGCTCGGAGTTGCTTTTATTTTTGGACGACCATTTAGGTCATACTAAGTCTAACAGCGAACGTGATGTTTTGCGCGAGCTGCGGCAAGTGTTGCAAAAATTAACGACGACTTTCCACAGCGCTTGGAAAGGGGATTAGGAAATTCTCCCGATATGTAAGATTGTTAAGGAGCGGGGCCTAAGCCCCCTCCTCTGGATTGCTTCCCACGGTTTGTTTCTTTAATAGCTCCTTTACCTTAGGATAAGCGAGCTCCAAGTGCCCTACTATACAACCTATAGCTAACCGCACGCATTCGACGTCTTTTTCAAGGAGAAGCCCTGAACTTACCAGCTTCTCGTACATAGTACAAAAAACCGGCAGCGCCGCCACAATGTACTCCTCATTAGGTTGAAAATCCGAAAGAGCGCTGTCATATACAGCGTCCCATAAAGCCTCATCAATATCATCCATAGAAGCACCCTCCTAACAAAAGTACGCGCTTGCCCCCGAAAAAATTATTACTTACATACGTTGTTTGAAAATTCCTAACCGGCGGCGTGTTTTGAGGGACATCTATCCGATTTGGCGGGGAGGGAAGTCAAAAAAATGTTTGAATTAGGATTTATAGGATTAAAAGGTGTCGGTTCTTAGCTTTATCAATTAGATAACGGGCTGAATCAACCGCATTATGGTCAGAATCAGGCGGCATACAATAATATTTGGCGGCGGCGCAGACCCTCGATGTTACATCGTCCAATAAGGCTTTGTCGCACAACACCATAACGTCCTCCTGTGATTAGGGGGTACTGTCGATGACTTACGATAACTTAATTAAGATAATATTCGGCGACCATCAAAGTCAAATTAATGTTTGGGGCGGGATCGACTGACCGCCGACCCACAGAGACGGCGGGGATGCGGGGGGACGGGCTAGTCCATGTAATAAATATCCGTAATCGCGCTAGTTCCTATTATCCCATTAGCCGATTTGTTTGCTATCGCGGACAGTGCGCCGAAAGAATCTTTGAAGAAAGGGTCTCTCTTTAACAAAATATCAACTACTACATTTGTGTCAAAATATGCTATCATTGCCTTGCCAACCGTTCTTCTTTTGCATAATCTTCCGCAAACATCGGGTTTTCAGAGCGCGCAATTCCTACTAAACTCTCAAGCGCCGACATTCTTTCTGAAACAGAAAAGCCTTCCGGCGTTATAGCAACCGCTTCTTTCTGCGGCGCGCCGGAGTACTCCAAAAACGTTATTACTACTTCGCATTTGCTCCGTACAGGAATAGGGTCTATGGTCATGACTTTTTGCCCGTCAAAAATTCCTTTCACTGTGTACATAGAAACTCCTTTAAAAAAATATGGTTACTACGGGCTTAATCTTGCGTCGCTAAAGCCGACAATCGGCAGCGAAGCGGTTACTGCGCCCAATCGCCCTATAATAAATATACTATCATACTTCGCCAAAAGCAAATTTTCAAAGAAATTTCTTTGAGATGGGTGCGGGCGTGACCCCACCGACCCCGCCCGACCCGCCGACACACCGAACGACGGGGGACGCGGGGGGACGGCGGGTCACTGATTTTTGATTCTCTCGCCGATGTACTTCTCCACCGCCTCTAAAAAGGTCTTGGCGTTTTCGACCTGAGCGGCTACTTCGGCTTTGGATACAAGGTAGAAGACTACGTAATCGCTTTCAAGGCGGATCTCGAAGGCTTTCTCAATGATGTCTGAAAATTTTTTGGGAAAGATGTCGGTTCTTATATAGTCTTTCTGAAATGCCGATATTATGCCGGAATGCTTTTTTGAGTCGAATCGGTCAAGCGCCAAAACCGCGCGCATAGCGTTAAATATACAGTAGTACGAGCGGTTAGCGGCATTCTCAAATGAAACGCCCGGCGTTTTGGCGTCTTGCAAACATAACCTCGCTTTATCAATTAGATAACGGGCGGAATCAACCGGAATAGAGTTAGAATCAGGCGGCATATAACAGCACCCCGTCTTTCTGGACGTTTATGTAAAAACCGAGATCATCCTTGCATTTGTGAAATATGTCGCTGCAAGTCATAATCAAACATACGAGTATGCCGTAGTCCCAAAGGAGGTTTCCGGTTACATCATGAATCTTATCCCGCGTCTCATGTATCTCCTCCAACGCAATGTCGGCTATCACCATGATGTCGATGTCCGACTCCTCGTCGTAGTCGCCCCTCGCGTATGAACCGAAAAGGATCACCTTCTCCAACTTGTCGCCCAAGACCTCTTTGGCGGCGGCGCAGACCCTTGACGTTATCTCGTCCAAGACGGCTTTGTCGCACACGGTTGACTCCTTTGACTATGGGGTACTATTGCTGTCTTACGCCAATATATATAAAGATAATATTTGGCGACCGCCAAAGTCAAATTATTGTTAGGGGTGAGACCCGCCCGACCCGCCGACCACTGCGACGGTTGGGACTTTAGGGTGCGGGCGGGAGAGGTGAAACGCCCGCACCGAGAATACGAGGGGGGTGAGGGAGGGGTCAGTCGGTCTTGACGCAACGCACCGAGAGACCGAGGCTCTTGAGAGAGATGTTATCGTCCACACGACCACTACTGTGGAACATGATCCGGGCGTAGGCGTAATAATCATTGCTCTCCGTAGCCGTCCACCAGTAGCCGTTATTTCTGGCACCGCCGAAATCGCCATCGGAGTTACGGCCGCCGCCCGGCAAGGCTGAAAACCCAAAAACATCCGTCCCACCACCAGTGATATACCATCCGCTTGCCGCTTTCAGTTTCGTACCCGCAGTACCGTCTTTTCCGTAATCACCCGTACCTCCGGCGGCCTTAGCCAACGTTCCCCACTCATCGCGAGACGGCAAGTGCCATCCGCTTGGGCACGCCGTCTTCGCTGCCGCCCAATTATATAAAAGACCGTATTTAACGCAGTTGGAATCGGCATTGTCATAACACCAAGAATCGCTCGTGGGATAATTCAGGTTCTCCGCCATCCACGTCTGCTCGCGTATCTTGACCATATTGTATGTTTGACCGTTACGGTCGTCGGTGAATGTACCTTTAACTACTATACTGCCGCCCGACTGACACGCCACCCCCGTCAACTTCGGAATCGACCGCGTCTCTTTGTGTGTCGCGTCTGATTTGCACGTCCTTGTCTCCACTCCGGCCGCGTCGCACGTCGCGGGGGTCGTCACTTCCCACGCGCCCCAATCGTGCGTATGCTCCGATACAGGATTGCCTTTACCGTCCCCGCCGCAATCCGTCAAACACAACGACAACACCGCCGTTAACAACAGCGTCCAACCTCTCCCCTGCCTTGTAAATAAGCACACTATACACACTCCTTTGATTAAATGGTTAAAATGTTAAACGTTAATTATTTCAGAATACGGGCGTTGCACGCAACGCCCCTACGGATTATTCTCGATACGTCACACGGCGCGGCCTTCTAATCTTTGACGCAGCGCACCGACATCCCGTTGTCCTTACGTTCGCCGACGCTGTTCTCGGTTACTTCCCCTTTGCCGTAGGTCATGCTCCTTCTGTACGCTCCGCTTCCGTTCTCGGTGGCGGTCCACCAATTGCCTTCGTTCTCAATGTCCATGAAATTGCTTGTTCCGGCGTAACGGTAGCCTCCGAGCAACGCCGAAAAGCCGTAGTCGTCGGTGCCGCCGGAACTTGCCGCTTTGAGTTTCGTACCCGCCGCGCCGTTCGCGCCGTATGTGCCGGTGCCGCCGGCGGCTGTAGCCAGATTCCCCCACTCTTGGCGGGTGGGCAGGTGCCATCCGCTCGGGCAAGCGGTCTTCGCAGCATTCCACGTGTACAGCCTGCCGTATTTGGTACAGTTGGAATTATTGTTTCCGTAGCACCAATTGCCTTCCGAGGTAGAGGGCTGATAGTTAAGATTCTCCGCCATCCATACTTTGCCGCCGATGGTCGCCATTTTGTATGTCTTGGTATCTCTGAGGTCAACGAACGTAGTGGATTCGAACACCGCCGTTACCGTTACGTCGTTCGGCGGCATGACGAACGCGGTCGCCGCTCTGCTTGCGTCGCCCAATT
>Ga0182488_12572_pt1 | contig 20928 bp, 16 predicted proteins | sample TergutNc150P3_FD_120830 | JGI IMG/M metagenome (GOLD analysis project Ga0182488, IMG submission 120830) | reverse complement strand
GACAGCGCGTTGACTGCTTTTGTGCCGACGCCGTTTAGCCCGACGCTGAATTGGAAGACGTCGTCGTTGTACTTCGCGCCGGTGTTGATGGTCGAGACGCAGTCGATCACCTTGCCCAGGGGAATCCCCCGCCCGAAGTCGCGGACGGAGGCGACGCCGTTCTCCACGTTCACCTCGATTTTCTTCCCGAACCCCATGATGAATTCGTCGATGGCGTTGTCTATCACCTCTTTGAGAAGAACGTAGATGCCGTCGTCCGGATTTGAGCCGTCGCCGAGGCGGCCTATGTACATGCCGCTACGCAGACGGATGTGCTCCAGAGAGCTTAGGGTCTTTATCTTGCTCTCGTCGTATTGGTGCGCTGATGTGTTTTGGTTTGTATTTTTGTTCATGTGTAACGGTGTCCGTATTATGATTTTCTGGATTGGTTTCGCCGCGATAAACACGGTGCGAGCGTAGCGAAGCAATCCATATAACAATTCAATGACTCGCTAATATTTAATCTTAGGATTCCTCTCGCTCTCCCCGTCCCAGGTTCTGATTAGTTTTCCTATGCGGTTCCAACGGATATTTGCCGGGAACATCCAGGCCGGACCGGAGTTGTCGTAAGAAAAGTATAAGATTAACGCCTTAGCTTTCACAAAATTGTAATTCAAATATCCCCAATACCGAGAATCGAGCGAGTTATCGCGGTTGTCGCCCGCCATGAAGTAGTTGTCGTTGCGCACCATGTAATTCTCTATACGATCGTTGTCTATGAAAAGTTTTTTTCGTATCTCCACGCTTTTGTCGGGCGGGAAGCTTCGGCGGATTACCTCCAAGTCGTAGTCGAGTATCGTCCAGTCGTCTATGCGGTTAAAATCGAAAACTTCCGTGCGCCGCATCATATCGTTTTTGTAAACGAATTTGCCGTCCGATAAATCACTTAGCGAAAGCCTCACCTCGTTGAACATAATCCCGTTGAACGCGAATCTATCAAGCGTGAGCGTAACATTGTTCGAAAGCTCGCCGTCGACGTATAGGTCGAAGTGCATGCGCACTCTCTTTGTGGGGTTCTCCTGATGTACCAGAGTCTTGAAGAACAAGAACTCCCGAACCGGCATAGTATCGGGGCGGAAGACGTCGCCTTTGGCTGGTATGCGCAGCGGAGCGAAGTTTATGATACGCGGGTCGGCCCTATTGCTCCCCGTGTACTTGCCTCGCGGCGGCAGGGTAAGCTCCGTGTCGTTGACTATTAGTTTTTCGTTGCCCACGAACCGGACGACGTCGCCCGGCCCGGCTACCAGGCGCTTGATGTAGTCCTTGGCGTCCGCCCCCGGATATTTGAAGATCACCACGTCGCCCGGCTTGGGCTTGGTTATGGCCGGCAGCCGACGCGTAATCCCCAATTCACGCGAGTAGGGGAGCAGCGGCGCGCCGTAAATGAACTTGAGTCCAAGCAGAAAATCGCCCACCAATAGGCTATCCTCCATAGACCCGGTGGGTATCTGGAAGGCCTGTATCACATATACGATGGCTATGAGCGCCATGACGAGCGCCGACCCCATCTCCCGGAAAAAGCGCAGGAGACCGGTCTTCTCGGTAGGCTTGGCGTCCCCCTGCGCCGCGGATTCCCGCGGCTGCGCGGGTTGTTTAGGTTGTTGCTCCGACAAATCGCTCCCTCCGTAAAATCAATGCTGAATCCCCACAAAACCCAGCCCCGCCGCGGCGGTAAACCGGGCAGGACGTATAAATATAAATTCCGGCTGGGGGTGCCGTGAAAATTTTTTTGTTTTTTAAGCGACGCGGTTTTATTGACAGTCGAAACTGCCGTCGTCAGCCGCCCCCCGCCGGCGCCTGTTTCTCCGGCTTGATTTTGTTCGACACAAACATCACCACGCCCAAAACCGCAAACAGGAATACGCTGCCCAAGAGCAAGGCAAAGTCTTCAATTTGCAGAATTACATACAAGAACGCGTAAAGCATAAACATAATGCCCGCGAGAATGAACGTGGGTAGCAATTGTTTTATCAGCGAGTAAAAATAGACCGTCGTCATAAGAACGGTAGCGGCGCTTGCGGTTAAATACGCCCAGCCGAAACCGATCTGCTCCGAAAACGAAAGCAGCAAACTGTAAAATAGTATAAGCGCAATACCGACGAGGACGTACTGAAAGACCTGTATCGTTTTTTTCGTAAAGATTTCAACAAAAAAGAACACCACAAACGTCAACGCGATAAACATCAACGCGTATTTAGCGCAGCGCATGTTTTGCTGATAGCCGTCAACCGTTTCGATAAGGTTTACGCCGAAAGAATAATTGTGAAAACCGACCGAAGCGTTGTCTGACCACGCTTCCTGTATTGCGCGGTTGAAGCTCAAAATGTTCCAAGAGGCGCTAAACCGCCCTTTATCGACAGCAGACTCCGGCGAGAAGCCGCCGATAAACGACGGCGACGGCCATTGCCCGCTGACCGTAACGGCGGTAGTTTGCCCCATAGGGACGAAACTGATGGAACCGCTGCCGTTCAGCCGCATCGCGCAATCAAAACGCAAAGTGTCCGCGCCCGTAAATCCGATGCCCTTTAAATCCAAAAACAGCGCTTTTTCCGTTATCTTTTGGCGACTGTCGTAAGACGCGAAAACGGATAGTTCTCCGGCTGTTGTGTTGAGCAACGTCTTGTTAATCTTAAATTCGGGATTTTGCGCCAAACCTTTCAAATCCGTTATTCCTACGGCAAATCTGGCGTCGCCGAATTCATGAAACGCGCCGTCGTCGATTTTCAGGCCGGTAAGCCCGACATCGGCAAAACTTCCATCAAAATGAATGTCGCTCTTGTAGAGGATGGCTTTGTAAATGCCGTAGTGCCGCTCTTCCGGGGTCAGCGCCACGGTTATTTTCAAGTCTTTGGGCGTAACGTATAGCGTATGTTCCTTGTAATAGGGCTTGTTATCCTTGTCTTTTTGGATGGTTCTGTAAGGAACAATCAGCAACGGAGCGCACAACGTCTGCGCGGCGCCCCACTTGTCGTTGATTTTCTCAACGGTTTCCTTGCTTCTTGTTTGCCGCTCGGTAATCAGATTCTGAATCAACACGCCTGGGATAAGCAGAAGCAGCGTCAAAACAACAATCGTAATCCCCTTAAAGGTAATGGATTTCATAAACGTCCCTTTCAATGATTTAACGGTTATCTCATCCTCAATTTGCATCGTATTAGTTTCAACGGCGATCTTGTTTTCTATTGGCTTCGATTCGGTTTCAACGGCTACCTCATCCCCAATAGGCTTAGATTCGGCGTCAATAGACGTCTCATCGTCAACTTGCCTCAATTTAGTTTCAACGGCGATCCCATTATCAATTACTTTATCGGTTACGGAATCCAATACTTTTACTAAATCCAAATCGGTTCTATTTTTAAAATAAGAGTATGCGCGCCGCACGATTACGAAGAATCCCACGCATGCGCACGCCATTACAAGCACAAATAGACCCAAAGCAATTATTACCATATATTCAGATTCCTTAAATTACGTCAGTATATAACCCGACGGGCGGTATTCGCTCGGTTCATCTCCATAATATATATTACGCGCACAGACTATCAACCTTTTTTTACAAATTTTCACCGCGCGCTTATTTGTCAGCGACGCAACGCACGGATAGGGCGTTGTTCCTGAATAAGGCGTTCTCGACCAAGTAGCCGTCGAAGTCGTTGTTGCTGTGAAATATAAAACGGATGTAGGCGCTGTTCTTCCGATATTCCGCGGCCGTCCACCAGTAGGCGTAGACGCCGACGGCGCCGAAATCGTCGTCTTGATCGCGTCTGCCGCCGGGCAGGGCCGAAAATCCGTAAATATCCGTTCCGATACCGCCGTTCCAATCCCTCTTCGCTTTCAGGTTTATACCAACGTCCGCCCAATCAACGGTGCCGGTTTCCTCAATAGCCCTCTTTTTACCGCCTGCCGCCTTTCCCAAATTGTCCCAATCCTCGCGAGACGGCAAATGCCACCCGGAGGGGCAAGATGTCATTGCGGCGTACCACTCATACAACCTGCCGTACTTAACGCAATTGGAATCGGCGCCGCCGTAGCACCAAGAACCTGTCGGCGTCTTATAATTCAGATTCTCGGCCATCCACTTCGCGCTGTCTATCTTTACGGTTCGATAGATCCGTCCGTCTCGCGAATCGGTAAAATAATCGGATAAATTCGCGATCGTTTCGTCCGCCTCTTTTTCCCGTTGTTCCACGCCCTTTCGCGTCAGCGTCTCGTTCTTCTTCCGCTCTTCCGAATCAAACCGGTTGCCGCTCCCGCCGCTATCCGCGACGCAGCGCGCGGATAAACCGTTGGCCTTGTTGTCGAACCTTTCAACTACGAGGTCTCTGTGGTAATTCACGTACCGCCAAGCGGCTTTTTTGTCGCCGAACTTCGTGGCCGTCCACCAGTTGGCATACGCGCCGATACGTTCGAAAGTTTCATCGGAGTAGAGGAGGACGCCGCCCGGCAATGCCGTAAATCCGAAATCATCCGTTCCGTTGCCGCTGCTTTTGTCTTGGAGTTCCTTCCAACCGCGTTTCGCTTTCAACTTTTTGCCGGCCCCCTCCCAAGCAAAAAATTGATCGCTGGAGCTGATATGAGACTCCCTTGCGCTGCCTATCGCCATTAGCAAATTATCCCAATCGTAAATAGTCGCCAAACGCCATCCGGAAGGACACGCCGCCATAGCCGCGGTCCAATCGTACAGCCTGCCGTATTTTTTACAATTATTCTCGCTGTTATCATAACACCAAGACTTGCCTGTGTCCGGCTTGTAATTCAAATTTTCCGCCATCCACACATTGCCGCCGATCGTCACCGTCTTGTACTTCTTGGAGTCTCTCTTATCGGTGAGCGTACCTTTATCGTATGACGCCGCCGTCTCTGTTGCGGTTTCCGTCGCCGTCTCCGCCTTACCGAGGCTATTGCTGACCAGCGTAACCCGCGGATCGGACGCGTGCCCCCGCAATTGCCCCGAAAACCACTTCACCCCGATTACCGCCAACGCCGCCGCCGCCAGCAACGCTAGCAACCCCATCCCGACCACTATCGCTACCTCCGCCTTCACCCCGCCCCGAATAAACACTTTCATATAAAGACCCCTGCGCTTAAAAGTTAATAGACGAACCGATGAATATCAGAGTAAATATATATCATACCCAAAGAAAAAGGGGCAATTCAGAGTGTCCATTCTCGGTAAGCCAAACAATGCGCCTCCGCCGCTGTTGTCCGTACAATTCCGCGCATATGGCCGATCCTTTGGATTAAGGGTAAGAAGAAATATAAGGGATTTATATACTTTATTCTGTAAACCGCTCCCCTACTCCGTAGAAATCTGCTGAAATCCCTCAAGAATCCCTTAGAATCCCTTAGAATCCTGTCAGAATTCATCAGAATCCCGTCAGAATCCCGTGTTTTCGGGCGGATGCCCGACGGCCGGAGGTACAGAATTAAGTAAATAATTCCCTTTATTATTTTCAGTCTAATAATATCGCTTTTTTTTATTTTTATAATACCTATAATGTCACGAGCAGTCGGGAGACGGTATATCAATGACGTCGAAAGTGCGTATAATGCTCTTGGACTTGTTCGGCTAAATCAAAAAGTGATTTCTCCAGCACGATTAGACGAATGAAAAGTTAATATGGTTATTTGTTGTTTAAAAAGACATTTTGTTTAAGTAATGTCAATAAATGTATGTAAGTTTACTGATTGAAACCAGAGCTGCCCCCTACGTAGAGCGTATCGATCTGTGGCGGATCGGTACATTCTTATCCATAGACTCTGTTCATGGTTCTCCGATCTAAGCCCCCCTAGCGTTGTGTCAAAAAACGCCCACCGTCCGTCCAAGCGTCATTTCGTCCCACCGTTCCCCGCAATTCTGTGCCCTCCATACAACCGCCCTCTATGATCACCCGATTCTGGTCTACCGCCGCTTATACATTAGACAGCAAATATCAGCTAACACATTGATTTATAAGGTAGATAGAAACATTTCGAGTTTCAGTAGAGTCAAGTGTGGCGAACGTTTGGGATAGTGGAAATTGGCGGTAGTTTTTATTGTGGCTGAAATTTTTTTAAAAAAATTAAAAAAGTATTGTTTTTAATAAGGTTTTAATATATATTATGAATAACATTACCCCCCACGCCTACTAACAGTGCGCAAAACCGGGGGGCACCTTTTTTTATTAGGCAAGTCAAAATGAAGTTACCGACCACAGTATTCGAGCAAATCGACCTACTAAAGGCACGAGGGTTAGTTTTTAAAGATGATGTTAAGGCTACAAACATCATTTCACAAAATAATTACTACCGTTTAACCGGGTATTGGCGTAAATATCAAATAAACCCGGACGCAAAGGACGACCGTATTATGCAAACTCCACTAATTGACCCCTGAAAACCCTGCGAAAACGTCCGCTTTTCGCCCAGCCCATAAAAAGGCCCATTGGTGAGATTATAGGGCTTTACTAAAATTACAGTTTGCCTCAAGAACGCGGCGCGTCCGGAATTTCGGCAGATTTCCCGATTTCTTTAGCTTTTTTTAGAGAATCTAAGATATTTTTAAAGATAATCCGGTTTTCCCCGATAAACATGGTAGAGAAGCGTCCGGACCGGCGGGTAAGGGGGAGCGGGGATATGCGTATCAACAATAACATATCGGCGATCAACACTCACCGCCAGATGGGTATCCACGTCGAGGAAGTCGCCAAGTCTATGGAGAGGCTGTCGAGCGGCTACCGTATTAACCGCGCCGGAGACGACGCCGCGGGATTGGCGATTTCCGAGAAGATGAGGGCGCAGATTCGCGGTTTGACTATGGCCTCCAAGAACGCCCAAGACACCATCTCCATGATACAGACCGCCGAAGGCGCGCTAGCCGAGACGCACTCCATCCTGCAGAGGATCCGCGAACTTGCCGTGCAGTCGGCGAACGACACGAACACCGATTCGGATAGGTCGGAATTGCAAGCCGAGGTCAAGCAACTGCTGGCCGAGGTTAACCGCATAGGCAATACGACCGAGTTCAACACGAAGAAACTGCTTGAGGGCAGCGCGAAGGGCGTTTCGGACGAGGTTAAGGGGACGTTGCGCGTTAACAACAACAGCAGTTTGGTGTTGGATCCCGCGAAGATAGCAAAGATGGGCGAGGCCGTCGCCGGCGATAGGAGTTGGGCGTTTGAAGGGGCTTACGCCCTTGTAAGGACGGGGATGAAGAAAGAGGGGGAGTTCAACGCGGAAGATTTTATGCTTGTGGGGCCGAACGGGGCGCAGTATAAGTTCGCGACGCTGGCCGAAGGCGGCGCCGATGCAGGCGTTTCCGTTCCCGGCGTTATTATTTTCGCGGAAAAAAACATCGGCGCCGGAGACACATATATACAGTTTTCCTCCAACGCCGGAGTTGCTCTCGCCGCCGACTACAAGAACATGGCGATAGGTGGCATCGTAACGTTCATCTTCACCGCCTATAAGCCCCCGTCGTCAAATTTAGCCGATTCGTTTATGGCCCAGATAGGCGCCAACAGCGGTCAGACGATGTTCATCTCGATAGGCGATATGCGCGCTCAAGCGATCGGCGCGGCGGATATAGACATCAGTACGAAGTGGGGCGCCGCGACGGCCATAGAGACGGTGGACAACGCCATACAGACGGTTTCTCACCAACGCGCTTCTCTCGGCGCCGCCCAAAACCGTCTGGAACACACTATCAGGAGCCTCGACACGGCGATCGAGAACTTGCAAGCCGCCGAGAGCCGTATTCGCGACGTCGATATGATGAAAGAGATCATGGAATTCACGAAGCAAAATATCTTGCTGCAAGTGTCGCAAGCTATGCTGGCACAAGCGAACTCACAACCGAAGAGCGTATTGGAGTTGTTGAGGAGTTCGATGTAGATCAACCGGCAAAGCAAGCCGGTCAAACGACCAGCTTTACTGACGTCCAAGGCGGCGTCTAAGTCCCAATCGGTTAGCAACATATCTATAACCTCCTCCATATCTTCATCACCTCGGAACAAGCTATAACCGCACTCCTGCTGACACAGCGTCCGCCGCCCCCCCGCCTTTTTTGTTTGCTTGCGGCGGGGGCGGTTATTATATTAGTAGGGAATGACGGGCGGTATCAATAAATCCAAGTAATAAACAATGGAGGGGTCTATGAAGTTAAGGGCGGGATGGATGATGATGAGGATGGCGGTCGCGGCGGCGGTTGTGTGCGTTGCGGCGGGGTCGGCGCAAACGGTTTGGGACGGGACGGCGGATACGTCTTGGTATAGCGCGTCCGAGACGGAGTTTACCATAACCACGGCGGAGCAGTTCGCCGGATTTGCGATGTTGGTAAACAGGGACAAAAACAATACCGATATGCGGGGGAAGACCATCAAACTCGGCAACCATATCGCGCTCAACGATACCGCGAATTGGGAGCGCTGGTCGGACAGTGTCGCCCCGGCCAATAAATGGACGCCTATCGGGAATTCGAACCAACGTCACCATAGTTATTTTTCCGGTACATTCGACGGCGCGGGGTTTGCCGTCAGCGGGGTTTACGTCAATAATGGAAACGACGTTTATGCCGGATTATTCGGATATGTCAGCAGCGGGACAATAAAAAATCTCGGAGTCGTCGCGTCGTATGTCCAAGGAAACGACAATACGGTCGGCGGGTTGGCGGGAAGCGTCGCAGACAGGAGCGAGATTACAAACTGTTACGCGACGGTAAACATTGTCAGTGAGACATTGGTAGGCGGATTTGTGGGAGAGATTATCCGTGGCACCATTAGAAACTGTTACGTTACAGGAAACATAACGGCGAGAGGTTTCGCGAAAGTAGGCAGATTTGTCGGAGGTTTCTTTGAAAGCTATGTTGAGAACAGTTACGCTATCGTAAACGTTTCCGACGTAGGGAGGAGCGGTTTTTTGGGGGATGGCAGAGGCATATCATTTGAAAACTGCTATTACAGCGATGAAACCTACGGGTCGTCCTACGGATCGTCCTACGGCGGCGATCATCCCAAAACAACGGAAGAGATGAAACAGCAATCCACGTACGCAGGCTGGGACTTCGACAGCGTTTGGGTGATGAGCGAATATCCTATTTTACAAGTTCAGCAGATGCCGCCGACTGTCGCCGTATCATCCCCCGCCCGCGTAATCCCCTCCGCCCGTCCCGCCAGCGAATCGGTATCAATATCCCCCGTCTCCCCGCTGACCGCCGCTTTCACCGTCGGTCCGAACCCCGCGAGTAAATCATCCGGCGCGGTGACTTTCTTCCGCAACGGCGCGATCCTAAAAGGCGCGACGCTTCACATCTACGACGCGTCCGGCAATTTCGTAGCCTCCGTAAACTCCGGCGCGTGGGACTTGCGAGACGCGAGGGGCCGTTCGGTGCCGTGCGGCACATATTTGGTTCGCGGCGCGGTCAAGGCGAAAGGCGGCAAGCAAGAGCGTGTGTCAGCGGTCGTGGGAGTGAGATAGGGTTTTGACGTTATCTTTTGACTTTGACTGAAAATGCGGGGTTCAGCCCCGCATTTATCTATGAAGCCGAAGGCTTCGTCTAAAAAAGATTTTAACGGTTTTAAAGATTTTAAAGACTTTGATTTTAATGTATTATATTTATGCGGTGTCGGCTCTACGCCGTGAAAAACGGGCTGAGTTTCTCCCGCGACGCCGGATTCTGCATCAGTTTGCGCAGCGACCTGTCCCTGATTATTCTCACTCGTTCGCGTGTCAGTTTCAGCTCGTGCCCAATCTCCTCCAGCGTGAACTGCTTGGAGAAGTTCAGGCCGTAGTACATGCGCAGTATCCGCTCTTCCCGGCTCGACACGAACTGCAGCACGCTGTCGAGCGCTTGGTTCAACTCCTTGCGCATGCTGTCTTCATCTTGCTCCGGGTCTTCGCCCAAGACGTCCTGCATGGTTTTGACGCTGTCGTCCTCTTGGCGCATGCTCGTTATGGGGGCGTCCATTGAGATGCCGTGGACGCGTTCCATGACCTCTACGATTTCGACCTCGAGGTCTTTGAACTCCTCGGTTCTGATGGTGCTCAGGTAGTCGCCGCTGTGGCGTTCCATAGCCTGCCGGAACTTGTTGAGCAGTGCGATTTTGTTGGGCGGTATGCGCACCGTTCCCGACTGCTCGAATAGCGCCTTCTGTATGGACTGGCGTATCCACCAAACGGCGTAGGAGATGAATTTTACGTTGTTCCCGAGGTCGAAGCGCTTGGCGGCCTTGAGCAGGCCTATGTTGCCCTCGTTTATAAGCTCCAGAAAGCTAAGGCCGCGGCCCCGGTAGCGCTGGGCGATGCTGACGACAAAGCGCTGGTTCGCGGTGATGAGCCTTTCGGTCGCCTCCGCATCCCTGAGCTGCACGCGTTTGATTAGCTCCCGTTCCTCTTGCCCATCCAGCACCCGATATTGCTTGATGTCTCGGAAGTAGAGCGCCTCCGGTCTTAGATTCATATTGAGTATCCGAAAAAGTATCGATTTTTACCAAATACGACCGGTTAACCCGGCCGACGACCCTATTATTATATTATAATTATACTACTTTTTGTAGGCTATAACAAGAGGTAAAGACATTTTTTTGATATTTTACGACTTCACCGGCCCCACGACAATCCTGTTGCCCTGAATTTGCAAGACCGCCACCGTCGCGCCGCTGTCTATAAATTGCCCCTCCGTCACCACGTCGCACAGCTCCGATTTACCGGATCCCTTGTCGATCCGAACCTTGCCGGACGGCCGCAGGGGGGTCGCGGCGACGCCCTTGTCCCCAAGGTTCGGCACAAAAACCATGCCCATGTCGGACTGCGCGCCCCCGAGCGTCGCGGCGAGGTAAGGCCCCTTTACGACGCGGCCTATACGCTCGAAAACGTACTTGAAGAAGACCAATATCAGAACCACCGACCCTATGAGGCTCAAAGACACCCGCACGATGTTTCTCTTTAGAACGGCGGCCTGCCACGGGTACTCGGGGTTCGGAATGACGAAATTCTGGAACGAGAGCACCATCCCGACGATCAAGAGGGCGATGCCCGCAAACCCCGCGAAGCCGAACCCCGGAATGACCAATATTTCAAGCGCCAAGAGCGCCGCGCCAAAGAGCAATAGGAGCATCTCCGTGTAGTTGGCCAGCCCGACCGCGTATTGGCCGAAAAATACAAGCGCGAGGCAGCAAATACCAACAATCCCAGGAATGCCGAAACCCGGAGAACGTATTTCTATATATATACACGAGAAACCGATCATCATCAGCACAGGCGCCAGCATCGCAATAACGCTGACTAAGCCTTCCGACCAGTTTTTGCTCACAGAAATCGCCTTGGCGTTGACATACCCCAACCGCCGCAGCATCTCCTCCACGCTATCGACCGTCATCACGGAGAACCCGTAGCGCAACGCCTCGGTATCCGTCATGGTCAAAAGCTCGCCCGCCTTCACTACCTGCTTGGACGAGACTATTTTGCCCTTAGTCCGCGGATCCAGCGCGGCAAGCCGGATAGAGTCTAAGTAGAGCGTCGTGTCCGGCAACGCTACCTCGAGGACGGCGATCTCCTCGGTCACCATCGACTCGGTGAGTATCTCCGGGTAGCCGTTTTTGGCCGCCATTGACCGAAACTTCGCCCGGATGGGCGACTGGTGTTTCTCGCCAAGCATCTTGGGCCCCTCGCCCGTGTTTATAAGCGGGGCCACGTCGCCTATCGTAGCGCCGGGACGCATGGCCATTTTGTCGGCGGAGAGCGCAATGAGCGCGCCGGCGCTTATAGCCTTGGAGCGCACAAAGGCCACGGTCGGCGCCTTGCAGGCGGCGACGCTGTCCACTATATTGAACGCCGCGTCAACCTGCCCGCCGTAGGTATCTATGTTGAGAACAACGACCACCCCCGCCTCCTTGGAGGCCTCCCGCAGGCAACGCCCGACAAACGCCGCCATGCCGTGGTCGATGGCGCCGACGACGGGAATCACGCAGGCCTTAACTATCGCGGGGTTGATTGCGCCGGTTGATTTGGGCGGCGATATGGCCGGAGCCACAGGTTTGCCGGTGTCCGCAGACACAGTATCGGCATCACCCCCGATTACCAATCCGGCGGCGGCCAAGAGGAGCGTTAAAACTTTCAGGGTATAGACGGTAGCCTTGCTCATACCGTAAAAATATAACAAGGCAGTGGAGCGTGTATAATTTTTTTGGGGAACGCAAAAAAGGGCGGCCGCGCCGGGCCGCCCCCGCGTCAATCTATCTAACAAACTGGAAACGCTGGTTTAACACCCTTCCGTCCCCCGAATACCTGACGATCAAGCTCCCGCTCGACATAATCCGCTCAGGCAGGCGCACGCTCCTCTCGCCGGCGCTTAGGCGCGCCTTGTAAAGCCGCTTACCGCTTAGCGAATAGACCGCGATCGTACCGGCGCCGTTCGGCGTGAACGACAGCGTGACGGCGGGCGCCCGACGCGAGCGTTCCAGACTCATCACGCCCTTAGACGACGCCGCGCCGCGCGGCGCCGGCGTGTGCCTTATCGACGTAGGGGGCGCCTCCGAGTAGAGCATCGCCCCGTTCACGCCGGCCGCGAGTATGACGTTGTTACCCGAATATATCGTGGACAGATGTCTATTCGTCGCCTTACCCTGCTGAATCCACCTATTCTCCAAGTAGGCGTAAATGTTGCCAGAATCCGCTACGATTATGTTGGCGCCCTTGGCGTAGGTTGCCGACCTGACCCATTTTATCTCCTCCGACGAGATCGGAAACGCCTGCCAACTCACGGCGTCGGCGGAGTTTAGAACCACGGCTTCGCCGGTAATTTTGGTACCGAGCACAACGAACTTGTTGTCCGTGTATACGGCTGAACCCAATAAGTATCCATCCGCCTCGCCCGGCAAATCCGACACATTCGACCAATATTTGCCGACCTCCCTGCCGGTGGCTCCGCACTCTCTCAGAGTTTTGGTGGCGCCGACGCCCATGACCGCGGCTATGAACTTTTCGTTGCCGAAGCACAACGACGCTATATACTGACCCTGCGACCACCCGCCGGACAGATCGTTCGACTCATAATTCGTCCAGGCCTGCCCGTCGGTCGACGTATAGACAACGACCTTGCTCTGCGCCGCCACCCCCTGCGTCCTCCCGCCGGCAATGAATGTCGTACCGCCGAACGCTACCGACGTGAAAAGCTCTCCGCCGGTGTTTTGGCTGTGGTCTGTCCACGTATTACCGTCCGCCGAGGAGATAACGACCCCGCTGTCGCCAACCGCCACGAACCTATTGGCGCCGTAGGTTACGCCGGTCAGATTCTTTGCGCCGGTCTTCCTCTCCCAATCCTTTCCGTTGGCCGATACCGACACACCGGAGTCGCCGACAGCCACGAACTTACCGCCGCCGAAGACGATCTGCTTGTATGACGTAACGCTGTTCCCGGCCAACCTATCCCATTTTGAACCGTCGGAGGACTTGTAGACGGAGCCTTTGGCCCCAAGCGCCAGGAAGGCGTTGCCCCCGAACTTTACCGCCTTAAAGTCGTCGGCCTCGTTCAACGTAAAGGCGGTCCAAGAGGTCCCGTCGCCCGACACGCAACCCTTGCCCTTAGCCCCCACGGCCACGAACTTGCCGTTGCCGAAGGCCATGTCCGCCATTCCCGCCGCAGCGCCGCCAGCCGACGCGGATGTCCAAGTAGAGCCGTCGGTAGATGTGTACGCGTTCCCGCCGTCTCTCGACAGGGCCACGAACTTCTCGCCGCCGAAAGCCACCACGGCGATCTTTGACGATGAGGGGATGCTTGTGTTGACCCAGTTCCCGTTGGCGTTCGTCGCCTTGACGCCGTCTCCGGCCGCCACAAACTTACCGGCGCCGAACGCGGCGTGGTTCAAGGAGATGCCGGCGTCATTGTTGTCGCCCCACCCGTCCTTATCGAACACCGCCGTATAACCCTCCTCGTCAACCGCGACAAACCTCCAACCGCCGGACGGTTCCCCGAACGCAATGTACTTCCACAGAAGGTTCGCGTTCATCGGATCGACCCCCCAACCGGCTCCGTCCAAGGAGTGCAGGTAAGACGACCCCCTTTGTATAGCCACAAACTGCCCGGCGCCGTAAGCGACCGAGTGTATTCTCCTTGAGTTCCCTCCCTCGCGAACAAAGACCTGCGACCACCCCGTCCCGTCGCCCGTCGTCCTGACCAGCCCGTCGACGCTCACCGCGACAAACTTGCCGGCGCCGTACGCAAGCCCGCTGTATTCGGGGTAAAGATTCTGCCACTGCGGGGCGCTTTGCGCAAAAACAAGCCCGGCGGCGGCCAAGACCGCTCCTACCGATTTTTTGATACGGCACATCATCGTCACACCTCCACGAAAAATTGCAATGTTAATGTATTAAAGCGAAGCAATCCAGAAAATCACAATTATACCTTTATCCTTCCTCATCCCCCGCGGAACCGCCGCCGCCGGCCCCGTCCAAATCAACCCACTTCTGCAGCGCCTCAATGAGCTTGAGCGCCTGGTCCCGGCTCGATATGTTGAACTTGTTCTGCTGACGGTACTCGTCGTCCATCTTTCGATAGCGCCGGATGGAGTAACGGTCGGCGCCGTACCCGTCCTTAGCCTTCTCCCACTGACGGTAGCGATACAGCACCGTCGCCCACGCCCCTTTGGAGAGGATCACCTTGTCCAGCTCCTTAATGACCAAAATGCCCTCTTCCTCGTAAGCAATAGTGAGATCTTCCGCTTTCGACGCCATTTTTGTCTCCGGTTCGAGTCCATGTCCGTTTCCGCCGCAACCGTGGCCTATAAACCGCCGCCCCAGACTGCGCACCATATATAATCTAATCGATTTTCCGCCGTAATGCAATAGATTTCGGTAATTACTTGCGCTGCCCGTTTTTCTTCCTAACCACCAGATACTTTGAAAAATTCTGGTTTTTCTTGAACCACAAGCCGCCTATGACGGAGATTACGGCCGCGCTTACGGTTCCGGCGATGATGTCGGTCATCGTGTCCCTAAGGCCGGTATCCCGCCTATGGGTCGTCTTAAGGCGCTCGACGCCGTCCGCCGCTATCCCCGACAGGCCGTCCTTCCAACGCTGCATATTGTACCCGAAGATGCCGTCAACAGCGTACTCGAATATCTCCCAGAGCGTCATCAGGGTTATGGCGAAACAGAAGGAGAACATTGCGAAAAAAAAAGGCGACAGCTTGACTATGCCGTCGTCGGCCCGGCTGTACCCGTATACTATGGAGAAGCCGCACATGGCCATAACGATGCCGGCGGTAATATGCAGCACCTTGTCGAAAAGAAATACATAGTCGTAGAAACGGTAAACTTCGCCCAAAACGAAGTGCGCCACTATGAAAAACGCTATGATTATCTGGATAAACGGCGGGATGTGGAAGTCCATCTTCGTGTACATGCGCACGGGGATGTGCATGAGCACGATAGCCACCACGCACAGGGCGACGTGCTCGATCATCTTCTCGTTGGAGTCTACCGGCGGCGAGAGCGACGAGACTATGCTGGCCACCATGGTCGCCAATGTTATAGACCAACAAATAATGTAGGCTATAAACACATTCCGCGACCCGAACATGCCCGAAAACGGGATGCGCGACCTCTTTTCGACCTTATCCGACGTCATTTTCCACAAACATCCTTTTTTACCTGGATTGCTTCGTCGCTTCGCTCCTCGCAATGACCGTCATTGCCTTCGGCTCGATAAACACGGTGCGAGCGTAGCGAAGCACCGTGTTTATGCCAATCCAAAATATCACAACTACAAAAAAAGAACCCATTAAATATATATTATTGACCGCGCAAAAATCAAAATATTACGGGGCGCGTAATCCGCTCTCCGGCGAACTCGCGACGAGCCAGCGCCAGGAACACCGCGCCGAGCGCCGAAAATATCAACACTAACGTAGTATGGCGGCTGTCGAACATGACCGAAGCCAATCCGTAAACCGCCATCGCGGCCCCCGTTATAAAGAGGTTCGCGAAGTGCAGAAAGCGCGGATTGCCCATACGCACAGACAGATAGGCGCTCGCCGAGACGTTCAATACCGTAGCGCCGACGTACAGAAACGCGCCGCGAAGCACCCGGCCCGCCCACAGAGAGATTTCGGACGCCGCCGTACCCGCATCGGCCAGCAAACACAACCACACCGCCGAAATCGCCGCGCAAACAACGCCCATGACCAGGGTCGCCGCAGCAACAAAAAACACCTTCCCGAAGAGCACCGCGTCCCGCGAAACGCCGCTAACGATCAACACCTCAAGCGTACCGTTAACACGCTCCGATATGAAAACCGTCCCCGAAAAATTGGACGCTACGATCGCCGCGAAGAATATCGACCAAATCCCGAAATCGCTTCCGACCAGCCCGTACTCGTAAAACAACATAAAACTCCACACCGCGGAAATCAAAGCGTACAAAAAAAAGACGCCCCAGCCGCTATTCAAGAGGTTTTTGACCTCTTTCCGCAGAATTGCCGTTAATCCGGTCATAAATTCTATCCTATTATTATTGATATTATATTGATACCGATTGATGTTGATGTTAATTGATACTAATCCCCGCCATCCTTATAAATATTTTTGACGACCCCCGAAAACCCCGCGCCCGCCCGCCTGACCTCGCAAACCCCGCACCCCGCGCCCGCAAGCGCCGCCACCACCGCCGGAATCCCGGCTTCATCGCCGATTGAAAACGTCCACTCATTATCATTAACAGTAATATCAACGCCCCCATGTTCGCCGATGACCGCACCCCAATCCCCCGCCCCGTCCGCCCGAACCAGCCACCTCGCCCGATCCACACCCCTGTCCAACTCCTCAATCACCCCGTCCCTAAGCAGCCCCGCCCGGTCGCACAGCTCGTCTATCGCCTCCAATTGGTGGGAACTGATAATCGCCGCCGCCCCCCGCGACCTCGCTTCCCGCACCATCGCCTTGAAATGACCGTAAGCCTTTATGTCCAGACTGACCACCGGCTCGTCGAAGAAATAAACCTCGGGCCATCCCAAAAACGCCCTAGCCAGCCCGCACTGCGTCCGCTGCCCTCGAGACAGGTATTTTACTTTACGATCAGACTCATAGATTTCCGTCCCGGCCCAATACCCGCCGAAGTAACGCTCCGCCTCCCCCCACGGAATCCCCTTGGCCTCAGCGAACACCCGCAAATTGTCCCTAACCCCCAAATTACCGCAAAACCCGTCGTTCTCAAGCGTCACCCCCGCCGTCCGGTAAAACGCCGGCTCATGCCGCCAAGGGTCGAACCCGCAAACCGAAACGCTCCCGCCGTCCCGCCGGATCAACCCGAGCAACACCCGTATCAGCGTGGTCTTCCCGACGCCGTTCAGCCCCACCAGCCCGTAGACGCTCCCCTCCTCAACCCGCAAGGAGATATCCTTGAGGACCCGGCTCTTCCCGAACGAGCGGCGGAGGTTGGCCACGTCTATAATCGCCATAGCGGGGATTCTGTCCGTTTTGGTGGGGTTTAGGGTACCGGGTGGATATGCCATACCTCAAAAATAAGTGATTCGGCGCAAAAAGTCAATTGTTAAATGGTTTTTCGCTGTTTTGGCAGTGGTTCTAACATTACTTTATTTGCAGTGGGGTAGAAATTTTTTTGCCGGATGTTGATTTTTGGGGGGGGCCGGGATATTATATTATATACATGCGGGGGGTAAGCGTGGCGAACAAAGATCCCCAAAGGGGGCGTTATGGCAAGGGCGGTTTCTACGGTCAAAAAAGCCGTTAAGAAGAAGACGGTTTCGGCGGCAATCGGCGCTAAAGCTAAGAAAAAGCCGAAATCGAACGAAGGTCGGGCGTGGCTGTGCTATATGAGGGCGGACGGGGTGCACGTTAGAGTGCCCTTGGACGGCGATTATAGCGTTGCGCCGCCGAAAGAGTTGTGGCCCGAGGGCGAGTTTCAATGGCCGCCTCCTCCGGACAAACGCGGAAATCTGGATGCGACGGATAGTATAATGGCGGTGATGATGTGAACCGTTATTTACTTGATACCAATGTTTTACTGTTTCATCTTTTTGATGAGGAACAACTTACGAAAGATGTAAAACGTATCATTGGAGATTATAGTAACGAGATATATGTATCTTCCGAGAGCGTACGGGAGTTAATGAATCTATTGCAAGCCGGCCGAATTCGCCCAAAGGAGTTAAACTCGGCGGAGGATGTCATTGATTTCATTAATGATAAAACTAGATTCGTTATCAAATACGTCAAAGAGGAGCATTTCAGGACATTCTCCAAGTTACCATTTTACGATGATCACAGGGATCAAAGGGACAGAATGATAATCGCCCACGCGATTACCGAAAACCTCACTTTGATAAGCAGCGATACCAAATTTTTCCGATACGAAAGAAACGGGCTTTCGTGGGCTTATAATTATAAGAAGTAAGCGTAAGTTGACGTTGATTTTTTGGTCGACGGGATATTATATTATGGATAGTGAGGGGCGGTAAATATCGAAACGTGTAGAGTGGATTGATGGATCTGAAAATTGAATTTAACCAAGCGGCGTTCAGACATAATATCTCAAAGCGGGATATCCGCTTCGCTATTGATACCGCAATCTATGACGCCAATATCAATGCCGACGACGCCGATAATAAATTTCTTATTATCGGTTTCGACGGTAACGTGAACTTGCTTGAAGTTATGTATAACGTTGTTGATGAAAATACAATAAATGTATTTCACGCAATGAGGTGTCGAAAACAATATTTACATTTAATTAATACGAAAGGATAGGGCTATGGCAAGAATGACCGAAGAAGAGGCTTTCGATCTTGACGAAAAATGGACAAAGACCACCCCGAAAGTAGGACCGAACGGGTCCGGTTTCATTGCGAAGCGCAAGGCCGCCGCCGCCCATACTATTACAATAGATGAAATTTCGGCGGATTACCTATTCGCCAAAGCCATCGCCGAACACAAGACTCCGGCGGAAGTAATCAGCGATATGGTTCACGAAAAACTGGCGGTCGCGCAATATTAAAAAAGGGCGGCTATCGCTAGCCGCCCCTCTTCTCAATCCACAACACCGCAACTGCAACCACCGCCACTCATTATGCCGCGGGGGCCGGATATTTTCAGCTCCCGCAACATCGTTTTCCAAATAAAGGGCGTTGCGCGCAACGCCCCTACAACCTGCCATTACCTCAACAGCTGCAAGACGCTCTGCGGCTGCTGGTTCGCCTGGGCCAACATCGCTTGCGCGGCCTGCTGGAGGATGTTCGTTCTGGTGAACTCCATCACCTCTTTCGCCATATCCACGTCGCGGATGCGGCTCTCGGCGGCCTGCAAGTTCTCCGCCGCAGTGTCGAGGTTCTTTATCGTGTGCTCCAAGCGGTTCTGCAACGCTCCGAGAGAGGCGCGCTGATGCGAAACCTTCTGCAACGCGTTGTTCACCGTCTCTATAGCCGTCGCCGCGCCCCACTTCGTGCTGATATCCACGTCGGACACGCCCAGAGCCTTGCAACGCATGTCGTTGATCGACAGGAACGTCGTCTGGCCGCTGTTGGCGCCGATCTGGGACATCAGCGAGTCGTTGAGGTTCGACGACGCGGGGTCGTACTTCGAGAAGATGAACGTGAAACTGTCGGTTACGTTCAGCTCGTAGTAACGGGTCTCCAGAGCGTCGCCCCTGTTGGCGGAGAATTGCATGTTCACGCCGCCGTTGGCCATTGTTATGCTGCCGGTGAAGAACTTGTCGGACTTGGTGATTACGGTGCCGGCCATCAGGTTGACGCCGTCGCCGCCATTATCGCCAAGCTCCGTACCGGCGGCCAAGGTGCTGTCTTTGGATACGACGAAACTCTTAACGTTGGCGTTGGTAGCCGTGGGGGCAAGGGTTTCCGCCAGCGTGACTCTGCCGTGCTCGATGAATATCACGCCGTTGGCGGTCGTCGGCGCTTCTAGCGCAGCGTTGTGCGTGAGAACCGTGCCGTCCTCAAGCGTTATGCTCTTGCCTGCCGCCACCATCTCGCCGCCCACGGTGAGGATATTCGTGCCGTCGATGGTACTGTAGGTGATTTCAACCTCTTTGCCCTTGACCTCGATCTTTATGCTGCTCTTTACGTCGGTACCGTCAAGCATCGAGATTTGGCTGCCTTTCGCCAAGACGCTGCCCGCGGCGAGAGAAACGATGTCGTTGTCAGCGCCTCCAGTCTCAGCGCTAATGAGGTTAAAGCTGTTACCGACAGTGACGTTCTTGTCAATCACGCCGCCGCCAGCTATGGTGATGTTGGAGGCCAGTACGAGGTCAAATTTCTCCAATTTGGCTTCAGATTCGCCATCCAAAGTGCTTTGCGCCGCAATAGAGAAGGCTGTGACGTTATCGTCAAGTTCCAAATTTCCACCATCAAGTTTTATGCTACCGCTTTCCACGGTCACCTTACCGCCGCCGTTATTTCTCAGCACTGTACCATCGTTTAAGGTGACGCTCTTGCCTACCTCAACCGGAGCAATACCGTCCATGGCAGTGTTGTCAAGCTGCAACCGGTCGTCGTCTAGAAGCGTAATGCTTAGTATTCCGGTAGTTGTTTCATCGATATTTACTACTGAAGTAGCCTCTTTTAACGTAAAAGTGGAACCCGCAACCAAAATGCTACCATCGGTTATTTTCGAAAACTCTTTCTCGGTCAACGCCGCGCCGATTTTCACATTAGGAACACCACCACCTGAATCTTGGGGCCAATTGGTATAAGCGTTCACCGCACCAACAGTACCCGACAACGTCCTAGTCTCCCCCCCCTCAGCAATAATCGTCTTCGCCTCCAATCCGCTAGCCTTCAACTGCGTATCCGGCGTATAAGCCTTAAACTTGTAGACCGACCCGTCCGGCCCGACCAGGTTATAGTCTTCCGCTTTAAACACCCTGTTCTTGTCCGCGTCGTACGT